>Ga0209591_10000159_pt1 | contig 87037 bp, 84 predicted proteins | sample MAT01_FD_187207 | JGI IMG/M metagenome (GOLD analysis project Ga0209591, IMG submission 187207) | Freshwater microbial communities from Lake Fryxell liftoff mats and glacier meltwater in Antarctica - MAT-01 (SPAdes) (version 2) | ecosystem: Environmental > Aquatic > Freshwater > Ice > Liftoff...
CTGCGGCTTCTCGGTCGGAAAGCCCCTCAGCAAACTGCAGAATGCTGACCAAGAAAAGCCGCACAGGATTTTCCGCAGACTGGCCTGTGGTCGGAAAAAGCTCGGCAAAATCGCTGAACTCGTAGATTGTTCCAATCTCGTCGGCAATCTTCATGTAGATGTTTCCCTTTCGAAAGACTCTACGAGCCACTTGCGCTGTGTTCTGAGGTATGGCTCCGAGCGGCTGCTTACGCATCGACATGTGCAATTTCTCCTAAGGATTTGCCACCGTATTTGATGCTTAAATTATATTATACGCAGTAGTGAAATTGGCCGTTCGCAAGGTCAAAAATGAAGAGATCAGAGACACTTAACTTTGGGTGTAATCAGCTTCTAGGCTCAAATCTAAGCAATTATGAATTCGCCAACAGTATCTTGCGACAGCTCCCAAATATTTGCACTATATGAGCTAATACATGGTGAAAAAAGGGAAAGCAGAAAGAGCCCGAAGGCTCAATCTGCTTTCCCTAACCTCAAAGTCAACTTCGACTCTAAGGTTTAGAGCTTGCTGTACTGGCGCAGAATCTGCCCCAGCGTACGAACAGTCACGCCCGTCGCACCAGTCGAATCAACACCATCATCGTGACGGCGGAAACTCGTACCAGCGACGTCCATGTGCACCCAGGAAACGCCATCCTTGATGAATTCGCGCAAGAACCAGCCGGCGGTGATAGCACCAGGGCCAGTACCACTGTTGTTCAAGTCGGCGCGCACACCCTTGTTGCAGATGCGGTAGCCATCGTACATCGGCAGCGCGTGCATCGGTTCACCGGCGATATCGGCGCACTTGAGCACTTCGTTGGTGAAGCGCTCGTGGTTGCCCATGATGCCAGAAACCTTGTCACCAAGCGCGGTCTCAACGTCACCCGTCAGGGTGGCGATATCGATCACTCTGGTAGCACCGCAAACTTCCTGCACGTAATGCAAAGCGTCTGCGAGAGTCAGACGACCTTCGGCATCGGTGTGACCGATTTCGACAGTCAGCCCCGCCATGGTCTTGAGAATGTCGCCCTGGCGCATTGCCTTGGCGTCGATCAAGTTTTCGCTGGCAGCGATCACTGCCCGCACCGAAATCTGCGGCTTCAGAACCGACAGAGTAGACATCACCTGCAGAACTGCAGCTGCGCCGCCCATGTCGTTCTTCATGTCGCACATGCCGTCCCAGTCTTTGGCATTGAGGCCGCCGGTATCGAAAGTGATACCTTTGCCCACCAGACCAAGTACCGGATTGGTGACGCCGATTTCAGGATCGTAGCTGAGCACGATGAACGTCGGGGGATTTTCGGAACCGCGATTGACAGCCAGAAGGCCGCCCATCTTGAGCTTCTTGATACCCGCGAGGTCGAACACCTGGCACTTCACCACACCGCCAGAATCAGCCGCAACAGCCTTCGCTATCGCAGCAATTTTGCGCGGAGTCATGACATTGGACGACTCGTTGACCATGTTGCGAGCACGGTTGGTAGCGTCTGCCATCAAGCGACCGATGAGAATGCCCTTCTTGGCCGCAGTGAGCGTACCGCTGGTGCAGAGCATCTTCAGCGACTTGAGGTGCGTACGCGGCGCTTCGTTCTGCCACGTGCGCGTCTTTTTGTGGTTCGGCTCGTAGTCCGCGAGAATCGCATATTCGGTAACTACCTGGGCGAACTCTTCGACGGTGAAACCCTTGAGGTCGACGTCGATCAGCGGAAAGACCAGACGTTCTGCACCCGCGAGATCACGGGCGGTGGTAAACGCTTCGGCCAGGGCCTCGCGCAGACCGTTGAGCGTGAGCTTCGAACGAGCGCCGAGGCTGACGAGAATGATTTTGTCCAGCCCGGGAATGGTGAGATCGGTGTCGATCACCTTGGTCTGGACGAACTTGGCTTGAAAGCCGTCCTGCTTGAGCCGGCGCTGGATCAGACCACTGGTCAGATCGTTAGCGGCGAGAGCCTGACCGGAAAGCTTTTCACCAGAGAATACAACGAGCAAAAGATTGGCACGCTCGCTGCCGGCGACTCGCTTGATAGCGGAATCGAGCCGACTGGAGGTGGCTGAAATTGTGAGTTTCATATGATTTTCCTTGGCCAAGGTCATGGACCCTGGCACTGGTTGATGATGAAGTTAACCAGCATCAAATCGAAGACAGGGAAACCTGCTCCGAGATGTTGGCGTAGCCGCTTTCCGAATCGCCGACAAAGTTGGCGCAATGAGTTCCGTCCTGCATATCGGACTGAAACAGCGCATCGACCTTGCCGTAATTCAAAAGCTCGGTATCAAGAAAGTTGAGAATCTCGGCTTCCAGGTCTTGCACACGGCTAACCGGCACAGAGACATGAAGGCTGGGAGGCACACCGCCGGACATGTCCATGTCGTTGGTGCGGGCGCTGACGCTATCGTTGCTGGTACCAGCTCCGGTGCGTTCGACGATGATCCAGGTGAAGCGCGAGAATGAACCTGAGTTGGAAACCAGTCGCATTCTCGTTGACCGCAGGTTATTGCCAATGGCGTTGAGCATATCGGCAACGGCTGCGCGGACGAATGCCTGAGCGTTGGCGTAAGTTGTTGACGCGGAGGTCATAAAGATTTCTCCTTGCGAGCGACTGGAAAACAACCGAGACATCTTGCGATGGTTGGTTTCCGGTGCACAGCAGTAATGAGTGATAGGCAAAAATGTGGTCCACCGCATGCGCAAACAACCGTTCAGGTCGTGGGCGATTACAGAGCGGTGCCTGTGGTGGTGGTGTTATTAAATGCCTGGGAAGTTAGAAAAGCCTGTTGAATTAGATGTCAGAAGAAGATGCTTTGAGCCTAATGGTGAAAGCTAAACAGGATCAATAAGACGGTGCTTTTATACGCTCTACTAGCACTAACTATTGTTAAGATGGTACTTAACACACTACGCGAGCTGTACGAGCTGTGTTGCCAGGAGGTGCTGGCGGTGCGGCTTTACATCACGGCAATGCTTCTCAATTTGCGGTTTTTTGAGATGATTAGGCTGTTACGTTTAGCTGGCTAGAACAATGAGCGAATGGATTGAGTTTTCAAGAGAAGAAGTTTCGTCGAAGAAAAAATGAGTCCAAATGTCTGACCCCAATTACCTGATACGAAACGCCACGGTGGATGATGCCGAAGCTGTTTTAGGCTTGATGGTCGAACACGCCGCTTACGAAAAAGAAGCGTTCACCACCGACGGAAAATTAGCCATGTTAATCGAGCAGCTCTCTTCCGCCCAGCGCAAATTCGAATGTCTGGTGGTTGAAGTAAATGGCAGCGTGCAGGGCTACTCCACGTTCTTTCCGGTGTTCGATAGCTGGGCCTGCGCTGACTTTTTATTGCTCGATGCCCTCTTTCTCCAGCCGCAATTGCGTGGCCTTGGTGCGGGCGCGGCCTTCATGACCCTGGTCAAAGAAAGAGCTAGAGCCCTGAATTGCGCTACCGTTCGTTGGCAAACACCGGTCTTCAATGAACTGGGAATCGGCTTCTACACCAAAATTAAAGCAGATGGAACGAACAAAATGTTTTTTCACTGGAATGTCGACTGATGACCATCAAGAGCGAGTGGCGTGCACCATTGGCGATACTGCTTGTATGTTTAGCGCTTTACTTTTTGCGTCTCGGCAGCTTCGGCATTGTTGAAGGTGGAGAGTCGTATTACCCTGCTTCCGCACGAGAAATGGTTGAAGCCGGCGATTTGATTGTTCCGCGCCTTAATTACCAGCTCTATTTCTCCAAGCCTATCATTACTTTCTGGCTCATGGCCTCGGCCTATTACATGTTTGGCGTGACCGAATTTGCCGGGCGTTTCTGGTCGGCATTCTTTTGCACCGCCATGGCTCTGACTTGCTACTGGACAACCCGCAGCATCGCCAGCGCCCGGGCCGGTTTAATTGCCGCTTTGATTTTGGCCTCTTCGCCGCTTTTAATTGCTACTTGTCGGCGCTCATCAATTGATGTTTTCTTCAGCGGCTTTTTAGCGCTTGCGGTGTGCGCCTGCATCATGACCCTATTTGTCGGCAGCAAAAAATGGTGGCCGCTTATTTGGACTGCTCTTGCCCTCGGCGTGATGACAAAAGGGCCAGCTGCTCTTGTGCTCTTTGGACTGGGAAGCGTGATGTTTCTCGTGCTCAGGCGGCCGTCCTGGGGCGTTCTCAAACAGTGGTTCGCCCAGCTGCACATTGTCTGGGGTTCGCTTATTTTTACAGCAATTGTGGTGCCATGGTTTGTGGCCATCGGCATTGCTACCAAGGGCCTTTTTCTCAAAGTGTTTTTCGTATACGAAAATTTGGCTCGCTTCATTCACCGCAGCAACGGCAAACACGCCTATTTGTGGTGGTACATAATCGCGCTTTCATATGGCTTCTTGCCCTGGTGCGTCTATCTGCCCCTGACTTTGTGGAATTCATTTAAATCGCTCTGGCAGCGCAACTCAGGCGACACTTCGCGCGAAATTGCCGGGCCAGACGAGCAGCAACAGAATGCCATTTTATTTACCGCTTGCTCAGCGGCAGCCACGATTATCTTTTTCAGCATCTCTAAAACTCAGTTTGACACTTATGTATTGCCAGCGTGGTGCCCGTTGGCAATGCTTATGGGAATCAATCTTGATGGCTGGCTGAAGCAGGCGGAGAGCGCGGCGGTGGTGCCCAGAGTGCTCAAAATAAGCAGCATAATCTTTGCCATTCTGGGCCTGGGGTTACTGGTTGCCGGCATTGGTTTCGATTTCAAATTTAGTGATGCGCCGCTCTGGATGCGCGTCATGATGCCGATTGCTGGAGTCATTTTTGCTTCCACCTGGACTCACCAATTTGTACTTCTACGGCGGAAGCAGTTTGAGAAAAGCTGGCTTGTGATGGCTGTAGGCACATGCATCGGCTATTCAATTTTGACTCCGGTTTTAGTTGAGTACTGGTATAAAAAGATGTTCGCTGACGTGAACGAACTGGCTCGCTCTCTGGAAAACAGTAAGGGTGAAGTTGTGCAATACGATGCGCAATATTTCTGCTTGCTCTTCTATCGCAAAGGCCCAATTGATTTTGTTTATCACCTTGATTTGCTTGTGCCTAAAAGCAGCGCCCGGCCAGAAGAATTAGCCATTGCCCATACGCCTGTTTATGTAATTATTCAGAAGAAAAAAGCTCAGAGTCTGCTTGACCGCCCGGGCCTGAACTTTAAACTTGTGCAAGAGCGCGGCGACTGGTGCCTGTATCAAAGCGATGACGCCTTGTTGCGACGCTCACCGACCCTGGAAGCATCCTTCGAGCCCTTGAGCTGGCAAGATATGCTTTCAGATAGATCAGACTCGGTGCCGCTCACCATGCCTTTCGGCGGTGGCACGTATCCGCCAAGGTTGGCGAAGTAGTTATTGTCTGAGTGCCCGGTTGCCCCCAAATTAGTGCCGGTTTTTTCTATAATGCACGTATTGCAGGATGATAAACGTTGGTATTGTCAGCGAGATCGCTGATGCCAGCGCTGCTGGCATGATAATTAGGGCTCGCAGAATATCATACTCCGACTGACCAGGCAGCGCTAAGTGATAATTTGTCGCCATTAGAATGCAGGTAGTGATTGCGTTTGCGCTAAAAAGGCAGGCTAGGTAAATTGCGCATTGCGATTTTAGTTCTGTTTTTTTGAGTGTCACTAATTCGGTGCAATTGTCCGCACCGTTCGATAGCCACACTTTACTGAACGGAAAGAAGCCTTTTCTCCAAGCTAATGCCATGTTTACCAAAATCATCAAAACGCTCGGCATCAAACGCACCTTAACGCGCAGATTTCATAGAAACCGGCAGCCGCACTCTTTAAAACTGTATATAGTCGGACTTTCTCCCGATATCGGAAGAAAATTAATAGCCCTTGCCGGGTTTCGGCGGCACGAACCCCCTCGTTTCCAAAATCCAAAGTAGTCACTAATCAGTAACAACGCCTTCCTATATTGAGACCACGGAGAACTTCCCCTCACTCTCAGGCAGGTTGTACAATGTTAGATTCAAAATCTTTAGTAACAGACCGGGCCTCTTCGGCCTATACCGCCCCGGGTAACAGCGGCATCATGCGCGAAGTGCAGTCGCAAACCTTACCAGCGTTTCCACGCCCTGGCGGTGCTTGCAAATTAGACAATCCTTGTTCAACTTTCAAGCCAGACTACAGCGGTAAAAGTGACTCCGCTCGTGCCTGGAACAAAGAGGCCAAACAGCAAAAAGGTCAGGGCGTAGAAGTTGGTCCTGACGGTAAATATGAAGCTAAACAGGGCGATAGCTTGTGGGGAATCGCTGAGCGCTTGATCAAGAAAGAAGGCGGCAAATCTTCTCAGAGCGAAGTGCAGAAAAGAGTAAAAGAGTTGGTTGAAGCGAATAAAGAAAATCTTCCCGGTCTCGATTGCAATCCTCATTTGTTGAAGCGTGGCAGCAAACTGAATTTGCCCGGCCAGACAGAAAAGCCCGGTGAAAAAACGGATCCCAAAGGCGAGTCTGCAACGGTTCCAACTGAGCAGCGTCCAAACAAAGAAGCTCTTAAACCAGTAGAAACTCCAAACAAATCAAACGGCTTGAACGGAAAAGAAACCCAGTCCGATCTTGAATCTCGCAAAAAATCGGGTGGCGCTGATTTGCCAACAGACAAACCAATTACAGATAAACCAGTTACCGATAAACCCGCCGCTGATGTCTGCAAGCCTGGCGACATTTATCGCGATATGGCTAAATTCTCTGATCTAAAAACAGACGAATATCTCGCCGCTTGTCGCATCAGCAAAGCCTTGATCGATGGAGATGCTGATAGCTTGAAACGGGCCATGAATGGCGTATCCGGTAAAGAATCAGGTGAGCGCATCGCCAGAGCGTTAAATGAGAATTTCAAGGATCAAGGCGTGGTCTTCGATTTCAACGAATACAAATACCGCACAGCTTCACAGCCCGATCGCGATCAGACTTCCACTTCTATGCGCATGTATCACCGCGGCGCTGACAAATATTTAGAAGTCGGCAAAGATCATGTTGGCCTTGGTGGCCCTGTGCAAATCGAGCCAGGTAGCCCGATTAACTATGGCATGGTTAGTTTTAATTCTGAGTCAATGCGTCAGGCGACGCTGGACGATATGTCGAAAGCGATGAAGAAACGCTACTGCACAACTTAGATTTCGAGTTTTTCCCCGGGGGTGAAAGAGGTGTCATCAAGCAATTTGATGACACCTCTTTCAAATTCTTGATGATTTTGCGCGAGAAGCTTGCGTGAACTTCGTGAAGACCATGTTTGATGAGAGCTATCATCTTTATAAAGTACCTACATTTTGAGGCGGGCGCCAATTTTATTGCCTGAGATGCCACCCTGTCGAGCTTTACAGAGTGTCTTTAAACTGGCGTGCGCTAGCGCCAACCAACATCCGGCTTGGCAGCTTGAGTGCCGCTCCTTTACATCCCTTTTCATAGCCGACATAGGCTCCTTGTGAATTCGTAGGTTTTTGGTTCTCCTCTTCAGTTCGCAACCAAGCAAAAACCAAACCGAAAAATCCCCTGCATTTCCTCTATCTCCGATTTATTCACCTACCTCACAAGGGTCTGGTGTAATGACGCGTTTGATTTGAGGCCGGTTTTGCTTGGCACTCTTGAGGAAGTCTAAAAACGTGCTGAGCTGCGCTAGTTTCGCGAACGCTGGCCTGCTTTGCACATTTCAATCACAGTACACAGGACAATCATATGATCGACACATTGCTCTCCAGTCTTCCGTGGCTGATTCCCGCAGTTCTTCTCGGAGTCGCCACACTGTTTCTCCTCACCCGATTCATCGTCAACGTCGGGCCGACCGAGATTGCCATTACCGAACGCCGATTCCTGGGCAAGAAGTTGCCGGCGAATCGCGCTTTTGCAACTGCCGGAGAAGTCGGTATCCAGGCTGCATATCTTGCCCCTGGTCTCCACTTCATCTTCTGGCCGGTCACTCGCGTGATCAAGAAGGAACCGTTCGTCGTGATCGGCTCCCACCAGCTCGGCGTGATTACAGCAGCGGACGGTGAGTCCATGCCTTCCGGTCGCGTTTACGCAGAAGACGCCGCCGGCGAATCGCACGGCAGCTTCCAGGACCCCACTGGCTTCCTCACCAACGGCGGTATCCGCGGTAAGCAGTTGCGCTTCCTCACCAACGGAACCTTCAAGATTCACCCCTACCTCTTCAAGGTGGAGCTGATCAACAAGACCATCGTGCCCGAGGGCAGCATCGGTGTTGTCACCGCAGCCGACGGCGCCTCTTTGATCGAAGGTCAGCTGCTCGGTCAGCGCGCCGACGGTCACGACAACTTCCAGAAGGGTGAAACCTTCCTCAAGAACGGCGGCCAGAAGGGTCCGCAAATTGACTTCCTCCGCCCCGGTACCTACAACATCTTCTCGGACATGTTCCAGGTCGACGTGAAGCCGGCGGTGCAGATCAAGGAAAACCAGATCGGTATCGTCGAAGCCAAGGCCGGCGAGCCCATGGGCAAAGACGACGTTGTTGGCGCCACACCTGACATGACCCTGCACATGTCCTACCAGGACGGTCAGGCCTTCCTCAACGCTCACGGCAAGCGCGGTCCGCAGGAAGCGGTGCTTCGCCCCGGTACGTACTACGTCAACCCCTATCTCTTCTCGGTCTCCATGCAGCCGCAGACGGTGATCAAGCAGGGTGAAGTGGGCGTGATGATCTCCAACATCGGCAAGGATCCGTCCGAGCTGTTCGGAGACGATGCGAATTTCGTCAGCCGCGAAACGGCCGTCGTTCCTGTGGTGCCCGGCACTTCAGTCGGCGGCGCCGCTGCCACCAGTGCCACTGACCCTGACGAGTCGCGCCTCAACACCGGCGTTCGGGCGCGTCACGTGGTGCCCACCGGTTTCCGCGGTATTCAGAAGGAGGTTCTGAACCCCGGTAAGTACAACATCAACCCGCTGGCCTTTACGGTGATCATCATTCCGACCACCACTCGTTCCATCGAATGGTCTGAGAATCAGTCGGCTCGTGACTTCGATCCGTTTGCTGTCGTTTCCCGCGACGGCTTCATGATGCAGGTTGAAGTTCGCTGCCAGTACCGCATCCTGCCGGAGAACGCTCCGTTCGTGGTGCAGAAGCTCGGTTCGGTGGAAGAGCTCGAGAAGAACGTTCTGCATCCGCAGATTGACGGTATCTTCCGTGCTCAGGTGTCCAAGTCGCCGGCCATCAACTATCAGCAGGAGCGTGCCAGCGAGCAGCTCGATGCTGAGAACGCAGTGAAGCAGGACCTCCTGAAGTACAAGGTCGAAGTCGTGTCGGTGATGATCTGCAACATCAAGCTCCCTGAAGAGCTGATGCATACCACCCAGGAACGCAACCTGGCCCAGCAGCGCGAGACCATGTACGACGCTCAGGAGAAGTCCGAGAAGCGCCGTATCGAGTTCCAGCGCACCAAGTCGGAAGCGGACCAGCAGGAAGTGATTATCAAGGCGGAAGCCGGCATCAAGGTGGCCAAGCACGAAGCCGCTCAGATGGAAGAGCGCGCCAAGGGTAAGGCTGCTCAGACCCGCATCGAAGCCGAAGCGGACGCCGACAAGGTCAAGCGCGTGGGTGACGCCGAAGCCGGTGTGATCAAGGCGAAGGGTGAAGCCACCGCCGAAGCCTACACCAAGCAGGTGGAAGCCCTGACGCCGGAAGGTGTTACCTCCATCGAGGTGACCAAGCTTCTGACCGCGTCCGGTCAGGCGCTCGTTCCGCAGGTTGTTGCCGGTGGCGACAGCAATGGCGGCAGCGGCGGCGGTCTCATCAATCTTCTCCTGGCCGACAGCCTCGTGCGTCGTCGGGAAGAGAGCGAGGAGCGTCGTGAACTGAAGAAGGGCAACACTACGCCCGCCGCAACGGAAGTCGGTAGCGAGAAGAAGTAATTCCTCGCTGCTCAGCAGTAAGTAAGTAAAAAGCCGGTGGCGTCATTTAGCTCAAAGCTATTTGGCGTCACCGGTCTTTTTTTACCTTTAAACCTAAATGAGCAGGAAACATCTATGGATAATCCCTTAATTTGGATAGGCATACTCGCAGTCATTGTTGTGGCGGGCGTGCTCATCTATCGTTCTACCCGTGGGCCAAAAGCGCCGGCGGTCAATCCTTTTGATGCAGTGCGGCCCTCTCGCAGTCCGAATTTTCCGGCGAGCAACCAGTCGTCCACGGCATCTCGAAACGTCACCAATGTGGCCGAATCCGTAACCGCTGACGAACCTGCGGAGGAAGAGCTCAACGAGGAGCCCGAAGAAGAAATGACCATCGCGAGATACCTTGCTCAAGCCGAGCAGGAAGAAAAAGATGGCGAGCTCGACTCGGCCATCGAAAGCATCGGCGAAGCCATCACTCTGACTCAGAGCGAGTCGGGTGGCGATTCGTTGCCGGTGGCACAGCTGCTTCTCAGGCAGGGTCAGCTCTATCAGCAGCGCGACTATGAGGAAGATTCCGACGGTCTCAACTGTGCGGAATTTCTGCGCGCCATGGCCATCGTGGAGCAGAACCTCGGTCCCAACGCCGAAGAACTGCTGCCCATCCTGCAGGCTCTCGTTTCCTGGTACTACCAGAACGGCGAGGCTGACAAGGCCGATCAGCTGATTCGCCGCAGCCAGGGCATCGTCGACGCGAACGCCAACGCCAAGCGCGAAGTTGAAGGCGGCGCGGTAGCGACACCGAATGTGGTGCGCATTTCGCCCATCAAGGTGCCATTCAAGAGCACCGATGATGACGCGGTCACTGCCTGCAAGGAAGGCGACGAAGCCTTCGCTTCAGGCGACTACGAAGCCGCTGTGGAGTCGTACGGTGAAGCGATTACTTCGGTGCAAACCGAAATCGGTCGCAACGCACCGGAACTCGCTCTGCTCTTCCATCGCCTCGGCCGCGCCTACCAGGTGAGCCAGATCGACGAGAGCGACGACGAAGGCAAGCCTTACAGCGACCCGTCCGACAATTACCAGATCGCTCTGGGAATGGTCGTAGCCAGAAGCGGATTCAACGCGCCCGAAGTCGAACAGCTTTTGCTCGACCTGGCTTCGTTCGAAGACCTCTGCGGCGAGCACTATAAGGCCGAGAATTATCTGCGCCGGCTGGCAGAGATCGAGCGTAACAAGCGCTAGAGAAGTTTTGGAGGGCCGCAGGAGACTGGAACACGCTTGTGTTCTTGTTCTTCTGCGGCTTTTTTTTAACCTATTACTACATTAAAGAGTAGGCAGATGACAGGCTTAATCGGCAATAGGCTTAGAATCGGTCAGCACCATATGCGGTGCCCTCGGATTGCTTGCTTATTTCCCGCCATAACCTGCTTCTTTCTTCAGTTTTTCCAGATCTGGCTTTTTTAGATTGCCTTGCTTGGCATCGAAGCGCGCGGCCATATAGACGTGCCCAAGATTGGTGGTTTCGGCCACCATGAACTTAGAGTGGTCCAGTCTTTCGGCGGGAGGATCTTGCGGTGCAATGCTGATGCCCCTGGTTCGCATCTCAAAAGCTTGTTTTTCGATGGCAAATTTACCGTCTTTATTGGCTGCCCAGATGGCGTCCATTTTGGCCTGAGCAATGAACAGGTTCGAATCTTTGACGCCTGAACCGATGATGCCTTTCAGGTCTTGCTGCACTTTCTTTTCATAAGCGGGAAACTCAATCGGCCCTTCTTTTTCTTGTGTTTGCAGGGCCTTGGTGATCATCTTCTGGGCATACTTGTTGTAGTCCATACCGGCCGGCAAATTGCCAGGGTCGGCAATGGCAAAGGTTCTTGCGCCGCTGGCGTCTTTATTGATTTCGAATACTTTGACACGTTCCACTTCATAAACCGTGCCTTGCATTATAAATGCTGTCGGCCTTGCCGTCGGGGCCGCTGCGCACTACTGCATGATAGGTGCATTCACGTGAAATTTTCTCGGCCAGTAATCACTTTTCTTTCATTTTGCTTTAACCGCTCCTTAGTAGCTGCGGATATAGGTTAGTAGCATGAATACAAAGAAGAATGAGAGAAGAAAAAATGAATCCTTTTGAAATCCAAGGTCCAACTTATTTACTTGTTTATTTCGCCATTTGCGGCATCGCTTTTATGCTTTCTAAGGCGCTCAAAGCTTATTTGTTGCGCGATCCTAATGGCACTTCCCCCGCACAAATATCGTCAATCGCACGTAGTCTGCAACCCTACGAAGCTGCCTATTTATCCGGTGGCTCAGAGCGCGTTTTCCTCGCTGCCTGCGCCGCCCTGTCCAGACACAACCTGGTAGAAGTGAGCCGTGGCTCGCGAAAGCTTTATCGCAAATTAGAAGATAACACCGGGCAATTCAAAGACCTTGAGTACGTTGAACAGGCTCTGCTTGTCCATCTGAGCAAAAACGGCGAGTCTATTTCAACAAGCCGGGCCAAGGTAAATAATGCCGTCGCAGGCATCGTCACTGTGCTTGAAAATTACGGTCTCAAGCCAACTACAGACCAACTTAGATTGATTCGCTTTATCATTCCGCTCTTCTACGCTTCGGTGGTTTTGTTTTTCTCCTTACCGAAATGCGCATTGGCCGCACAGTTGCATTTGCCATTTACTTTTCTGCTCATCGAATCGATTATTGCCCTGGCCATTACCGTTAAACTATTTCGCCCTGAGGGTGAAATTACAGCTAAAGGTGCAGCTGTAAACGAAGCGCTGAGGCAAGAAAATTCGGCTCTGAAATTGACTCATTCTACCAACCCAGACGGGCTCTCACTGCGCGATTCGGCCCTTGCTTATGGCCTTTTTGGAGCCATGGCTATTGGCGATCCGTTCAACGATGCTCACTACGCACTGCGTGGACAAAATGCAGCTGGCTCGACCGGCAGTGGCAGTAGCTGTGGAAGCGGTACTAGTTGCGGCAGCAGTTGTGGGGGAGGATGCGGAGGTGGTTGCGGTGGTTAATCAAAATGTAATTAACCAGTGTGTAGTTTCTCAACTGGGCATCGGCTTCCGTCCTGAATTAGCTCGTTTTATTGAAAGTCGCGACGACATCGCTTTTGTCGAAATTATAGCTGAAGATTACAGTCACCTGGAATGTATTCCTCAAGCTCTGCGTGATCTGCAAGAACGTGGAGTGACCATTATTCCGCATTGTCTGTCGCTTTCGCTGGGCGGTGCCGACTCCATCGATTTAGGGCGCGTCAAACATTTAAACAGCCTTGCTAGATATTTTGATTCACCTTTTGTCAGTGATCACGTTGCTTTTGTCCGAGCCGGTAATTTAGAAAGCGGCCATCTGCTGCCGGTCAAGCGCAGTGAGGCTACTCTGCAAATAATTGCCGAAAATATCACCACTGTTAAAGAGCACCTATCCGTGCCACTTGTGCTTGAAAATATTGCCACCACTTTTCAGTGGCCCGACAATGAGATGGGCGAGGTGGAGTTCGTCAGCCGGGTTTTAGAAGATTCTGATTGCGGTCTTTTGCTCGACCTCTCCAATTTGTTTGCCTCCAGCCACAACCTTGGCTTCGATGCTCTGGAATATTTGCGCGCTCTGCCCCTGCAGCGCCTTAAATATGTGCACATGGCCGGAGGAATATTTAAAGACAAGCTTTATCATGACAGCCATGGGCATCCGCTTAACCACCAGTCTATTGCGCTTTTAACGGCTTTAAAGGCGCTTTGCCCCGTTGCAAGAGTGATGCTCGAGCGAGATGATAATTTCCCCGCCGATGGCGAGCTGACCTGCGAGCTGGGCGCTATTGCCAATGCCTGAAGATGCCCGCAAGCAAATAGCGCAAGAACAGAAGCTTTTATTGCAAGCGCTTTTGGCTCACGGAAACACGCCCGACGGTTTTGACAACAAGCGCCTTAAACAGGCGGCACAAGCTCTCGTGCGCAAAAGAGTGCGCTCCATGAAAAGGGCCAATGCCTTGGTTACCGAGCTACTCGATTCTGATTTGAGCAAACTGGCTGTTCTGCACCGCTTCATTGAGCTGCATCCCTCGGCCAATGCCGCTGGTCCTTACGCAGACACTTGCGATTTTCTTGCTTTTTTGCAGGAAGAGTCGGGATTAATCCATAAAATTGCCAATATCAACAGGTCGGTGCGGTTTATAATCGGCCAATGCAAATTAAGCTTACTCACCAAGGCTTTATTCTGGTTTTAATACCGCTGGCCGTGCAAGTGATCTTTATGATCGCTTTTTTCTGGATGTTAAAGCAGGCCGAAAAAGAAATTGTCGAAGAACAGAGAACTCGTGACATGGTGGCTGCTTGCAATCGCATAGCGCGCATAATTCTCAAGTCTGGAGCCGGCCTTACTCTGCATCCGCCTAATAGCCCCGAAGATCGTTTTCAATCGAAGACACCCGGTGACAATTTGCCGCGCGAATTCGCCAAATTGCGGTTTCTCGCTGAGGGTCATCCCGAACAACTGCAAGCTATTAATCAGCTTGAAAAAGACTGGCGCTCCAGCTGGTATGCCATGCGTGATTTGAAAGATTATGCCAAGGCGAACAGCAATGTGGCGATCATGGTCAAGTTTGCCCAGGTGCAAGATAAGCTGCACGTTATGCACGCTTCTTTAGACGAGCTGATGAATAACTTTGTCAAACTTGAGGAGGATGGACCGGCTCTGCAGGCCGAAAATCGCCAGCGGCAAAAATTGGTTTTGATATTGTTTCTGTTGATAGATGTGATTCTGGCTCTCGGTCTTTGTATTTATTTCAGCAAGCAAACCGCCTCTAGATTGAACGCTCTGGTACGCAATGCTCGCAATCTGGCCCTGGATAAACCGATAGAAGGAAAGATCAGCGGCAATGACGAACTGGCTGATTTGCAAAAAGCCCTGGTGAGCATGTCCAGTTCACTGGCCCAGGCGCGGCAAAAAGAACGGGCCATTCTTGATAATGCCGAAGATATAATTTGTTCGCTCGATGCTAATACTTCTTTTGTCACCGCCAGTAATGCCGCTGAAACACTCTGGGGTTTTACCGAAGAAGAGCTGCGTGGGCGGCGTCTGGCTGAATTGATTGAACCAGACGACTGGGAACACACCCGCGAAAAGTTGAGCGAAATCAAACAGTTGGGTCAGGTGCAAGACATTGAAAACCGCGTGATTACTTCTAGCGGCGCTGCTCTCAATATGCTCTGGCGGGTTAACTGGTCGGGCAGTGAGAAGAATTATTTTTGCGTTGTTCACGATATTACTTCAAGAAGACAGATGGAGCGTCTCAAGCTCGAATTTATGTCGATGATTACTCACGACATTCGCTCACCGATTAATTCGGTGCAGGCATTTTTGTCGATGATGGGCGAGAAAATCTACGGCGAACTCAATGACAAAGGTTTGAACCGCCTGAAGGCTTTAGAAGAAAGTGTAGATCTGGTCAGCAGGCTAATTTCGAACCTACTCGATTTAGAAAAAGCCGAGTCGGGCATGCTCGTTCTTGAGCCCCAAGATGCCACTTCGACGCATATATTGGCGAGCTCAATAAACATCGTGCGCGCTCTGGCCGAGCGCAAACAAGTAAATCTGGTGCAACAGGGAGCGCCTTTTGATCTGGTTGCCGACCCGGGCCGAATTGTGCAAGTGATGGTCAATTTAATCAGCAATGCCATCAAATTTACACCAGCGGGATCGTCTGTGTTTGTGACTTGCACACAGGAAAAGGAAGAGGCAATATTTACTGTTAAAGATGAGGGGCCGGGAATTGACGCCGAACATCAAAGCCGAATATTCAATCGTTTTGAACAGATAAGCGGCCGCAATACTGCCGGGACAGGCCTTGGTCTGGCTATCGCCAAAGCCATTGTCGAGGCGCACCGCGGGCAAATTGCCGTTGCCAGTGATGGTAAAAACGGCGCTACGTTTATAGTGCGTTTACCGATTGAATAAGTTTTTGAATTCAGCTTTCGCTGTTCAATTTATAGCCGACGCCATAAATTGTCTGAATCAACGATTTGTCGTCCACATCGATTTTTTTGCGTAGCCTCTTAATCCATGTGCGCACGGTCTCAGGGCCCACGTCAGACTCTGAGGTCCAGACATGGGCAAGAATGGCATCCTGATTAAAGACCCGGTCCGGGTGGCGCATGAAAAATTCTAGCAGGGCCACCTCTTTAGGCAGCAGTTCGACTTTTTTTCCTGCCACTTCTACGACCCGTGAGTCGGAGTTTAAGCTGAGATGCGCCACTTTTAAAACTTCGCCGTCGAACTTTGCCGGCCGCCTGAGCAATGCTCTAATTCTGGCCGAGATTTCGCGCAAGTCGCAGGGCTTAGTGACGTAATCGTCGGCGCCTGAATCGAAACCAGTTGTTTTATCGGTAATGTCGCCGAGGCCGGTGAGCATGATTACAGGGCTCAATCCATTGAGTGCGCGATAGGCTTTGCATAATTCCACACCGGAGAGCCCGGGCAATTGCCAGTCGAGAATCAATAAATCAAAGCCAAAGCTTTTCAGTAGTTCTAAAGCGGAGGTGCCGTCATGGCAGGTTTCAACAATGTGGTTTTCGTTAGTAAGCCAGTCAGTAACCACACCTGCAAAGGCCTGGTCGTCTTCTACCAGCAGTATTTTGGCCATTGTTGAAGTTCACCCGTGCGCAACCAGCGCTTCTATTATAGGCCAGCCGACCGTGAGTTAACGACCGGCCTTTTTGATTTCACACTCGTGTCACTATTCAAATTTAAAGTTAACTCAAGCAAACACCCACAAGGCACCATTTGGAGCCGGCTTGCGGGCCATGTGTTTGACTCTTTACTATCTTCGGTTGCTCCGATACTTGAAATTTGGAGGTTCTATGTACGAATCAATTCGACCGTCCCATTCTGAGAATATGCGCGGTAATGACGCTAGCCCTCTCAGGGAGGCCGCCTGCCAGGCTTACAGCCCTGATACTCAAATTATCTTTCGCATTGATTGCAATTCAAAATCTGCCAACGATGCTCTGCCAAGTGTACAAATCTTTTTTGAACAAGAAGGTTCTCATAGCCACAATCACGACATGGACGATCGTGGGCCATTCAAAGGACACAGAGGTGACAACTTGCCATCAAATTCTTACGGCGACCAGTTTCGCGTTAATACAGATCGGTTTTTCTCGCCTGAAGTCAGACATCAACATGACCATAACCCGTGGCACCACGGTCATGGTAGCCATTCTCGGTTTGATAATATGAGCCGTGCCCTGCCGATCAACGAGCAACCTTTTACTAATGACCAAACTTTTACTAACGAACAACTATTTACCAGCGATCAGATTTTGAATCAAGACAGCATGCAGTGGCTCTCCAACAACGAAGTTACTGACTTGCGTGCGGCAAGAACACCGCAAGAATTTTTGGAAAAACTATTTGCTTCATTCCAGCCTGACCATTCCACACCCAGTTTACTAGAACAGCTCTCACCCCGAGGCCTACCCACACTTACAGATTTGCCCACACCTCCAGGATTGCCTAGCGTGAGCGAGATTTCCAACCTGGCCGATAAGCTCACCCCACCAGGCTTGCCTACTCCCGGCGAATTGTTCAATCCCGGAGATAACGGCGGCGGCTATACCCTGCCCGGCGCCACTTATGTAGCAGATTTCGTCGATCAACTGCCCACTCCGCCAGGTTTGCCTACACTCCACGAGGCAACTAATGTGCTAGACAAAATCACGCCAAAGTTTCTTCCCAAAATCGGTAAGTTATTTGGTTGGGGTTAATCCAATCATTTAGCCCGGGCTGATCTAGCCTGAAACTTGAATGCATCTCTTGGGAAAGTACAAGAGATGCATTCTTTTTTGCTTTTGCAGAAATTTAGTTATCGCCGCCGATATATTGAGTGATCATCTGGTGCCACTGCGGCCAGTCATGGGCATTGCCCTCCCACACTTTGAGGCCGTGCCAGACGCCTTTATCCCACAGTAGTTGCGAGAATCGCTTGTTGTTATCGAAAAGCGGATCTTCCTGGCCGATTGGAATAATCCAGTCGATTTTTCTAATTTTTTCCAGTTTATCGTGATCGTGCAATGCGGCGATGTACTCGCAAGGGCTGCCTTCGCGGATGGTGTCATCCATATAGTTGTCTGTCCAGTCGCGCACGTCGTAAACGCCGCTCATTGCCAGTACCCGCTGGAAATGTTCAGGGTAGCGCAAGGCGATGCTGGCGGAATGATAGGCGCCGAATGAAGCACCGGTGGCGATGGCATACGGATTATCATTTTTCGATAAGGTAAAAGGCAAAACTTCGTTGACGACATATTCTTGATATTGAAGATGTCTGTGAGTGCGCTCGTGAGTGCCCACATGCCGGTTGAACCAGCTTTCGGGATCGACGCTGTCGACACAAAAAACTTGAATCCAGCCTTCTGAAATGTGGTGTCCCAGAGTGCTAATCAGGCCACGATTTTCCCAGTCGAAATAGCGACCTTGAGAAGTGGGAAAAACGATTACTCGGGCTCCCGAGTGTCCGTATTGAAGCAGTTCCATGTCTCGATGGAGACTAGGGCTATGCCATTTATGATATTCCCGCAACATTTGTCTTGATTGCCTTTAGCCAGTATTCATGCCGTGAAATTGTATCATGGTGCTTCCGTAGGCACAGGTCAGCGGCGGAGGATGGGCGCGGAACGTTACTTAGCTTCGGAATTCGATATACTAGAGCATCCTTGTCATCATCGGCGAAACTATGAATTCAGTATTTCTGTCACCAAATTTCCCGCCAAATTTTGCTAACTTTGCCGTGCAGCTCAACGAAGCCGGTGCTTGCGTGCTCGGCCTGGGTGATGATCATTATGATGATCTCAGTGGGGATGTGCGGCGCAGCTTGACCGATTATTATCGTGTTTCGAGCATGCACAATTATGATGAACTGGTGCGGGCCATGGGCTATTTCACCCAACGCTACGGCAAGATGGATCACCTTGATTCGCATAACGAGTACTGGCTTGAAACTGAAGCGCGCTTGCGTACAGATTTTAATATCGATGGTATCAATGCCAGCCAAATAAATAAGATCAAACGCAAGTCTGAGATGAAAGAAATTTTTCTCAAAGCCAATTTGCATCCTGCCCGTGGCCGCGTCTGTAACACAAAAGAAGAGCTGATGACCTTCATTAAAGAGGTCGGTTATCCGGTGGTTGGCAAACCCAATATCGGCGTGGGAGCAGCGAAAACTTTTAAAATTTGTTCGGCTGCCGATATCGATCATTATCTGGCTGAAAAATTGCCTGAAGAATACATAATCGAAGAATATTGCGAAGGCCAGATTGTCACTTATGACGGCCTGGTAGACGGCCATGGCCAGGTAATCTTCTCTTCATCACTGCGTTACAGTCGTGGCGTCATGGATGTAGTCAATGAAGATTCTGATATTTACTATTACACCGTGCGTGAAATTGAACCGGCTCTGGAAGCCGCTGGCCTGGCCACTTTGAAAGCTTTCGAAATGCGCAATCGCTTTTTCCATCTGGAATATTTTTTCAGAGATGATGGCACCATTACTCCACTTGAAGTGAATATTCGCCCACCAGGCGGCCTCACTCTCAATATGATGAATTATACTTTTGACGCAGATTGTTACCGCACTTGGGCTAATTTGATCGTCAAAGGCAAAACAGAATCGCTGGGCAAGCGCAGTAATCTTGTCTTCTATGTCGGCCGCAAAGATAGAATTTGCTATGAGCTCAGCCATCAAGATGTTCTGGAGAAATGCTCCAAGATGATGATGCACCACGAGAGATTGAATGACGTTTTTTCTGGAGCGCTGGGAAATTACGGCTATCTGCTGCGTTATCCTGAAATCGAACCTTTGATGAAAGCGACTGAGTTAATTCAGAGACGCGGCTAATATTGCCACTTCATGCTTCGTTAGCCAGTGCGGTGATTTGATTTGCAGAAATGAAACGTTATCGTTTCATTTCTGCAAATCAAATCTCCTGATCTAAAACGTATACGTTTCAGTTTCACGGCGACAACTAGTGAGCGAAGAAAAATCGGGTCAGGTGGAAGAATATAGGCGCAGCGAAACAGAGCGAGTCGATGCGGTCAATCATGCCGCCGTGACCGGGAATTAGCGCGCTGTAGTCTTTGACGCCGCGATCACGTTTAATCGCCGACATGACGATGCCGCCGCCAAAACCGGCCAGACTGATGATCAAAGCCATCAATCCTGCTTGCCAGGGTTGGAAGGGTGTCACCCAGGAGAAGCAAGCGCCTACCACTGTGGCGGAAAGCACACCTCCGACAAAACCTTCAACGGTTTTATTCGGGCTGATATTCGGTACGATTTTGTGTTTGCCGAAGATTTTGCCGAAGACATATTGCATGATGTCGCTGGTTTGCACTACCAGCACGAGGAAGCAGAGTAAGCGAGCCATGTGTTGTTCGTGCCCCGTAATAGCGAGGTTTAGCAGAGCTGGTGCATAACTGACGAAATAAACGCATACCATCAGGCCCCACTGAATTTTCGCAGTACGAGCCAAAAAGTCTTCGCTGTCGCCGGCTAGCGCGCTTCTAATCGGTATCCACAAGAAAGCGTAGACAGGTATGAAAATGGCATACATGGCGTACCAGTGCACGGCAATGAGTAAATAGTTGACTGGCAGAATAAAGAAGAAGGCCCAGTTTAGTGAACGGTGATCGGCTGTACGAGTAGGTGTCAGCGTTATGAATTCGCGCAGGGCCAGAAATGAAACAATCGAAAATAGTAAAATCGACGCAGTGCCGCCAGTCAAAATGGCAAAAGAGAATATGGCAATCATCACCCACCACGATTTCATGCGGGCGTTAAGATTGGCCAACAGTGCCGCTACTTTTTCTGATTTAGATTTCAAATTGAGAATCAATGTAGCAATGGTGGCTGAAGATAAGGTGGCAAAAATTGCCCCCAGCATCGTCAAAAGTTGTCTATCGTGAGTAATTTCCATTAGCTTGCACACTTTTCTAAGGCGCTCTGAGCGCGTTTGAGGAAGTCTTCTTTGCGTTCGTTGGGCAACAGTTTAATGGGCTCGCCAAAAGTGACTGAGCATAAAATCGGCACTGGAATAAACTCTCCTTTGGGCAAAATGCGATTGCCGTTGTCTATGTAAGTAGGTATGAGCTCGAGGTTCGGACGGGCTTTGCTCAAATGATAGAGCCCGGATTTAAATTCACGCACGGTTGACTCGGCGCCGCGGCCGCCTTCAGGGAAAAATATTAGCGACGAGCCCTCGTCTACGGCTCCCAACAGTTTATTGATCGGATTGTTCGCCCGGGTAAGCTTGCTGCGATCGATTGGTATGATGTGCAAAATTTTGTGTGAGAACCAGCGGCGCAGCTTTGTGGCATTCCAATAATCGGCTGCCGCTGCTGGTCTGACCAATTGTCTGATGTAAGCGGGTAGCACCGCCAGCAGTACCAGGCAGTCGCAATGACTGGTGTGATTTGCATAGTAAACTCTTTGCACGGCGGCCGGCTCGCAGCCGTTCCATCTCACTTGAGCGCCGGTAAAGAAGCGAATAAAAGCACAAATGGCGCCTAACATCAGTTTTTCTCCATTGCTGCATTTAAGTGTTGCAGCCGGTTGACGCAGGTGAGGAGAGAGCCGAAAGCAATTACAGCTAAAGTGGCGGTCATGGCGGAGAAACTGCCGTCAAAAGCATACTGAACGGCAGTAGCCAGACAGCCCAGGGTGAGGGCAAACATGCGGTGTTGCTTGGCCATGGGCCCGCTGAAGTCTTGTGCCGGCGTGTAGCGGGCAGCGAAGGCACGCACATAGGCGGTACAGACGGCGAAACCGGCAGCGGCCCAGCCCAGGCCGACCCCCAGTTCACCACCGGCCACATACCCGGCGGCTGCCAGCAGAACAAAATCTGAAACACGGTCAGGAATTTCGTTATAGATTTCGCCGCTTTTCGTGGCCTGACCGTATTCTACTGCCATCAGTCCGTCGAGCATATTGCAAAGGAGGCGCAGCTGAATGAAAATCGGCGCTATCACCAGTTCGGCTACAACGAGAGCCGGCGAGGCTTGAAAGTGGCTTTGAACCAGCAGTGCTGCGCCACAAGCGGCAAAGGCCGCGCTCGCTACCGATACTTGATTGGGCGTAACCTTGAGGTTAACGAGAGTAGCAGCGGCCGTGGTAGCCCATGCTTTCGAGCGTAGTTTAATTGGCCGGCGCTGAAGACTTAGATTGATGTCGTACATTTGAATTTGCACCTGTGTGACCCATGAAATAATCATAGGTTCAAGTGCAAACCACCAGAGCTGCCCCGAAACAGTTTCACAACTGCATTGTTGCTTTTAGTGACTGTTAAATTGTCTTACTCAGCAATTACTCGTCGTTCGGCTGATTCTTCAATCATCGAGAGTCGCGAGACAATGGCCAGGTCGCTATATAGCCGGTGGAATACATGCAGACCAAGTCTGATACCTTGTTCGATGGGCAACCTTTTTTCAGTGCAAAAACTTTCTTCAATCACGGCAAAAAAATCATCGGCATGTTTTTCGTCGATTTTAGCGTGCAATTTATAGTGCACCAGTTTGTCTGCCACTACCCAGCCGCGGTGTACAACCGCTTCGGCAATGCGAGCGGAAATTTGGGCGAAGGTAAATTCTATCGCTCCCATGCAGGCAATGGCCGTCTCCAGCTCGTCCAGCGAACATGTTCCCATGAGCACATTGTTGAAAGAGTGCACCGCCGGCAATATCAGTGGTGTGGGCATGGTATCTTCCATGCTGTTCGTGCCTTCCAGGCTGGCCAGAAAACGTTTGAAAGTGGTGCAATGAAAAGCCTGTTCATTAAAGTCGCCGTGCTCTTCCACCAGATTGTGCAAAATATCCATGCGCGCCCGGGCACTGGGAATACGCGCCACCAGGGCAGCCATGGGCCGGGGAAAGAAATTGACGGCGTGATAGAACTGCTCTTGCGAGACTTTGAAGGCTGAAAGCGACATCTCGCCGCTTTCCAGTGCGGTCAAATAACTGTTCTGCATAATAGCCGAAGCCTCGGTAGCTTTTTGAGCAAATTCATTTAAGTGCGGCGCTTTGGTCATTTTAAATCTCCGAGCTGTGAACAAACCAGGGGTTGCCTGCAGTCAGGGCGTGGGCGTAAACGGTGGCGCTGGCCACCAGCATATTTAGTGCTGGCAGGGCCTGCACTATGCTCTGGCAATCTTGCCAGGGAAATGAGACAAAAAGGCATTGAAAGTGTTGTAATGCTGCCAGGGTGGCCGCTGAGTTGATCATTAAGGCGGCGGCATTTACGTCGCTGTAGGCAAAATTGGAGAGGTGGGCGGCGACGATTTCGCTGCCGTCGTTTTTCACCAGTCGCTTGACTTTGCGTGTGTCTTCTAGGCAACCGCTGGCACCAGTTGTGGCAAGCCAGAGCGGGGAAATTTGAGAACGCTCTTGTGGCGAACCAGAGGGGCAGTGAAAGCCGCCGGCCAGTCGGGCAAACTGCGCTCTTGCCGCGGCTTCTGAAACAATTTCAACTTCTGGCTTGCAGGCCGAACCTGTATTCGGCGCTCTCAGGGCAATTTGCAAAACGGCCACTTTGCCTGCGGCCGTAAAATGAGGAATGCCCAATCGACCTGAATAGATCGCCGGATTAGCCGCGGTGCCGTCCATTACCACTCCGTAGGCGGCTTGCGCTTGAGGCTTGCACCAGGCCAGAGCAGAATGCATGCAAGACAAAAGCGCGCGTCCGCAGTTTGCCTCGGGGCTCGTTTTCAAATCGCAAATATAGGCTGCCTGCAGCTCACCTTCAGGGGTGACCATAGTACGAATACTTGTGCCAATCACAGCTTTGACCTGATTGTCGTTTTCGACAATGAAAGAACGCGCCGCACCCATAGCCCGGCAAAAGCCTGAATAATCCAGGCCGTGCTCGACGCTGAAGCTGCCGCCTGCGCCCAGCGGGTAAGTAAATTGCTGTTCGAATTTGGCCAGCGCGGACTGTAGCGGGGGCGATGGCGGTGGGTCTAATGTGATCACTCTGTTTCTTGTTTTAATCTTCATGATTTCACACCAAGATGCAAGTGCTGGTAGAAAAAGCTGCGATCAGTGCGGTGCAGAATTTCGGCTTGTTCACTCCAGTGAAAACCGGCATAGGCACTAATATTTAAATTAGAATTGAGCTGGCGAATAAAGACGTGGCCGCCGGGCCTAAGGGCATCAAAGGCAGCTTTAAGCGTCGATTGTGCTTCGTTGGGGTTAAGCCAATCAAGAATATTAGAGAGGTAAATTAAATCGAGCTTGCTTTTATTTTGCAGAACACTGAGCATGTCAGAGTGCACCAGTTCAATCTCGGTGCCGATTTTTGTGCGATCGAGCGTCAGCCAGGGAGCAAGTTCGCTTTGAGGATATTTACCAGTAAGCATTTGATGCAAATATGGATTGTTGTGCGCAGGCATTGATTGCAGGGCGATTTGCAAACGCTGGCGGAAATGCCTGGCAAAGGGCATGGCAGCATTTGACGTGGCAGAAGTGCCAAATAGTGCCACCAGATTTGGTAGCGCGAAAGTTTTGGCAAAAGCGTTGTCTAGAGCGCGACCCAGAGGCGTGGCCTCCGTTAAAAGTGTTTGTTGACATGGAGCTGTATGGGCTAAAAGTTCGACGATTTCATCACCATAAGGTGCAAGAGTTTCTTGCAGTTGAGCAAATAGTCTTTCGTAGCGCCCACAATAATCGAGGCCCAGAGCCGCTACTAATGATGCCGGCGCGATAGATTCTATCTCTACATTTGCTTTGGCAGCTTCAACTAATAAATTTGACAGCCTTTGTTCGCCATTCATTTGCTTGTGCCCAAGCAAGCTCAGTCTGGCTTCAGGGCTGCTCGTTTGCAATAAATGCAATTTTAATTTTGACAGGTTCAACTGCGCCGGGTTTGGATCTACCAGGCACAAGCTGCGGGCGGCCCCACGGGCCGCAAGATAAGCGGCTGTGCAGCCACCAGAGGCCACTATGCAGATGTCTGCGTCACTACCGGCCAGCTCGGCTACCTTGAGGTCGAGCAAGGCATCTTCGCGTACCTGGCTGAAGCCGAGGGGAAGCCGCATGGCTGCCTGCAGCCAGGATTCTTTTTGGGCGGGCAATGTGGCAGCGGTGATCTTCATTTAACCTTCTTGAACAGCCGCGCACGGATTTGATCGCTGTGCCGACCTAATCAGTCTATTCCCGCAAAGCAATGCTGCTCAGTCAAATAACACAGTTTATGAAGTGTTTTAGTTTGACTGGGCAGCAATTATGCTTTGCAGCTTCGATATACTAATGCGCTAAGTCGCAACGCTGAGCGGAGAACTTAGTCTGGTAGATGATTCGAACACTGAAGGCTTCGATCAAACCGTTGCCCTGTCTATCGGCACTGGCGGCCAGATGTTGCAGGTGGGCGAACTTGTCGGCGACGCCTATAAAGTTGAATCTTTGCTCGGACAGGGCGGTATGGGTTTTGTCTTTCGCGCGCGCCACACTACTATGGGCCAGGAATATGCGCTAAAAATCGTCAATCCTGATGTGCTCGATGCCGTCAGCGTTAAGCGTTTTGCTATCGAGGCGCAGTCAATCGCCCGACTCAATCATCTGAACATCGTCAAGATTTTCAATATGGGCGTGCACAATCAAACTTGCCCATACTATGTTATGGAGCTCATGAGCGGCGACTCTCTGTCTGCTTATATAAAAAAAGGCATTGATATTTCTCTTGAGCAAGGTCTTGATATTTTCAGTCAGATGGCTTCAGCTCTTGGTTACGCCCACAGCAAAGGCATTGTTCATCGAGACGTTAAACCCTCGAACATAATTTTGCTGCCGCTGAAAAATAGCTATCAGGCCAAAATTGTAGATTTTGGATTGGCCAAAGTTCAGGCTGCTGGCCAGCAACTGACAGCTACCGGTGAAGTTTTCGGCACGCCTTATTACATGAGCCCTGAGCGGTGCACAGGACAACCCATTGATGGCCGGGCCGATATTTATTCACTGGGTTGCGCTCTATTTGAAACCATCACCGGTGCGCCTCCTTTTAAAGGTGCCACCGCTGTAGAAACGCTGATGATGCAGCTGGAAGCCCCCACTCCTAAGCTGGTGGATATTTTCGAGGATCCAGAGAAGGGGCAACAATTTGATTTGCTGCTCGGTCGAATGATGGCCAAACGTCTGGACGATCGCTATCAAACTATGGAGCAGGTCTCTCATGATATTCAGCGCTTGATAGAAAGGAAATCTATTGACCGCTCGGCTGTCGAAACACAGGGCGATCAAACTGCACAGGGTGGTTGCTCAGATGCAGATGCAAAATCTGCTGCATCAGAGCAGCTCTGGCGCAAAGTGGCTATAGGTGCCGTTCTTTTTTCACTGGTCGCTTTTGCAGTGCTGCTTGGTTTCAGCACATTTCAGGTCGTCAGGCAGTGGGTTTTAGAGCACGACCCGGCGAAAAAAATCGTAGACAAAGGAATGCTTGATACTCCGCTTCCGCGCGAAGCTGACCTGGCTCAGCCGGTCACAGACAGCAAACCAACTATTGAAATGTTTTCAACTTTAAGCCCGATCAAAGCCAGTTTGGTCAAAAAAGCAGATGGAGTCTATAAACAATTCAAATTTCCAGATCTATGCCTTGGTGAAATCTGGGACGCGCGCAATATCGGCACTCCTGCTAAAGGCGTCACTGAGGTGGCCAATACTGACCTGGCTCTGAATCTGGTTAAAAAGGATCACCGGGTAGTTTTTGACGTACCGCAAGTACTTTCATCTATTGGCGTCGATGAATTTGTAGAATTGCGGCTCAAGCTGGGTCGTTTCGATGACATCGACGATAAGGTGCCCAAAAATACTTTAGACGATCGCCTTGTACAGATTTTGCAAATCGTGCAAAAGTGGACCAAACTTAGAGCGCTGGTTCTCGACAACTTTAACGAAACTAAACCACTTGTAGACGAAATAGCCAGGCTGAATTCGTTGCAAGAATTTAGCTGGTCTCATTGCGGCGGTGATACCACGGTTCTTACCTCTGCGCCTTTTCTTCTACGTCTGAACTCACTCACTGTAGACCAACCTGAGCCTTCTGACATGTCGCGGCTAATAAGAGCAGTGGCCGCTTCGTCTAAGCTTGAGTTTTTAAATTTGCGCGATCTTGACGTTGATGACGACGCCTTTTCTCAGTTAGCAAAATGTACTTCATTGCGATCTTTATTTTCGTGCCGCATGAAAGTGAGTAAGCGCATGCTGCAAGCGATTGTGGACAGCAAAAATCTAACTTTTCTGTCCATTACTTTCAGTGATTTGTCGCCGGACGATTTGATTTTTCTTTCCCGATCGAAACATATCAAAAATATTGTGATTGCAAGCGTCGGTTGCAGTGCCGAACAGTTAGCCTCTCTGACAAAGAAAATTCCTCATCTTAAGGTTGTCCTGGCCCCGCCTGTTCGATAAGAACTGTCAACAAGAACTGTCAGTAAGGCAGCATCATGTCTGTGATATTGCTGTCAAATTTGACAGTGAACAACTGGCTGTTAAAAGGCTCTTTTTTGTATTTGGCGCTGGGCACGAAATAAGGCAGGGGAGTGGTGGAATTAGCCACAAACTTAGTTGTTCGCAAACTCGCATCTTGAGGTTTGTCGAGACTGTACGGAATGCCGGTCACGCAAGGCAGACCGTACAAACGATCAATCAAAGCGGCTGCTTCTGGAAAAACAGGCAATTCCATTGTAGTCAGCCAGGCGCTCTGTGACCCGTTCTGCGCCTGTTTTTTGCCAATTTCAGATTGATAATAGTCGGGGACGTTCGAACTGACGATATATTCGTACGTGTGTAGCTTGATGTTATTTTTTTGCTTAACTCCCGCACTGGCAGGTTTGGTCATGTCTGAATACCAGGTGGCGGCCGCGTACATATTGCGATAGTCGGTTTTCCATTTTTGGTAAGGCAGTGTGCAGTAGATGTGCTTTTTTTCTGACCACATAGTCACTATCTTGTCTTGCCCTTTGTACTGTACAAAGCGGCTATCATATGGAGTTTCAACTATGATATCTGTGTCTGTGAGATAAACTTTCTGGCGCCCAAATTTTGTTTGCTGCTCGAAAAAATAGTTGTGTTTCTCCGTTGCGGCAATCGCTTGATTGCTCACTAGAATACCGACTGCAGCTGACAGAATAACGTTGAAAGTGCTGAAACGATGGCGCAGACTCGTTAACATTGGATATCCTTGAATTTAAGACACCACATGGCTAAGCCTCTGATGGCATTATATCAAAAGCAAATCTAGCACTGTTGCTGCTGCCAGTTAACGATGTTGACTTCCAACCAGTCAGGGCCGCTCCAGGTCTAATAATTTTGCTTTCGCCAGGTCGGCGGCGGCCCTCTTTTCGTTTTTCACTGAATGACAATTGCTGCCCGTTCAATGTTAAAAGAGCGGCAGAGGCTCGAGTTTAATCGCTTCTGAATAATCGTCAATGGCAGCTTGAAAATGCTTTGCTTTAGCATTGAGTTTGCCGCGCACTTGACGGGCCTCGGGGTCAGCGCTATTGAGCTTGATCAGCTCGGTTACTTGTTTAATCGCCTCGTCGTACTGACGTTCATGCTCCATGCATTCGACGATGCGATAAATTGTCCAGTCTGAAAAATGTTTTTTCAGAGCGATCTGATAAGCGGCGATGGCCAGGGCATGACGTTCAAGGCTGGTTAGAACCGAGCCTTTTAAGATAAACATATCAGACGAGTCATCGCCATTTTCTGTGTAGCTGGTGATGTCCTTCAGTGCCGCTTCGTGTTTTTTTTAATTGCTGGTAAGCCAGGCAGCGTTGCAAAAGTGCCTTGCGATCAGGCTTTTTAACACTGGCTGTCTAGTTGCAAGGCGCGGTTGGCAAGGTTTTCACAGGCGGCCAGCAGATTGTCGCTGATATCGTTACCCTCAGCCAGATAAGTGTCGGCCAGCAAACAATAAATCGCAGCATTAGCATCACGCTTGTCGGCCAGTTGCTCCAGAATTGCGCGAGCTTGAAGCCCATGTCTTTGTCTGAAAAGTACTTGTGCCCGTCTGAATTCTGCCTCTGTCTGAGGAGAGGCGGCAACCGCTGCCTGTTCCACTGCTAGCCTCATTGTTAGAGAGACAGCCAGGCGTATGGCGTGCTTCAGAGCTCTGGTAGTCATACTTTAAACAAACAGATCTCTATAGAAGAGAATTTGTTGATTGCGATCGCGTGCATAATTCATAGCCAATTCTGCTGCGCCGAGCATTGAGTTGATATTGACGAAATCTTCGGGAATGCTGGCCACACCAAAGGCAAATGAGATTTGCTTGCCGTCTGTGCCTGCCAGAGGAAGGTCGGTAAGCGCTTTCAAAATCTTTTGCACAAAGACTCGCGCGCCACTAGATTTGGTGCTTGGTAAAATAATGCCAAAATCATAACCTTCGTAGTGAGCAACAATGTCGGTGTGCCGCTTCTTACTGCTGATGCGAATGGCGGCGTCAGCCACAGCATCAGGCGAAAGTGCTTTACGCCGTACGTTGCCGTCGATAATCACCACTTCGCGCATTTCGAAGAGCAATACCGACATTACTCCTTTGGCCCTGTAGATGCGGAAAAACTCTTCTTCTAAGAAATACAGAAAAGCAGGATAAATAAACAAACCGGTGTCGTGCCTGCGCAGGCTCATCATCACTGATTCGATGGCGCCGCTATCAATGACCTTTGGCTTAAATGTTGGTTTGACCGGTGGTCCCGAACGCTCGGGTTGCCGATCCATTGCCGCCGGGCTCTGAGCTGACGAGTGAGGCTGGATGGAAGATTGAGGCTGCGTCGACGATTGAGCCGCCGGTTGCGCCGGGCGGGGCATCGAAGTCTGAGTTGGTTGCGATATCTGGGCCGGCCGTGGCATCGAAGCTTGAGTTGGTTGCGATATCTGAGCAGGCTGTGGCATCGATATTTGCGTTGCTTGGGTTGCTTGCGCAGGCGTGGAGTCGGCAGGGCGTGCCACATCAGGGTGGGTAGGCTGTGTGGGCCGGGGAGCAGCCTCAAATAGGCTGAATTCAACTTGCGTATGTTTGTTGTGACTTCCAGAACGTGTCGACTCGGCCAGTAATTTCTCTCTGGCAGACAAGACACGCGGCGGCGGATTGAAGACAATGCTGATGATGTCGCAATTGATCAAGTGCTCAATTGACCTGACTAAAAGAGGCCGCGGCAATATTTGTACTTTTTCCAGATCTGACATGGTGCTATGGCCGTCAAGACGCAGGTAGAGCGAGGCCAGGGCCTCCATGTCGACAGGTGCATTAGGCGTAGCTTTGGCCGTAAATTGCTCACCGGTCATATCATCATGGGAAGGTTTGAAGGCCGAGTCGGCGGTCATACCAAACACGGTCAGAGAGTTCAAGACCTGCGCTAGAGGCCGGATATGCTCGAGCAAGATTTCCTGGTTTTTGACCAGATTGCGCGTGTTGGTTGTGGCACCAATTTTAAAATTGTAGTTTGCCTGGGTCCAGTAAAGTATTTCAGCAAAGGCCAGGTCGCCTTCTAACTCGCCTTCTGTATCGGTGAGTTTGGCTTCAATGGGCCGCCCTTCTTGCAAGAATACGTGAGCATTGTTGCCGTCTTCTTCAAGCTGCAGCCGGCCGGTCATTTTTTCGGCGCTGATCAAATTTAAGAGCTTCGGCAAAGGAAATTCTTGCAATTTTCCAATCAAAGGAAATGCCAGTTGTCTGGTACGCGGCGGTGCACTGATATTAGCGGTGTTGGATGCCTGAGCGCCCCCACCTACGCTATCGCTTGCTTTGGCTAAACGATTGCTGGCTTCTTCAGCTTTGGAGATCACTTCTTGAGCGTCGGCACAGGCGGCGGCGATTTGTTTGTAAATAAGTAAAATGTCGTGGCCGTTCAATTGCACAAGAACGCTGCGGCGTCCGCTCTTTTCACAGATAAGCAGCCAGCGAGGCTCTCTTTCTTTGAGTGAACATACCAGTTCAAGCGAGAACAAAAGGGTTTCGTTATTGCGCCACGTCGCCAGCAGCTTTTCGCCAGGTTTTTGCAACGATTGCGAAAGCATTTGGTGAAGAACAGGAATATCCGGCACCATTTTTAGATGAAGGCCGGTCTTTTTGATCATAGGATCCCCCTTGGCACACTTACTTTATGGCATCTCTGCCCCGCTTCGGCAAGTGGCTGCAAAGATATGGAGGCCGTGGGAAAATTTATTGGTCGGTGGTCCACATGATTCGATTTTGTTCAGCGGGCTCATCTGTCATTTCATTTTTTGCCACCACCGGGGCCGTGTGCCGGATTGCCACAGTTTTCACTGGACTGATTCCGGACGAAGGTTTGGCAGATGCGATAACGATTGCAGGTTTAACGGCAAGCAAGGTCGTGGCGGCCGGCTCTACCGGTGTTTTCGCTTGTAAACTGGCCATTTTGGTTTTGTCGATTACTGTGCAACCGACTTTGACGGTCCCGGCGCTAATCATATTGAGTTCGGTGGCCGCCTGGTGCGACAGGTCGATTACTTTGCTTTTGGTGAAAGGTCCGCGGTCGTTAATGACCACAACGCACGAGCGGCCATTGCGATGATTTTTGACGTGCACCAGGGTACCGAACGGCAAGGTGCGGTGGGCGGCAGTGAGCAGGTGTTTTTGCAGCACCTGGCCTGATGATGTCTTGCGGCCATAAAGGGAATGGTGATAATAATCAGCCATGCCGGAGAATTCTTTGTTATCGCTTGGGGCGGCCACAGGCTGGGCTGCCAGGGCAGAGCAGGGCACGAGAATGCACAGAAGCGTCAAACCAATGATTCTTTCCATCAGCGGCCTCGATATAGGAGAGGTAGCATTGTCGACTTACCTTGACATATTTACCTTAAGCGCGTCCAATAAAAGAACTATGCCGAAGCCTTTTCGCATTACTCAAATGGCTTTGAGCGGTCCTCGCCGCCGCTTCGTTTTTCACCTGCCTGAACGGAGTAACGGCCGCTCCCGCCTATCGGGTTTTACATTTTCCCAGGCATTACTCTGTTGGAAAGATCGTTCTTCTGGACGCACCGGCTCCAGTCATAACCAGGTGCAAGGGTTTGAGAATCGCCAATGCTCAGGGAGACGTCAGGGTCCCTACTGGTAAATCTCTGAAATTTGAGCCCAGTAGCGAATTTTTTCGACATCCGGAATGTCTTTTAAATTTGCCTCCCGATGCCTTCGACTGCATCGAACTGCGATTTATGTCCATGGCAGACGGTGAAGATAATTTCAGCGACAAAGTTGTGCCGTTTCTACACCGACTTTCCGGTTTGAAAAGTATTGATTTTGATAAATCAGAAACTACCGATAAGGGCATTGCAAAATTGGGAGTGATGCCAAATGTGTATTTCATCAGCACTTTCGATTCGCAGGTAACTGGAGCATGTATCAAAAGTTTCTTAGGCTGCAAGAATCTGCGCAATTTACGTCTTGGTTCAACAGTTGTGCAAAAAGATGATTTGTGTGATTTAAACAAATTTCCAAAGCTTGAGCGCATCGGCCTGACGCGCGTCAATCTTTCATTGAAGCACTTGGAATATGTCGCGCAATGCAAGGGTCTCATCGAAGTCGACCTATCACAAAATAGTACGCTTGATGATGATGCTGTGCCAATTTTACTTAAGCTGCCAAAGCTAACCGAACTCAATGTAAAGCACTCGAATATTACTGTTGCCGGTCTGCAAAAGTTGGGCAAACTTCGCTTGGCCAGCATCACCTTACCGAAAGACTTCGGTGACTACACAAAAGATGAACAGCGGCGCCTGCGCCTGGCCTTTCCTGCTGCGAAACTGGTATCTAGAAAAGTGTCGCTGGATTCTGAAACCAAGACAATTTTTGCACCGTTTACGCGGCACTAGATGATTTTGCAAAATGAAACGTTATCGTTTTATTTTTTTTCTGAATTGAAATGGCTGGTTTCTCTATTTTCTGATCCAGAACGTATACGTTCTGTTTTTAAACCAGAGTTAGAAGTCTTCCAGGCCTGTGGCCGTGCTCATTTTGCGCGCTTTGGCAATATCGGCTTCGGCCGCCTTGAATTTCCATAACGCTTTGTAGGCCTTGGCGCGAGAAATGTAGTCAAATGGCTCAGGGCTGTATTTCATTTGCAGAGAGAAATCGGCTATAGCCTTTTCTTGCTGATTCATCCGTAAGTAAGTCAGACCGCGGCTTCTGTAATCGCAATGCTTTTTGTCATTGCATAGATTTATCTGTTGCGTAAAGTCATTAATGGCCAAATCAAAATTTTCCATCTCTGAATACATACGGGCGCGCTCGTCGAATATCGACGGTTTATAGTTAACATAGGCAAGCGCCTTAGTAAGTGTTTTTATGCCTTCTTCCTTTTTATCTGTTTCGTACAAACTGTGAGCTAGAGCGTGCCAGGCCCACGTTTCGTTAAAATTCGGTGCGGGCTAGTGAACGATAAGCGGCCAGGCCAACTCTTGGTGCCAGGCCGATATTTGTTGGTAAATCGTTCGTTGTCTTCATTAAATCGGCTCAGCAATTATCGTGTTAAAGCTGTTGTTCCCTTGCGGCAAGGTTGATCAACATTTCAAAACGCTGCTTTGTCGGTGTCAGAGCTGGTTTTCCCTCACTTATTGGCCTGATTTTAGAAAAGGGCGTACAGTTCCTGTGAGGTGAACCATGGACTTCATCGTTCCAGGAATTCTTGCCGTTTTATCTGCACCACTCATTCTACTTGCAACAGTTTGTGCCATTGGCGTGCCTGCTGCTCTACTCGTTTATTTTGTCCCTAAGATCGATCGCAAGAAATACTGGACAACAATAATTCGTAGTGCGGTGTGCTTTAGTGTCTCCAGTGCCGGCACGCTTTTCTTTTGTGTTGATTAGTCATAAAGACATTATTAGCGCAATTGAATTGGGACCGGCCGGTTCGTGACGGACGGCGTGAACTGTGGCTCTCCCCTAAGATTGACGGCTGGAATGAATGTAGATTTGATATTGCGGCCTTGATTAAGGAAGCTGAGAAGAAAAAAGTGCGCTATTACGTCGGTTATGGTTTTTCTCAAGAGAACCCAAGCTCAGTAAAAAAGGTTGTTCACAGACACCTTTATCCCTGTAAGGCACATCAAATCGTGGCCGAGCGCAAAGATGGCCTGATCAACGTGCAGATATATTCGGAAAAAGTAATTGCTAATTTGGATGGCAGCACGATGACGGCAGAGAAATTGTTGCAAGGTCATTTGGGCGATCAAATGTCCAATCAACAACTAGGCAAAATGGCACAAGCATATAATTGCCAAAGTCGATCAAGGAGGCGGCGCTCCTTATCACAGAAGTGTCAATTTTCGATTTCTCAATGTTTTTGAGTGAAGCCTGCATCAAACCGTCATCTGCTTTTCTGCTCGCCCTCTATTCATTGTAGGCTCCAGAAAAGACGTCCGGCGGCTTGGTCAATACATGCGAAATTACCACCTGTCTCGCTACCTATTCAGTTTTTCGAATCTCGCCACATGCCGCTTTTCGAAATCTCCTCATATCCCGCCCCGGCCCAGCCCATCAGATTAAGGACGAGGACGGCCGCCTTGTGGTCTACCCATTTGCTGTTCGAGAACATACATGGCATTGGCCCAGCTGCCGGTGTAGCGTCCGCTGTATACAAAATTTTCGAAAGCTTGTGGAAAATTGGTTTGTGAAAGGGCCACTTCTTCAGGGCTGTACCAGCCGACAAATCCTTCGCAAGTAGTAGCAGGTTTGTAGCCTTCGCCGGGAGGTGGGCCGTAATCGGTTGGCGAGCCGCTGCTGCCGCCAGGTCCACCGATTGTAGGGGTGCCATCGTCTGAAAATCCGCTGCCTGACGTGTGGTTTCTGTAACCAGATTGGCCCCATTCGCCTGGAGGGGCGATGAATTCATCTTTACCGAATGAATCGGGCATATAGCTGCCGTGACCGGTGGTGAGGCCGGCGTCGCGCTGGTCCATGATGCCGGCATTGATGCGGTGAGCTTTGCCGAAGCCCATGTAAGGTGGCAGGCCGTTGGAGCCTTCGTCTCCATAGATGTGCTCGGCATGGGCGCCTGCTTCGTAGACGAAGCTGTCCATGGTGGTTGGTGGCAGGCCATTTCTCAAGCTGTTGGCGATTCTTTGTTGAGCTTGTGCAGGAAGGGCAACGCCTAGCAACAAGGCTGCGGTCAGAACCAGGTTCATTGCTTGTTTGGCGGCTGCTCTCATCTCTTTGCTCCTTGGGGTGTTTGCCTCAACCGGCAACGTGCTCAATATAAGCGGGGCGGTTGGCAGGAGCCGGGCAAAGTTTTGGCAGAATTTTGGCAGCGCGAAAAGTAGAACTAGATCACCGACATTGCGATAATAGGCTCATGTCTCTAAGCCTCTCCAAAAAAGCTCTAATTCTCGTGGCTATTCCGCTAGCTTTTGAGATTCTCTTTGTAGTTATTTTTGGCGCCCTGCTGTTCTTGGTCGACAACGAGCGCCAGCGTGAGAACCACGCGCGCGAGGTTAGCGCCAGGGTCAACGCCGGCCTCACGGCCCTGCTGGACCGCTTTTCCTCCTGCGTGCTCTACCACGTGTCTGAAAGCGAGTCATTCAAAAAGCGCTTTGAAAGCTCCCGCCATAAGATTCGTATCGAAATCGAGGCTTTAGACGCCCTGGTGCGCGACTATCCCGAAGAAAAGGCCGCCGTTGACAAGATTAACGACTTGCTCACCCAATCGGTGGAAAATTTGCAGAGAGCCCAGGGACAGCTTGAGCTAGGCAACAAAATCGAGGCCGCTCGCATATGGATGCAAGCCGATAAAGACATCGGCTTGCTGCTCAAGGCTATTGACGAGATAGTTATCTACCAAGAGCAAGTTTTGCGCGAGCGCAAAGCCGCTCAGGCCGGCTACCGGCGCTCTGTAGAAATTCTTTTGCCTTTGGGAGCGTTTTTCAATTTATTTCTGGCGGTGGGCCTGGCGTTTTATTTCAACCGCGGTACCACCAATCGCCTCAATGTCTTGCTCGACAACACAAAGCGGCTGGCTGTTGATCAGCCGCTCAATCCGCCCTTGAAGGGGCGAGATGAGATCGCCACACTAGATCACACTTTCCGTGCTATGGCTTCGGCCTTAGACGAGTCGCGACGCAAAGAACGCGCAGTGGTCGACAATGCCGAAGACGTGATTTGCTCACTCGATCGCGAGGGTCGTTTTGTTGCTGTGAATCCGGCTGTAGAAAAGCTCTGGGGTTATTCAGAAGAAGATCTTGTGGGTGATGGAATTGACGTCATTGTGCACGAAGACGATGCCAAAGCCACATTTAAGGCTATTGAAGCGCTTGTGAAAAGTGATAGCGGCACAGGCACCTTTGAAAATCGCATCATCTGCCGCGACGGCCGAGGCGTTGATTTCGCCTGGTCGGCACACTGGTCGCGTCAAGACAAAACACTTTTCTGCGTCGCCCGCGACATCACCGAGCGCAAGCAAGTTGATCGCATGAAACGCGATTTTGTAGCCATGGTCAGCCATGACCTGCGCACCCCTCTGACTTCCATTCAAATGGTGCTTTCTTTGCTTGAAGCTGAGGCTTATGGCCAGTTGAGCGACAGCGGCCATGAAAATCTCGAAGCCGCCGAAGCCAACGTGAACAGGCTGATTGCCCTGGTTAACGGCCTGCTCGATCTAGAAAAGATGGAGTCAGGCAAGCTCGATTTAATGCGCGAAACTTGCACGGCCGCCAATGTTATCGAGCCCTCAATGCAGGCGGTACACGGTTTTGCCGAGCAGCAAGGAGTGCGGCTTAGCGCACCACCGCACAATAATCCGACCATATTTGCCGACCAGGATCGACTGGTTCAAGTAGTCATCAACCTGGTTTCCAATGCCATCAAATTTTCGCCTAAAGGCGGCACTGTCGTGCTCTCGGTATCTGAAGAACGCGACGCCGTCAAATTCAACGTCACCGACCAGGGTCGTGGTGTGCCAGAGCAATTACGAGAGGCGATTTTTGATAGATTTAAGCAGGTCGAACTTTCCGATGCCAAGGTGAAAGGCGGGAGTGGTTTGGGTCTGGCAATTTGCAAAGCAATTGTCGAGCGTCATGGTGGAACAATTGGGGTAGATGCGCATACAGGCGAAGCTACAGGAAGCACGTTCTGGTTTAAAATCCCACGCAAAATGGTTTGACCATTGTTGAGCGATTTGAGCGAACAAGCGAATTGAACGAATTGGTTTTGATGAGGTTGAAGTGGCAAAAGTTCTCATAGTTGAAGACGATGTGGCGCTGGGCAAGATGGTGCGCGACTGGTTGCTGATGGAGCATCACAAAGTCGAAATTGTCACAGACGGTGCTGACGCCAAAGAAATGCTCAAGGTTTACGACTATGACATTGTCATTCTAGATTGGGAGTTGCCGCATGTTTCAGGCATTGAGATTTTAAAAGAGTTTCGCAGCCGCGGCAAGTCGACACCAGTGCTGGTGCTCACCGGTCGCAGTGCCATCGACGATAAAGAAACTGGATTCGATGCCGGTGCTGATGATTATTTGACAAAACCATTTCACGGGAAAGAACTCACAGCAAGGTTGCGGGCTCTTCTACGGCGTCCTGAGGGTTATGTAGGCGACTTGCTTACGTTCGGAAATCTTACTCTCGATCATGCCAACTATGAAGTGAAAAAAGATGGTGAAGAGATACGGCTTTTACCAAAAGAGTTCGCTTTACTTGAGTTTCTTATGCGCAATCCTAATCGCGTTTTTGCCGCCGAAGCTCTGCTTAACCGGGTTTGGGTGGCCGAATCTGAAGCCACCGTCGATGCCCTGACTACCTGTATCAAAAGGCTGCGCAAGAAAATCGATGTGGCCGGTCAAGAATCGATCATTCGCACCATTCACGGTGTCGGTTATAAATTAGAGGTTTAGCGTCGCATTTAGGCACCGCATACGGTGCTGATGTCTCGCCCGGAAATGTCACGTAAAACTGTCTGTAGTTAATGCGTGGACAGGGTTGAGTGGGCCTGCTTTCGGGTATGAATAATGCAGTTGTTTTTGTCAGCTCATTGAGGCAGACCTTGGCAAAGAGTGGAGAGAAAACTGAAGCAAGCACACAGGCTCGCAATCTTGAGGGCCAGGACGACACTTCTTCGCCACCTACCAACCACTTAAATTTATTGTCGATAGCACCTGACGCTGAGCGAATTGTTAAGCATGACAGCCGCAAGTCGAATGTTTTTGCCGGCCTGGGTTCTAGTACTGATTTAAAGAATCTCTACAGCCGCCCCGCTGGCGAACAGATCGAGAGAAGGGCCGACGGACGCGGTCAGAGCCAAGCTCATGCAGAAGTACAACAACGAGAATATACGGTTAAGAAAGGCGACACGATTGAATCGATTGCCCAAAAAGAGCTGGGTAAGGGGGCGAGCCCTGAGTCTTTAAGGGCTTACACAGAACTGGTTAAGGGCATTAATACCGACCAGGCGCCTGGCGATAAAATTCTTTTGCCCACGATACATAAAGACGGCACATTTTCGCTGATTAATCCCGATGACTCCAGCGAGACCTATAAATATCTGGGCGCCAGCGCTTTTCGGGTAGAGAACTCGCAAACCAAAGAAGGTTTTGTCCACAGGACCGGCGCAGACGGCGTCGTCACCAAAGATTCGTGGGGCCCGCACCGCGATGATAATGCTAAGCAGACAGTTTATGCTGATGGCTCAGAACGCACCGAGTATAAAGACGGACGTGGATTCACGCACCAACCTGGCGGCGAAGAGAAACACTGGGGGCCTAAAGACGAAGACAACTGGACCCGCGGGCGCGATGGCGCCAAACTGGACACGCACCCGGACGGCAGCGTCACAACCAGCTGGAAAGACGGCACCGAAGTACGTCAATACAAAGACGGCCGCGGCTACTCAAAGAATGCCGACGGCGAAGTGCATGCCTGGGGTCCGAAACTCGAAGACAACTATCAACTACTGGTTGACGGTACTAAATGTTGGAAAGATAGCTGGGGCTTCAAGCACACCGCCCGGTCCGATGGCGAGTTCGGTGTTGGCAACGAGCGCTTCCATCTGGGCGGCTCCACCATTGGCGAATATCAAGTTACTGATGCTAAAGGCGGCAATGTTCAACTTCGCCGTGATCTAGCCGTGGTGCAGACAGGAAAAGACGGCACTGTCACCCGCTATGACAAAAATTTCGATCAAACCGTGTCATGGGCCGATGGCACTACTAAGCAAAATAATCTTTTATCTGGAGTCGGCTATACGCAAAAACCTGATGGACAGGGCGGCTACGTCAAGCATCATTGGGGCAAGCGACCTGAAGAAAATTATGAAGAAAAATTTGACGCTAAAAGTGGTATCACCACCAGTGTCGATGCCCGCGGTGATAAAACTACCAAATGGCCTAATAACGGTGTCAAGGTTGAGCGTCACGACCAATCCGGCTATGTGCGCCAGCCGGATGGTTCAGAGCACCACTGGGGACCCGGCGAAAAAGACAATAGCGATAGTGCGCGAGACTTCTCAACTATACAGAAAAGCCGCAAAGAATTAGACAAAATTGCCGATCGCGACATGCCTGAAAAAGATCGAGCACTGTTCAAAGAAAATTTGAGTAAGTTAGAAGATCGGGCTAAACGAGAGCATCTGCCGCCCGATGAAGTGACGAAAACTTATGAGCAACTCAATCGACTTTTGCGTAGCACCGATGCAAAGGTAAACAAAAACGATCGACTCTTGCTAGCCGAAAGCTTTGCCCATCATCTCAATCATGATGATCTGGTCGATCAGGGCAAGCACGGTACTTGCAACGTTACTGTCATTGCCGAGCGAGGATTCAGTCGACACCCTTCTAAGCTGGCTGAAATGGTTGCCACCACTGCCATTGAAGGCAAGTGGACAGCAGCGGACGGCAAAGTAATTACTTTAGATCCACGCAGCATGATCCCTCGAGCGGAAGAACGAAACAATCCGCCGAAAGATGATGAGCGCAGCTACGCCGTGCTCATGCTCAATCTCGTCATGGTTAACGACGCCACTCAAAGGCGCATTCCGCCTGTCTACTATCGCCAGGAAAATCCCGATCCACATCTTGTTGATGATACCGGCGAAAGAATTTATGGCAGCAGCGGCAAGCCCATGACCGAACGCGAAGTCTACGAAGATTTCAGCACTTTTCCTGCTACCAGAAAATATCGTGACGTGCCTCTCTCTCAGCCCACCTTGAATGATAGTGAAATCTACAAAGCGGGCAGTCGCTTGTTCGGGGTTTCTGATTTCTACCTTACGGCTGGTAAGCGCGCCGATGGCGATGGAGTGGTCAAATACGAAACCCAGCAGCAGTTGCACGACAAACTGGTGGAGATAAAAAATCAACACAGACTGCCCATAGTGATAGCCGTCAACGGCCTCACCACGCCTTTCGGCTCGGGGGCTCCAGGCACGGTTTCGGGAGGACACGTAGTGTCAGTGCGAGATTACGACCCTGTCGGTGGCCGTGTGAAAATTTCAAACCAGTGGGGCAAAGGTAGCGACAAGTGGGTCACCATCAAAGAGGTGTATGAAAACTCGATGACTTGAGTGACCTTGTTTAGGTGCTGATGTCTGCGAGTTAATGACTGCGAGCTAATGTCTGCGAGCTAATTTCTGCGAGCTAACCGGCGGCCATCAGATCAGCAAAGCTGTTAATGCAGGCTGTAAGTTCTTCTTCGCTGTGATGGGCAAAGCCGATCAAAAATTCGTTCGCTCTGGCGTCGGCAATGTAGTGTTTAGAGGTACTCACCAGCGGCACTCCCGCTTGTTGAGCGCACTGTAAAATTTTGCTCTTATCCATATTTTTGTGAAAATGCAGAATCATGTGCATACCGGCGCTGATACCATAGGTGGTGACGCGATCTTTGAATCGTTTCGCCAGCACCAGAGCGAGAGCTGCGCGCTGCCTGGCATATACGCTCTTGTTGCGTTTAACTTGGCGCTCCAGGGTGCCGGCGTTGATAAATTCAGTAAGCGCAATTTGTTCCAGCAGCGGAAAATCTCTTTCGAAATAAGATTTGGCCTGATGCACCGGTGCCTGTAGTCGTTTCGGCAAGACTAAAAACGCCATGCGCACCACCGGAAAAAGTACTTTCCAAAAACTCGCCAGGTAGATCACGCTGTCGCCTCTGTCGAGCCCTTGCAGTGCCGCAAGCGGCTTTTCACCATAGTGAAATTCGCTGTCGTGATCGTCTTCTAAAATAAAGGCACCACTTTGCTGCGCCCATTTGAGCAATTGCTGCCTGCGCTCCATAGACATCATTACGCCCATGGGATCCTGGTGAGAAGGGGTGACGTAAATTAGCTTGATAGGCTGATCGATTTTGTACAATTCGTCCACCACCAGCCCGTCTTCATCTACGGGAATGGTGATGATCTTGGCACCGTGGGCGTTGAAGATGCGGCGTGCGCCAGGAAAACCGGGATTTTCAACCGCCACCGTATTGCCAGGTTCTAATAGCAGCCGGCAAATGATATCTAAAGCGCTTTGAGCCCCGGAAAATAGCACCAGTCTGGCGGAAGTGCACTTAATTGAGCGAGCGCGGGCGAGATAGGCGCAGATGGCTTCGCGCAAATGCATGTAACCCATCGGATCGCTGACATATTGAAAGAGTGTTTTGTCCTGAAAACGCGCGCATTTATTCAACACTTCCCGCCACTGTCTTAGCGGTATCTGTTCAATGCTGGGAGCGCCATAATTGAGTTCTTGAAAGAGCTCGGCATCGGGCGCTTCAATCATTTGAGGTTGGGCCATTCTTTTGCCGAATAATGAAAAGGCAGGCTCCGCCAGCGCTTCAGCCGGCTCTGCGGGTGGCTGCGCCGTATTTGCGGTAACAGCTGCTTTTTGCGTGACAAAAGTGCCGCTGCCTACCTTTGTTTCGATCAGCCCCTGGGCGGTGAGCAACTCATAGCTGCGGATGGCGGTAAAGCGCGACACTTTGGCTGAGATGGCAAGCTCTCGGGTAGACGGCAACTTTTCGCCGGCACGTAACCGTCCTTCTTCAATGGCCTGGCGCAAGCCATCGCAAACTTGTTTATAAATTGGCTGCTTGCTGTTTTCGGGCAAGGTCAACACAAATTGCAAATAGTTCTCCTTCGTCGCCGGTAGCGTCTTATTATCCACTAACTGAGCAGGCTATCTGACTAGTCGCTTTTGCGATCCACTTTTGCTGTTCTGGAGCGGACCGATTGCACCTGTACGATTTCATCTTGACATCGCGCGAACTAGCAAAGGCTCGAATGCCCGTAAAAGGTCGGCAAAGGGCGTGCATTGGCGGTCAACTTTTGGTTAGAACAAGAAATACCCGTTCATATCAACACCTTCATCCCCCGGCCCAAACAAACAAAATAACGACGACATCGCAAAGTTTTTTCGAGACTCACGTCTTGGAAATTTCGCCGCTGTTTAAAAAAAACATTTTGCATTCTAACCGCAGTTAAATTCCACAACAAAAAAGGAGAATTTGTGATTACCACTGCCCTGATTCTGGTCTGCATTGTCTTCATGTATGTCAATGTCAGATTGCGTCTTGCCCAGGTCAATACCAGCGCCATGAGCAGGCGTCGCATCGCTGAAATTGCTTGTGGGGATGTTTGGAACTTGCTTTTGCAGATCGTACTTATGGTGCTGTGCTGCAATTTGGTCATCTGCATAATCTTTGCCCCTCAGCTTTTGCACGACAACGTTGTGCCATCACAAGGGCAACTACTGCTCGAGTGCGTCGCGATTTTCGTCTTCTGGTATCTCGCTGCCCGGTTCGCGTCTATAGTATTGAACGCCGAATTGCTCATTAGTAAGGCGCGTCATCTGGCCAATCGTTTGGGCTGGCGCATGTCGCAGGCTCTGCAGGAACTGGCTGTGCTCACAACGGCCGTCAGCTGTTTTGAGCGGGCAGGTGGGCCGGAATATCAGGCCGCTGTCTTGCGATGGTATTTACTCCGGGCACAAAACGCGGTGAGCGTCGGCAACTGGAGCCTGGCTCTGCGTTGCGCCGACACCGGTTGCACAGAGTGTTTCAGTTGGCTGGCACAAGATTCGCTTACACAAGACGGTGTGTAGTTCTCGTCGGAGGACCGGGCAGCGGCAAAAGCGCATTGGCTGAGCTTCTGCGCCGGTCTGCCGAGCGAGTCGGGTACGTTGCCGAATATTCAGAATATCGAGCTCGTCAAGTTTCAAGAAGAAGAGACTGAAAGGACTAAAAATATGACACAAGCTTTTGAAGTTAGTTACACGGCCCTCGAGACGCCTTCGACGGCCAGAGCCCAAGCCGTTATCGTCGGCCGGGCAATCATCGCCATGGTGGATAGTCGCCATGTGCGCAACGCTGGATCGCCCATGTTTTTCAAGCGGCATGAAGCTGGCTTCACAGTCTGCTGTGAATCTCTTCAGGCGCTGAAATGCCTGCCGCAGACTTATGGCTCGGTGTTGGGACACTTCGGAGAGTTCGAGCGCGGCACCGCGATCGCGGTGCCCACCGGCGAAAACTTTCAGGCGCTGTTCGCCATCGCTCCGTCTGCGCGTTCGTATTCTGAGGCAACTCGCCGCCGACTGGCGGTCGAAGTAGGCGGACGTCTGGCGCAGTATTTAGCTCAGCGCATGATCGCTGTGCGTGTGCGCGTTCCGGAAAACTGCGATTCAATTGTGGTCACCAGTGCTTGCGTTCACGAACTCGAATCCTTGCCTGAGCGGTTCAACGGTGTGTTTCAACGTCAGGCTGTTTCGGCAGTCTAGCAACGGTTTACCTCTCTCAACCCATTCCAACCCATCCGATTATCAAACGGCAAAGCAATTTGCCTAACTCGAACTAAGAAAAGGAACTTACATGAACAACAAATATTTCGCTCGTCCGCTCTCCGTCATTCTGGCGCCAATCGTGGCCCGCAATGCCATTCTCGCCAAGCAGGTTGCGCCGCCCGCAGCCAGCCCCAAGCGCATCTACAAAAACCTGCCGCCTTTTGGTGCGGCAGCTGATGGCGTCTGCTGTGTGGGAAAGCAAGACAGTAACTGAAGCAAGAACTAAGACAGCAACACTCGCTTCGTAACTCTCCGTAGCCGTTGATTTCGCAAGGCAAATACAATTGGGTATTTGCCCCGGAGGTGACCCTTGTAAATAGCCGCTTCAAATCACATATTCTCACTCAAAAAAACTTTTCTTTTATACTGTGTAATATAGTTAAAGCACTACGGGCGGTGCCCATGGGTTTGGCTGATGTGCACTCATTTTGAAGTCGTCAAATGCCAGCCCCACTCCATGGCGGAGCCGTCGTAGACAGGAATAATCTCACCTGTATATATTTCGTGGAGCAATGAAAATGTCGAAGCCCGCACTCCCACTTCGCAATATGAGATTTTTAGTGGTGTTTTTAAAATGTCAGCGGGAACGATTTCGAGGTAGCGATCTTTATCGACGAAGCTGCCACCTGGAGCATAGAGTGATGCAAAAGGAAATAAAATTGAGTTGGGGAGCCGTCCTTTAACCGGTTGATAATCATAGCAATCACCATTAAACTCTGCGGCGGTGCGCGTATCAATCATCAGTGGCGATTGATCACCGCCATTTTTAAAAGCATCATCGTGTCTTACGCGGCGGCGCTCATCTAGAGCGATTGTGAACTTGCCGGCTTCGATTGCCGAAGGCGCACCCGACTCGACTAGCGCACCGGCCCTGACCCAGGCATTCCAACCGCCATCGAGCATGAAGACCTGACTGGCGCCGAAATATAAAAGCATCCAGGCGACGCGCCCCTCGCGCCCTTTCGAGCGGGCAGAGTCGGCGTAAACCACAATGGGCAAATCTTGTTTAATGCCTGATGCAATCAGCTTGCGCTCAAAAGCCTGCTCTGGCGCCACTGCCAGTTTGCCCCAGTATCCTGGTTCGTGCAAAATCGCCGCAGCCGCAGCGGGAGCAGGTTCGCACCAGTCTTCCCAGGCAATTCTTACGGCGCCTGGTATATGGGCGCTCAGATATTCTGACTGGCGGCGGGCATCCACGACCTGAAATTTTCCGCTTTTGCTAAGCACGCCTTCGACCAGATTTTCAATTTTGAGCAAGGCGATAGACATGGTTTCCGCTCGGTTGCCGGGTGCGTATGCGGCAATTATGCCAAAAATCTGCCAAAACTTTGCCCGGCCTCTGCCAACTCTATCTATTAGATTGCAATTGTTCACCCCGCGTATTGATTTGATTGATCACTGAGGCCCGAGCGATGAAAGTTAGATTGCCCAAACTCCTCGTAAAAGTTGCACTAGCCAGCCTGACTGTTTGTTGTGTGAACCTGGTGGGGAGCCACACAGCCAACCAGGCCTTTGCTCAGGGCGCTCAGTTCGATCTGTCGTCTGTGGTGAACGCCGCCCAGCTCGGCTTAATGTCGTCGAGGCAGAAGCTGCCTCCTGTATCCACCGGCTCGGTGGACATCAACACCTGCGACATGCCTTTTCTCAGAAGCAATGGCGGCTCCGGTGCGTTTCCCAACGCTGGCGGTGGCCCAGGCGGATCAGGCCCGGGGGGGCCCGGATCTACAGGACCGGTTCCTGCTCCTGCGCTGCCGCCTGGTTATGTCGGTATGACCAACAGCCATAGTGGCGACTATATGGGCTACATCCCACCGGGCGGCAATTTGTATGACTGGTCGCGGGGAGTTTATGGATTGACTCCCGGGCAGGAAGCGGAGGCGACTTATCTGTGGTCTAGCGGGCAGTTGGCCCAGGGCTTTGCCAGCGGCATGTTTGCCGGCACCGGCATCAGCATGGGCGGTCCTTAAGAAAGCACGATGTGATGGACCCGAAAACCTTGAGGCTACCTGACAGAGATTTTTGCGCATTTTTCTCTGTCGTCATTCCGACCGGTTTTTGGCGAAGAATTCTTTGAGCAAATCGGAGCACTGAGCCTCCATGATGCCGCCCAGTACTTCCGGCACGGGATAAATGCGTTTTTGTCCATATAAATTGAAGGCGGAGCCCAGTGCTCCCGAAAGCGAGTCGTAGGCTCCGAAGATCACTTTAGCCACGCGGGCTTGCAAGATGGCTTCAGCACACATGGGGCAGGGCTCGAGAGTAGTGTAGAGGGTCATGCCGCTCAGGCGCCAGGAGCCCGTAATTGCTGCGGCTTCGCGCAGGGCAACGATTTCGGCGTGGGCGGTAACGTCGTTTAATATCTCTTTGCGGTTGCGGCTGGCGCAGATTAGCTGTCCGTTGTCTACAATTACTGCCCCCACCGGCAAATCTTCTGCCTGCGCCGTCGAAATTTGCGGCTCAGATTTTTCTCTGGCTTTTTTCAGGGCCAAAAGCATCCATTCTTGGTCGGTTTTGAGGATTTGCATAATCTTTTTTGAAAAACTTTTGGAATTTTGTCGAGAAAAATAGAGCCAAGTATATAGGCGTATGTGAAACAACGGAAGCGCTGAATCGAGAGCAGGGGTGTATCAAGATTTAGTCGGAGATGGCAACGAAGTCAGGGGTGTCTTTGTTGAAGCAACCGGTTCCGTTACGTAGACATCGCAAACGAGCCCGCAAGGGCGCCTGACAGGGGTGTACAGGCCGTGAGCGAAGGATAAAGGAGAAGCGAAAGACCAAATTTTCTTTTTGTACTAATTACGAATGCGAGGCGCTGTGAAGCATCTCGCATTTTCTTTTGTGGTGTTATGCTGAACTCAATGCAAATAGGCAAGATTCTATGCAAATAAGCACTGCGCGGAGAAAAAATATGGATTGGTTAATCTTGGTGGGCTTCGTTGCCATCTATTTTGCCCTGCAACTTTGGATATTGCCCAAGCTCGGTATTAAGACTTGAATGAGCGGCGCCTGCTCGGTCGAGCAGTCAGGTGAGAGAAAGACTTCTGCAATTGATGCCGCGAAAGTTGATACTGTGCCGGCGGAATTGAAAAAAGAAAATTGAGCTTTCTTAGCGCCAAATGCCCACCTGTAGGTGGCGGATCCATATCAACGGTGCTGTTTTGTGGTGCGAAAATGTTGAGGAAATTGCGCGACCAAACGTCATCTAAAAACGAGACACTGACCACCTGTTGCGCGCGATAGAGCACACTTGTAATATTTTTACAAAATAACGCTCTTGTAAATTGAACTTATTGCTCTCTCTCTCCGTTAACAGAGTAGGTGGAGAGAGGTGAGTCTTATGAAAAAGCGCGCAGAAAACGATCCAGAAATTCAAGCGATCTGGATGCAGGTGCAAGCTTTGGCGCCTACCGATGAGGAAGCAATGGAAATCTTTTACGAAATTAGTCTTTCGATGGGTGAGAAAAAATGTGATTGTGGTGACGCGGTGAAGCACAGGTTCGCAGGCGATCGTTCCTATTTGTGCGGTGGCTGCGAAGAAATATTCTCGTTTACATCGGGCACAATGCTCGCTCGCGTAAAGCGATTTCAGGCTTACTTTGCCGCGTTTCTACTTCGCGAAGCTGGCCTGCTAATCAGTGCCCTGGCCTTTTCACGACTTACAGGAGTTAATTTCGGCACGGCTCTGAACATACAAAAAAAGATAAGCCTGGCAATGGCAAATCAAATGGATGATACGGCGTCTTTGACTCCTGCAAGACCGCTCCAAGAAATTATTGCCAGGCGCAGTAGAGAAACTCCAGCCCGAATGCATCCATTTTCTGAACAAGAAGAAATAGAACTGGCGGCCCAATCTGAGGCTGTAATTATTCAGCAGGAGCAAAGCACAGAAACTGAAGAACATTTTGAGTCTTCAGAACTCAAAACTGATGATCCGGTTGACCCATTTGAAGCGGCCATAAAAGCAGTCGCAGGTTTGCTGTCTGATATGGGCATTACGGCCGAAAAACTTTCTCTGCAAACCAGCATTTCATTTGGTTTGATTAACGGTGCGCTGACAATGCTGGAAATGAACGGCGAAGCAATTGAACTGCCAGGCGGCAAGTTCATTGCTCGCCCTAAGGCAAAGAAGCAAGTTGTTTTGAGCGATGACGAATTAGCGTTCTTGGTTCGAACCAAATTAGCTATCGCCCTCGTTATTGATAACGTTCAGAGGGTTTTTCATCGAGTTAGCCGAAAAGCGCTTCAGCTTTATCTGGCGGCAATCTGGTGCGCACAAGATCGGGAACGGTGGGGTGAAGGTTCAGTTCTGCAACTCTGCTTCAATCACCCGCCCATCAGATACAAAGATCTGCTCAATTATGTTTCGCCACCTCAACTGAAAATCATGCATTTAAATTGATCTGATCAGGGGTTTCTATAAAAAAATGGCGGGCCCGAAATGGCTCGTTACCTATGTTGTCTGGATTTTGCTTGTTGAAAAATTTTTGCTGAAATTGAATCTTTTAGCATGGGTGATTTTGCTATTTTGGGTGTTGGTTTGTTGGTAAAAGTCTGGCTAGTACATTTTGAAAATAAGTAGCATTTTGGATAATATCACCTAAAGTTTTTGTCCAACATCTACCCTCAGCCCAAATTCCAAAAGCCAGGCCACAGCAACCCTAACAGGCACAGTCCAAATCTAAGCGCGGGTTGCACGAGAGTCTAAAACCAATTTACAGATATTTTTTGGTGACGCCCAGATCTAGAGCGAAGCGATAACCAATCAATTTGTAGATTATTTTTGCAGCCAGGAAATTGGGTGCGTTCATGCCCTTGATTGGAGACAACTCGGTCAAGTCCGCTGCTACTACGTTTTTGCGCACACAGACTGTTTTGATCAGTTCCATTAATTGGTACCAGTCCAGACCTCCTGGTTCTGGGGCTCCGGTGGCAGGCATAATGCCGCAATCCAGACCATCCATGGAAATTGACAGGTAGACATTGTCCGATAGAGTGTTGATGATTTCGGCAACATCCCATTTGTCTTGATTGCGCGCCCAGAAGATGCTGATGTTTGGCTCTTCTTCCTCCATCCAGGCTACTTCTTCCCAGCTGATGTTGCGAATGCCTACTTGAGTCATTACCGGCGTGGGCAGCACTTTATAGACTTGGAAGCCAACAGAGGCATGGCTGTGAGAATTGCCGTCATAAGAAGAGCGCAAGTTACTGTGGGCGGCGATCTGCAGTACCGACAGATTAGGATAACGGTCAAGGCAACTCTTTACTCCGCCGAGCGTAAGCGAATGTTCACCTCCCAGCAAAATTGGAAATTTGTCGGTCTCAACGAGTGGCTTCACTGCGTCAACCAGAGAGCTGAACGCGTTTTCGCTTTCAGTGGTGACAGGGTCTAATTCTACCGTCTTCATTGTGTGGATGCCAATTTTGAAAGGCTCAGTCCAGAGTTCGTCGTCAAATAATTCCACGTGTTGGCTGGCTTCGAGCATGGCCTTTGGGCCTTCTTTAGCGCCTTTACCGTACGTGGTGGACGTTTCATAAGGGATTGGCACGACCACTACACGCGAATTATCTTTCGATGCATAATCGTCTGAAAGTCCAAAATAGTTTTGTGATTTGCTTGACGGCATTTGACCTTCGCTTTTGGGCGCTGGAAACAGTTACGAGTGTCGTTGCCTGCCAAGGGATGGCGACGCAAACGTAAGATTTGAGTTTTTATAGCATTAACGGTAGAGCATTGCTATATGCGCCCAGAGACTGGGGCTTTCGTGGCGATTGACATCTCCGGTTGACAAGCGTGTTGTCCTATTCGAGATTGTTGTTGCAGTATTTGCCATTCGAAATTGCTGCCCCAGCTATTCAAGTTTGATATCGAAGTATTTGCCGTCAGAATAAAGTTTTCCGGCGACGTCCCAGATGCCGGCGGTTATTATTTCGCAGCCGCTGCGATAGTCGACGCTGCCATTGCAACACATCAAAATTAGCAGTGCCGCTTTCGCTGCATCAGGACCGCTATGTGGTTCTGTTTTTGGCACACTACCCTTGATGGCATGATGTAGCAGCATGGCGGCGTAAATGCGTCCTCCGGGCTGACCGGTTGCGACAATGTATTGCAATTCGCTTTGATGTTTAGCCGCTTTCGGCAGGAGCGCTTTGTACGCTGACCACGATTTTGACGAACCGGGAGCTTCGCCTACTACCGAGTCGTCCAGCGATTTGGCCGCGTGTAATGTGGCCAAATCGCCTGTGAGTTTCATCGGAGCAGGCAGTTTGCTTTTTACCTGCTGCAGAACGTCGGCCAGCTTAGCGGGTTTAAGGCTATGAATATTGTCGCCGTCAAACCAGTCGAGTTGACCGGTTTTAATCGGGCGAACAGATAAATGCCAGTTCGAGCCAATCAACATTTCGCGATCGTGATTGAGAAACACCAGCACCTGGCCTGGTTCAAATCGACACGAGGCGCAAATGAAATTTTCACCGCCGTAGATGGCAATTTGTTTCGGTGCCGATCCTTTAATAATTTGATTGATATCAGCAGTGGCCACCTGGCTGAAAGTAAAGCTGGTGCCTTTTTTCTCCACCTTCTCTAGCTTTTTCACGTCGACCACTGCGATTAATTCCGAGTTGACTATCATTTGGTCCAGCGATGAATAAGCGGCCTTAGCCCTGGCTTCAGGAGACATAAATAGTGCTCCCACAATGAAAATAAAAAGAGTGAAAGTAATGGTAACTGGTTTTTGATTTAGTAAAGTTGGCATGATTAAGTCTCGCTGGTGCTTTCGATTTCGCGCCCAATTTAGTCATTATTCTAGTTTGAGATTCATGAATTTGCCTTCGCCGCTCAGTTTGGACGCAATCTCGCGAATGGAAGTAGGGAAGCCTTTACAGCCACTTAAATAGACTACGCTGCCATTGCAGTAGCAGAGTGTTTCCAGAGCGTCCTTTTGCGCTGCGGCGCTTGGTCGCGAAATAGATTGCGAGTTAAATTGCGAGTTAAATTGCGAGTTAAATTGCGAGTTAAATTGCGAGTTAAATTGCGAATTTGGTTGCGTCGCTGGTTGCGAAACTGGTCGCGCGCCAGGTTGCGTGCTAGTTTTTACTGCCGCTTTTTCGCTTGCCTGCCTGGCGGCGTGGCACAGCAGCATAGCGGCATAGATGCGTCCGCCGGGCTTGCCCATTACCGCAATATATTCAAGTTCACTCAGGTGCTGTGCCGCCACCGGTAGTATCGCCTGGTACGCCTGCCAGCTTGCTGAGGGCTCGGCAGCTTCTCCGGTAGCAGCGTCGTTGAGTCTCTCTGCCTCATTGAGCTTGGCCAGAGGCGGCGAAAGTTTCACTTGCTTCGGTAATTTTGCTTTGATTGATTTTAAAACGTCGTCAAATTTTGTCAGTTTGAGCGGGCTGTGGTGGTCGCGGGCGTACCACTCCAGCTGACCGTTCTCAATCGGTCTGATTGAAAGATGCCAGTTTGAGCCGATCAGCAAATTGTTATCCTGATTGAGAAAGACTAAGGTTTTGCCTGGCTTAAATTGGCACTGGGCGCAGATAAAATCTTCTCCCCCATACATTGTTATTTGCTTTCCTGGCGAGCCTTTTAAGACTTGTTCGACATCGGCCGTCGCTTTCTGGCTGTAGGTGCGGCTTACGCCATGGGCGTCGGCTTTTTCGACTTTCTTGACGTCCACCACGGCGATAATCTGCGAGTTTTTCAGCATTTCGCTTTGCGAGGCAAAATAGGCCTTTGCCCAGGCAGCATGCGGATATGACACTAGAAGCGGCTCCAGCCCAAAAATGAGCAATGTCAGAATCAGTAATTTGGTTTTCATAGCGACCTCTCCTTGACATTAGCACTGCCGCCGGCAAATAGCACCATGGTTTTCTCTAGTTGACAAGGTTGACCTTTGCCCCTTCTGCTAAACTTTGGCACATTCCATCTCGAAAAAATTATGGCTAAGCAAAAAAACTCAACTCAGAAAAGCTCCCTTAGTTTCAAACTCGCGCGTCGTCCGCAAGCGGCTAAAATAGCGGCTGTAGCACTGGTGCTCTGTCAATTATTGAGCCCCGTCTGGGCGCCGCCATCATATGCTTTGTTTTTTGGCTACAACCAGCAAGCTGAGGCTTATAAGCAGCAGGGCGACGCTGCTCGCGACTCGCAAAATTTCAGCATGGCGGTCAACTATTACACCAGTGCCATCAATATTTTGCCTTATGATGCGGCGCAAAATTTGGCCGACCTTTATTATGCGCGGGCCATAGCAAATGACGTCTGTGGCCAGTATCAGCGGGCCACTTCCGACTGGCAAGCGTCGCACGATAATTATGCAAAATGCGTTCAGCAGGGGCAGAATCAGCCCGGCGTCAACATCAGTTATGACAAAGAGTATGAAGACGAGCTGGGGCGCATGATTAAGTGGCGGGCCACAGAAAATCCCAATAGTTCAAACTACATGGAAGACGGACCGATGCAGCGTTTTTCTACACCCAGCAATATCAAAGTTTTTATCGACACCGCCGAGGCGTCTGGCTTTTCGTACGACCTGCGCTATTTGATTTTTCAGGCGATGTATACCTGGTGCAGTTTTTCAGGTTCGCCGGTGCGCATGACTCAATGGAATTCGGCTGACGGTGCCGATATCATTGTGCAGCGCGCCAACGCTGCCGGGCAAATCGGTTTTGGTGCCGGCGGCCAGACCAATGCTCAACCTAGCGGACAGGGCAATTTCATCGGCAAGAGCTATACCCGCCTCACCGCCAACTACAGCGGCAGCAACATGAATCAGACCGACAAAGACCGACTGTTTAATCTGGCTTTGCATGAAACCGGGCATGCTTTAGGTATCGGCGGGCATTCTCCCTCGGGTCTGGATATTATGTATTTCAAGTCACCGCTTTTGAAATTAAGCGATCGGGACACCACCACTTTGAGAATGATGTATCAATAAGTGAGGCACTGGGTAATGAGAAAGAAAGCGAATTGGTCTGCACTTGTGGCAAGCCTTTTAGTGGCCACCACTATGGCTGTGGCAACCGGCTCTGGTAGCCAGGTTTGCGCTGCTCCCGATGCTTTTACCCAAGCCAAACAGAAATATACTGCGAAGAATTATCAGGGTGCGCTCAACGAATTTAAAGCACTGTCGGCCAAATATCCTACCCGGGCTGATTTCCATTATTATCTGGCTCTCTGCAATCAGTGCCTTTCGCGCACAGCAGAAGCTAAAAATGAGTATAAGTGGGTGATGGATAACGATCGTGGTGACTTGAACAGAATGGCCACCGCGGGATACGAACAACTTTCCGGGGGGCGCGCTAATAGCACTGCTCAAGCCGGTTCTGTCAAAGTCGTGATGGATTTTTACACCACCTGGTGTAGGCCATGCAAAGAAATGGAGCCCACATTCGAAGCGGCGAAAAACAAATTTCGCAGTGTTAATTTTCAACGCATAGACGCTGAGAAACCTGCTAATAAGGCACTTGCGGCGCAGTATAAAATTCAGGGTTATCCGACAATTGTCATGCTCGATGGCAAAGGCAATGTGCTTTTCAATCAGCCGGGGCAGCTGATGGGCGATGATTTCTTTCAATTGATTGAAAAAGCCGGCGGAAGATAGCTGATTTTTAGTTCAGAAAGGTGTCGTGCTTTGCCCGGTAAAAATGAAACGTTATCGTTTCATTTTTGAAAACAGACCCGAACAGATCTAATCTGCAAAAAAAACCACCATTAGTACTATAAATTATCGTAGCAATAAACAACAAAAAAAGCACTCATGGGTGCCCGCTTCTCAATCAAGAGAAAACGGGCACCCAGAGTCTTTTATTAATAGGTCAGGTGTTGGCCTTGTTGAGAATCACGCCTGCGGGCAGTCGCTCGATGAGATCCTCACTTGCTGTATCGATTTCATAGCACCACATTTGGTGCTACGTCATTGCGGATTCAGAATGCAGTTAAGTCCAGAGCTCAAAGTGGAAAGAGCAAGCACCAGACCACGGCAAAAAGCACGCCGGCGAGAATCAGCGGCGTTATAGCAGCGGCCATGGCACCGGTGAGGAAGAAGCCAACCAGGGCTCCAGCCGCCACTGCCAGAGCGAGCGAAGGGGCGTCGCTGTAGGTACGCTCCTTGCGGCGGTTCATCACCATGGTGGTCAATAGCCACATGGCTTCGAGGGTAGCGAACGCTGCCAGCGCGGGCACCAGAGACTGATGCTCCCACCAGCAATAGACGCCGGTGGTGGCAGTGGCGACCGCTATGGCGCAGAGCAATTGTAGCTCGCGGCACAGTGCTTCGCGCTTTGCCATCTTGCCGAAGTAGGCGTCGTTGTCGGGATAATCCATCGACGACGTAGGGCCAAAGACCATGGACATGATCGACGATTCGGCGACGAGGAGGAGAATGAAAGTTGCAGCACAGCTAAGAAATAGCACGGTTGAAGGCTCCGGTTGTTGGTTTTAGGGAGATAGAAAGGGGAAGGGCACCTTTGTTGTGATGGGCGCCCTCCCTCGGTTTTACATGCCGCCGTGATACTGGATCTCGGATGCCATTTTCTCGTCGTGGTCCTTGATGCCGGCGGGCACTGAGTACTGCGGCATCGCCTTGTAGCTGACCGGCACGTTGAATCGCAAACCAGGGTCTTTGGCGTAAGTGACCACCTTCATGACGTCGCCCTTGTCGTCGAAAGGCTTCGACGAGATCACACGGCCGTTGGAGTCGAGGGTGTATTCCACCCTGTTCTTCCAGAACTCGCCATCTTTGTGCACGGTCACCGTTTCGATGGTGCCGTCCGGGCGGAAGTCGTAGCGCCGAATCTGCTTGCCGGTTTCGTTGACTTCGATGGCATGCGAGACGTACATGTTCGGCTTGCCGTTGGCGTCTTTCGGCGCCTTGTCGTCGATTTTCCACTTCTTATCGAGGATGCGCTTGCCGGCCTCGTTGTAGACAGTGATGTCGGTGGAATACTCCCACTGCTGTACCGACAGGCTGTCAGTGCCGTCCGGGCGGTATTCGTGCATGGTCAGGGAGTTGATGCCACGGGTAGCTTTCACGCGGGGCTTGCCGTCCTGATACATCAGCGTGATTTCGTAGCTGCCGTAGCTGCGCGCTTCTTTCCAGGCAACGACCTTGCCGTCTTCGGTGAAGTGTTCTTTGGTGAACGAAGTCTCGCTCGGCTTTACAGCCTGACGCACGAGGGCAGTGCCGTCGGGCCGATAGAGGGTTTCGCTCTCGACGGCTTTGGTCACCAGGTTGTAGGTTTCACTGCGAACAGTGAGCCCGGTGGCGGCGTAAAAGTCGGTCTGGAAGCGTTCGCCCTTGTCGATCTGGTTGCCGGCCGAAACCAGCTTGCCGTCGATTGAATACTTGCGTTCACGCAGAGGGCGAAAACCGCTGGCATCACGTTCGTTTTCCATGAAAAGCGGGCCGTGCAGCGTGGCTGCGTCTTTGGTGAAGGCGTCGCAGTCTTTGTGTTCGGGGGCCGGGTAGTAAACGATCTCGCGGGTGATGCGGGGCAGCTTGACGTATTCCACCACTTTGGTGAAACCGTTGGTCATGTCGACATTGTCGACAGCGCCGCCCATACCATCGAGAACGCGCCGTCTCTGGCACTCGTTGCTTTCGGCGGGCAGGAGGAGAATTTTTGGCATGGCGACCACTTCAGCAGGGCCTAAATTCGAGGGAAGTTCACGCTGGAACACTCCGCCGAAATAGGCCGCAGCCGAGAGAGTCACCACCGCCGCGATTGCCACTGCGGGAATATACTTTTTCATTTGAGTTCCTATATTCTGTTTTTGGGAGCTGAAAGCTCCGCGCGTTGAGAATGCTGCAAGGCGGTGCACCACGTGCATCGGTCATGCAGGAGGAAAGGCGAAATTAGTTCGTTCTGGTAGGTGTTGTTGCTTGTTTTTGTTTTTTTGTTTGTTGGAAGAGAACGGACTTACTAAATTACGTATCAAGAACAAGATCTACGTGACAACTTAAGCTTTAATCAGGACGCTCTTAACATAGCGTCACCTACTGTGGCGCCGCTAGCGCGAGCAGAGATTGGGCCCGTCTTAGTTCGCTTTCGAGTTCATCCATGCTGGCATAGCGGTGATCAGGATCTTTTTGCAAGCACTTGAACAAGAGCGGCTCCATCACATCAGGTAAAGCAATGTTGCTGTTGATGCTGCGCGGCTGTTTGGGCATTTCGTGCACGTGTTTGTAACTCAATTGCACGGCATTAGCACCTTTGAGCGGCGGCACTCCAACTAGAGCCTCGTACATGACGCAGCCGAGCGAATAGATGTCTGAGCGGGCGTCCATTTTGTTGCCCATGCATTGCTCAGGGCTCATGAAGAGTGGGCTGCCGAGAATATCGCCGGTGCGCGTCAAATTTAGTTCAGCCTCAGTTTCGTCAGTGAGCGATTTAGCGATACCGAAGTCGACAATCTTGATGAAGTCATGGTTTTCGGTGCTGCTGGTGAGAATGAGATTGCTCGGTTTGATGTCGCGGTGAATCACGCCTTTGCGATGGGCGTGGGAAAGTGCACTGGTAGCCTGCAAGAACATAGTCAAAAAGCGGTCCAGAGGCAGCGGACCGCCCAGTTCAATCACCGGGTCAAGATTGGTACCATCCAGCCATTCCATCACCAGGTAAGCTATAGAGCTTTTGGTTACGCCAAAGTCGTGCACCACCACAATGTTCGGATGCTGTAAGGTGCTGGCCGTGCGCGCTTCTTTTTCAAAACGCAGCAAGTGCTTTTCGTTGTTTGATAAATGGGGGTGCAGCACCTTAATCGCCAACCGCGCATCTGTTCTCTTGTGGCGTCCCCGGAAAATCACTCCCATTCCACCCTCACTGACCTGTTCAATGATTTCGTAATGGTCGGGCAGATCGAGAAATTCAATCAGATTGCGTTTATCGTAAGGCATGATCAGGCTGGGTTTGCGGCCTGCTGACTCGCCCACACTAATGCGGGTGTCTGCCACCGGCGAGAGCTTGCCAAAATCTGGTGGAGTCGCCGTTCCCGGCCCTCTGGGCATGGCTTTGGCGGCTTCTTCGGGGCCACGAATGGACAACCCAGATTTGCCTCCAGTGGTGGTGCCGATTTTGTGGCCTTTTAAGAGGCTAGCAGAGCTATCGGAGCTATTGGCAGGAATGGTGGAAGATTTTGCGCTCACTAAAGGCTCTGGAGCCCCGGCCGAATAGCGGTTAATAAGGCGTTTGGCCAGCAGTGCCACAGTAAGCGATAGTGCCGGGCCCCGAGCGTCTGCAATCAGGTGCTTATAGCGAAAATGCGCGTAAGCCAGGCGGCGCAAATCGAGCACGCAATCCCACAGTGATTGCAGCGATTCTTTGCGGTCTTTGCGGGTGGGCAATTTGAATTCTTTTGCTGAGGGCAAACTGCGCATTTGCACAAATAAGTCGACGCCCATGCAAGCGAGCAAAGAAATTAAGAAGAGCACCAGTGGTAGTGCGCCGTTGGCGGAGATAAAATTGAAAAAGCTGGCACCCCACTGAAATGCCCCTGGTGTCTGATTGTAGTTCAGGGCCAGGTGGTCGATGATAGAGATAACCAGCCCGAGAGTGGCCACGCCCATCCAGGCTTTGCCTATATGGCGAAAGAGCCAGCTCAGGCCGATTGTCGCCGCTGCCAGACCGGTCCAGATGCCATGGCCGGAAATCACCCGCCCGTTAATCAATTCAGACGACGGCAACCAGACCGAAAGATTGTTCAAAGCGGCATGGCTGGCGGCATGTGCGTAAGCGTCTTCGACAAAAGCAAAGCCGGCACCGATGCACGCACCCATGAGCAAAACGTCGGTGGCGCCCAGCGCCCAGGTGCTGAAGGAGCGACCGCGCCAGAGCAAAAGCAAGAGCGGTAAAAGCTTGAAGCATTCTTCTAAGGGCACGGTGATGAAAGGGCGAATGGGCGAAGTGCCTAAAAGCGGCATCAGCGGCAGACAAATGAGCATGGTCAGACCCATCACCAGACCACCGGCAAAAAAGCAGGTGCCGAGGCGCTGAATAGAGACACTGCGTGCGGCTGATGTGACAATCGCCAGAATCAAAACGAAAGCGATGTTGAATGCAAACCAGACGATGCCCTGAATGCCTGTCACCACCATGGTGGGTACGAGCCAGGCGGCGATGCCGATGTAGAGCACGATATGCCGCAGCTGCACACGGCTTGTGCCCAATGGCACTGTGCCCCAGGTGCTGGCTTTATCGCCTTCAAGCCCCAGCGCTTCAGAGTTCACCGCTTAATGGCCCCGTAGCGCGCCGCATCAGATTTTTCACTGTACGACTTAAAGGCGTCGCTGGCCAAATGCTCGGCAGCGCTTGTTTCACCAGATAACGAGATGGATCCGCCGTGTTTGAGCTGCTTAAAGGCGAGCAAATATTTAGTCTGCAAGGCTTCGGCATCGCCAGGATAGGCCCGGGGCATGGCTTTGCGTTTGAGCTGGGCCACACCGGCAAGCAGCGCAAAAGCTGCCAGACCCGCCGCCACCGCACCAACCAGGCCCAGTACGCCGACTTTATCGGCAACGTCATGAAGAGTCAGATAGCTGTAGTAATAACTCATCTCTTTCTTATTCCCTGAATTTTTTAGTGTCCAGTTAATCTTCGGCCGCAGGCATGAGCAAGCGCACCAGTATCTGTTCGTAGATATTGCTCAAGATTTCCAGATCTCCTATGCCACAGCATTCGTTGACCTGGTGAATGGTGTCGTTGACGAGCCCCACTTCGACGATTTCAGCGCCGCCGGGGGCGACGAAGCGTCCGTCCGATGTTCCTCCGCTGGTAGACAACTCAGTGGTGATGCCGGTTACAGCCAATATCGATTGTTGCACTGCTGTTAGAAGTTTGCCTGTAGCAGTGAGAAAGGGAATGCCCGAGAGCTTCCAGTCGATGTCGCGTGCGATTTTGTGTTTGTCTAAAACGCCTTCGACGGTTTTTTGCAATTGTTCTGGCGTAGATTCGGTGGAAAAGCGAAAATTGAACCAGGCCTCTAAAGTGGCCGGAATGACATTGTCGGCCCCTGTGCCCGAGCTTATGTTGCTGATCTGAAAACTGGTGGGAGGGAAAAATTGATTGCCTTGATCCCACTGCATTTGGCATAGCTCAGCCGCAGCCGGGGCGAAAGTGTGAATTGGATTAATGGCCCGCTGCGGATAGGCCACATGCCCCTGCTTGCCCTCAACGGTGATGCGGCCATTAAGTGAGCCTCTGCGGCCGTTCTTGACCATGTCACCGACTTTTTTTACCGAGCTCGGTTCGCCGACAATGCAATAATCGATTTTTTCGTTACGTGCCTTCAGGGCCTCCACCACTTTGATGGTGCCGTTTGTGGCCGGCCCTTCTTCGTCACTGGTGAGCAGCAGTGCAACAGATGCTATTGCTGTATTACTATCGTGAGCTTTGCTAAAACGCTCAAGGGCTGTGACAAAAGCGGCGATGTTGGCTTTCATATCAGCAGTGCCGCGCCCGTATAAATTGCCGTCACGCTCAGTTGGTTCAAAGGGCGGGCTGACCCAGCTGCTTTGTGCCCCCACCGGCACCACATCGGTGTGTCCAAGGAAAACCAGGAGCGGCCCGGTTTTTCCCCGTCGTGACCAGAGATTTTTCACCTCTCCGAATGGCATGGTTTCGTTTGCAAAACCAATAGCGGCCAGACGGTCAGCGATTAAATTCTGACAACCGGCGTCATCAGGAGTGATAGACGGAAGCCGCACCAGGTCTTTAGTCAGCTGCAAAGTTTCAGACATCAGCTTTTATTTTCTTCTATTTCAGTTTCGGCCGAGCGCAGAAGTTCGTTGATGCTGACTTTGCTTCTAGTTTTCGCGTCTACTTGTTTGACGATTACGGCGCAATAGAGGTTGTATTTTCCGTCGGCCGATGGCAAGTTGCCTGAGACCACCACTGAGCCGGCTGGAATTCTGCCATAACTAATCTCGCCGGTCATGCGGTTGTAGATACGTGTGCTCTGACCGAGAAATACGCCCATAGAAATCACTGAGCCTTCTTCGACAATCACGCCTTCGACTACCTCAGAACGGGCACCGATGAAGCAATTGTCTTCAATGATTGTGGGGCTGGCTTGCAGTGGTTCTAGCACGCCGCCGATTCCGGCGCCACCAGATAAGTGCACGTTTTTGCCGATTTGCGCGCATGAGCCTACCGTGGCCCAGGTATCAATCATGGTGCCTGAGTCTACGTAAGCGCCGATGTTGACAAAGGCCGGCATGCAAATAACGTCAGGGCCGATGTAAGCTCCCCTGCGCACCGCTGCTGGTGGCACTATGCGAAAGCCGCCTTTGCGAAAATCGGCTTCTGAATAATTTTCAAATTTGCTCGGTACTTTGTCGTAAAAGTTGGTAAATTGCGACGTCATCATGACGTTGTCGTTAACGCGAAAAGAGAGCAGCACAGCCTTCTTCACCCACTCGTTGACTTGCCAGTCACCGTCTATCTTTTCAGCCACTCGCAAAGTGCCGTTGTCAAGACCGGCAATTACTTCGTTAATGGCACTGCGTAAACTGCCCTCGGCGTTCTTGACGTTGATTTCCGCCCGGCGCTCGAATGCCGCTTCGATGGTATCTCTGGTTTTTTCGGTGGTTTGCATTGGCTATCCCTTATCGACTGGTCTGGTCAGCCGTCTATTCTAGCGCCTGCGGTGGGTAATCAGGCAGGTGAGGTGAATATTGTGTGCATTCGATTGAGATCAGAACGTATACGTTCTGATCTCAATCGAATGCTCCCGATCATTTTCAAAACTAAAACGTATTTACCGGCTTGTTGTAAATATCTGATTGAATTTTCCTCGCCGATAACGGCGATAAATATCGAAGTCGCTGTCCATGCTGGCAATGTCCGTGATACTAAGTCTCTCTGCCACGATGATCAAAGACAGATCGCCAAAGTCGGCAGGTCGATCTTGGTACTTTTGGTTCAAGTCAGCCAGGCGAACATATTCAGCAGGCAAGAGGGATTCTATCCGGTATAATTTTTTTACGATGTCGTTGAGAAACTCGTTTTGTACTCGCCAGTCGCTTTGAAGTTGCCACAACACCTCAGTAACAATCGGTTCCGTCGTTACAAATTGCCCTTTAAAGCATGAGAAAAATTTTCGCGCATCGACGTGCCAATCGTCTTGAGCATTGTAATACGCACAGATCGGCCCAGCATCAATCAATGTATACTGCATTTATTTTGTTCGACGGCGAGCGGCCGCTTTAGCCTCGAACGCTTTGGCCATTGTATTTTTTCGCACATCTCTTGTGCTTGAATCGCCTGTGCCATTTAAAAGGTTGACAGGGTGGCCGCCGCGTCTCTCAAGAAAAGTTGTGCCTTCCTGGAGTGAACGCCACTTCTCATCGATAATTTGTCGAATGGCGCTGCTGCGATCGCCCGCTCCGATATCGCGGACGATTTCGTCTAGCTTTTTGTCGTCTTCGGGTTCAAGCCGTACAGTTAACGTCATTGATTAAGGCTCTGTAATACGATTGTAATACGATGTTATCATAGTTTTGATTCTGTTGAAGCAACAACCCACAGAATGCATCTGCTCGTTGGTATTTGCGCCAGGCCTGGGCATATAGAACCTGACAAAGAGGAACTGCATGGCGGGCTATATTGAAGTTTTAGATGATACAGCCGGCTCATAGATGGCTAATTTTGAGCTGACCATCAAATATGTGGCGAAAGATGTGCAATTCTGGCGTAGCACTTTACTGCTGTCTTCCCCGATCTGGGGCGGAGCAATTCCAGTAGTTTGCTTATTTGTTTGTTCTTTTATTCTCTATAAGACTGACTACAATCCCGGCATGATTATCGGTATTGTCACCGCTCTTTTGTTTTTCAGTTTGGCCTGCTTATGCACCACATTGACGCTGATGGATACTCGCATCATCTTGAGTAAAAACGGCCTGCGCTTTCCACCATTTATGACACTTTTTTCTGCGCACGCGAATGGAGTTAAGTGGTCCAAGATTAAGGCCCTCAGCGTTCTTTCTATTCTAGATGAGCCTGAAGCTGACATTAGCAAGTTACCGCTAGAGGAAATGCTGTTGCAGTTTAAGATGTTGGACGGCGACGAAATCTCGTTAGTCGCCCTAAACATAGTCAAAACCGATCTTGAAAAATTGCTTCTGGCTTTAAATGTCTGGCTACCCGAAGATGTGCGCAATCCAAATCTTGTCTATCTGGAGAAACAGCTTAGGGCCTCTTTTCCAGCAACGGCATTTGCTCCGATTGAACCTGGTTTTGTTTTCCCTGGCCGTTACCTGGAAGTGATTAGACAGCTGTCATTCGGCAGGCTGTCAGCTGTCTATCTCTGTCAGGAAAAGGGCATGTACGAACGCATCCTGAAACAATTTGTAATTCCACCAAATACCAGGCCGGAATTAAAAGCGAAAGCCAGACAGATGTTCGAAAAGGAGGTAGCTGTTCTGCTTAAACTTGAACACCCGCAGATAGTAAAAGTGGTGCAGTTTTTTAATGAGAGTGAACGCAGTTATATTTTGCTTGAATATTCAGAAGGCAAGACTTTGAGAGAGATCATCGGCGAAGATGGCCCTCAGCCGGAAGAGCGCGTCATTCGCATTGCCAAATCACTGTGTTTGCCCCTGGCATATTTGCACGGCCAAGATCCGACGATTGTGCACAAAGACATAAGTCCAGAGAATATCATCCTTCAGGAAGACACGGCGATAATTATCGATTTTGGTGCGGCCAACGAGTTTCTTGGCACCGTCACCAGTACCATGGTAGGCAAGCAAGCCTATGTAGCTCCAGAGCAATTTGCAGGGCGAGCAGCCACAGCCAGCGATCTCTATTCGGTTGGTGCAACTCTATATTTTCTACTAACAGGTGTTGATCCTATACCCCTTACCTGCTCATCGCCTAAGAAATATTTGGCAGATAATTCCGAAATCAGTGATATCAAAATTTCAGAACAAATGGATCAACTTGTTAAAGACTTAACTGAGATTGAAAGAAGTGATCGACTTGATAGCATCCAAACGCTCATTATGCGCCTCGATGCGCTGGCTTGACCAGCTTGTGTGCGATCAAAACACCGTGAGATTAAGGTTCAGATTGTGCAGTATTTCTGCCGCTATACCCTTGCCAAAAAATCTTCTCATATGCTCCTTCGTGTTGCTATGGCTCAGGATATTTAGGTGTGGGTCTCAGATTTCCTAATTAAGTCTGGCATCTTTTACACCGAAGGAGCTAATAATTGTAGCTAACGAGCGAATGATAACTGTTTGCGAGCGTCAAACCTGTTGCCTCAAGATTCGCTATCGCTGTCACTATCTGGTCGTAAGTTATGTCACCTGGTTTATTTTTACGATGCACAAGAAAAAGGCCAGGATGGGCCTGATTTTGAGCCATCCTAGCCTCGTGCAATTCGACAAAATCAGCAGGATTGTGTGTTAGCAGAATGCTATTGTCAGCTATAGCGGCGGCGAAAACGTCCACATCGCGGACGTTTCGCAGGTTAGCTTCACTTACAATCAAAACGTCATGCTGGGCATCTCGCAACTTTTGAACGAGCAATTTTGCCTCAGAGCACTCATCAACAAGCAGTCTGACGGCCAATCGCTACTCCTTTTTCCTGCAAGAGACGCTCTTCTTCTTCCGCTTCCATTTCAAGCAGAGTCTTATTAGCCTCGCAATATTGCAAGACTTCTAAAATTACCTCTCGGGACAGATCCCAGTTGTCCATGGCGTCTTCAACCGACAGATTATTGACTGCCATCTCAATCCAAACAGCTGCCGCAGGAAGCTTGCGCCCTTTGACATAGAGCTGCTTTTTCCAAGGGTGGGCATGTTCAGTGAGGTACATCCAACCTCTTATTTCTGGTTTTTCAATTCCCAACATAATGAGCCTCTGGAGCGCTTCTCCGGGATGTCCAACAAAAATCTGATTTCCTTTTCTAGCTTCCATCGCTAGATGCAATGTCAATTGTACAGCCAGCAGAACAGCATCTTTCTTGCTATTGGCATTGAGCACAGCTTGTAGTGTTTCAATGGCGGCCTGCTGCTCAGGACTTACATCAAAATTTTCTCGACGAATATCTTTTGTTGCCATAAAACCACCTGAGTAGATTACGAGTATAACTCACTGGTTACGACTTGGCAATAGGCCGGTATGTTCCAATAACCCGCCAAGGGTGCTGTGCAGGGTTTTGTTAGGGTGGTGGGTGGGCAGCCTCAGCGGGCAATAGCACGCGCACAATTCCGCCGGCACCGGCGGCTGAAGAAAACAGAGCGGTGGGCTCGAAGTCAAAAATCGCTCTGGTCAATCGAATGGGTAATCACGCTCCAGGGTTTGTAGCAAGAGCTAGGCCCGGCCTACGGATTCGTCCGCTACGCCGATGACCTTGTCGTCTGCGCAAGCTCTCGTGAGAAGATTGAAGAAGCCCAGACCGTCATTGCTAATTGGCTGCAAGTGAGAGGCTTAGCACTCCATCCAGAAAAGACGAGGATTGTACACATTGACGAAGGGTTCAATTTCCTTGGCTTTTCAATCAAGCGCTATCGAGGCAAATGCCTCATCAAGCCGCAAAAGGAAAAGGTCTTAGCTTTCCTCTCAAACCAGCGCTCGTGGCTGAACAAACACAAGCAGGTTACAGCAGAATTTGTCATCCGACATTTAAATCCGATTTTGCGTGGCTGGTCAAACAACTACAAGCATGTTGTTTCAAAACAAGTCCTCTCGTTTGTATCGAGCCAGATTGGAGAATGCTCTGGAAGTGGTGCCTGCGACGCCACCGCGAGAAAGGGAAATACTGGGTGCAGAAGAAATATTTCACTTCACACAACAATGTGAGTTGGACATTCTTCGCAAAAACTGGCGACGAAAAACTCTTCCTCTTCGATGTCGGAGCCGTACAGATTGAACGGCACATCAAAGTGAGAAGCGGCGCGAGCCCTGAAAATCCCAATCTTCAAGAATACTGGACGAACAGACGTGAGACGAAACAGAAACGACCGCGAGTAAAAGAAAAAGCTCGGCGTAAAACCGAGCTGGATGCGCGAGCCGGATGATGCGAAAGTATCAAGTCCGGTTCTTGGAGGGGCTGGGCGCGGCGACGCGCCCATGCCTACTCAGCCATTGCTTGCCCGTCTACCTTTCGGGCGACGTGGATGGAACTTTAATTCGCCAAACTTTGGAAAAATAACTCGCAAACTTACAGCCCGAGATCAGCCGGTTTTGGCGTACACCAAAATTGTTTTAGGTACTTTTCGGCGGAGAGCGTAAAAATTCAGTCGCCGGAAACCTAAGCTCAGTAGGTCTTTCCAGCCTCGACTAAGGTGAATGAAACATAGTATTTATTATCAGATCCAACTTTTGAATTCAAATAACTCCCAATCTTCCGCCGCAAGAAAACTCGGTAACTCTATTGCGAAACATAGACTGGCGCGAGCCTTACTACCCACTTGAAACCACTGGAAAATAAAGTGATTGTTGAATTTGGCTATTTATGAGCATTACAGCGCCTTTTCACACGTTTCATTTGATTACACAACTGGCTCCAGTGGCCGTGAAAGCAGAAGTTGATAATTCCCTTTCTCATCTCCCAATCAACCAAGCCAAACTCAAAACCTTTACCAGTGAACCAACCTGTGACTTTTCATCAATGCAATTCAGCATTGAGTAGCGGTGTGGCTTGCAATATTTCGGGATGGATAGGGCATTTCAACAACCAGCTGTTAGATATCTCATGGTTCCTCAGTTATGTCGGATATTTTTCCATCATCCTGGATCTTGTTACTTTTGGCCAGCCCTCCGGAGAGGAAGCACCTGCGCTTTCAATTTAATCAAATCACAGCCATTTTTCAAGTCCAAATTAATACTATAACTAATAGTATTAAACAGCACCAAATATAGTGGCAAAGACGCTTGTGACGTTCCGAATTATTTGGCAGTTTTTTTGGCGCATTATTATCTGGCAAAAAATGGCGAATTAATTGGCAATTTTGGCTCTGTTGCAAAAACTGAAGAATTTTATGCCTTGTTCACCGCTAATGGTGGCAAAAACGCAAATGAGTTTCTCTGACAATCTGTTTCGGAATCGGCCTATCGCAGGCGAGTAGTAGCGCCTCTTGTAGTAGTTGTGAATTTGCGCGCTTTTTTTCTCCTTTTTGCGGCACTAAAGTCTGAAAATTTTGCGAATTGTTTTTCGCTTTGTTTGCCCGTCTAACTTTCGGGCGACGTGGAGGGAATTTTAATTCGCCAAACTTTGGAAAAATAACTCGCAAACTTACACCCGTCCAACAGTTTCTTGTTACTGCCTTAAAGTCGGAAACATTTACTTCTTGATTGCAGTTTGGACACCTGCGATAAATTCGAGAGCAGAAAAAATTGGCGGCGATTTAAGTTCGGGCTCAAACTCTATGGGCGACCAGCACTAGGGGCATTCGACTATTATTCTAGTAATACCGGCACCGTTTGCCGGATTTGCAAGGATAACTTGGAGAATGATGGCTTCTTAGCTATCCGCTAATCAGCTTTTCCAAAGCAGAGTGCTACCGTTGCTCAAAGTTACAATTTTGCCCGGCGTGAGTTGTCGTAAATTTTGGTAATTACTGTTCGTTCCTTGCTCTCAAAATTAAAGGCAAAAAAGGTTTGAAGATCGTGCTCTAATCCGCAAGCGGGCCTTTCTAACAGAACTGTACTTTGAATTGCCTTCAGCGCCGATTGATCAAAAGTATTCAGCCCGGAACTCCCTATCATCCTTAAATTATGAAGGCCTCCGTCGGGGGCTATTTTGTACACCAGAGTTGACTGTAGCTCAGGGCAATAATCATTCAAACGAAATGGAAGTGTCCAATTCTCTTTGACTTTTTCCGAAAATGTATTTAGGTAGTCCTCCGATGAAAACATTAGGTAAGTCCACGCAAGAGTAGCTGTGCCATCTCCGAATCAGGATAAACCGCACTCTTGTCGGCACCCAGCTCTTCATAAAAATCAGAAAGGGCAATGGCTGCCGGAGCGAATTTTTTGATGACAGAAACCATGTAAGGCGTCAGATGCTCATTTGGTACTTCACCAGCGACAATAGTCGCGACTTCGGCACGCCAGTCTTCTGAGCTAGTGGCGCCGATAACAAGGCTTTTCATCAGTGCTGACATGGCTACGCACCGGTCGTATGTCTTGTGGCGGTGTAGAAAGTCCGATTCTTCTTCAGTTATATCGAAGCTGGCTGACAAGGCAAGGCCAAAATCTCCAAGCAAAATAGATTCTGACTTGACGAAAATATTTTGAAAATGGCAGTCAAAATGCACAACGTTTTGGCTTTGCAGAAAATCGCATAATTCATTGAGCATTGCCTCTACTTTTTTAACGGCAGTATCGGTCAACTTTTTAGCAGCAATTTTCTCAGCCAGCCAATCAAATAGTGTGACCGGCGTAAATTCGAGAAACAGGACCAATGTGAATGTTGCCTCTTGCAGAGCCTGTAAACGCCAGCCAACCGCCTCTGAATTATTCCAGAAGGCGATAGTCGATTTTGTCTTCTCCGCATGGTCCATTGTTAGTTCGACTGGTCTTTCGGTCGGCAAAATTTGCCAATGATAAAGTAGTGGAAACAAATGGCACTGTCCGCTCAATATCCACTTGTTGCAGCTGAAGTGCATGGACTGCTCGCGAAAAGCGCCGAAGCCGGCTGAACCCAGGCGATATTGATAAAACATTGGCAGGTCGAAAAGATTGATTGTCGACAATAAATTTGCCCTTTCGATTTCGGTCAATCGAATCTCTTTGACGAATACTTTTTTAGCGGCTATTTCCACCAGCGAACAATCGCCGCCAATGCCAGAACTCAGCCTGGCTCCGGACAGCAATAATTGCTTTAGAGCGCTATCGTCGCAAGCGGCCAGGGCTTGTGAAATTGCTAAATAATCATCGTGTCGCGTAGTCGAATTGTTCGAATAATCTTGTGGCATTTAGACGACTTCACCCGCCAGCAAACTTCGCCAATCTCTTCGCCCCATCCACGCACACATCAAAAGGCGCAACCAGAGCTATGCGCACGCGATTTACTCCAGGGTTACTTCCGTGAGCATCGCGCGATAAATAACTGCCAGGCACAACGGTAATATTTTCCTGAGCAAACAACTGTTGGGCAAACTCCGTATCTGAGACAACTTTGCCGCCAATAGTAGTTTCTGGCCAGAGGTAAAAGGCTCCTTGCGGTGCGCTCATTCTCATTGCCGGCTGCAGAATGTCGAGCACCGCTTTAAATTTGACACGATAGAGTTCGCGATTAGCCGCCACATGTTTTTCGTCGCGCCAGGCAGCAGCACTTGCGCGCTGGAAAGGCGGTGACATGGCGCATCCATGATAGGTGCGGTACAACTTAAAATTGGTAATAATTGCGGCGTCACCAGCAACAAAGCCAGAACGCATTCCAGGCAGATTCGAACGTTTGGAGAGACTGTGAAATACGATGCAGCGCGCAAAGTCATTCCGTCCCATTTCGGCACACGCTTGTAAAAGTCCAACGGGAGGCCGCTGTTCGTCAAAATATAATTCAGAATAACATTCATCTGAAGCAATTACAAAATCAAATTGATCAGCAAGAGCAATTAGTTTTTTCATTTGCTCAGCGCCAATAACGGCCCCGGTAGGGTTTCCTGGAGTGCAGATAAACAATAGCTGGCAGCGTTTCCAGATGTCTTCGGGCACGCTGTCAAAGTCAGGCATTAATGTCTGCGCATTGATATTGAGAAAATATGGTTGCGCACCGGCAAGCAATGCCGCTCCTTCATAAATTTGATAGAAGGGGTTTGGCATCAGGACAAGCGCATCTTCTTTATCTGATTTCTCCGACACCACCGCCTGAGCAAAGGCAAAAAGGGCTTCGCGGCTACCGTTACAAGGCAAAATATGCTTGTCTTTATCGATGGATTCAGCAGGCAATTTAAAACGCCCAACCAACCAGTCGCCGATTGCTGTTCGCAAATCGGGCTCGCCCACTGTAAGCGGATAACTTGATAATCCACCAATCTCACGGGCAATTACTGAAGCAATAAAGTCAGGAGCCGCGTGTTTAGGCTCTCCAATTGACCATGAAATCGCTGACTTGCCTGCTGGCGTCACTCCAGATAAAAGAGCGGCCAGTTTCTCAAAAGGATACGGCTGTAATTCTAAAAGACGCGGGTTCAAATGATCCTCGATTACTGCTCATCTTTGTGATGGAGAGCCAGTCTGCGCGCGGTCTCTGCTAGAACGGCTGAACCTAAGTAGAGTCCAGATTCGTTTAAATCAAAGCTCGGGCTGTGGTGGCTTCTGGTGCTGCCTTGAATTTCTGCCCCTAAGAACATGAAGGCCCCGGGCACTTTTTCGGCCAGCATCGAAAAGTCTTCACTCCAGGTTTTCGGCTGAACGGCGATCACATTTTCTTTGCCAATCAAATCAATTGCTGCCTGTCTCATGATTTCGGTAATGACCGGATCGTTGACTGTGGCAGGATAACCCAGCTCGTAAGAAATTTTGTAATCGCCGCCGAGTATGCGAGCCAGCTGACAGGCTTTGTCGAGTTCTACCATTATTTGTTCGCGCACTTGCGGGTTGAAAGTTCTAAAGCTTCCTTCCAGCACGACGCTATCTGAGATGATATTGCCCCTGGTGCTCGAACTCTGGAACGATCCGATGGTAACGATAGCCGGATCAAGTGCGGAGATGCGCCTGGAGATAATCTGCTGAATTGCTTGCACTACTTGCGAGCCCAGCACCACAGCGTCTACTGTTGTCTCAGGATAAGCGCCGTGGCCGCCTTTGCCTTGAATATGAATGGTGAAAACATCGACCGCTGCCATAATCGGCCCTGGAATAATGCCGACTTTGCCGGCCGGCAAACTGGCGTCCATGTGCAGACCGATGATTGACGAAACTTCGTCAAGAGCGTCGTCTTCTAGCATGCGGCAGGCGCCGGATTTTCCTTCTTCGTCGCCGAATTCTTCTGCTGGTTGCATGACCATGCGAATGCGACCGGGAATTTCTGTTTGCGATAGCATTTTTGCCGCTGTCAGGGCACAGGCCATGTGGCCGTCGTGACCGCAAGCGTGCATGACGCCCTGGTTCTTGGACACATAGCCGGCTTGATTATCTTCGTCGATGGGCAGGCCGTCCATGTCGGCTCTAATGGCCACCATTGGTCCACTTTTGCCAAAGTCGGCGGTGATGCCGGTTTTGCCGACTCCTTTTTTAGTTTTGTAGCCCAGGCCTTCGAGCTTTTCATTCATCAACTTGGCTGTTTCAAATTCATAAAAACTCAGCTCTGGATGTTCGTGCAAATAGCGCCGCATCTCAATAGTTTCTTTCTCAAGATTCTTGGCATTGGTGAGAAATTGTTTGTCGGTTTCTTTAGTCGGCATTTTTTCTATTCCAAATTGGCAGCGGTGCGAGCAACGTTAAAGTCTTCGCGGCAATGGCTACGAAGACTTTGAACTTTACTACGATTTGGGCGAAATATACAGTGACGGAGGCGACGTATATCAGTCTAGTACGGGCCGCGACCGCCGCTGCTGGGTCGGTAGTTGGCCAGGGCTTCGTCAACTGTGGTCTGGGTGATACGCAGAAACATCTGGGTAATGGCTTCTAGCTGCTCCTCTGTAAATGTAGCGCCAGTGTCTTCGACGATGTTTTTGATGATGCGTGTAGCTTCTGATTTAAGCATTGTCCGTCTCCGTGGTTTCTAAATTATGCGAGTGCTAATTGGTCAAGCAAGTGTGAAAGTTGACGCATTGGCTGGGCGAAAACTTCTTTAACCTTGCGCCAGAGGCCGCCGTTCTTAGCTTGTTGGTTAGTGCGGGAGCTCGACAGACCCTGACGGGTTTTTCTGGCTTTGATTTGTTCTTGACGTTTGGAATGGCTTTCACGAATTATGCCGCGCAGTTCGGTAGGCGAACTGATTGGCAGCATATTGGTTTTTGGCGCAGGTAGTAAGTTGCGGCGACGAACAGGAGCGGCCATGACAGGCAGCGCCTGGAGCTTGGTTTGCGAGGTGCCGACCGACAAGACTAAAGGTGAAGCGATGGCGGGAAGTTTATCGCTGGTGATGAAATTGTTCTCGTCGTCAGCGCTGATGGTTTGCGCTGCAAGAGCCCGGGCTGTTCTTTTCAGGCGAATCACACTGGCGCTCTCATACATGGTGTTCAAGGTTTCGCTGGTAAATGTTGGTTTGTCGCTGGCGAGCGACTGCTCTAAATGCTGTCTGGCAGCCAATATGTTGTCTAGCTCATCGGCCATAACGCTGGCGCTTGGTAATACCTGGTAAGTTTTGGCGAATCCCGTTTCGAAACATTGGGGGGCGCGTGAATTCTGCGAGCTCATTGAACCTTACCTCGACGAAAGCGTGTGTTATGTGGATGCCTTGCTGTTTATAGCTTTCCCGCATGACAACAAGCGCCAAACGTTGTCATTTGCTCTTGGCACCACATTTAATGTCAAGTACAATAGTGCTAGCGTGATTTTTTTCCATCGCCGATCATCATTTTAAGTAAGCCATCGTTAGTGCTTTCGCTGTAGTTAAGCAGCTGAGCGTGCTCTTTCACTTTTTTGTAGCTAGTGGCCATGCGCATGTCGGCGTCTGATACTTTTACTTTTTGAATTAAAGAAGTTAGTAAATGTGATTCGGTAGATCCGTCCAGCGATGTCTTGATGCATTGAACGGTTAACCCCGGCTTAAGCGGTAGGTCGAACATTTTGGCCAAAATCGCTCGCTGGCCATCGTTTATAGTCACCAATACATTAGTCATGTCGATACGGCCGAGGTCTGAACTGGAGATTTTTTTTTCGCTGTAAAGCTGTCTGGCGTGACGGCTGAAGGTCGATGGTGAGGCATAGTTTTGTGCGCGGAAACCCTTGAAAGTCGTTACGGCCGTTGGAATGACGGCTTTTTCGTGTATATTATTTTCGCCCATGAGGTCGAAAGGTTTGAGTAGCAATCCAGACATACTATTTTTTGGATTTTCAACAAAAAGTTTCTTAAGCGGATTGAAAGTAACCACATTCCAGTCAGGAGCACGGGCTATAGAAATCGTGCCGTTTTTCTCGAACACGTCTTTAAAAGCGTCGCGGGTCAGATATATTGTGTGGTCACCGTAATAGAAACTGGTTTGCTTGATTAAAAGCGCATCAATTTGTTTTTTATCGTCACTGACAGGCAGTGCAACAGCCCAATGGCCGCTGCAAATTACCAAACTTAGTACAAAAAAGGAAATTTTTGACCACACCTTTCGGCAACAGCTGGCGCAAATGTCGGCTCGACCCACTCTCTGGACTCCGCAAAAAAATCAGATGATTTCAGTTTACCTATTTTGTTGGTGCGCTGCTCGTCCTTTGAGGTATATAGAATTCAACTTCCTGTTGAGTTCCATATGAAAGGTTTTGCCGTGAAAGATACGAAAGCATTGCTGGCAGCAATTTTGTTGCTATTGACAGGCGTCCCGGTCTCTGCCGCTCCACAACAGCCTCCTGTTACGCCTGCGCCAGCTCAGTCAAGCAACACTGCTTCACCGGCTAATATCAATAGGCCAGTGCGCGATAAGTGGGCTCTAATTGTAGGCATCGGACAGTTCAGCAGCGATAAAATTCCCAAACTCAAATATGCCACCAAAGACGCACGCGATTTTTATCATTATCTGACTCATGAGGGGCATTTCGCCCCTGATCATGTGCGCATTTTGCTGGACGAAAAAGCAACGCAAAGGCGCATTATGTCTGAGCTTGGCAGTAAATTTCTGGCACGGCTTGCCCGCCCTGACGACATGATTGTGCTTTTCTTTTCCACTCATGGAAGCCCTTCGCAAATGGATTTACGCGGTCGCAATTATATTGTCGCCGCCGACTCAGACCCCGAAGATTTATTTGCTACCGGCATCGAGATGCAAAAAGTGCTGGAATCAATTCAGAGTCGTGTGCTCTCAGACAGAGTTTTGCTGGTGATGGATGCCTGCCATAGCGGCTGCGTGGGTGGGGAAGGAAAAGGCATTGCGCGCACCGGTAACTTTGACGCAGAGGCTTTAGCGGAAGGCAGCGGGCAGATGGTAATTTGCTCAAGCAAACCAGATGAACAATCGTGGGAATCGAAACGGTACGACAACGGTGTATTCACTAAGAATCTTTTAGATGGTCTGCGGGCTGGCGGCTCAACCGTGCCAGTGGCGAAGATTTTTTCGAATGCTCAACAGGCGATTCAAAATGAAGTGAAAGAAGATCACCCTGGCGCCAGGCAAACACCGGTTATGCATAGCAAATGGACCGGTAACGAACTGCTTATTGCAGTTAAGCCGAATGCTCCCGAGCGCATTCCGCCCACCGTTTTTCAAGAATTAGAATTAGACAGCACCAGTGTGGCAAACGGCACAGCTCAGCCTGTTCCTGCAGTTGTGAAAGCGCCGGTGCCGGCGGTGGCCAATTCTGCGCTGGATTTTAATTCTGTTGCTGCCACAAAGTCTGCAGCCCCCTACAATGCCGGTGTCGGATCTCGCTCAAACACAGGTGCTTACGCGCCTAATTATGCAGAAGACGGTGCGGCTGTTGAAAATAGCGATAAGAAACTGGTGCTTACTCGCGCATTTTTCAGCTCTGATCCAAATCCACAAAAAGCTTATCAATCGGCTTGCGAGGCTTCACGAGCCAATTTTAACAACTCAGATTTGTATTACCGAAAGGCCAGGCTGCTAATTCAAATGGGCAAATACGGCAAGGCCATGCAAGAGTTGACGGGCGTACTCGTGGACGACCCTAACAATGAGCACTACCGCCTTGCTCGTGCTTTCTGCTACGCTAAACAAGGTATGAAGGGTCTTGCCGACGAAGATGTGCGCACTGCACAATTTAAAAATCCGAAGCTGCCCACTAGAATCGAATTTGGAGACTGATTTTCAAGTGAACACAAGAGTGGCAGCTATAGGTTTGATTTTTAGCTTGACCTTATCTGTTGCGCCGGGTCTCAGTTTTGAAGACGGTGCCCATAATATCAAAGCGTCAGAATTTTCGATGAGAGAGCTAGACGCTCGCATCGCCAAAAATGCAAATGACGCTTATGCTTACCGCGAAAGAGGCCAGGCTTATCTTTCAGCCGGTGAGTGCGATCTTGCTATTGCCGACTATAACAGGTGCTTAAAACTGGCTCCTAAAACGGCTCGAGCACTGGTGGGCAGAAGTCAGGCTTATGAAATGGAGGGGCGCCATTTGCTGGCTCTGGCAGATGTTGATGAGGTCATTGCTTCAAAAGATACCTCTGCCCTGGCAGACGCTTACAAGAATAAAATTACCTTGCTGAAATCGTTAAAGAGGTACTCAGAAACTCCTGAATATTACGGCAAACTGCTCGAGAGCAAAGGGCTGGGCGTGGGCCAGAGGGACCGTTTTGGTTTACATGAAGCACGAGCGGACATGTACATAGCTATAGGCAAGCCACTTTTGGCCATTGAAGACATCAAAGCCTGCGAAAAAGATGAGCTTTGCCATTATGGAAAGTATGTCATTTTGGGCAAGGCCTACCGCCTGTTGCACAAGCCTGAGCAGGAGCTCGAGGCCTACAGCGCTGGAATAGCCCGGTACGAATCGGAGAAAGTTAAAAGACAGCATTTCAACAGGCATCTGAGCGAACTATATCAAGCACGAGCCGATTTATACGCAAGAATAAAAAAGCCGGGCCTGGCAAAAGCTGATATGCAGGTGCTGAGCAAAATGCATGGTGGAGTCTACAATGACGTCTATAACGCAAAAGGCAAGTTGTTTTAGTTGTTCTCAACAGGCTTTTCTTTCGCCATGCGCAGCTGCACGAAGACGGGCAGGTGATCTGATTGCATCGCGGGGCCGACGCTGCGTTCAGTTGCGCAGAGATCTTCACTTATGAGCACATGATCAATTGGTATCAGGGGCGGTATTGGTAGCCCAGCGATTCGGCCGAATCGGGCTGGCCACGAAGGCTGCGGTCCAAAGCCTTTTTGCGAATCGTTCAAGCCATGAGACAGAAGAGCTTTGAACTCAGGTGACCAGGGCCCGCAATTTAAGTCGCCCATTAAAATTTTTGTGTTTGGTAATTTATCTAATTCGCTGCCGATTAGCTCAAATTCCTGATTGCGCTCTCGGTAGCCGGCCTCACTTTGCGGTGTGGTGGGATGCACGATTACCATGTCGAGGCGTTTGCCTTTTACGAGAAGGGTGGCAAGAATTCGCGGGTGGTGACTTTTACCAAAAAATCTAACATCACATTTTTCAATTGGATATTTACTAAAAAGTGCCATGCCAGGCCCCTTGAGCACGATTTTGTTATATACGTATGGTTTGGTGGTTTTTTCAATATTATCAATCCACTTTTTGTTGATCTCTACTAGCGCAATTACATCAGGCTGCCTTTTGATCACCACTTGATCAAAAAGATCGTAATGATCATTGTGTTGGAATTCGGTATTAAAATTGAGGATGCTGATTAACTCTTGTTCTTCAGCCGGGCATGTGCGCGGTACGCATAGAGTCAGAACAGGAAAAGCCGTAATGAGGAGAAAAACAAAACTTAGACTAGATAGCTTCGGAGCTGGTGCCACGGCTAAAGCCACCGTGCACGCAAGCAAGATCATGCAGTAAATTATCCTGAACTGACTGAGTAAATCGCAAACAAGCGCGCCTCTGACAAGACCGGCGAAGACGAGACACAGAGTGCCGACTGCCAAAGTAAAAATAATTGCCTTAGCTACGTACAACTTATGGTTCCAATGGGCGTGCGAACATGGCCCCAGTATTATTTTGGGACCATTTAATCGACTGACTGATTGGCCCAGGCTCGATGGTCACTTTCATATTGCTTTTCTTTGACGATGCATCCATAAAATGAGCGACACCATCTTCGGTGCGCAAAATGAGGCCGGTATGCACAATATCTAGGCCGTCTATGTTGGTGCAGACGCCCACTATATCTCCAGTTTTAAGCAGTGGTTCAATCGCCGCTACTTTTGCTATTGGCACAAATTTTAGATGTCGCTTGTTGATCGCCACTTCGAACTGTTTTATTTTATTGGTTAAAGCGGCGTTGGCAGCCAGTTGCGGATAGCTTTGCGGATGCTCTGACATAAAGCCGACTCTTTGCTTAAAGTCTTCAGAACCTGGCAAATCAGAAAGGATTTTCACCACGCCCTTTTCTTGATTATCTACAAACCAATCGGTGGTGTAATGCAAACGCGAGCTGTAGTCGCCTGGGCGCCCTTCCCGGTAGCGCGTGCGTCTTATTTCTGCAAGCAAGTCAGTCGGTTTTGTCTTCCCTTTCTTGATCATGCGAGCAAGATCCAGAGTGCTTTCAAAAAAGGTGACGCAATCAAGACCTTCTAAATTGGCTGAGCAGATTTCGTCGCTGCTGGATAGTTCTAGAGTGGATGCCACATATGGGGTGGCCACCAATTCTTGAGCAATCTTGCCCATCAGCTCGCTGATGGGTAACTTGTTCCAATTGTTGTCTTTGGCCTTCTTTGTGATGCGTCCGAAAACTGCTTCGCCCTTAAGCGCTGTGGCTTGTTCGGCCATCGCGCCAATACCGGAACTAAGTGAGAGAGCTGTGAGAAGGCAAAGTATGGAATTGCGGTAGTTGGGCATAGTTGCTCGTGGGGAGTTATGTGTTTTCGTCTGGAGTGTTTTGTTTCTCAGCATGCTCTGCGCCCAATGTTTTTAGTGTTTCGAGGGTGGTTTCCAGGCTCTGTATAGCTTGTGCAAGTGGGCTAGATAGCATTGCTTCGTCTAAGATCGGCAATGTGAACTCGATGGATGCAGCTTGAGCTTCCTTTTCTTGCACAAGTTTTTCAGATTTCTGATATACGGACACCGCTTCTGAATCAAAGAAGTTGATGACTTCTTTAGCACGTGCCCTTGCAATAGCAAGTTGTTCGCGAGCGTGCAATACCGTCTTTGTCACGTATGCCTTTTGCACCGCAATCTCCGTTTCTGTAAGAGTTCTTCTTAACGCAGATATCGCAACCTTTTGCTCTTGTAGAGTGTTTTCCAATTCGACCAATGCAAGCTGATAAGTCTCTGCTCGATCGCGAGCTTGAGAAGCCAAGTCTGAGTTGTTAAGGTGTTCTGCCTGGACAACACGGCCGCGCCAAGTCTCTATTTGTACCTTATTTTTTTCTACAGATTGCTCAAGCTGTTTTTCAGCACCGATAGCCCACGCAATTGATTGCCGCATTTTAACTGCTTGCTTTTCCAGTTGATTAAAGGCTTCTTCCAACTCTGACTTGCATGTATTGCTAGATTCGCTACTACTTTCTTCGGCTCTTAAATCGCTTTCCTGTTTCTGGCTAACCATTGAATCCATTCTCTCAGCGACAGCCGTCCACTCGGACATTCCTTCTGCTCTCTCAATTTCAAGCCTGTCCAAGATTTTCATCGCAATACCAGCGAGAGTTTCTGTCTTCCCTACCTCGGTGAAATCGATAACCGCGTCGCTTTTTTTGCTTTCTTCAGCCACAACAAAACTTCCTTAAACTATCTCATCGCCAGGGTTTCGATTAGTTTCACTTCTTCCACACTTAGCTCGATATTCTGCGCTGCCAAATCTTCTTTCATGTGCTGCACGTCAGTGGTGCCCGTCAGAGGCAGCATGCCAATTTGCATGGCGAAGCGACGAATTTTTTCACGGAGAAATTGTGGTCGCGATGGCGGGAGAGCTTTATCTTCCCTCATTCTCATTGGTTATGGGTAATTAATAGACTGGTCTACTAAAGATTGGACAAAAAAATACCGCTGCTGGTGAGGCGGGCGGTATTTTTTAAAGCCTATGACGGTGAACTTATTGGTTGGTGAGGGTTTCGCGCCGACTTCTCTGCAACATGACCAGACTGGTCATCGTGCGCTTGATTTGCTTGTGCAGCGCATCAATTTCTGCGTCAATTTTGTCGTTTGCCAGAGGGCCCAGGGTTTGCTTGATCAAGCCGCAGTAGATCACCTGGGCCTTGTACGCTTTCATCATGGCCTCTTCCACGCGACACAGCTCGGGAATGCCGAATTGACAAAGGTCCATGCGGTTCACTGCCAGTGCTTCGAACACTTTTGTCGCCCGGTCCGCCGATTTCTTGGCATAACTTTTCAAAGCCTTCAGGTTGCGCAGGCGCTCGCGCGGAGTGCTTATTTCGCTGAAGCCAGGCAGTTGCAAAAGTGCCCTTGCTGCTTCGGCCTGGTTGATGACGACCTCACTGCTCTGGCACACCGTCGACAGTTGCTGTTGCAACGTAGCAATGCGCCTTGCTTTTCTGTTAGCGCTAAATTCGCGCCAAGCATTGGAGAAAGATTCGAACCATGTGCGACCAAAAACAAATTTCATTATGTTTCCTTGGTAAATGAGCCGACCGATGGACTGGTCGGCTCGCTGTCACGTACTCGACTCAGTTGTCGAACTTGCGGTTGGGGAAACCGACGATGCCCAGCGGCGTCAGGCAGCTGGCAATCAGCAGAGGCAGACCACCGCAGCAAAGCAGCGTGAAGAAAGCCGGCCAAGGCAAATTGACGGTTTGGTGCAGAAATTGAGCGGCGAAAGGGCCAACGCTGAAGCCGAGGCCGTAAGCGATGTACCAGCCGAGCATGAGCTTGAAAGGTTGCGGGGGCAATTTGAAGATTGGCATGATCATGTTGAAGAACACGTATGCCCAGACCATGCCTCCCAGGCCGCTCATCAGTGCCGCAGTCATGTAGGAACTTGTGAAGTATCCGGCGATGGTGAAAAGGGCGATGCCAACGAGGCCGTTGGGGATGGAGACGACAGCGAGGCCGCCGATGGAGAAGAAGGCATTGACGATGAATGCATACCAGTTGAAGTTTTTCATGAGATTCCAGAGTTGAGGCACCAGATTTGGTGCGATTGAAGAGCATCCCAGTGATGTAGTCATCTGACTGCATCCGAGGGATATCCTTGAGGGTTTGAGCGGTTTGTTGATTTGTCAGCGTTTGAATACGCGCGGCACGAGCCAGGAGGCGAGAAGGGCAATGCCGAGGATGGAACCAAGCATCGCAGAGACACCGCTGATCAAAGCGGGACCGACGATCAAAACAGCCACGGCGATGACGAGAATGGTGATGTTGCGGCCGCGATGTGCGCTAGCAGAGCCGCCGCCGACGGCGCCGAAGGCGACCATGACGAAAATCAGGGCTGCGAGCACAATGAAGCTGCCCACGAGCGAGATGGCGAAGGGTAAGAGCGAGAAGTTCATGTTGTGTTTGAGAAGTTGTGGGAAATGGCCGCAGCTCAGCTCAACAGAGATCTGTTGAACGAATGAGTCGGCGGTGCGTAGTGGTTTTTAGTTTTAGTTAGGTTGAGAGATTCTTGAGAGGAGATTTAGAGTGATAAATTAAAGTAGTAAAAAGCCCATTGCTTTTGCAATCGGCAGTAGTTTCCCCACTGCGAGCCTTCTGCAGTGTGCGCATTTAGATTGTGCAGCTCGCGAGACGTGATTGTTAAAGCCAGTGAGAGCCTGTGTTTGTTGGGCCTCGCGTGATCGTGCGAGGTTGCAGTTCAATCTTACAAAGTCAAAATTCTGTGATCTAAAGTGGCTGTATTTTTTTGCGCTGATACAGTTAGCGCGGCGCCACCACGGGTAGTGGCGTAAGTATACTAAAATACGCATTGAAAATTAATTCAACGCGCAGCCATTTGATCTGATTTGTTGAAAGGATAACTGGTCATTGTTGGCGTTTTAGGGGCGCATACCGTAACTCTTCGTTCCTATCCAACCGCCACCGTTTCAATCAGACCCATCTCTTCAGCAGTCAGCTCAATATTTTGCGCTGCCAGATCTTCTTTCATGTGTTGTACATCGGTGGTGCCCGTGAGCGGCAACATGCCAATTTGCATGGCAAAGCGAAAAACAATTTGGGCGCCACCTACTTCCAGACGCTCAGCCATAGCCCAAACAGCAGGGTGAGTAACTATTTGAGGATTGGCTGTGAGCAATGAAAAGCCTTGATAAATGATGTTGTGCTCACTGCAAATATCGCGCACTTTTTTATCCCAGCCGCGATCGGCGTAGCATCTATTTTGCACCATCATCGGCTTGACAGTGGCTTCCTGGCAGAGTTGCTCCAGTTGAGCCGCTGTGACGTTACTGATGCCGATTACGCGCGCTTTGCCTTTTTGATATTGTGCTTCAATTTCGGCCCAAACTTCTTGGTCTTTTGCTCCCAACTCACCGCGTGAATAAGGCCCGTGCAAAACATATGAGTCGAGATAGTCTGTGCCAAGATGCAACAGTGAGCTGTCAATTGATTGCTGCACTTGCTTTGTCAGCGGCGCCGCTGGGTCGTAAGGTAGTCGTTTATCCTGGCCATCGATTGACGTAAATTTGGTTTGCAAAAATAACTCGTCGCGTTTCACGCCTTTGCTGTATGCGGTCTTTAATCCTGCACCGACACGTTCTTCATCGTAGTGCTTGAGCTGGTTGGCAGTATCAATAGCGCGAAATCCGCATTCAATAGCACTTTCAACCAATTTAGTAGTAGTTTCTTTTTTCCAGGCTGTGCCGTACATCATGGCTGGAACTGCGACCTGGTTGTAAGCAATCATATTTGTTCTCCAATATCAGGGCGTTGCAACAGTTCTGGGACGTACTTCAAGAGTGACCATGACGGGCAGATGATCGCTTCCGACTTTGGGCCCGGTGAGCCTGGCCACAGTGTGAATGTCTTTGCTGACCAGGCAATGATCAATGGTGACCAGCGGCACGGGAAAAAAAGCGCTCCAGGTCGGTTGGCAGCCGAAGCCCTGTTCTGTATCGTTCAAATCGCTATCTTGCAATAACTTAGTGAAATAGTATGACCAGGGCGTGGAATTCAAATCGCCAGCCAAAATCGTAGGATTTGCTTTTGCCAGCATCCGAGCCTCCTCAGCAAGTAGCGAGAATTCGCCATTACGCAGCTCTGGACGAATATTTGGAACTGATGGGTGAGCGCAAATAACTGTAAAATGTCCGCTACCGATTTGAATTTTAGCAATGGCGCGTGGGCGGTGCCACTCGCCATAGTGCTTAATTTCACTGTGTGCAATAGGCAGTCTACTGAAAATTGCTATGCCACCATAATTAGTGTCAACAACTACATATGGGTAGCCCTTGAGACCAACTTTCATCAGTTTCAACCACTGCGGGGTGATCTCTGAAAATCCGATCACGTCCGGATTTGATTCGACAATGGTCTTAACTACTGCCACATACTCTTTATTTTTCCCACCCCATAAATTGAGCTGTAATATTTTCACTGTGTGAATAGGCTGTTTATCAGTGTCATTGGTGACGGTTTTTGCGGCTGGCAAATACAAAGCTGCAATCGGTACCGCATTTAAAAGCACTGCCAGAGCGCTGATGCTTAGCGCTATTTTGTTTTTGGTAGGAATTGCCAGAAGCAAAATTAGCAATGCCATAGTGACCAAGACAAGCCGCAAATGGCTGATCAATTCGCATGGCATATTCAGCTGCCCGCAAAAACCGGCCAGCGAAACTATGGTCAGCAGACTGGCCAATAAAATTAGAGAACGAACGGTAAACTTTTTCACAGAGAAATCTAGCGGCGTGGCCGAGGAATGGGCCTCTTATTTTGCCTTATTCTAAACGGTTTGCGGTGATTATTAGACCGGTCTACTAATTAATATGGCAAAAAATACCGCGAGTCTTGGGGAAGACCGCGGTATTTAATGCCGAACAATCAGTCCTTACCGATGTAGAACGGTGTGGACGACTGCTCGCCGAAAACCTTTAACCAGCCGGGTGGCTTCGCCCGCAGTGCGCGGAACGTGCCGGCCGTTACTTCTTCGCAACTGAAGAGGAAGTCGCCCTGGGGCACCATTGTGCCTTGAGGGATGACATGGCCAATCACTTGCTTGGGCAGGAAGGGCAGTTTCTGTTCGATGGCGCGCTCGGTGAAGTTCACCGTCTTCAGTGCACCGTTGTCCACCATGCGATGCGAACTGAGCACGATGGTGTGGTTGAGTTCCACATTGCCTTGCTCGATCATGCCGCTGTGACCATCGAGGCCCGGCAGATAGAGCACGTGCTCGAACTCAGCCATGGGCTCGTAGCTGACCAGGGCAGAACCGGCCTTGCCAGCGGTGTCCTCTGAGAAGCAGAACAGCAAGAACGTCCACTTCGGGTAGAGCTTGTCGAGCTGCGCATAGAGCGCGGCGTTGACCTGGGGCCGTTTCGCTTCTGCAACCGCGTCGATGGCCTTGACGATCTTCTTCGCGCTGTCGGCGATGATGACGTCATAGGTGCCATTGTCGAAGTTGGAGACGATTTCGACGCCCTTCATGCTATCGGAACCCCTGCTTCGCATGCCGCCACGTGACTTCGGCCGCTGTGGAATCAGCGCCTTGGCGTAGTCGGTCATGAACGAGGGAAAGTCGCCGACGGGGATCAGGTTGTCACCATGGACGGTGCCAGGCTTGGCCGGAATGGCAATCAGCATGGCGTTGCCGAGGGCGACCGCGGTCGGTTTGACCTTCGCCGCCGGCTTATTGGTCTTGACCTTGCCTTTGGCAGGCTTGGCAGGCTGATCGTATCCGAAGTCGACGCCGGTGCTGCGAGTTACGCGAGAAGCAGCTTCGACCCAGAGCGACTTGGGTGCACTGGCCTTGCTGCCGGTGACCTTGTTGTGGTAGCCGCAGAGATGGCGCAGTTGGCCATTGATGGAAACTTCGGCGGCAAGCAGGATGGTGTTGCTGAAGGTGACCGCACGGTCACGGTTATTGCTGAGGCACATGGTAGTTTTGACTTTGGGGTTGGTGTGTCGCTACGGCGAGATGGTGGCAGTGTCGCTGGAAAAGAGACCTGACTACTCGTCGTTGGGGAACAGCGTGATGACTGTGTCGACGCCCATGTATTCGTGCGGAATCTTGCCGAGGTTATCGGCGAAGCGGTCGGGGTCGACGTGATACTTGATGAAACCACGGTCGAGCCAGGCGTCGAGAACATGAGAGCCGGGCACGACGTATTGCGCGCGGAAGGCAGCCAGAGCGGCTTCAGGGTCGACCGGGGTGGTGGTGGCAGGGGCAGAAGTGTTCAAGGTGTGTGCGTGTGAAGTCTCGGTGTTACGTCAGGTTGACGCGTACTGAAACGGGTGGTACGGGGAAGAGCCCGGAGGAGGGAAGGGGGAACGTCATGACGAGCAAGTCGTCCCCCTTCTCAGTTTTGCAGAGGTTCGTTTCTTTGTCCTATTTTTGGTCCGCAACAAGTGTGGACCTGCAGTAGTGGCTGAATTACAAACCGAAAAACGACTTAAGGCCGTTGTCGACAGGCAAGCGCGTTGTGGCGCATGCCTGGCTGACGATAGCCTCGCGCACAGCCTCGGTAACAGTTTCCGGGGTCATTGGTGCGATGTCGTTGATGTAAATCGGTTCGCCGACGGTGATGGTGACTCCACCCCGCCATTTGAAACCCATGGCTCCATAAGAGCCGCCAGCGGTAGATTCGTCACGCTTGCCGAAGCAGAGGTGGATGGGAACGATGCCGACTCTTTCCTTCTGCTCGAGCCGCTCATAAGCGCCGATGGCGATTAGAGCTGAGCCCTTTTTGAAGGGAAGATAAGTGCCGGTGCCGGAGATCTTTCCTTCCGGAAAGACTACCAGCGTATCGCCATTCACCAGCACCTGAATGGCCGGTTCGATGACTGTTCTACCTTTGGTGCGGTCGACGGCGAAGCAGCCGAATGCACCCATAACTACTGCCTTGAGTCCCCAGAGGCCGCGCATTTCTTCGTGCGCAGTCATGTATCGGGGCATGCGACGCATGATGGAATAAACAACTGGTGCGTCGAACATCGAACTGTGGTTGGGGCAGAAAATCAGACGCCCGGGGGCGATCAGGTTCTGCTTACCGACAATGCGAATACGACCGACCTGGACGTAAACCCAGATGCGTGCCAGATATTTACCAACAAGCTGCAGTGGACGGAAGGACTTTGGAATGAACCCACTTGTCAGGCATAGGTCCACATACTCGCGGAATTTCTTTCTCCAATTGGTGACGAATTCCTTGACGAGATGTGAACCCCTATTGAATGGGGTTTTCACGGTTGTGGTCTCCTGGTCTCACTTTGGGGTGAGCCGGTTAAGTTTGACTAGAGAAAAAGCGATCTGGAATTTAAAAGCAAAGGGCCCGCGGACGATTGCAGCTTCAGAGGTGAAGGGAGCAAATTGACTTGATTCGGTGACAGCAAAAAACGACAGAGAGTCGAGTAAGTGAAATGTCGCGGAAGTGTCGGGGGGCTTAAAGGCTTTTGAAAAGGAAATTCCAGAAGAAGAGAAATGAATAGATGCCTGGAGAAACTAGCAGAGCTCTATGTTGTGATCAATGTTTACTTCTGGTGTTCTAGTTAAGCTTTTCATCGCAAGGTGAAAGGTTCAGGTCTGCATCGATTCATGCTTTATCGCACAACTGCGCTAGCCCACCCCAAAAATGGTTTATAAGTTGCCTTTTATGCGCGAATATTGTTGATTCACGAGGCTTTCAGAGGTTTATTCTAGCGAAAAATTTGAAGAGTCTTGCTAGTCATGATTTTATTAGGTTTACAAGAAGCTAAAGGTTAGGTTAAGGAATCACTTCTCAATTAAACAAACAACGGACCAACTATCTCTTAGATTACTGAACCCATTACTTCCTCAGCTCGCTTACTCAGCCCAAAAAGCTTTGTGCATAGTGCCGTGGTCTTTTGCTTCTAGTACTCTAGTGAGGTTGCGCTCGCTCAACTAACCTCTTAATCATGAAAGGAGCCATCATGGGAATCTTGCTAAAGTGCCTCTGGCGGCTCTTCTTCAAATGGAGAATGCCCGAGCGTACAACATCAACCCCTGCCACCGACCCTCACTCTCACACCCAACAGCCAAACTTCGAAGTCGAGCGCAAGTACCGCATCGATGAAAACGAACTGGTTGCAGTGCAGGATCAAATTAGTCAAATGAGCTTTTCACCCACTCGTTTGATTGCCATGACCGACCAGTTTTTACCGGTTAAGGTCAAGGGTGAAATGGTGCGTGTTCGCGATGAGGTCGTGGACAATCACAGCGAAACACTTCTCACCATCAAAGAATGGGTCAACATTGCTGGTGGCCGTGAGCGTCGTGAAACCGAAGGGAAACTTTCGAGTTTTTCGCGACGTTTGTTGCTATCGCTTGGTCGCCTACTCAAAGGTGGTGCGTTGATGTCTTTTTCCAAGCTGCGTCGGGAGCATCACAATGCTTCCTCAGCTGGAGTGGTCATCACGCTCGATGAAGTCTCAGGTCTGGGTAAGCACTCGGGCCACTACGCCGAAATTGAGGTTCTCGTTCCTCAAGGCGGCGACGTTCCAGCGGCACGCGCACAGATAGCGCAGCTTGCTCTACGTCTCTTCAACGAGGAACGCCAGCCTGTGGAAATGTCGTACCAGCTCATGCTGGAAGACTCCCTTCAGCAGACTGCTTAAACTAACCAGAAGCCGACCCGGTGTCGGTTTCTCTCTTTCTTATAACCAGTCAGACTGCAAGCCATTGGAGCTCTATGTGAGGCCAATGGTTTGTGTGTTCTGACGATAAATCGGCCGGCAAAACCGGCCACAAAGGAGATCGTTATGACTACGCAAATGCAAAAATCCAAGATGGGCCGCAGGCTTGACCTGGTCAGCCCCACCAAATCCGAAGCCGTGATGGCTGACTTCCTCGGTGGACGTCTGATCGGACAACTCGACGCTGTTACCGCAGCCGTTCGCATCAAGAGCCGTGCTTTGAGCCTTCTGCGTGAAGGCAACAAGTGCGCCGGCTTTTACTACTTCATCGGTGAACCGGGCGTCGGTAAGACGGAGCTGATGAAGCTTCTGGCGCTCTACACACACAACAACCCCAACGCCTACATCAAGCTCGATGGCGGCACGCTGGCGGAGAAGCATCAGGCGGCCAAGCTGATTGGTGCGCCGACCGGCTACAAGGGCTATCAGGAGCCGGAAGACCAGGAGAAGGACGCCGCTGCTTTCGCCAAGAAGTTGGAGGAGATGGCCAAGCTCGACCCTGAGAAGGCTGCCAAAACCTTCCGCCGCGATCCGCGTAAGCTGCTTTCGGCAGTGAACATGGTAGCGTCGCGTCGTGGCTCCACCGTGCCGATCACGTTCCTGTTCATCGATGAGGCCGACAAGCTTCATCAGACTGTGGACGACTTGCTGTTGAACGCCATCGAGGACGGTGTCCTTTCGCTGGCCGACAACGAAGAAGTCGACTTCAGCCAGGTCGTGGTGATCATGTCGGGCAACACCGGTTCGGCCGACGCGGTCAACCGCAAGGAAAAGATGGGTTTCGTTCGCGAGACCGGCGAGCAAAAGCAGGAAGCCACGAAGGACATCATCCTGGCGGCCATGAAGAGCCGTCACCGTCCTGAGTTCCTGGATCGCCTCGACGAGGTGGTCTTCTTCAAGGCTCTTGGCCGCGAAGATCTGAGCCAGATCACACAGTTGCGCGTCGACGAAGTGATCGCTCGTCTCATGAACGTGATGCCGCGTGGTAAGGCTTTCACCGTCAAGGTGGAAGATTCTGCTCGCGATTTCATGCTCGATGAAGCGATGAAGGACAAGGGCAACGCTCGTAAGATCAAGCGTGTGGTGAAGAAGCACTTCACTGACCAGCTCGATCGCTTGTGCTCCAAGATCGCTGAAGGCGAAGAAGGCTTCGAAGACGTTTTGGCCGGTGACCTGGTCAAGGTGTCCTACAACGCCGGTTCCACTCTAGACTTCGACATGTTCGAAGACGAGGGCGACCAGGTGGAAGCCGACTCGTTCACCACGTACAAGGCTGACTCCACGGTGGCACAGCGTCACCTGGGCGAGCAGCGCGTGGTGGAAGCAGCTTCGAAGCGCGCCAAGACGGCCGCCAAGAAGGTGTATGCCGTCACCATCGAAGCGGAAGATGCTTCGCAGATGGGCATCGAGCGCAACGACGCAGTGCTGGTTCTGACTCAGCATCTGAAGTTGGAAGTGATCTACATCGGCGTGACTTTCAGGTCTCCCTGGAAGCTGACGTTGCACGTGGAAGCGACCGACGAACAGGTGGTGTTCATCAAGGACCGCTTCAAGAGCAACGGTGAAGTGAAGCTCGTTTCGGACGCCTCTTAAGACGTTCGCGGCAAATGCTTCGATGAGTAGGCCCCGGCAAATGGTGTGAACAGAGCAATCTGTTCGCACCACTGCCGGTGGCTTATTTTTTTCTGATATTATACTATTTCGCGTAGTTAAGGGCTTGTTTCTCCGCTTTTTGATACTGTTGGCGAATTCATAATTGCTTAGATTTGAGTCTAGAAGCTGATTACACCCAAAGTTAAGTGTCTCTGATTTCTTCATTTTTGACTCTGCGAACGCCCAATTACACTACTGCATATAATAT
>Ga0209591_10000160_pt1 | contig 86815 bp, 72 predicted proteins | sample MAT01_FD_187207 | JGI IMG/M metagenome (GOLD analysis project Ga0209591, IMG submission 187207) | Freshwater microbial communities from Lake Fryxell liftoff mats and glacier meltwater in Antarctica - MAT-01 (SPAdes) (version 2) | ecosystem: Environmental > Aquatic > Freshwater > Ice > Liftoff...
TACGCTTCTCAACCTGAACTACGAAATCTACCATTGAGACGTTCGGGGTCGGTACGCGTAAGGCAACACCATTTAGCTTGCCTTTAAGCTCTGGGATAACCAGCGCCACTGCCTTTGCTGCACCAGTGGAGGTGGGTACAATATTGATTGCTGCTGCCCTCGCCCGTCGCAAATCCCGGTGAGAAGCGTCTAGTAAGCGCTGATCGCCTGTATAACTATGGGTGGTGGTCATCGTGCCTTTGATGATGCCGAAATTATCGTTCAACACCTTGGCAATTGGTGCCAAGCAGTTGGTAGTACAGCTAGCATTACTGATAATGTGGTGTATGTTGTGGTCATAGTCGTGATGATTCACACCAATCACAAAAGTACCATCCTCGTTTTTACCAGGAGCGGTAATCAGAACTTTCTTAGCTCCAGCATTTACGTGCTTGAGCGCTCCTTCTTTGCTAGTAAACACCCCGGTTGCTTCGATAATTAGGTCAATCCCCCAATCTTTCCAGGGCAAGTTTTCTGGGTTGCGATCGGATACGCATTTAACGGTCTTGCCATTAATGATGATGGAGTTATCATCGGCAGTAATGTCAGCATCCTTGATCTTCCCTAGCATTGAGTCATACTTCAGCAGATGAGCATTGGTTCTAGGGTCTGATGTGTCATTAATACCGACAAGATCGATTTTACTATTTTCTCTACCCACCCAGCAACGCGCAAAGTTACGTCCAATCCGCCCGAAACCGTTGATTGCAACTCTAATCACAGTGTCTTGCCCTCTGTATTTATGCTTATATGTTGATATCGTTGAACCCAATCATATCGCAAAGGGGAGAAGTACTAATAACCATAAGGTGTTAGGTCAATAAAAAAACACATAATTTATTTAGATTTGGGGGAGTAAAGATTGTTGTCAATAATATATGATCTAACCGATTCCGGGACTAAATAACGAATTGACTGGCGTATTCCCTTAGTGTTCACGAAGTTATCGCGGCAAAATTTGCGAATTAGACTTGACGAAACTCCTACTAAAGGTATATCTAAGAGTTGCCAGTGAATGGTGATGGACTGTTCCTTCAGTTGTTGCTCCACTTGCTTGCAGATTAATTTGCTTTGAGTTATAGTCTCACCACCTAGCAGCCGGGGTGCGATTAACCAATCACACATTTGTGCTAGTTCGTGTCCACGATACCAATGGGGTAAGGTTTGGAAAGCATCCAAGCCCACAATCCAATACCAGTGACTATTTGAGTAACAAGCAGATAAGTCGATGAGCGTGTTAATGGCATAGGAAGTCCCAGAGCGATTTGTCTCTATTAGTGAGATAGTAAACGCTGGGTTATCTTTTATCGCTAATTGCAGCATTTGGACACGATGCTCAAACAAAGCGGCTTCTTTGTGAGGAGGATTTAAAGATGGCACCCAAATCACCTTTTCAAGGGATGCTTGATGCAAAGCTGTCTCGGCTACAAGCAGGTGTCCCCAATGAATTGGATCAAATGTGCCACCAAAAATTGCTAGTTGTTGCATCCAGTTATGCCTGGGTTTTATGCAATTGAAAAATAGTTTCATTACCAATGTACTATTGTACTCAATTCACCCTTAGACTTGATGCAATTTAAAATCAGTTTCATTACCAATGTACTATCGTAGTCAATTCCAGTAAGGTAGCCAAAAATATGTATTTGACATTACAAGAATTTCTTTCCCGATGCGGCCAAAATTTTCAGAATAATCTTAACAACAGTTCAGAAATAGCAAAAACCTCTAACCAAGGTAAAATCATTCTGAACAAGGAAAACCAGAGCAGAAACATCATCTGGGCATCCAACATGAACATAATACAGGAGCAATTACGGTAAAAATCAAATTCCTGTTATGATACGCGTGTCATTTGTGATTATGGTGTGGTGTGGTGTGGTGTAAGAGGAACGATAAATGACTAATTCTGTAGATTTTAGTGGTAGACCATTTCATTTCATTGGCATCGGTGGCATAGGTATGTCTGCTCTGGCATACGTCCTCGCCAAGCGTCATTTTCCAGTATCAGGTTCGGATCTTCGTCCAAACCACATTACGCATAAGTTGGAATCTATCGGCGCTCATATTTTTGATAAACAACAGGCAAGCAATCTCGAATTGTTTCGCCCTCACCTATTGGCTAATGCAGTAGTATTAAATTCAGAAGAACAATTACCTACTGATAGTAACTCAAAACTGCCTCAAGTCATTTGTTCAACAGCAATTAACACGAATAATTTAGAATATAAAGCAGCGCTGGAATTGGGTTGTCCAATTTTACATCGTTCAGATGTACTAGCAGCCTTAATAGCAGATTATTACAGTATTGCAGTCGCAGGAACACACGGCAAAACTACAACCAGTAGCATGATTGGTTATATGCTTCTGGAAGCTGGTTTAGACCCAACGATTTTAGTCGGTGGCGAAGTCAATGCTTGGTCTGGCAATGCTCGATTGGGACAAAGCCAATATTTGGTAGCCGAAGCAGATGAATCAGATGGTTCTCTGGTAAAACACGCTCCCGAAATTGGCATCATTACCAATATTGAACTCGATCATCCTGACCACTACGATACATTAGAAGAAGTAATTGACATCTTCCAGACATTTGCTAAGGGTTGCAAAACTTTAATAGGTAGTATTGATTGTGCTACGGTGCGCGATCGCTTACATCCTACAATCAGCTATAGCTTACACTCAGATACCGACGCTGACTACACCGTTACTAATGTTGATTATCGTGCAGATGGCACCACGGCTTTAGTTTGGGAAAGAGGCAAAGCTTTGGGCGTATTGAAGTTACGGCTGCTTAGTCGGCACAATCTCAGTAATGCCTTAGCAGCGGTGGCTGTTGGTCGCGCTCTGGGCTTAGAATTTGGAGAACTTGCCAAAGGTATAGCCACCTTTGAAGGAGCAAGACGCCGCTTCGAGTTCCGGGGTGAAGTTAATGGCATTAGCTTCATCGATGACTATGCTCATCACCCCAGCGAGATTCGGGTTACTCTTGCCGCCGCACGTTTACAGGCAAGACCAGGGCAAAGAGTAGTTGCGATCTTTCAACCCCATCGCTATAGCCGTACAATTACCTTTTTAGAAGAATTTGCCCAGTCTTTTACTCATGCTGATTTGGTGGTGCTAACTGATATTTACAGTGCAGGGGAACCAAATTTAGGGCAAATCACTGGTGAACATCTAGCAGAGGAAATCGCTAAACAGCATCCGCAGGTAGTTTATCAACCGACTTTATCTTCAGTGTCTCAGTTCTTGCTACAAACACTACGCCCAGGAGATTTGGCGCTGTTTTTGGGTGCTGGGAACTTGAATCAGGTGATTCCTGAAATAATTACGACACTTTGCGAGCCGGCTAAAGCCACATCCTAAATAGAAACTTTGCGAAGTTTCATTTCTGAGCAAAGCGCCCGTCTAGGAACATCTATCTGTTAACTACATTACCGTATCTTTACGGTAAATAAATGTAAAAATTTTACCAATAAAAGTAAAGATGACCATTTCCCAGGCAGTTGGAAACGTCTGCACAGTTTCAGCTTTGAATACAAAGAAACACCAAACAGCTAATTCGGCCCAGAGTGAAGTAATTTACTTACCCAATACTGATTGTGTAATCAAACCACAGGCTTCCTTGTCAGCGTTTACTTCCTATAGAGTTGGGGGAGCAGCTGATTGGTACGTTGCTCCGCGAAACTTAGAAGCACTGCAAGCAAGTCTTAAATACGCAAAAGAACATGATTTAAAGGTGACAACACTAGGAGCAGGTTCTAACTTGCTAGTGAGCGATCGCGGTATATCAGGCTTAGTCATTGCTACTCGTCATCTGCGCTACAGCTATTTTGACTCAAAAACAGGTCAATTAACGGTTGCAGCCGGAGAATCAATTCCCAGCTTGGCATGGGAGGCAGCAGCGCTGGGGTGGGAAGGATTAGAATGGGCTGTTGGTATCCCTGGAACAGCCGGAGGTGCGGTGGTAATGAATGCAGGGGCACATAATAGCTGTATTGCAGATATGTTAGTTAGCGCCCAGGTACTTTCACCCGATGGTACACTAGAAACCCTGACCCGCGATCAGTTAGGTTATAGCTACCGGACTTCATTATTGCAAGGTGGCGATCGGATAGTCACCCAAGCCACCTTACAACTCGCGTCAGATGCCGACCCAGCGAAAGTTGTAGCAATAACCAAACAACATAAAAAGCATCGGTTAAGCACCCAACCATATAATTTTCCCAGTTGTGGCAGTGTGTTCCGCAATCCCAAACCTTACACTGCTGGTTGGTTAATTGAACAAACTGGTCTGAAAGGCTACCAAATTGGTGGGGCACAAGTAGCACTACTTCATGCTAATTTTATCGTTAATCGTGGTGGGGCAAAAGCTAGTGATATCTTCTGTCTCATTCGCTACATCCAGCAAGAAGTACAAGAACGTTGGTCTATTAATTTAGAACCAGAAGTTAAAATGCTCGGAGAGTTTCAAGCTGCTTGTGGATAGGGAGTGGGGAGTGGGGAGTGGGGAGTGGGGAGTGGGGAAGTGGAGAGTGGCAAAGCTCAGGGAGCAGTGGAGGCAGGGGGAGAAATAACCAATGCCCTATTTATTCCCTACTCCCTACTCCCTACTCCCCATTTTATGACGCATTAATTATTAGTAAAAAAAGAGGCAAATCACTTACCGCATCTATAATTGAATTTGATTTGTTATTCAACGCACACGCGTACAATTAATTATGACAGGAAAAGGACAGGGATTCGGCTTTGGCTTAGGAAAAATGAAAGAATTGGCCGAAGCTTTTAAGAAAGCGCAGCAAGTTCAAGAAGGCGCAAAGCGACTCCAAGAAGAATTGGAGCAAATGGAGATTCAAGGAGAATCTGGCGGTGGTCTGGTGAAGGTGATTGTCAGTGGCAATCAAGAACCCAAGCGGGTAGAAATTTCTCCAGATGCTTTAGGGGAAGGTGCAGAAGTACTTTCCGATCTCGTAACAGTGGCAATGAAAGAAGCCTACAACAAATCCACTGCAACAATGCGGGAACGTATGGAAGAATTAACCAGTGGGTTGGAGTTACCTGGATTTTAGTCATTAGTCATTAGTCATTGGTCATTGGCCAAAGGACTAATGACCAATGACTAATGACAACTAATATTTATGCCTTACAAATTGCTGTTTGTATGCTTAGGTAACATCTGCCGATCGCCATCGGCAGAAAACATTATGAATCATCTAATTGATCAGGCTGGCTTGAGCGATGGCATCCTCTGTGACTCTGCTGGTACATCTAGTTATCACATTGGGAGTCCACCTGACAGACGCATGAGTCGTGCGGCTGCTATAAAGTTGGGAATTAAACTACGTGGTTTAGCACGCCAGTTTCAAAAGTCAGACTTTCAAGACTTTGATTTGATTTTGGCGATGGATCAAGAGAATTATGAAAACATCCTCACTCTTGATCAAACTAAGCAGTATCAGCATAAGGTGCGTTTGATGTGCGAGTTTTGCTCTCGACACACTCTAAAGGAAGTTCCAGATCCCTATTACGGTGGTCAAGAAGGATTTAATCAGGTGATTGATTTACTGATCGATGCTTGTGAAGGTCTGCTCACATACGTTACCAGCCAAAAACCAATAAGCTAAAGTTATGAGTATGGGGTAGGAGTACAGACGCGATTAATCACATCTGTACAGGAGTTATAGCGGTTCCCATTCAGATGCGGTACAACGTTATATCCCAAGGTGTAGGGGCACGGCATGCCGTGCCCCTACGGGTGTACCTCACGTAAACGAGAACTGCTATATCTATTCTCTTGTTAACTTCTTACTCTCCAGCTCCGCTCTTAACTTTTGACTTTTTTTATTCCACCAGACCATGCTTAATCGCAAAACGCACTAATTCCGCTCTGTTGCTGGTTAAAGTTTTTCTCAATAAACTACTAACGTACTTCTCCACTGTTCGAGGACTCAGGTGTAACTGATGACCCATTTCGCCATTAGAAAGACCATGAGTCAATAGCTCTAGTACTTCCTGTTCTCTATGAGTTAAGGCTAAGTGCAAGTGAGATTTCTGAATTTGAGTGGACAGAGAATTATGGGCATCTACCGTTTTTGTCGAGGTGGAAATGCCCAAACTCTCTTTATGAGAAAAGCTATACTCCGATTGAATAATTTGCGATCGCTCCAAAAGATTGCGGATTGCTGCTGCTAACTCTTCCAGTTCAAAAGGCTTAGGTAAGTATAAATCGCATCCTGACTGATAGCCAAGAATTCTTTCTTGCGTCTTAGTGCGGGCTGTTAATAAAATTACAGGTAATAAACGGTACACTGGTTGTTGACGCACCCGGCGCACCAGTTCGTAGCCATTCATCTGTGGCATGACGATATCCGTAATAATCAAATCAGGGTGATGCTCGTCTACCAGAACCAAAGCCTCTTGCCCGTCATTAGCTGTGATCACACAGTAGCCAGACAGTTCAAGATAATCGCTAACAGACAAACGAGTACCCAAATCATCATCCACTACAAGGATCGTCAATGGCATGAACAATACACCGCTAGCATTTTTTTACTCAGAAATTTGCTTCTACGTACCCATCAGTGAACACAGGTGAGAATAGTGTTCTTATGTTTTATACTAAGTTGTTCTACATTTAACTTGCATAATTAGGCCGGGTAAGACTTCGGCGCGACCCTTTGACAAGCTTAGGGCAACGCAGGTTCACGAACCATCGAACGCTACGCACCCCATAAGAGTTATGTTTAATTCGGTTATACAAATTAGATGTTTTTCAGTTTATGACAAGATTACCAGCTAAATCAATCCATTCAGTGTTGATTTATAAAGAAAATCTTAAATCTTTAGGATGGGTTAACGAAGTTTAACTCACCTTTGACTCACTCTGCTTAGGAGGCATAGAAAGCTTTGTAATTTGTAACAACTCATCAACTCTCTTGTCTCCCTTTCAATGGCTAATATGCAGCCACCATAAACACGTACATCACTCGGCTCAATGTGCCCAGTCTGTAACACGCCAAATCCAAATGAAAGCAAATGAACAAATTAAAGCACCTAAATTCCATTTTAGAGAAGTTCTAATGAGTTCTTTATGTGTATTGTTTTGTACTATTTGAGCTTGATTATTAGTATTTTTTTCTAATTGCCAAATTTGTGACAAAAGTTGACTTTTCACCTCTTGAGGATTTTTAAACTGTGGCGTATTCTCTTGAGAGTTCAAAGATTTGATGATTTGATTGATATCTTGGTTTGTTGTCGCTTTACTCAACACTTTCTTGATTTGTTGAATTTGGGTAATTTGTTGTGATGAATTATTTGTAATCTGCACGACATTTTGATGATCGATACGCCAAGTATTATTAATTCCTAAAGGCAGTAACAATAAGAATAAAATTCCAGCTAATAGAGCAGCCCATGAAATAAATTTTAATACATATTTTTCTCCTTTTTGACGATAACTTTTTTCTCCAAAAAATACAAGCATTGACCCTATCAAAGATAAAGGTGCATGTTCTACTAGCGCTCCTACCATTTGAAATTCCCAGAAAGGATTAGTAAACTGAAAGGGAAGAAAAATATTCACAACATCAATAAAAGACAATATTAATAATATGTAACCAATGAAGCGCAAATTAAAAATAGAAGGCCGGTAATCTTTTTCTAATTTATTCATTTTGTATTTGTTGAAATTTAATGTTTAGGAAAGCGAGGACTCCACCAACGATAACAAGATAACCAAGCCTTTTCCAAAAGGTGATAGGCACTTTGATAGTCAGCATTATTTACATTAATGGATAAATGTGCCCATAAACAACGTCTCTCTAAAAGGCTTTGCTCGCCAAGCAACCAAAGTAAAAGACGATTGAAACGAATATTGTAAATGTATCCATTGTGAAGAAATTGTTCTGTTGTAACTGTACTATCACCTTGGGAATTTATACAGCTACTTAGATATGCTTTATTTTGATAGGTAAACAAACCATAATATCCTATTCCTAGCTGCTGGCGCACTGTTTGAAATACCTTACCAGAAGGCAAATTTATAGTCGTATTATTTTTTATTAATCCTTCGACATTTCCTGATGTACCTACCACATAACGCATCTCTACATCCAGAGGAATGCTGTTATAGCGATAACGATAGCGCCTACCAGAAATGACAGTATCATATTTTCTTGATTCTTGTACGACTTTATCAATTAATAATTGACTTTCTAAGATTTTTCCGTCTGTTAATAAGACACTGGCTGGAAATACAAAGTTGCTAACTTTATGACTAGCAGCGTCAGCATCAAATATTAATTTCTCTAAGGTAAAAAAAACCCCAATACAAGTTACCACCAGCAATGATATTCGGATATATGTCCAAAATCTCATTTCTTTGTCCCATTGAGTAAATTTAATCATGCTGGTTTCTTTTCTCTTAGTATCCAATGACAAATAAACCCGAAAGCTAAAATCGAAATTGTAGAAAATATTTGACTTCCAGATTCCCCGTGCCAGTATTCAAATCCTTGATGATTGGAGTCTGCCACTAGCAATGTCATCAATACTAATCTAAAAATATTAATCATAAATGCTAGGGATACAGCTACAATTGGTAACATAATTTTCTGAAATATATTAATAGGAAATATTATAATAAAAAGCAGTGATAATTGTAATAATAATAATATGGCACTTAAGCCAGAACAACCAGGATATATCTCGATGCCTCCTGTGGGAAGAATGACGTTCACACCTTGACGATACACGGCAAAACCTAGATACCAAAGCACAAAGTTTGAAACCTTAGCAACTAATAAACTAACATCTACCTTGGCTGCAACTAACGATAGCAGTAATCCATCAGATAAGGATAAAAGCAAAATTATAAATTCTTGCCAATATTGCTTTAATCCTTTAATTCCTGATGCTATTAAAGCCAGTCCTAAAAATGAAAATAAAGTAAATATCTTGATAAAAAAATATTCAAACCAGAATAAAGATAGACTTTTAATTAGGATAAAGCTAATCAAAAGCAAGCCGATTAAAGTAGAAAACAAATCGCTTTTTAGATTAAGAATATGTTGTTTTTTCCAAATCAAATATAGTATAGCTGTTAAAAATAACCCTCTAAGAGTTAGAGCATCAATACTACCAATAAATTTCCAAATTAAATCAAGTTGAATGATTGCTAAACCAACAGCGATCGCAGATAGCCAAAAGTTAGATTGTTTTAGCTGTTCTACAATATTAAAGCCCAATGCTTTCATGACTTTTTCTTTTTCAAAAAATGATTTATAACAATCGCAGATAGCCAAAAGTTAGATTGTTTTAGCTGTTCTACAATATTAAAGCCCGATATTTTCATGATTTTTTCTTTTTCAACAAATGATTTATAACACTCCCAGCGAGTAATGCAAAAATACCGATAGTTGGTGAAAATTCGTAGGGTACGGGAGTGTTAGTGTTAAGAGTTATAGATTGAAGGTCGATGTTAGCTCGTGCAGATGTAGTATCATCTCCGAGAAAAACAAAATTAGAAGTTTTATAAATATCACTCCCAAATCCACTAGCTGTGGTGTAGTTGCGTAGCAAACCACTCAAGAGAGTAGTCGCACCAGTAGTTAGCGTATAGTTGTTACCAGAAACGTTTAAATCATAAGTAGTGAGGTTTGATAGGAAACTAGAAACGCCAGTTATTTGTTCAGCAGGAGAAATAGAATTAAAAGATGAATTAACCTGAGAAAAAATATCAGTATTTCTAAAACCTATTTCTATTCCTTGTTGGTCACTACTGAGAGCTATGACGCTGAAGCCAGCACGATTAGCGCCATTAGTTCCATCGTTGACTTGAGAGTTAATCCTCACAGTAAAACTCAGGTTATAACCAGCATTTCGATCTAGAGAGGGAAATGATGTGTTAACCAGGGTAGTAGGGGTAATGACAGAAGGAGAGGCTATCGCTCCGACATTGTAGTTGCTATAGCCAGCATATATATTGTTGCTAAAACTGGTATTTAAATTTGTTAACCCACCACTAAAACTTTGTGTTCCACCATTGGGAGAGCCAAAATTTAGCCACTGGGATGGTGCATTATATTGATTGGGCGTGACACCTGATGCGCCATTATAAAGAGTAATTACTCCAGCCATACTGCGGTTCCCCATCAGTAGCATGATCAATCCAACGCTAAGAACAACTAATTTGTTTTTCATGATGATATATATGATGTATGTAGATAATTACGGTAATCTGAAAACACATTGAATCTCATTGTAAGTAGACCGAAAAGTTCTGCGATCGCTAGGTTGGGTAAAAAATATTAGTTTACGATCGCGTTTTTTTGAGACTGCACAAAAGCTGATTGCCTAGTATTAATAAATTTCCCAGACGACTCTATAGTTGCAGTCTACGGTTTGACGCAAAACTCAAGCATCTATTTGAGGGTAAATAAATGCGAGAAAACCTAGCTTGAACGTCTTTTTAAGTAACTGAGATAATATTAACTGCTCAATAAGCGATCGTAAAGAGCATAGAACATACTTCTTTCCGCAAGCTTGAACTGCATTCTGTTGTAAATAGATATAACAAATAGTTATATTAGTAGTTAAGAGGATATTGATTTGAGTTAAAAGACATTGCAGCAGCAATACCTACGACTGGTTACGCCTACGCTATCATATTGCTAAATTAACTAAGGAAATCAAAATCAAGGACAGTTAGCTGCAATGAACAACGGTATCTATTAATACTTCCTTGTTGGATATTCAAAGCCATTGGGTACGCTTATTATTGGCTCCAGGTAACTTAAAGTTACCAAAAAACTTTTAATTACGAACTTAGAAAAGTTAAATTAGTAATATACAGTTCAGCATTTATAGTGATTCTAAAATACACTCCATCAATTCCCGAGCTAATCCAAATAATTTTTTAGGTACATTTAAAGCACACAAAATTATCAATGAGCGACAAGAACGAAGGTTACAAAGTTATTAGCGACAACCGCCAAGCCCGTTATTTGTATGAAATTCTGGAAACTTACGAAGCTGGAATTGAGTTGACAGGAACCGAGGTGAAGTCGATTCGTGCGGGTAAAGTCAATCTCCAAGATGGCTATGCTTTGCTTCGCAATGGCGAAGCATGGTTGATCAATATGCATATCTCGCCTTATACCGCTAGTGGACAATATTTTAATCATGAACCACGCCGTACACGCAAGCTGCTGTTGCATCGCCAAGAACTCCGCAAGCTAATTGGCAAAGTAGAACAGCAGGGTTTAACTTTAATCCCTCTGAAAATGTATCTCAAACGAGGCTGGGTAAAAGTGAGTATAGCCCTTGGCAAAGGTAAAAAGCTCCATGACAAGCGAGAAGACCTGAAACGACGCCAAGATCAGCGTGACATTCAACGGGCAATGAAAAACTATTGAGGTGAGGGTTAGTGTGACCAAACTACAGCACTAGGTGAGAAATGGATTGCTGGAAAAAGCATATTATATATCCACAGGGTGAGTTGTGAAAATGCCTAGTTTATAGCCGCAGATTGATTTTGCTGAGGTTGGGACTCGATAAAGTAATAAGTAACTTCGTATGGCATAAGGAACTTTCACAATGAAACGTAATTTCACCGCAGCTGTTGGCGCTGGCATTCTCAGCTTGAGTATGGGAATTTTGCCTTTAACTCTATCCGCACAAGCTCAGACAAATGCTCAGACGACTCCTGACGCTGGAGTAAATACTGCTCCAACTACAACCATTAACGACGATCGCAACGACTTTGATTGGGGTTGGCTGGGATTGTTTGGTTTATTGGGTTTAGCTGGTTTGGCTGGGAAAAAGCGTGACGACGAACCAACCCGTTACCGCGACCCCAGTGCGACTGGGACTGCTACCTATAAGGATTAAACAATTCAAAATTTGCTCATTCAAAAATTCTTAGTTGTCAGTTGTGACTAGTGAAACAACTGACAACTTCCTCATGTTAGTTTACTGCTGGTTCGGAGTTAATCGAATTTGTCTGGTTTTGAGCTAAAGGTGTCCAGTAGCTGGCAATTAAGGCAACCATAAGCCACCAGAGAGTATTAACTTCAGGACGATACCAGACAGTATCGACAGTTCCATGAGCTACCATACCCAGCAAAGTAGCGATCGCTCCAATTAGCCAAAATCCCTCTACGCTTCTAGATTGTCGCAATCGTTGCATTTGCAAAAATGCTGTATTAAATATCACGATTATTAGCCAGAGAAAACAGGCTAAACCAACAAAGCCAGTTTCTACAGTCACTTCAAACAAAATCGAATAGGCACTCAAAGCAGTGTACCCAGAGCGTTGGTAAAGGGGATAAATTTTATTGAAAGAGTTGTGACCGGGGCCAATGCCGAAAATCGGGCGATCGCGAATCATCTCGAAGACAGCATCCCACACATTTCGGCGAAAATTATTACTGCTATCTTTGCGGTCAGCAAAAATACTGAATATACGCAGGCGAAATGTGGGTATAAATATCACTGCTAATGCCAATACCCCGATCAAACCTCCCAAGACAATCGGTAGCGACCAAGTACGCCAAAAAGGAGACATTTCCACGCTTTTCCAATAAACTAGCAATGCCATCACAGCTAAAACTGCCACCACTAGTCCAATCCAACCGCCACGACTAAAAGTTAAAATCAGGCAGGCGATATTGACAATTAACATAGTTAATGCTAGGGCTTTTTTAAGCCAGCTTTGCCATGCAAAAATTGCCACTAAGCTAAAAATTACTGCTGGTAGGAGATATCCAGCCAACAAGTTAGGATTGCCTAAATAACTGTAGACTCTTGTAGTCTTAGATAGAGGAGATTCCGGGTCAACCCAAGTTGCCAGTGCTGTGGCTCCAAAAAACCATTGCCGCAATCCATACACACTGACAATTAACGATACGTGCAGGTAAAGGATGATAATCCAAGATCGGAGGCGAGGCGACCTCAGTACCCTGGCACAAAGGGCAAATAGGAGCAAATACAAGGTCAACGTTGCCAAGTCGCTGAGTGCCGCCCTTTTCACTGGTGATAATGCTGTTGCGACTGCGGCAATTATCCAGTAGAGCAATACTAGCAGGTGAATGGGAGTGACTGACGAGACATTTGCTGGTGTTGCTTCATCAGATAAAGTCAACAACAGCCAAAGTCCGACACAAGCCACCAGCAACAAGCCCACCAGTGTACTTGAAGTAAAAGGTACAAGGGCATACACTAAACTCAGTAAAGCAGCTGCAATCGCATCTCCCCACTGGATTAAGATGCTAGTTTGCCGCCAAGAACTTAACAGCCCCACCAGAGAGCGATGTACGTAACTGGTAGCAAGATATTCTTTGAGCGGTAAAGATGATAGAGTAAATCGTTGCCAGACTAAATTCATAAAAAACATTGCGATCAATTAGCCTGCCGACGCAGAACTTGGAATTGATCATAATGCGTATGGCTATAAAAAGGTAATAATGTAGATTGCTTTCTTAGAGATGGTGCTGTTATTCATAGCCATCACCCACTACCTTTAAGCCAAAAGCACTTTAGAATCATGTTAATTCAAAACCGCCCTTCATATATTTAGTACACAACAAACCATGAATTTATCTTTCCCTATCACCTGTAACCTCTTCCCTATTGACTGTAATTAAATATTGCTAATTGCTTTTGGAGAAGTTGACAGTTGCAGTGGCAAAGAAAGCACATAACGATATCCTGATTCTGATGAACCTTGAATCAAAATTTGCCCTCCGTGTAATTCTGCAAGTTGACAACTTAGCAACAGACCCAAGCTTTCACGAGAAAGACTTCCATGTGATTTAGCTAAATTTATACCTGAACTAGCAGCAAAGAATTTTGAGTAGGAATCACTCAAGTTTTTTGAATTGTCTACTGCTACTGGTGAAGTAACTGGTTGCTCTTGGCTTCCTGCAAGAGTATTGTAAGTTGCTACCTCACCTGTTAGCTCCATGAGCGATAAAGAATTGAGACGGAAGTAGGGATCAACCTCAGTTATACCGTCCCCAAGCCAAGGATGGGAAACCCAAATAGTGATGTTGAGCGTATCTTCCTTGTAAGAAACATGAATGCGAACAACACTACCTGTAGCCGAAAGTTGAATTACACTGAAAACCAAGTGATAGAGGATTTGCCGCACCTTTTCTTTATCTAAAGTCCAAATGCGATTGCGTCCTGGTTCTATAGACAGGCGAATATCTTGTTCGCGGCGATTAGCCACTTCTTCTAAGGTATTGATAGCTTGTTGACACAGCATTTCAATATCCACTGGAGCTAGATTCAGCACAGTTGAGCTATCATCCATAGCTCCTAGTTCGGTAATTTCGTTTACTAAGGAAAGTAAGTACCGACCACTATGTTGGATAATTTCCAAATATTCTCTCTGCTTAGTCGTCAAAGGCCCATAAATCTCACGTCCTAAAACACTAGCCATACCGAGTACAGATGTTAAGGGCGTGCGTAATTCCTGAGTTAGCTGACCCAAAAGTTCCAGTTTCAGTTGCTTGGTAGAAATAGAGTCGCTATCTTTGGTCTGAGTGGGTGGGGTAACTCTAATCTCAGCATTACGCTCGTCATTGAGTGAAAATATCGGAGTGCTTTTGGGAGTGCTTAATTCAAATTTCCATTGCAGGAGTCGGTTACGCTCAAATTCACTCATGCTCCAACGAGCGATGATTTGTAAAAACTCAATGTCTCGGGGTGTAAAATTACGTGGCACTAAATCCATTACCGCCAATGCACCCAAACAGTGTCCCTCGGCATCAATTAGTGGCGCTCCTAAGTAAGCACGAATACCATAATCCTGAACCAATTTGCTACTAGCAAGTACTGGATCTGTAATTTTATGTGTATCGTTGATTACGAATATTTGGAAGCTCTCTACTACCTGGGTGCAGAAGGATTCTCGGCGTGATAGTTGGCGGTTTTGTGCCAAATGATTCATTAGTCCCAGCCTAGATAAGCCCACCGCCGACTTGAACCAGTGGCGTTCTTGATCCACAAATCCCAATATGGAAATTGGTGCTTCCAAAAAGTGGGCAGCAGTCTGTGTGGCTTCTTCAAAAACCGGAATCGTTTCTGGTTGCCGCAAACCTAAATCTGACAAAGCTTTGAGGCGTTGTTGTTCTCTTGTTTCGTGAGAAGTCCAACCATCCTTTAGGGCAAATAATTTGTTTTCAGGTTCTACCATTGCCACTGCTACCTTAATAATTTCTCGATACTGTAAATTGATACAAGTCCTATTTCTAGGTTATCAACTCCTATCTTTAAGCATTCCCTAATTTTGCCTCTGACAAACAAGTTAGGGGCAAAAATTTTTTATCCCTTCCATTAAGGTCGGCGATGCGGTATTTACTAGTTAGTAGTTACTGCTGCTGAATATTCTCTATCCAGCACTGGTGTAGTCTTTATTGCTTGAGATTTTGCAATCAAACTGCGTTAGATTTGGATTCAGTCAGGGTAAGCTAACGCTAAGGATACAATACAAAGGGTCTATTATTTTTATGCATAGAAGGGAAAATTGCTATTCCTATATACAACGTAAATCTACTTAGAAAAGTATATTATGGTATAAAATAACTTTGCGTAACACTACTAAATAGGTTATGTAACTCTTCATCCGATAGATTAGACATCTCCGATAATGAATGTAGAGACGCGAAATTTCGCGTCTCTACAAGGATTCTGCATAACGCATATTTAATTTCTGGAGATGTCTATTAAATTTCTGACAATTTTATGCCAAAAATTGTGCAGACTTTTCTATTTTTTGCCATGCTAAGAAAACATTGCAGTTATCAATATCAGCACCAAATTATGTAAAAAATTCCTAAAGTTAGTCATTAGTTAGTGAAAAAATTAGTGTTTTTTTCATAAATCTAATCAACCTAGACTTTACTGTTAAAGCAAAAATAGATTAAATTTTGTAAAGCATAGTTTTGATATTTAAGTTTTGAGGACAACTGGTAATGAATAAAATGACTATCAAAGTTCCTTTTGTAGACCTGAAGTTACAACACGAACCAATTCAAACACAGCTACAGTATGCAATTCAATCTGTGTTGGAACAGGGAGATTTTATTTTAGGGCAAGCACTCTCAGATTTTGAAGCAGCATTTGCGGCAGTGTGTGGGACAGAATATGGAATTGGTGTTGCATCAGGAACAGATGCGATCGCTCTCGGATTACAAGCGTGTAATATCGGGGCTGGCGATGAAGTTATTTTACCAGCAAACACATTTGTCGCAACCTTAATTGGGGTGCTACGCGCTGGTGCTAAACCAATTCTGGTAGATTGCGATCGCCAAACAGCTTTAATTGACTTAGAAGCAGCAGCAAAGGCAATTACGCCTCATACCAAAGCAATTATTCCTGTGCATCTTTATGGTCAAATGGTATCACCACGCGATCTATTGAAATTTGCCGATACCTACAAACTCCTAATTTTTGAAGATGCAGCACAAGCACACCTTGCCCAAAGAGATGGATATTACGCTGGTTCAGTAGGAATAGCAGCAGCTTTTAGTTTTTATCCCAGCAAAAATTTGGGAGCCTTTGGGGATGGGGGAATGTTACTGACACGAGATTCAGATGTAGCTCAGAAAATGGGACGCTTGCGAAATTACGGTGCATCGCAAAAATATTTTCATACTGAAGCAGGTACGAATAGCCGCTTGGATACTTTACAAGCAGCTGTCTTGCTCCAGAAACTAGCATATTTACCACAGTGGAATTGCGATCGCCTGAGTATTGCCCAGGAGTATGATCACGAACTAGCACCCTTAGCATCTGCTGGGATTATCCCTATGGAAAACCAAAGTGGTGCAGGACACGTTTATCATCTTTATGTCATTAGAGTAGATGATTCTTGCCCCATAGAACGTCAACAGATCCAGGAACAACTAACAGCAGTGGGAATTCAAACTGGCATTCATTACCCAATTCCTTGTCATCTCCAGCCAGCATTTACCAACTTAGGCTATCAGCCTGGAGATTTTCCTCAAGCCGAGAAGTTGTCAAAGCAAATATTATCATTACCGATGTATCCTGGTTTGAAAAGTAGCCAAATTAAAGAAGTTGTAGCAGCGATCGCTCATGCAGTCTCAACAATTTCTCAGGTAGATAAACCATCCCCTGCTGATCTTGGCAGCGTGTTAGCCTGAAGTTAATTCAATAACAAAACATCTGACTACTCACTACTTAATTACTGACAGTTTTTGAATTACTTAAAATCATGACACTCCAGCAACAAGTTAAAAGCAGAAATCCCTCAGGCTTATTAAATCTAGCTATTTTAGGCGTATTGCTACTGCTCTATGCTCCTATATTGTTACACTGGTTAGATGGTTGGCTGTATAAAAATATCAGTACAGAACACGAATATTTCAGCCACGGGATTATTGGTCTACCATTTGCTGCTTATCTGGGGTGGATGAACCGGAAAAAGTGGAGACGTTTACCAGATACCAGCCATCCTTTAGGCGCTGTTTTCTTGTTATTAGGGGCAGTGTTTTATCTTAGTGGTGTTACAGAGTGGGTTAACCTTTCCTTACCCGTGATCCTAGCAGGGTTGTGCTTGTGGTATAAAGGGATATCAGGTTTGCGATCGCAAGGATTTCCTCTGCTACTAGTATTTCTGGCAACCCCAACCGCAGTACCCTACCTCATTGCTCCCTATACCCTACCTCTCCAAAGCTTCATCGCTGGCACAGCAGGTTTCATACTGAATCAATTTGGTATGGAAGTAACCGTAGATGAGATAAATCTCTACGTGGGAGGACGGATTGTGGAAGTTGCCCCCTATTGTGCAGGGCTGAAAATGTTGTTCACTACTCTCTACGTCGGCTTGATGCTGCTTTATTGGACAGGTGCTTTGTCTTCACGCCGCACAACTATATCCTTTTTATCTATTGCTGTAATAATTAGTATTATTGCAAATATCATTCGTAATACTTTACTGACTTTCTTTCACGGCACAGGTCAAGAAGGGGCTTTTAAATGGCTGCATGATGGGTGGGGTGGTGATCTTTACTCTGCTTGTATGTTGGTGTCATTAGTGCCCTTACTGAACTGGATTAATAGCTACTTCTCAGCATCTCCCGAAACTCAGCAACAAGGAGAAAGTTGAACTGGGCAGATGGGGAACTCGGTAGAAATAACCAATACCCCATGCCAATCCCTACATATCAGCGTTTTCACGGATAAATAGCCTTTATATTTGAAAAATATTGGGTAGATTGTGAAAATTACTGAACTCATGATGTTATTTTATAAAGTAAAATTTTGACTAAGTATTGCAAATTTTACTAATGATTTCCTTCTCTAAGTTTTTAAAAGAAAACCAACTGAGTCAGTTAGCAGCACTTTTGTTATTGCTACTGCTCTTGGCAATGGGAGGAATTCCCGGATATTTGACAGGACAGTGGCAATGGAAACAGCCGCCACCTGTTGCTACCCTCAACAAATTAAAACAGATCCGCAAAACTGGTTTGACTCTTCCTGGTTGGCAAACCACTGAACAAGCAGAACAGCAAATTGGCGAACATAAATGGTCTTTACAGGTAATTAAAAAAGAAGATTCGCCATCCCAGGCAATCCTGCTTTTGCTACCACAAAATGGGCCTATGGATCAACCACAGGTAGAGTGGACAGACGTTAACAGCTGGGGAAGGTCACGCTGGGGAAAGTGGGATGTAGCTCAATATCGCTCTGCTGAATTTAGTGTAAAACCGCCTGCAAATTTGGCTTCTAATGTCAAAACTAAAGTAGAAGCTAGGTTCTTTCGCGCCTCTACACCACAGCAAACTTTCGCTGTATTGCAATGGTACGCTATGCCAGATGGTGGAAATCCGTCACCTTTACACTGGTTTTTGGCAGATCAATTGGCACAATGGCATAAGCAACGTACTCCTTGGGTGGGCGTGAGCATTCTGATTCCAATAGAACCTTTGGGGCAGGTAGAAACATCTTGGTCTTTAGCCCAGTCTATTGGAGAAACGGTGCAAGCTGCATTGATGGCAGACGCTTTGTAGACTCTGTTACAGATGCGTTTTTGCAGAATTCATCAGAAGTATCTCTACAATCGCTCTCAAGCTGAAACTCAGTTAAAAAATGGCTACAAGATGTTAAAAACATGAAATCAAAATTGACAAAATTTTTCTATTTTTTTTGGTAAATACTTGCAGAGAAAAAAGACATTGAGGACATTTTTAGAGTAAGATAACCGTTCGGCGCGACTAAATTCTTATATCAGTTTTTCTACACAGATGTTCATCCTAGTTTTTATAATATGCGTGCATTCAGCGCCCTGTGTCTTGTCAGTCTTCAAGTAGGAGTTTTCTTAACAACACCTATTCAACTTGTTGTTGCCCAGCCTTTTCCAGGACAATCACCACGGCAACCTCCCTCGCCCGTGCCAGGTACTGAGGTTGTACCTCCAAATACAAATGACGAAATTTCCCCCCAACTCAGCCGCTACCTCTTAGGTCCAGGAGACACAATTGGCGTTGTACTTCAGCGTCCTCCTGGTTCATACCGTTTAGGAATAGGAGATGCGATTAGCGTTGCGGTTCAGCGCTTTCCAGATTTAAGCTTTCAAGCTGTAATTAATCCAGAAGGTAACATCGTGGTGCCTCTACTGGGAACAGTGTCATTACAAGGCTTAACTTTGGAAGAAGCTCAAGAAAAAATTCGCTTGGGTTTAAATCGTTATGTCGTTGATCCAATCATAGTTTTAGCCTTGACAGGGCAGCGTCCAGACTTCGGTTTTCAAGCTGTAATTAGTCCAGAAGGCAACATTGTAGTGCCACAAGTGGGAACAGTATCATTACAAGGTTTAACTTTAGAAGAAGCTCAAGAAAAAATTCGCTTGGGTTTAAGTCGCATTTTCCCAGATCCGATTGTGGTAGTATCTTTGGCAGGAACGCGACCAGTTCAAGTTACCATTAGTGGGGAAATATTTCGACCAGGAATTTATCCGATTAATTCATCAACACCCCGCGTTGCTGATGCTTTGCTCATATCTGGTGGTTCAACGTTGAATGCAGACCTGCGCCAAGTGCAAGTACGCCGAAAGTTAATCGATGGTTCAGTAGTTTCACAAACTCTTGACTTATACGCAGCACTGCAAGATGGCGGTTCAATACCTAATTTACGCTTACAAGACGGAGATGCCATACTCGTACCCCGTCATGAACTCGGTAATGATGACGGTTATGACCGCAATTTGGTAGCACGTTCATCCTTAGCTACACCACAGATTAGAGTCCGGGTTTTAAATTACGCTGCGGGAGGTATTAACATTCAAGCACTACCTAACGGCAGTACATTTGTAGATGCTTTGGGAGGAGTAAATCTCGACACTGCTAACCTCCGGGATATCGCTCTAGTTCGTTTTGATCCTGAACGAGGTAAAGCTGTTACCCAGAAACTTGATGCTAAAAAAGCTCTAGGAGGCGATGCGTCTCAAAATGTACCACTTCAAGATAATGATGTTCTTATTGTTGGTCGAAACCTCATCGGTAGAATTACTAATTTCCTGACTACCATTACCCAACCCTTCTTCAATGTCCAGTCCTTTCTGCGGTTTTTTGACAACTTCGGTGGCGGTGGATCAAATCGGTAGCGGTAGATCAAATTAGTGACTCTAAAAGAAAAGTAGGATACAACCTAGAAATAGTTTGGAGTGGAGGAAGCCACTTCTATTTTAATTGATTAATGGAAAAAGATTAAAGATATCAACCGAGATATAGCCGTTTTCACTCGCATGAAGTATATAAAAACCTTTATCTAGCAAGAGATTTACTCCTAAGAGTGTACCTCACCAAGATAGAAAACGCTATATACAGTAGGAAGTTGATAGCGTCTTGTATCAAAGCCACTATCTTTAGTTTGGTGCTTCCTGATTTTGAATTTTGTTATCGCAGCGTAAAGCCTTCAGCATAGCTTCTCTACGAGAGTCTGCGAAGGTCATTTTGAATTTTGAATTGGAGCGAAGTGACCATGACCCCACCAATTGTTAAACGCTATCTGATTGCTTTTGATAAGTACAAGTGGATTGGATTATCTAGTTTTGCTTTAGTTGTAGCAGGGGCAATAGTGGTAGCTGTGCAACCAGAACCACCTACTAGCTATATAGGATCTGGCGCACTTACCTATAGTGGTCCACCAGTTTCTTTTTCTACAACTGGTAGTGAAATCCAACAGCAAGGAAAGGAACTAAATGAGGAAGTTTTATTATCAAACCAGATAATTGCGGTAGTGGCAGAAAAAGTGAATGTAAAACCGAAACAACTCGGTAGCAATATCGTCCTTTCTCTACCTAAAAAAAATCCCAGGAGTGGAGAATTGGAATCTAGTATTTTGGAATTGAAATATGTAGATACTGATGCGAAACGAGCTACAGAGGTCTTGGCGGAATTGATGCAAGCAATGATCAAGTTGAGCAGCGATATTAATACTGGGCGATTACAAGCAATTATTCAAAAAATTAACGATCGCACACCACAAGCTAAACGAGAACTGCAAGTTGCTGAGAAGAAGCTGGAACAGTACGATCGCATCGAACGAACTGCTATATTAGCAGCAGAGAATGGCAGTTTGCTGAACGGCATTACTGCCAGTCAAAATCTCCAACGGCAAATTCAATTAACTATTTCTGGGGTTGATGGTCAACTTCGCAGTTTAGAAAATAAGTTAGGCTTAACGGCTGGACAAGCTTATATTTCTTCTGCTTTGAGTGCCGATCCAATTATTGGTAACTTGCGAGCGCAAATTTATCAAAGCGAGTCACAAATCGCCGTACTCAGAAAAGATTTGCGACCGGAACACCCAACTATGGTTCAGTTGCTGCGTCAGAAACAAGCCGCTGAAGAATTGCTGCAACAACGTGCCTCTGAGGTGTTAGGTGGTGATGGCGCTGCGGCTCCGCTTCGAGGTAACGTTGCAGGTATTCGCGCCCAAAGCAGCTTAGATCCAGCCCGGCAGCAATTGGCAAACCAGATGGTGTCTTTGCAAACCCAGGGGGAAACGCTGCAACAACAACTAGCCCAAGAAATTCAACAAGAAGCGCGACTCCGACGAGAGTATTCTCTGATACCCAATAAGCAATTAGAGCGATCGCGTTTAGAACAGGAGGTTGGACTCAAAAAAGCCATCTATGACCAAATGCAGGTGAAGCTAACTGATGCTAAAACCGCAGAGGCAGAAACCACCAGCAGCCTCAGCATTGCCAGACGGCCTACAGTAGCTGTCGATATCAAACCTCCTAAGAGTGTACCTATTACCCTGGCTGTCGGTGGTTTCTTAGGTCTGTTGGTTGGTGGCGGAGTGATATTTTTACTGGGATCTCTGGAAGGGACTTTCAAAACCAGAGAGGATATCCGCGAGAGTCTCAAGCAACGGGAAGTGGCGCTATTGGGAGAATTCCCTTTAATGCCAGTTGATGATTTAGATAAAGACGCAGTGCCGGTGGTACTTTCCCAGGATTCTGCTTATTTAGAATTTTATGAGAAATTCCGTAGTAATCTACGCCGGATTGGTGGTAAAAACTTAAAGGTGGTGTTGATTACTAGCACCAGCAGCCTAGAGGGTAAAACGGCAAGTGCTTATAACTTGGGTATAGCTTCCGCCCGTGCTGGTAAAAGAACCTTGATTATCGAAACAGATTTGCGATCGCCTTCCCGTTGTACGTCCTTGAAAGTAATTCCTGATCCCGACGCAAGTATTGAACCCTTACGTTATTACGCTAATTTGAGTGAATGTATTCATTTAGTTCCTGATGTAGAAAATTTATACATTCTTCCAAGTCCTGGTCCTGTGCGCCAATCGGCTGCTATTCTGGAATCCAGCGAAATGCGGCGGCTGATGGAGGATGTCCGCGAACGTTTTGATTTAGTTATTTTAGACACTAGCCCCCTCAGCATATCCAATGACCCTTTATTAATCCAACCCTACAGCGATGGCATCGTACTAGTGGCGCGACCACACTATACACAAGAGAATATGCTAGGTGAAGCTATTGATCAATTGGTTGAGTCTGAACTGGGGTTATTGGGGGCAATTATCAATGGTGCTGATATCATCGTTTCTGTACCCGAACAAGTTGCACAATCATCAACATTTACATCTGAGGTAGAATCAGCAGAAGTTTCAGCGAGTGCTGCCAAAAACTAACAGTTTCCAAATGTGGAAACTTCAACGCAGAGGATACGCAGAGGTTTGATAGGCATTAGGAGTTTTAGGAAATGCTGTACTTAGTCTCGTCTAAACAAGCCAAATAGGGGAGCAAGAATTACCCCAAAAACAAAACCACCAATGTGCGCCCAATAGGCAACTCCACCAGTTTGCACGCTCATGTTAGCGGCTGTTTGCAGGGTAGCAAGACCAGATATCACATTCTGCACAAAGAAAAGTCCAATTATGACTAGTGCTGGAATTCTGATTGTGGTGATGAAAAACCCCAAAAATACTAAGGTCATCACTTTAGCGTGGGGAAAGCGGATAATATACGCACCTAAAACACCAGAAATTGCACCACTTGCTCCCAAGGAAGGAATTTCAGAATTCATCCCAATAAACCATTGGCACAAGGCAGCTAGAGCGCCACACGCCAAATAAAAAATCAGATATTTGACATGACCTAATCGATCTTCAATATTGTTGCCAAAAACCCAGAGAAACAACATATTCGAGATTAAGTGCCACCAACCGCCGTGTAAGAATTGCGACGTAAATAATGTTATCCACTCTCCACTCACATTGGTAGTTAACTCTTGAGCTACTACCGCATACAGACTTAAAAACTGACTCAATTGTGGATTTGACAGGCTCACCTCGTGAATAAAAACTAAAACATTCATGCCAATTAACCCGTAGGTGAAATACGGGGTGATTCGCGTCGGATTTTCATCGTAGAGGGGAAACACAGGTGTTTTTCCTAAATTATTGACTAATTGAAATATAGCTTGTAAGGCTAGCGGTTGCGAAGGTTAGACAATTTCACTCATTAAATCAATCAGTATAATTGAGGGGTACTAGGATATTATTAAGAACTACTTATACCAGGATTCTTCCTGTGATTTATCGCTAAATAAACCTAATAGTGGGCCAAGAATTGCCCCAAAGATAAACCCACCTGCATGAGCCCAGTAGGCAATACCGCCGCTTTCCATACCGATGTTAGTACGTGTTTCGAGACTAGCAAGTCCGTAGAAGGCTTGTTCGAGAAACCAGAATCCCAAAAAGAAATATGCCGGGACGCGGAAAGTCGGGAAGAAAAACCCTAAAGGTACAACGCCGAGAACTTCGGCGTTGGGAAAGCGGAGAACGTATGCACCTAGAATGCCTGCAATCGCACCACTTGCACCCAAAGAAGGAATGCTAGAATCTTGAGCGAAGAACCATTGAGTCAAGGATGCCAAAATACCGCAAGATAAATAAAACAGCAAATATTTGGCATGACCTAATTTATCTTCAACGTTGTTACCAAAAATCCAGAGAAACAGCATATTGCCGGCTAAGTGCAAGAAACCACCGTGCAGAAATTGTGAAGTAATCAAAGTTGCCCACTCTGGCACTGGTTGATGTAGAGAGGTACCAGCAAAGCTTAAGGTGAGTTCTCGTGGAACTACAGCCGCAAGGTGTAAAAACCCGTTTAATGCTTGTGGGGGAAGATTTGCTTCATAAAGAAAAGCGAGGACATTGGCAGCAATCAGTCCATAAGTCACATAAGGCGTGATTTTTGTCGGATTATTATCTCTAATGGGAACCACGAGCGTTTTTTCCTGATTTTTTAAGATAGCAATTTTACAATACTGAATTTTGCAAGCAGTTTCTTCTACCTCGTGGATGGATCTCGCTTTGAGATTTGAGATTTAGAGGTGATTAACGCTTGGCTAAGATCGGGCATTGCATTGTTTAGCCTTTCTACTTTTAGGTTGTTAATTTACTACTTGTCTTTGGGAATACTAGCAACGGGGATATAAAAAGTCACTTTTATTCAGTAATTATATGTATATTTTATATCCATGTAATTTGCTCTCCCTAACCTGTAGCTAGTCCCTAAACCACAGATTTAACAAGCTGCCAAATATACGCAACTACCAATAGGACTCAAAGAATTGCCAGCATTATTGAAAAGCGACGTCCGCTTGCTGAGAAAATTCAAGGTGTAGAGGCGAATCTGCGATCGCTCTCCTCAGCACTACGTTATCTGGAAGACCATCGCAATCAATTACTGACAACAGTCGATGACCAAAATATCTGTGCAAGTTTGCAGAAAATTGATTTTACAGCGATTCAGATAAGCATCGCTAATGAACTCATTGCGTTGGGGAAACTTCAGATTCGCTTTTGTCGTGATACCCTGAACATTGGGGTAGTTGGACGGGCACGCCAAGGAAAGAGCCGACTACTACAAAGTTTAACTGGTCTAACTGCTGCTGAAATTCCAGATGGAGACAGGCAGCATTGCACGGGGGTTCGTAGTACAATCCAGCACAATTCCCGCGTTGATACTTATGGCGAGGTCTGGTTTTACTCTGAGCAATCATTCTTAGATGAGGTAATTAGTCCGTATTACGAAAAGCTGTATTTGGGTGCAAAACCCATAACAATCACAGAATTTGCCAATAACCCACTACTGCCTTTACCTAATAATATTCCTGGATACGCTGAACCGGGAGCAATGTACGAACATCTGACGAGGTATCATAAAAATCTAGACAACTATCGCCATCTGCTACGTGAACCTTCACCTCGTCGGATTTCTAAGGATGAAATTCGGGAATATGTAGCTCAAGATACTCCTGATGGTGAACGGTATTTTTTCAACTATCTGGCGGTGCGGGAAGTCAAAATTGTTTGTCATTTTCCTAACGCTGATGTCGGAAAGATTGCATTAGTTGATATGCCTGGTTTAGGCGATACAGGTGTTGGTGATGAAGAGCGACTGATGAGAACCTTGGGGCAAGATATTGATGCAGCGCTGTTTGTGCGAATGCCAAGATCATCTGGCGACCACTGGGGCGATGTAGATGTCCGCCTGTATGACAAATCTCGTGAAGCACTGGTTGACTTACCTCTTGAGTTATGGTCTTTTATGGTACTCAATCAAACTGATGCTAACTCCACAAATGGCGACAACTCTAAAAATTGCCGAGATTTAGCAGGAGACATAGCCAGAAAACACATTAATGTTTGTAAGTGCTTAACAGTTAATTGTGCTAACTCGGAAGAGGCTAACAAGCTTCTAGATCAAGTTCTTGACTATCTAGAACTAAAAATTACTGATTTAGATCAAAAATATGCATCCTCTTGCCAACAGAGATTGATGCAACTCCAAAGCGAAGTTAATACTGAATTAGAGAAAGCTAGTAAAGCTCTAGGCAAATCAACAGATAACGATCCAGAAAATGCTTTGTTTGAAAGCAAATTCAAGGAGTTTTGGGGGGGGTTGAAAAACGAGCTTGAGAAATTACTGAAAGAACTGAGGCAGAAACGGGAAGCCGAAGATACCAACTTTAAACAGCAAGTAGAAGCAACTCTGGAAAATTGTCGAAATGATACAGGAATTCCCACAATTGAAGAAATTGAAAAGCGAAATAATGTGGATGGGGGTTACGCATTAGCCTACGGAAATTATTTGAATGAGATTCGCGCCCACCTCTCGAAACATTTCTTATCCTTAGATGAAGGTTTGAAGCGATCGCTAGATCAGGTTAAGTCTCAAGTGGCAGAGGTATTGATTGAAAAAGCGAGTTTAGGTGGATTAACAGAAGCTAGAGGAGTCGAATTTATCAAAGCAATTGCAGAGCAATTGCCTGAACAATTGAGATCAGGAAAAGCGAGTGAATTAAAGTTTGGCTTCCAGATGTTGGCTGATTTTGAACTATCTTATCGAGGATTAATACAACACCGCATTCGGCAACATCTTGATGGACTCACCCCGAACGAGGCTGTAACTTTGCAACTTGCAACTCCTCCCAATGCCCAGCAAGTGCTGCTTAATCTCAAAACAGCCCATACTGAAGCTATATACAAGTGTGAAAAACCTTTAGAAGATTTGCTGTGTGAACCTAGTCAAGCTGCTTTTGCAATTGTAGAGGAATTTCTAGATCGCATCTTGCGTGTAGCAGACTTGGATATTGAGTGGCGGATATTTTTAAGACAAGTGCGATCGCAAGTTTGGGATGAGTTTAAAATATTAGCCGAACATACTAAAATCCAAGGCAAATGGATTAATGCTATCGAGCAAGTAACAGTAGCTAATAATTTGAAATTTATCCAATTTTTGAATTAACAAAATTAGGAGTTCGGATGACACAAGAAATTAACATTGCCATGCTGGGAGCAAGAGGTGTTGGCAAGACAAGTCTTTTAACAGCTATCTATGAGCAGTTTCCCGATACAATTGGTAAGACAAATCTGCAACTAACACCTGATTTGGAAAGCTCTGCGCTTCTACAAGAAAATTTAGGAAAGCTAAAAAGTCTTCTAGACGATTTTGAAGCTAAAGGCGGAATTGAAAACACTGAGAAAGAGAGAAGTTTTATCTTTGATTTAGGAAAAAAGGGTGCTAAACCTTCTGTCAGGCTAAAATTTACAGACTTTCCAGGGGGTTATCTCAATAGTCAAGCTACTGCTAATAATCACAAATTCGTAAATGATTTGCTCCAAAAAACATCTGTGGTTTTGATTACTATTGACACACCAGCATTGATGGAAAGAGATAGCAAATGGCATGAAGCAATTAATCGACCCCAACAGGTAGCTGATCTGTTTGCAAGGGTATATACAGATATCAAATCACCAAAGCTTGTTATCTTTGTACCTGTCAGATGTGAAAGCTACTTGAAAGATGCAAATTCTGCCAATATTCTACTTAAGAATGTTAAGGAGAAATATTCACGATTACTAAACTTGTTGAGTTCTGCGCCTTTACTTCCGTTGGTAGTAAGTGTGGTTACGCCTGTACAAACTGTCGGTAATGTGGTTTTCTCTAGTGTAAAAGAGATTGAGGGTCAGCCACACTTTTATTTTCGCAAGACTAGCCATGATGCAAAATATAGTCCAAAAGATAGTGACCAACCTCTGCGCTATATTTTGCGCTTTATGTTGAAACTCCAGATTGAAGATAAAGATAGAAATTGGGGATTTTATAGTCCAATTCGTATTTGGTTAGGTTGGGATAATTACTTGAAACAAGCAGCAATGCAAGCAGCCTTAAGTTGTAAAACAACAGAAGGTTTTACAGTTATTCAGGGCGATAAGTGGCTAAATATTGATTAGGATTTTAAAATGAAGATTTATGTCAACAGTTGCGGTATTTCTCAAAAACATGATTATTGCTGGCTTGGAGAAGATAATAATATCGTTGAAGAACCTGATGTTGTTAAAAATGTACAATATTTGATACAGAGTGAAGCTCATTCAGTTGTTCTGGCGCGTGATAAAAATGGTCAACTACTCTTGTTAGTAACAGGAATTGTCGCAAGCCGCAGAGATTTTAGAAACCGTGCAATACGTATTTCTGTGGCGTGGGTAGTTAAAGAATCAGATAAAAAAGATGTGCAATATTTACGCAAAATTGCATCTAGTATCTTAATGGATAAATTAATAACCGATATTCAAGGAACAGTTAGCTTTGAAGGAGAGATATACGGATTTAAAGTGGACTTTAATAAGCTAAAAAGCTTAGTTGAGGAGAAGCTTGAAGATGAAGGATCTACGCTAGAAGAAAATTATCATAAGAGCCAAATAGAGACAATTTCAGATAAGACAAAATACTCTAATTTTAAAAATAATATTGCTAAGGAATTAGAAAAATGTTGTTTACGTAAACTCGAAAATTTTAAAATATTGGTAGTTGTCACTGGAATTAAATCAAAATCAGTATTGACGGATGCTAAAGTTTGGAGAGGTTTATCAAGTTTGATTGATCAAGATGAAAATAATGCTGATAAACCCGCAACTCCTAATATAATAGAAAAATTCATAAGTAGAATACAGGATTGGAGAATTTTACCATTAACAAGCTTCCTTGTCATAATTCTTGTAATTTCTTTATCTTTAAACGCTTTATTATTCCAATATTCGATAGCACAAGATAGAGAAATAAAAAATCTCAAATTTACACTTGAAAAAATGCAAAAACAGGAGCAAAAACAGGAGCAAAAACAGAAGCAAAAACAGGAAATATACAAGCAAATTCAAGATTTACAACGCCAAAGCCAAGAAATAGATAAGCAATAAAAACATTCTCTAATATTTACTATAAAACCGTTTTGGAGAATTTTTGACTAATGCTGTTTTGCAGATTCCTCTTGATATCCACTTATCAACACGTTATGCGATCGCGATTTCGACATCCACCGAATTGCTACCTTAACCAAGCACTAATGCTCTAGGATTTTATCTCGCAAATGCCCAATGCGATGTCTACGACGGGCGTAGCTGCGGCACACTGTGTCAGAATCGCTTGTAATGTCTGGATGAATTTTGCTTAAGAAATGCTGAGAGCTATTAATTCATCTGCTACTTCAAAGTTGGTTGTGACATTTTGAACATCATCTAAGCCTTCTAAAGTATCAATTAACTTGAAAAGCGATCGCACCTGATCAGGATCAGTAACTTCTACACTATTGCTAGGAATCCAGCGAAATTCGGCATCAGTCACCTTAAAGCCTTGATCTTTGAGTGTCTGGCTGAGGGCTTCTAAATTTGCAATGTCAGTGAATACCTCAGCCATCTCATCTTCAGTCATCTCATAAGACTGGGCACCACCTTCGAGGGATGCTTCTAAAAGCTGTTCTTCGTCAACTACACCCAGCACCACACAAACGCCTTTTTGCTCAAACATCCAGCTAACGCAACCGACTTCACCAAGATTGCCACCATTTTTACTAAAAGCTACACGCAAGTCAGCAGCAGTGCGATTGCGATTATCTGTGAGGGCTTCGACTAAAATCGCTACACCACAAGGGCCGTAACCTTCGTAGCGAATCGCTTCAAAGATAGCATGATCCCCGCCAAAAGTCCCTGCACCTTTAGCGATCGCTCGTTCAATATTATCATTGGGGATACTCGCAGCCTTTGCTTTGTCAATTGCTGTGCGAAGTTGAAAATTCAGCGCTGGATCTGGTACGCCGCTTCTGGCCGCAACGATAATCGCCCTGGATAACTGAGTGAAGGTTTTGCCCTTCCTTGCATCTACTACCGCCTTCTGGCGCTTAATAGTTGCCCATTTACTGTGTCCTGACATAATCCTAAATTATCAAAACTCTATTCAAGATTAGGATATAAACGCTTGCAAAAACCATGACTTCAGATAATTGTGCAAGGCTACATCATAGTGGCAAAGTTATTGTAAGAGAACTAAGTGAATTGACCAATCATTTTAATCAACGATTATGTACAATTTTTTTTCGCCTTCCCGCCATGCCAAGCGAAAAAGAAAGAAAGTATCACGCTACATTAGGAGCTTGCTGCTTATATTATTAGTAGGCATACTAGCTTTAGTTGGATGTCAAGGTATCTTACCCAGTGTTAAAAAAGATAAAGTAATTCATTTAACTTTATGGCAAGGTGTAAATCCGCCGCCAAATCGGGAAGTGCTGCAAAAGCTGGTAGACAAATTTAATCGATCGCATTCAAATATTCAAGTAGAGTCGCTTTATATCGGGCAACAAGATCAGCAAACGCCCAAGATTTTAGCAGCTGTGGTAGGAAATGCGCCCCCAGATTTATTGTGGTATAACCCGACGATCGCAGGTCAATTGGTGGAACTCGGTGCTATTTTACCTTTGGATGAAATGCTTGATAAATCTCCCATAAAAGCCGAAATTGATCCCGCTTTGTACACATCAATGAAATACAACGGTAAAATTTGGTCTGTGCCCTTTGCGACGAATAATGTTGGTATTTTTTACCGTCCGAGTTTATTTAAGGCAGCAGGAATTACTGAATTACCCCGCACTTGGCAGGAGTTTAGACAAGTTGCCAAGAAATTAACTCGTGATACCAATGACGATGGACAAACAGATCAATATGGGATGTTTTTGCCTTTGGGAAAGGGAGAATTTACAGTATTCACCTGGTTGCCATTTATGTGGAGTGGTGGCAGCGAGTTGGTGAGTGCTGATTCCCAAAATGCGGCAGCAGTAAATTTGCAAGATAATCAAGGTGCGATCGCCGCTTTGCAATTCTGGCGCGATTTAATTAAGGATGGTTCCGCTATTTTATCTGCCCCGGAACGGGGTTATGAGACAGATGACTTCCTGGCTGGTAAAGTTGCAATGCAATTAAATGGCCCTTGGATTCTGGGGCAATTTCAAGCGACTGGTGTCGATTTTGATGTTTTTCCTATTCCTGTTATGCAAGAACCTGCTACTGTGATTGGTGGCGAGAATCTCTTCTTTTTCAAAACCACACCGAAACGTGAAACAGCAGCCTTTGAGTTTGTCGAATATGCTTTGAGTGAAGAATTTCAGACAGAATTAGCACTAGGGACTGGCTATTTACCAGTGAATTTGAAGTCTCGTCAAAGTTCAAAATATCAGGAATTTGTGCAGAAAATACCACAGATAAAAGTATTTTTAAACCAAGCAAAATATGGGCGATCGCGTCCGATATTTCCTGGTTACAACCGAATTTCTGATAGTGTAGGTCGAGCGATTGAATCTGTATTATTGGGTAAAAGTTTACCAGCAGATTCACTCAAGGTAACTCAGCAACGCCTGGATTTAATTTACAAGTAATTATTAGTGAATTAACCTATAATCAAACCATCCTGAACTCGGATAATCCTTTTAGTTTGAGCAGCGATATCTGGCTCATGAGTGACAATTACAATCGTGATTCCTTGGTCATTCAGTTCTGTCAGCAAACTCATCACCTCATGGGAAGTTTCAGTATCTAAAGCTCCTGTTGGCTCATCTGCTAAAACCAATGCAGGTCGATTGACCAAAGCGCGAGCGATTGCTACTCGTTGTTGTTGTCCGCCAGAGAGTTGACTGGGACGATTAGAAATGCGTCCAGCTAGCCCTACTTTTTCCAAAGATTCTAATGCCCTCTGACGGCGTTTTGACTTGGGGAAGTTAGCATAAACCATTGGCAACATGACGTTTTCCAATGCTGTCGCCCGTGCCAATAAGTTAAATTGTTGGAAAACAAAACCTATCCGTTGGTTGCGGATATAGGCTAATTCATCATCATCAAAAGTTGTCAAGTTTCTGCCTTCAAAAATATAGTCTCCAGTTGTCGGACGATCCAGACATCCCAAAATATTCATGAGGGTGGATTTACCCGAACCTGACGCACCCATAATAGAGACATATTCCCCTTCTTCAATAGAGAGTTCAATTCCCTTAAGTATGGGAACACTAACTTCTCCCAAGTAGTAGGTTTTAGTAATAGATTCCATCCAAATCATCGTTGTCATAAGTGAGTGCTGAGTAATGAGTAGCTCTATTTTTCTTGTTTTTCCACACCCGTTTTGGTATTTGGGGTCGAATTCCTCGTTAAATTTGCATTATATTTAGTGCATAGCTTCACGAAAGGGCATTATGGATATTAGCCGCGATATTGAGTCACTTTCTAACTTCAAGCGAAACACGGTTAAGTTTCTTGAACAAATGAAAGAAACTAGAGAACCCGTTGTTTTGACGATCAACGGAAAAGCTGAACTTGTTGTACAAGATGCCCAGGCGTACCAAGCGCTTCTTGACCGTGTTGACTACCTGGAAACAATTAAAGCAGTAGAGCAGGGGTTACAGGACGTAAAAGACGGTAAAACTGTTGTTTTAGAGGATTTTATAGCTGATATGCGAAAAAAACATGGCATTCACGGTTAAGCTTTCCGCCCTTGCCACTGAGCATATTGAGGATGCGTATTCGTGGATACTTTGAAAGATGAGGATTTAGAGGATTTTTTGAAAAATGACGAGCTGTAAAAAATCTTGTCTTGGGCTGGTTTTTATTATTTGCGGAATGTGGGACTCATTACTCATTCTACTCATTACTCAGCACTCTTAAGCTTAGTCGCTTCGTAAAGCGGTAATTGGATCTAATTTGGATGCGTTTCGTGCTGGAATTACCCCAGCAAGTAAGCCAACGGTTAACGAGAGTCCAAACCCAGCAATAATCGACAAGAAAGAAATAATAAACGGAAACTTAAAAATGCTTGCAGAGACAAAAGCTATTAAAATGCCAGTCCCTACACCAATACCTCCACCGACAATGGAAATCACGATCGCTTCGGCTAAAAATTGATTAAGTATTGCAGAATTCGTGGCTCCTACGGCTTTGCGAATCCCGATCTCTCGCGTCCGTTCGACAACGGAAACCAGCATAATATTGGCAATACCAATTCCACCAACTACTAAGGAAATTCCAGCGATCGCTACTACCATGACTGTAAATAAACCCACAACATTAGTAAAGGTACTAACAATATCAGCTTGGTTAGTCAGCCGAAAATCATCGGCTTGCGGCGGATAAATGTTATGACGCAGCCGTAAAAGATTAGTGACTTGAAACTGAGCCGCTTCTAACTGCTCTGGATTGGCACCTTTGACTAAAATTCCACTTACAGAAACACCTACTAAGGCATTGTTACCAACAAGTCTGGCTGACATAGTAGTTAGAGGGATGAAAATCTGGTCATCTCGGTCCATCGGGCCTTGAGCGCCTTTAGGTTCCATCACCCCAATCACTTCATAAGCCTCTCGCTGAATGCGAATTCTCTCGCCAATGACATTAGCACCCCGTGCAAAGAGTGTGCTTTTGACTGTGGGGCCAATAATAGCAACCTGTGCAGTACTATCTAATTCTTCCTGAGTAAAATATCTCCCTTGCTGGGGGTGGGTATTTCTGACTTCTGGGTAATTCAAATCTGTGCCATAAATAGTTGTTGAGGTGTTCTGTCCTGCATATACAACCTGTGCATTCCTTTGTAGGTAAGCAGAAACCATCTGAGCAGATGGCGCTTGGGTAGCGATCGCTTTGGCATCTTCCCAAGTCAAAGTGCTACTAGAACCTACTCCTTGACGGACATTCCCACTTCTTGCTGCACCCGCCAAAATTTGGATGACATCTGTACCTAATGCTTGTATTTCTTGCTCAACATTTTTTTGCACTCCCTGACCAACAGAAGTAATGGCAATGACTGAGGAAATCCCAATAATCACACCCAGCATAGTTAGTCCTGTGCGTAATTTATTATTCCACAGTGTTTCTACTGCCATTGACAAAATTTCCAGTAATGGCACTGTGCGGGTATTCTTAACTTTGTAAAAGCCCTTAAACATAAGGTTGTATTTATTAAAACTAACTTTAAGGACGACCACCGCCTGAACGACCTCCGCCTCCACCTCCGTCTAGACCAGGAAAAACCCCTCCTCGTGGCGTTGATTGCGGACGTGACCCTGGTGGGAAACTGAGCAATACTCTCTCGTTTCCTGTCAATCCAGACTTAACTTCTGTAAAGTTATTCATGGTGACACCAGTTTCGATGGGAGTAAATACAGGTTTGTCATCTGCTCCAGCCACAAATACACCTGTAGTATTTTCTCGACGCACAACTGAGGCTGTCGGCACCACTAGAGTATTTTCCACTTCACCAACTTGAAAATCTGCTTCTACATTCATCCCAGACCGCAGTAGCCTTTGAGGGTCTAAAAGTGATATTCTCACCTCAAAACTGGTAACATTTTGTGTCACTACAGATTGGGCAGCGATTTGACGCACTTTCCCTTCAAAGGTTTTTTCTGAGTAGGCATCTGCCCTAATGGCCACTTTTTGACCAAGGCTGATTTTGGAAATATTTGTTTCGGCGACATTTGTTACAACTTCATTTGTTGAAGCCAAAGCCAAGATTGAAGAAGAGGTGGCAGAAGATACATCACTACCAGCAGTTGTGGGAGTTACAAAAGCACCTGGATCGGCGTACTTCTTCGTCATCAGACCCTCAAAAGGGGCGCGAATTATCGTGTCGTTGATTTGGGCTTGGATGTTTTGCAGTGAGCCACGAGCCGAAGTTACCTGGGCAGTAGCTACGTCAATATCTTCTCGGCGTGTTCCTGCTTTTAAGAGTGCCAGAGCTTGCTGTCTCTGCTTCACCACAGCTCGTGCTTGCTCGATATCTTCTGGACGTGACCCGGCTTTTTGGAGAGCCAGTGCTTGCTGTGCTTCATTTACACTGGCTTGGGCGCTGTCGCGATCGGCACGGATTTGGTTTACAGTCTGAAGGGAAATAGCTCCTGCCTTGTAAAGTTGCTGATTCCGACGAAAATCATCTTCTGCTCTGCGAAGGGCGGCTTGAGCGCTTTGTAATCGGGCCTGTGCTTGGGCAATATCTTGAGAGCGATTACCTGCGATCGCCTTTTGCAAATTCGCCTGGGCTTCGTCTAATACTCCCTGTGCTTGAGCAATATCTTGAGGGCGATTACCTGCGATCGCTTTTTGCAAATTCGCCTGGGCTTGTGCCAATTGTCCTTGAGCAGAAGTGAGTTGCCCCCGCAGGTTGGAATCATCCATGTAAGCTACAATCTGTCCTTGTTTGACGATATCTCCTTCTTTCACCAATAAGCTTTTCAAAATCCCGGAATTTTTCGGGCTGAGGTTGATTGACCGCTCAGGCTTCACCGTTCCGTTCGCTGAAACTGTGATTGTTAGACTCTGCCTTTCTACAGGCTTTGTCAGAATTCGTCCTCTCGCTTCTTGGCGAGAAACAATGCCTACTTGGTAATAAACTGTATAGCCAATTCCACCCAAAAGTCCAAGAGCAATTAGCCAAGAGAGCCAATTACGTCTGCTCTTTTTTTGCTTTACCTCTGGAACTAAAACTGATGAATCTACTGATTTTGATGTATCAATTTTCATATCCACTTTGTCTATAAAGAACAGCTACTGAGCTAGTTTTTCACAGCTAAAACTATACCCTGGTAGCCCTACACTGACAATGATTTTGAGTTTTTAGATAGTTGCTTTTGTTTTGGCATCAAGGTGTTTAATATTTACATTATCGTATAAATTCATACATAATAATTATTGATCAAAAAATTCAAACCGATATATGACGAAAGTCATTAATAATTCCAGACTGATTGTATGACCAAAGTCACCAATTTTTCTAGTGGGGATTAGGGATTGGGCATTGGTGATTATTATTCTCCTTGTCCCCAAGATTTAGTAAGATTTTACTGCCGTCAAGAGCGAAGATCGTTTAAGCTAGCTGAAAGATTCTTTGATTAGTGGCTTAGAGGCGGTAGTGTGCCGAAATATGTTCGTTTAATTTCTCTTTTAATACTCTGTAGTTTGTGGAGTATGCCAAAAGCTGCTGACGCGCAGGCATTAATACCCCATACACTGCAACTAGATGCAGCAAAGTTAGAGAAGCAAGGCTTGAGTCTGGCACAAGAGGCGGCTCAACTAGCTCAGTTTCAACAGGTTGATTTAGCTTTGCCACGAGCGCGACTGGCGACTCAACTGGCTCCTAAGAGTGATAAAGTATGGTTGCTGTTAGGTGGATTGCAGTTGCAAACCAAAGAGTTTGACGCTGCGATCGCTAGCCTGAAAAAAGCACAATCTATCAACCCTAAAAATGCTGATGTTCTGTTTGCTTTAGGTTCAGCGAATTTTCGCCAGCAAAAGTACGAGGCATCTGTTGTCAATTACCAAGAGGGTTTGAAGTTAAAACCCAATGACCCAGAAGGGTTGTTTGATTTGGGTAATGCTTACTATCTACTGGGTCGATTGCCAGATGCGATCGCTCAGTATAACCAAGCTGTCTCCCAAGATAAAAAATTCTGGCCGGCGCTCAACAATATTGGCTTAATCAACTACGAACAGGGCGATATTCCCGGAGCGATTAAGCAATGGCAATCTGCTGTAACCCTTGATAAACAAGCCGCAGAACCTTTATTAGCCTTAGCAGTGGCGCTCTATACTAAAGGCGATAGCCAACAAGGACTGACCTTGGGAGAAGCTGCGCTCCGCATCGATTCGCGCTATGCTAATTTGGATTTCCTCAAAGAAAATCTCTGGGGCGATCGCTTACTGTCTGATACGAAAAAATTCCTAGAATTGCCCCGGATTCAAGCAGTCCCACAGCAACGGGAAAACTCATCATCAAGCCCTAAACAACAGCCTACCCGATAGGGGTGGGGAGTACAGACGCGATTAATCGCGTCTGTACAGGAGTTATGAGTTAAATATTTCAACTCATAACTCCTAACTCCTCACTCATAACTTTATTATCACCACTTGCCTAACAGTACCTTTTCGTAGTACATATATACTAACTAAAGACAGGAAATAGTCGTCCAAAAACATTGGCGGACGAGTATTCCTGAAATAAGTCGTTAATTCTTAGTGTTCGTCTATGGGTAGAAGTGCGATGATTTGGTCAACAAACTGTTGATGGTCAACAACTGGCTTAGAAATGTAGCCATCAGCACCGCTTTGTTTGAGAAAGTTCTCGCGATCGCCTTCCATAGCGTGTGCCGTCACCAAAATAATCGGTAAGTTTGCTGTTTTTGGATCAGATTTTAACATTTGTGTAATTTTGATTCCATCAACAGACTGACCTTGGTAAACACTTCTAGACAGAGAAACATCCATCAAAATCAGGTCGGCTTCTCCAGATTGGGCAATTTTTATGACTTCTTCGACATTTTCAGTGTGTTTCACACCCAAGCCGCCACGCTTGGACAAAATTTTGGAAAAAACACGAGCATTAATTAGATCGTCTTCGACAATTAAAACAGTTTTCATGAGAATTTTAGTTATAGAGGTGAGAAGATTCAAGAATTCAGGAATTCAAAATTAAGAAATGCAATCATGGTAAATATCATTGCTACCAAGTTTATGTAGATTATAGTCGTCTGCATCCTTTTTAATAGTTAATGTACATCTTCGTCATCAAGGATGATACTACTGCTTTTTATTCTGTGACTATCAAGATTTTGTTAGGAATCCAATTTCATCCGTTATGCTGTGGTTGCTGCGGTGTTGAGTTGTATCGGACTTTGTGTAATTAAATTTCAGGGAAAAAACTCATGGCAAAACAGTTAAACCTTCTCTCAAAGGGACAGGTAATTACAACAGCCCTGCACACTGAGATGCAACGGTCTTATCTAGAATATGCCATGAGCGTGATTGTCGGGCGAGCGCTACCAGACGTGCGTGATGGCTTAAAACCAGTGCACCGACGCATTCTATATGCAATGCACGAACTCGGTTTAGTACCAGATAGACCCTATCGGAAGTGTGCCCGTGTAGTGGGTGATGTGTTGGGTAAATACCACCCCCACGGCGACCAATCAGTTTATGATGCCTTAGTCAGGCTGGTGCAGGATTTTTCTAGCCGTTATCCTTTACTAGCAGGACATGGTAACTTTGGCAGCGTCGATAATGACCCTCCAGCAGCGATGCGCTACACAGAAACGCGCCTCGCGCCTATCAGCCATGAGGGAATGCTGACAGAAATTGGTGAAGAAACTGTGGAATTTGTCGGTAACTTCGATAATTCCCAGCAAGAACCGACAGTTCTACCTGCTCAGTTACCATTCCTGTTGCTCAATGGCTGTTCTGGAATTGCCGTGGGGATGGCGACAAATATTCCACCGCACAACTTGGGGGAAATTGTCGATGGCTTAATTGCTTTGATCGACAATCCAGATTTGTCGGATGAAAAATTATTCGAGCTAATTCCAGCGCCAGACTTTCCCACTGGTGGAGAAATAGTTGGTGAGGTGGGAATTCGGGAGGCATATACTACAGGTAAGGGCGGGATTCTGCTGCGGGGAGTTGCCGTCCTAGAGGAAATTCCAGCCGCTAGGGGAAGTAAGCGACGGACGGCAATTATCATCATAGAATTGCCTTATCAAGTGAACAAAGCAGGGTGGATTGAAAAAGTCGCGGACTTAGTGAATCAAGGACGCTTGCAAGGAATTTCTGATCTTCGGGATGAGAGCGATCGCGATGGAATGCGGGTGGTAATTGAACTCAAACGCGATACCAATCCCCAAGAAGTTCTCCAGCATTTATATCACCAAACTGCTTTACAAATTACTTTTGGGGCAATTCTGTTAGCAATAGTCGATGGACAACCCCGCCAATTAAGTTTGCGTCAACTGTTGCAGGAGTTTTTAAGTTTCCGGGAACAGACGCTCAACCGTCGCTACAATTACGAGTTGGAGAAAGCCCAAAGTCGTGTGCATTTGGTGGAAGGTTTGCTCAAAGCGCTGTCGAATTTGGATGAAGTAATTACAATTTTACGGCAAGCTCCCGATGGAAGTACGGCAAAAATAAATCTTTGTAGCCAACTGGATTTGAGTGAGGTACAAGGAGATGCAATTCTGGCTATGCCGTTGCGTCGCCTCACCAGTTTAGAACAGCAGAACTTACAGCAGGAATTTGAACAGCTAAGTCAACAAATTAACTTGTTAGAGCAATTATTAAGCGATCGCCGCGAATTACTCAAGGCGCTGAAAAAAGACTTGCGATCGTTCAAGCGCAAGTACAACGATCCTCGGCGTACCAAGTTAGCAACCATCAGCAGCGACACAAAGATCCAAGAGGACAAGGGGAGAAGGAGACAAGGAGTAGAGGATGATGAGGAAAATCCCAAATTAGAACAGCCAGCAGAGTCAGCGGTTTTAGAGTTTACCCAACGTGGTTATGTGCGTCGTACCCAGCCATCTGGGAAAAAGTCAAAAGCTGAAAACGGTCTGCATGAAAATGACTTTATTATTCAAAGTGTGTTGACTGACACAGACAAAGAGTTGCTGGTACTGACCAGTGGTGGTAAAGTCTACCCTGTAAATGTGGGAGAAATTCCTCCAACTACTGGGCGTTCTCCACGGGGAAAACCATTAATTACTATGCTCAGTAGTACTGCTCAAGGCGCTCAAGAAGATGTGGTCAGACGCTTTTTGCTGCCGGAAAATCTCGAAACTACCCAGATGGTTCTCCTGACAAAACAGGGACGAATTAAGCGTCTGTCTTTAGGAGAATTTACCAACTTGACTCGGCGCGGAATCACGATTTTGAAGCTCAAAGACGATGATGAATTGTCATTTACCCAGTTCAGTACTACAGGGGAGCATCTGATTTTAGCTAGTTCAGGTGGAAGATTGTTGCGCTTTGCAGTCAATGATGAACAATTACCCGTCATGGGTCGCACAGCGATGGGTTTACAAGCATTTCGGTTATTGAAAAATCAGCAAATGGTTGGCTGTGTCACTGTCGGTAAAGATGACCAACTGCTGCTAGTTACTCAAGAAGGATATGCCAAGCGGATGGCTGCAAGTCAGTTAAGAGCGGCTAATCGCGGCGATTTAGGCACGCAAGCCCTGAAATTTGCCAGCAAAACTGACAACTTAGCCGGTATGGTCATAGCGATGCCTTCGGCGGGCTACGCCAACGCCTCTGGCGAAGTAGCTTTAGTGACGAATAAAGAGCGGGTAGTGCGGATACCTGTGGAAATAGTGCCGATCTTGGGTAAAGATGTCAAAGGCGAAAGCATTCTCCAACTCAACCGCGATGAAAAAATTATCACCGTCGCCGAAGTGCGATCGTAAATCAGAGTGATGTTCAACTTGCGACAAGCCAACTTACAGGACTTAGAGGCGTTGATCAAACTGCGTCTCGAACTCCTGCAGGAGACTGGCAATATTAAAAGTGACTCTGACACAGCAAACTTAACAGAAGCAGCTCGAAAATATCTTGGTGAAAAAATGCCGCTGGGTGAATTTTTAGCTTGGGTAGCTGAAGAGGATAGTCAAATTGTTGCCACTAGCGGCTTGGTATTTTTTCAACGACCCCCTTACAACGGCAATCTCTCAGGCTTAGAAGCCTACGTTATGAATGTGTATACAATTCCGATGTGGCGAGGACAGGGAATTGCTACAGCATTGTTAAAGGAAATTATCAGCTTTGTGAGAGCAACTGAAGTAAAACGCCTCTGGCTTCACGCCACTGAGGATGGTAAACGGATTTACAATAAGCTTGGTTTTGTCTTGACTTCAAAAGAAATGGAAATTGTCTGGTACTGACCTAAATTATCAGTATTTTTTTAATTTAAAATAATAAAATCTATGAAAATAAGGCAATATACATAAAATATTTGGCAAATAATCTCAATAAGATAATATTATTTGTCAGGCTAAAAGTCTGATTAACATTTCTTCTACCTTAGTAAATCTCACTCAAGGCTGATGTTTTAATTTTTATAACTAGCTGTTTCTATTTATGTCAAGCTATGGAAACAAAAGTATAAAAAATGTTGCCTTTATGAAAATATTTGTTATATTGGTTTACATAGAGCAATAAAGCTTCGCAAAACAGTTTGGAGTGCCAATCATGACAAATGCAACCACAACAAAAGTTACTACTCCCGTAATGGAAGATCGCAATGCTTGGCGTTGGGGCTTTACCCCACAAGCAGAAATTTGGAACGGTCGCTTGGCAATGATCGGTTTTTCAGCAGCCATTTTGGTTGAGTTTTTCTCTGGTCAAGGCTTCCTACACTTTTGGGGCATCCTATAAGTTTTAATATCCAAGATGACCTATAAATAAAAAAACCTGGAGTGCTAGTTCACTGCCAGGTTTTTTATTATTTTGTCATTAGTCAGTTGTCATTTGTCCTTTGTTTATTTACTAATGACCAATGACCAATGACAATGGCTACCGAATATATTCCTTGAGAACACTATTACGATTTGGGTGGCGTAACTTGCGGAGTGCCTTGGCCTCAATTTGACGAATCCGTTCGCGGGTGACGTTGAAAATCTGTCCGATTTCCTCAAGTGTTTTCATCCGACCATCATCCAAGCCGTAACGCAGTCTGAGTACATCCCGTTCACGGGGACTGAGGCTGTCGAGAACTTTTTCTAGGTCTTCGCGCAGAAGATTTTTGGAAACTTGGTCTTCTGGTGTTTCACCATCGGATTCAATAAAATCGCCTAACCGAGAATCTTCTTCTTTCCCAATAGGCGTTTCTAATGAAATTGGTAACTGGGCAGATTTAGCAATAAACCGCAACTTCTCAATGGTCATTTCCATGCGAGTAGCGATTTCTTCTTCAGTGGGTTTGCGACCCATTTCTTGGGAGAGAAGTTTGGTAGTCTTCTTAATCCGAGAGATGGTTTCGTAAAGGTGAACTGGAAGACGAATAGTGCGGGATTGATCGGCGATCGCGCGGGTAATTGCTTGACGAATCCACCATGTAGCGTATGTAGAAAACTTATAACCTTTTTCGTGGTCAAACTTTTCAGCGGCACGAATCAAACCGAGACTGCCTTCCTGAATTAAGTCTTGGAACGACAAACCACGATTCATGTACTTTTTGGCAATTGAAACCACAAGACGCAGGTTAGATTGCACCATCTTGTCTTTCGCCCTGCGACCAACATGGAGGCGATAACGAAAAGCTGGTAGTGGTAGTTGCACGGCTTCTGCCCATTCACTATCACGAGGATCGCGATCTAACTGTTCTGAAAGTCTTTCCCGCACCCGCTCTAATTCCAGCAAATCAGCTATTTTTCGAGCCAATTCAATTTCTTCGTCTGCCCGCAACAGACGAATTCTACCGATTTCTTGCAAGTAAAGCCGAATCGAATCTTCGGTGTAGTGCTTTTTCTTGCTTTGTGTCCGACGACGCGATTTCGCGGCTTTTCCAGACTTTGCGTCGTCCTCATCAGTCTGAGGCTCTAAAAATTCATCATCGCCTTCATCGACGATCAGCAAGTCCTCTTCTTCGTCTATTAAGAGTTCTTCTAACTCGAGCTCAGGCTGATTCATTATTTCTAGTTCAGGCTGATATATGCTTTCGAGTACGTTGTTAGCCTGGTTCATGCCGCGTTCCTCATGCTCCTTGCAGAATCAATTACCCAAGATGTGTTTACTGCTCTTTTAAACGAGCTAGTTGTCAACCGAAAATAAGCGAAGTTGGCAGATTGCCAGGAATATTTTCGGACGTTTTCCACCTCCAGTCGGAGGTTTTTTTACTTTAGTTTAAGCCGTTACTAAAAGTAACTTGATTACCTTAGTAAATGTTATGTGCGCTGCTATCACACACTGCTTTTAACTAACTGATCAAAAAAAAGACTCGCCTTTATTAAAAAATTTGCCATCCCATACAAACGAATTCAGACTGTTGGCAGATTTTCCTACAAAGACTCTTCCGATTGTAGCCTGTTTCACAGAAATTGCACTTTTTTTGTGTATTGATCATGAACTCATTAAGCAAGTGTTAGCCACCTTTATCAAAAAGATATTAAAAACGGTAGTTATACCCGGAAATTTTTCTTCACTTTTCGGAATTGTAGTGGTACTCTTGTGACATTAAAAAGTAAGTACACTTGCTCATGCCCAACTTCATGTATTTTACACAACATTAATTACTTAGAAAAAGTGCATCGTATGTTAAGTCAGACAACAAGTCTTAATCTGCCCATTTTTACATTTCCTTCATAAATTACGCATTCTTTAGATCAAAGCGGCTCTTGACTTTGGGTAAATACAACAAGGCTAGTAGTGTTTTCCTTAAGGCAGTTAACCTTCTGCGTACTAATTACCTTAACTGAGGAGTTGAGGGTGTGGCAGAATCGACCTGATGTAGATCAATTTAGGTTGAACTAATTCAGTCTTATTCACACGTTAGCGCACTGCGGCGATTTCAGCCCTATGAAACTTGACAAACTCTTCTTATTGTACACAATGATATTTTAATCAATTCAAAAACAATTGCCCTGCCATCTGATCAATATTGGTCTATTTAGGGCAAAAGTACATTAGATACATAAGACACAATAGCGATCGCCACGGCACTACATGAAGATATTAACAAGTTTTTAGCCAGATGGTGTGTGTTTCCAGTAACTATCACCTCGAACAAAAAGAAGTCAGAAGATTGTATTATAACTTGCTTACAAAGCTTACTTACGTATATAAAAGGTTAATCTAATACTTCTAGTTCGGTAAGTTTTTGTCATGTAATAATTAGAAATCCTCAACATACTGATTAACTGCTGTTTGATAGATAATAATTAGTTATGGTTGATGAGCATAACTAATGCGTTTCTAGCTGCTGGGCGAAATTAATCAGCAAGTCAGAGCAACGAGTATTATCTCAACAACATTCCAACAAAATTGGTATTGTTAACACTCGAACATTGATTTTTTTGAAAATCTTGACAATAAGCAAATTAAATGAGTATCTATTAGCTGAGAAATTTAGAATTTTTGTAGTTATGTAGTGCCTTCTACTATATAAGTGTTAAGCTAACCTAATTTTTTTAATTTATTGTTAAGTTAAATAGGGAATTATTAACAATAGTTAAAGACTTTTATAGTCTAATACGGTTCAGTTAAGCCCGAAATCTTTGGTAGAGACGCGAAATTTCGCGTCTCTACAGGTTTAAAATCACTACCAAAAAACCTTAACTGAACTGTATTGTTTTATAGTCTAGTCGCTTATCTAACGACATAGTTTGTAGTATAAAAAGTATCCATAAAAATTTAATACTGATTTTCTATTGGGATGCATTAGGATGCAGAAACTATTAAAAAAGTAATGGGTAATAAGTTTTCACTCATTACCCATTACCTACTTCACAAATTATTAGAGTATTAAATATCTAGATCCGTGAAGTTAAGTTTAGAACCATAAGTTTCGATAAATTCTCGTCTGGGTGCGACCCGATCGCCCATTAAAATTGTAAAAATGCGATCAGCTTCGGCAGCGTCTTCAATTTCGACTTGCTTCATTTTGCGGCTTTCTGGGTTCATAGTGGTGTCCCAGAGTTGTTGCGGCATCATTTCACCCAAACCTTTGAAGCGTTGGATGGTATAGTTGGCGTTAGCAGGAAATTTGGCGATCGCTTGATTTTTTTCGCGATCGCTGTAGCAGTACTCATGATTACGTCCCCGTTCTACTTTAAACAGTGGCGGACAAGCAATATAAATAAAGCCTTGTTCGATCAGCGCTCGCTGATATCGATAGAAGAATGTTAACAACAAAGTTCTGATGTGCGCCCCATCTACGTCAGCGTCAGTCATGATGACTATGCGGTGATAGCGCAGTTGGGTGGAATCGAATTCATCACCTTTGACACCTAAACCAAGTGCTGCAATTAACGATTGAACTTCGTTATTTTTATAGATTTTAGCATCGTCGGTTTTTTCAATGTTGAGAATTTTACCACGTAGAGGTAAGATTGCTTGAGTGCGGCGATCGCGTCCTTGTTTCGCACTTCCGCCGGCTGAGTCCCCTTCCACGATGAATATCTCAGATTCGCTAGGGTCACGAGAACTACAATCTGCCAATTTGCCGGGTAATGGCGAAGATTCTAACACCGATTTGCGCCGAACTAATTCTCGCGCGTGACGTGCTGCTTCTGCGGCTTTGAAAGCTTGGATAGCTTTATCTAAAATTGAGTCTGCTATGGCGGGATGAAAATCTAAGTATTCGGTGAGGACTTCTCCCACCAAAGAATCGACAATTCCCCGAACTTCGGTGTTACCAAGTTTAGTTTTGGTTTGTCCTTCAAATTCTGGATCTGGAACTTTAACGGAAATAACCGCAGTTAGACCTTCGCGGACGTGTTCGCCACTGAGGTTAGGTTCATTCTCTTTAATTTTATTGCGCTTGCGAGCGATCGTATTTAATGTCCGAGTCAGAACCGCCTTTAACCCTTCTAAGTGCGTACCACCATCCACCGTGCGAATATTGTTAGCAAAACCTAGCACATTATCTGTGTAAGCATCAGTACACCACTGCAAAGAAACTTCCACTTGGACGTTGTTGCGTTCCCCCTGTACATAGATAACTTCTTCATGCAGGGGTTGCTTTTCACGATTCATGTAGGCGATATATTCTTTAATGCCACCTTTGTAGTCGTAAGATTCTACCTTGGGTGTATCGCTTTTCAGCAGTTCTAAACGGTGGTCAGTAAAGGTAATTTTGACACCAGCATTCAGATACGCCAACTCCCGTAGACGACCTGATAAAGTGATGTAATCAAACTCAATGCTAACAGTGAATATTTGGGTATCTGGTTTAAAAGTAACTGAAGTTCCGGTTCTAGCTTCTTTGTAAGGTTTGGTTTCCAGTTCAGTAACCGGGATACCCCGTTCATAGCGCTGAATATGAACCTTTTTATCTCGCCAAACTGTAACTTCCACCATGTCAGACAGGGCATTAACAACCGAAATACCAACCCCGTGTAATCCTCCAGAAACTTTGTAACCACCGCCGCCAAACTTACCACCGGCGTGCAGTACCGTCATCACGGTTTCCAAAGCCGATTTACCAGTGCGCGAGTGAGTATCAACGGGAATACCGCGACCGTCATCTGTTACAGTCACAGAACCATCAGCGTTGATATCCACCTCTATATGAGTGCAGTAACCCGCTAACGCCTCATCTATTGAATTGTCCACCACCTCGTAAACTAAATGGTGGAGTCCTCGCGGACCTGTAGTACCGATGTACATTCCTGGTCTTTTGCGGACGGCTTCCAGACCTTCCAGAACTTGAATCTGATCGGCACTGTAACTGCTCGTCATGTAAACTCTCCTGATGCGTGGGGTTGAACTCGCCGAAAGGCAAACAAAAGCAAAAACACTCCAAAATTGTAACACAAAAGCCTTGCTAGCGTCTGTAGGGCATTTTCAAGAGAAGTTTATACAGGGGTTGCAGTCCCATTTGAGGAGCCAGGGGCAGGAGGTAGGGAGCAGGAAGAATAACTATCTCTATAAGTAATGACAAATGACAAATGACAAATGACAAATGACTAATGACTAATGACAAATGACAAATGACTAATGACTAAATTGATTGTAATTTGTGGGGCGACGGCAACAGGTAAATCGGGTTTGGCTTTGGCTTTGGCGATGCGGTTGGTTTCTGTAATTCTCAGTGCTGATTCGCGTCAAGTTTACCGTGAGTTTGATATTGGGACGGCAAAACCAAGTGTAGCTGAACAAAAATTGGTGCTGCACTACTTAATAGATATCTGCGATCCGACAGACACGATGACGGTAGCAGACTACCAAGAGCAAACACAAGCACTAATTGCTTCTCTTGGTGTTACGCCACTGTTGCTAGTCGGTGGCACTGGTTTATACATCCGTTCTATTGTCCAAGGCATGAAAATCCCTAGAGTCGCACCGCAAATAGAATTGCGATCGCAGCTTGAATTTCTTGGACAACATCAACTCCACGCTATGTTACAACAAGTTGATCCAGTTGCCACAAAAAAGATTCATGCCAATGACTCAGTGCGAACTTTACGAGCTTTAGAGGTATATTATGTCACTGGTCATCCAATTTCAGAACAGCAAGGGGAGAATCCCCCGAATTATCCGATTTTGCAAATTGGTTTGGATTGCGAACCTGAAAAATTAGACGCTCGGATTAAACAGCGGACTCAGCAAATGATCGCCGATGGAATGGTTGCTGAGGTGGAATATCTTTGTCAAAAATACGGCACCGATTTGTCTTTGTTGAATACTTTGGGATATCAAGAAATCAAGCAATATTTGGCTGGGGATATTTCGTTAAATAAAGCGGAAGAATTAACGATTTTGCATACGCGACAATTTGCCAAGCGACAACGTACTTGGTTTCGTGCATATCCGCAAATTGAATGGTTTGATGCCGATGATCCTGATTTATTAGAGAAGGTTTGGCATCGGATAAATGAGTTTATAAGTTGTACAAGTTCGTGAGAATTTTTTTGCCCATGTCAAGACGCAAAGTTTTTTTGCGCCTTGACAGTGAGTCTCCTAAAGAGTGTCGGGATCTACGCCCATAGCCCGTAGCCGATCTGCTAGTAATTGGGTACGTTGTTCTGCTTGTTCAGCACGTTGTCGTTCCTGTTGGGCACGTTGTCGTTCCTGTTGGGCGTGTTCATCCCCAGTCAACAAAACAGTACCATCTTGGTAGCACCAGCGTAACCAAGTATCCTGTCTATCTTCAAATTCACCTTCCCATAAAGTTATGCCTAAACCAACTTGTTCCAACCAATTTTCTGAAGTTTCAAAGTAGCGCCTTCCTCTGAGTTCATAAACGCGCAGGACTTTTTCTCCTAATTGCTGATTTGGGTCATATACGATGTAGTAACTAGCCCGTATTTGTTCATAAATTTGCAGTTTTTTGCCCAGTTCATCACCTTCTTTATTAGAGACAATTTCGAGGACGACTTCTGGAGGTTTGCCAAAACGCCAAACCATATAACAACGATTTTGTTTTTCCCACCAATTTTCAGGTGCTTGGACATCTAAGCTGAGAAAGACATCCGGTACAATTGCGGGTTGACCATCTGTATGGTAGATACCCACATTAGCTTCAGCTAAAAAAGTCTGGCTTTGTAGAGAACTGTAAAGAGAACTCACTAAAAGGCGTTGTTGTTTGGCAGATGCAAAATTGTCCACAGGTGTATCATCTTCAGTGATTAGCTGGTTGGCATCTGGCACATAGTAATCATCATTGATTAGAACTTCCTGAACCATGATTTTATCCACTATTTAAGAGCGTTATTTCTAGGTTAGTTGATTGGGGATGGGAGGGTGCATTGACTGAATATTTAATACTGAAAAATTCTTAGGAAGTGTGTCACCCCGGACACCATTGGCTAGCAGAATTTGATGTTAGCTGAAGATGAGCGCGATCGCCATCTGCACCCAAGCTGTTAAGCTCTTGTTAAAAGAGCTAGTTTCTTAATTAGAAAACTTGCTAGAGTGAACAGAGTTAGCCTTAATGTCTAATCGCCAAAACCTATACATCTCATGGATTTTGCTAATCTTACATCCCAGTTAAATGCTGGAACGATTTTGCCAGAGGGGATTGTTATTCTCACCCTCTTGGGGGTTTTGATTGTTGATTTGATTTTGGGGCGTACATCCGCACGCTGGATTGGATATCTAGCGATCGCAGGTTTATTTGCTTCCATTCTCGCTCTATATTTTCAATGGGACTCTCCTAATCCCATCGCTTTTACCGGTAGCTTTAACGGTGACGACCTCAGTATCGTCTTTCGCGGTATTATTGCCTTGTCTGCGATCGCCACTATATTGATGTCAATTCGCTACGTTGAGCAGAGTGGCACCCCTTTAGCCGAATTCATCGCTATTTTGCTCAGTGCTACCCTTGGAGGAATGTTTTTATCCGGGGCTAGTGAATTGGTGATGATTTTCATCTCCCTAGAAACCCTGAGTATTTCCTCTTACTTGTTGGCAGGTTATACCAAACGTGACCCCCGCTCCAATGAAGCAGCGCTGAAATACCTGTTAATTGGAGCTTCCAGTACAGCCATATTTTTGTACGGTGTATCACTGCTGTATGGACTATCTGGAGGACAAACAGAACTAAGTGCGATCGCTAATGGCATTGCCACAGCTAAAGTCGGTCAATCTTTAGGTTTAGTCATTGCCTTGGTTTTTGCGATCGCAGGTATTGGCTTCAAAATCTCAGCTGCACCCTTTCACCAGTGGACACCAGACGTTTACGAAGGCGCTCCCACCCCAGTAATTGCCTTTTTATCTGTCGGTTCCAAAGCAGCTGGATTTGCCCTAGCCATCCGCTTGCTAACGACAGCCTTCCCCCTTGTTGCTGACGAGTGGAGATTTGTCTTCACTGCTCTGGCGGTTCTTAGTATGATCTTGGGTAACGTAGTCGCCCTAGCCCAAACCAGCATGAAACGAATGCTAGCTTATTCATCCATTGCCCAAGCCGGGTTTGTGATGATTGGCTTGATTGCTGGTACACAGGCAGGGTATGCCAGTATGATATTTTACCTGATGGTTTACCTGTTCATGAACCTGTGCGCCTTTACCTGCATTATCCTTTTCTCACTAAGGACGGGAACCGACCAGATTGCCGAATACTCTGGCTTATATCAAAAAGACCCACTGTTAACACTAGGGTTGAGTATCTCTCTCCTTTCCTTGGGCGGTATTCCCCCGATGGCTGGGTTTTTCGGTAAGATTTACTTGTTCTGGGCTGGTTGGCAAGCCGGTCTTTACGGGTTAGTCTTGCTAGGCTTAGTTACTAGCGTCGTCTCCATCTACTACTACATTCGTGTAGTCAAGATGATGGTAGTTAAAGAACCCCATGAAATGTCCGACGCGGTGAAGAATTATCCACAAGTGCGTTGGGATTTGCCTGGGCTTAGACCTTTGCAGGTTGGGTTGGTGGTAACATTAATTGCCACTACCATAGGAGGAATTTTGTCAAATCCCCTGTTTACATTGGCTAATAATTCCATCTCCAATACCCAAATTTTGCAAGCAACACTCAACAGTAATGTAAAAGCACAAAATCTACTGCTTTTGCCAAAGTTAGATTCGGTAAGTCAGTCTCAACCCTCAGTTGATTCTACTGCTAAGATTTAATGAATCGCGGAAGTCCCTATATTCAAGGCACTGCTAAGATGGGGATTGTGAGCGGGGGATGAGGATTGCATCTGGAGGCTATTCCCAATGAATTGGGAAGCCCCGTCCGTCTTACGGCGGGGTAGTTCACTAACCCGAATCTCGATAAAACTTTGTAATCGAAGACACGCCTATTTGCTAATAAGCAGATAGGCGTTTATTAATAAATAAGTGTTTTTGAACTAACTATTTTTACCAGCTTTTAACCGAATCCCCGTTATTAAAGACGGGGTATTTTCAGCTGAGATAATAATAACAAGTCCAAATGCTACTTGATTTTTTGTTTAATAAAAGTCACAACTTGAGTTAGCTGTTTCTTCAAAGCATCAATTTCTGCTTGCATTTTGACCATTTTCTCGTTCAACGCATTAATTTCTGCGTCGGACGCTCCTCCGGCAATAGGGGTTGCGTTACTTGGCGCTGTAGGCATCGCAGCAGCAGTGTTGGCGACAACAGGGGTTGCGTTGCTTGCCGCCGTAGGCATCGCAGTATTTGCAACACTAGGGGCTGCTACTGTACCATTGGCGACACTAGAAGTTGCAACTGTGCCATTTTTGACAGCAACCGCTCCGACTGAGACTAGCTCTGGGCGTGGTAATTTCGCCTTGGTCATAGCTAACTTAATTGCGCTAATTAGTTGCTTCTGATCAAAAGGCTTGCCCAAAAATTCAAAATATTCAAATGGTTCTGTGATTTTCTCAGTTACCTCTTCCTTGCGACCAGACATGATCACTAAAGGAATTTTTCTTAACTCTGGGTGGGCTTGAACTTGCTGGAAAACTTCCCAGCCACTCATTTTAGGCAACAGGAAATCCAGCATAATCAGGCTGAGTTTTTCCTGAAGGATGAAATTTAGTCCTTCCACACCGTCTTTTGCTTCTAGTACCTCAAAATTGCCCGGAGGCAACATTTCTCGTACTTTTACCCTGACAACTGTAGTGTCATCGATAACTAAAATTTTGTTGCTTGCCACGACTGGTTTTCTCTAATAGAAACTTTAAGTGTAAATAGCAGTTTTGCCGATTGTCTTTGAGAATTCTCCCACTATATACAAAATTTCTAGCAATTGGGGGATAGTATATTTCGGTATAAATGACATTCCTAGATGTGTTTTGCAAAACTTTTGCTGGCGCTCCTTTCAATTTGTGTCATGGTAATAGTTAAGGCTTTAGCTTTGATCTAGGGCATAAGGGACATCAGAACACGGAGACATGGTGACTTCATTAAGAGCATCCCCGCCTTTTCCGCTCCCTGGGTCTATTCTTATCGATCATTTGTTCATTACTCCATATCCGCATCTTGCTTAGATGTCTATGATTTCGTCACAACAAGCCGAACTAAAGTCTGAAATTAGGGCAATGCCTAGCTGGTTACGTCGTTCTATTGGCAAAGCCAGTGAAATCTCTACCGTACAACGTATTATTAAGCAGCGCCAAATTCACACAATTTGCGAAGAAGGCCGCTGTCCCAATCGGGGAGAGTGCTATGCCCAAAAAACTGCAACTTTCCTACTAATGGGTCCTACCTGCACACGCTCTTGTGCTTTCTGTCAAGTAGATAAAGGTCATGCACCGATGCCTCTTGATTTAGAGGAACCACAAAAAGTAGCGGAGGCGGTGCAGCTTTTGGGATTGCGTTATGTGGTGCTGACTTCTGTAGCCCGTGATGACTTGCCCGATCAGGGCGCAGGGCATTTTGTGAAGACGATCGCAACTATTCGCCAATTGAACCCAGAGACTCAAATCGAAGTACTGACCCCAGATTTTTGGGGTGGTGCTGGTGTGGGAGAATCAGGTCAACGCCAACGGATAGACATAATTGTGAAAGCCAAACCAGCTTGTTTCAATCACAATATTGAGACAGTACGACGGTTAACTGGGCCAGTGCGCCGGGGAGCCAAGTACGATCGCTCACTATTGGTACTGGCTGTAGTCAAAGAAATCGATTCGACAATTCCCACCAAATCAGGTTTGATGCTGGGACACGGAGAAACGCTGGATGAAGTTGTTGAAGCAATGGCTGATCTCAGGGCTGTGGGGTGCGATCGCTTGACTATTGGGCAGTATATGCGTCCTTCTCTAGAACATCTAGTAGTCCAAAAATATTGGACTCCAGAGGAATTTGATCAACTCGGCAGATTAGCATGGGAAATGGGATTCAACCATGTCCGTTCTGGCCCTCTGGTTCGCAGTTCCTATCATGCTGGAGAGGAGTGAGTGCTGAGTAAGGAGTGCTGAGTGGGGAATCTCACTTCTTTACTCAAGACTGGGAACTCAGAACTGTTTTGCCCAATTCCCAACTTCACACAAATATTCTTAAAGAATTTGGATATTTGGTACACGAGTTTGGTATTTCTTAAAAAGTCATGACATTAGGAGAACCGTATTATGACCGCTAAAGCTAAGATTTCCCCAGTTGCCGACAGTGGAGCTAAACCTCCCTACGCCTTTCGCACAAGCTGGGCACTGTTATTGTTAGCTATCAATTTCGTGGTAGCAGCCTACTACTTCCACATTATTCAATAGTTAGAAGTGGAGTGGTGCTGCTCAAATCGTACCTTTGAATAAACCCTTGGGACGAATGAGCAGCACCAAAATCATCATCAACAGTGCTACACCTTGTTTATACTGTGAACCCAGCCAAGGGGTGCTGACTTCCTGGACGATGCCAATTATAAAAGCTGCTGCGATCGCACCGTAGGGGTTGCCAATCCCACCAAGAATTACTGAGGCAAATAATGGTAAAATTAAAAACCATCCCATATTTGGGCGCACGGCTGTAATCAACCCATACATACTGCCGCCCAATGACGTGAGAGTGCCAGCAATTAGCCAAGTCCAGAAAATTACTCGGTCAACATTGATACCTGAAACCCTGGCTAAGTCAAGATCGTCGGCAACTGCCCGCATCGCCTTACCAATTTTGGTATTTTGCAGCAGGTAATGCAGCGCCAAAATTGCTAGCACCGCCAACCCCAATACCAATAATTGATTTTGCGGCACCTTTAAACCCAAAATATCTAAAGCTGGGGTAACAGGTAAATTGTAATTTTGGTTCTTGCCACCCCAGATAAAAATAATCCCATTACGAATAAATAAGGCAAGTCCGATAGAAATAATAATCAGCGTCGTGGAAGTAGCACGGATAGAGCGCATCCTTGACCACAGTAACTTTTCCGATAACAGCATTGCTGCCACTGTTCCCACCGCCGCCAGAATCATCGACAGCCAAATATTGACTCCAATAGTGTTTATCACCCAAGTCACATAGGCTCCTAAAGTTAGAAAGTCACCATGAGCAAAGTTAGATAGCCGTAAAATTCCATAGGTAAGAGTAAGCCCGACTGCGGCTAGAGCAATAATGCTCCCCACTGCAATCCCATTAACGATTAGTTGGACAAATTCTGTATCCATAAGTATTAAGTTGCTTTCAAAAGTTTTAGGTCACTGATTCATACAATAATTTTTTGGGATAGATGCTAAACCCGACAACATAAGTTATGGTTTATAACAACATCGGCTGTGGTTTATAACTAAAAAAGAATTGTCCCTTAATATACATAAAATCCTATTAGGATTTTTGTGCCAAGCTAAACTTGTTCAACGGTCTAATTGACCATGCAGCAGTATTCAAGCTTACCAGAACAAAATTCACAGATAGATGCAACGCCAAAACTTTTGACAATAATTGAGCACCTTCGGGCACAGTTGTGGCTGGAGAGCAGCTTAAACCAGTTGCAAAGTCGCCTTAATGATTACCTACTTTCTGCTTATAACACTGTCCCCCAGGCAGGAACTGCACAAGCGGAAGTTTTCCAAACTGTGGTTAACGAGATTAACAGTGCTGTTCACAGCAGTAATCTGGCGCTGACAGATTGTACTGTAGGCATCGCTTTGTTTCAACCACAAGAAACTGTGGCCAAAGTTTGCTATGTTTGTCGTTCTCCATCCACCAACTCACTTCTAGAAGTGCTAACAGCAGAAAAAAAGCTGCTGTTGAGATTGCAAGAAGTCATAGAAATCGAAGATTTGCAGCAGCTTGAGAATCAACAACCACCGAGCGCTTGCCGGTTAGCTGATGATTCTGGCAACGTCATAGGCTGGCTAATTATCGCCGCAACGCCCCTCATATCTGATCGTGACTCGCTCATAGAATCACAAGCTCAAGTTAGATCACAATTAATGGCAAGGTCTGCTAAGTACTGTACTACAGCCTTGGCACAACTTAAGCACATCTTGTCTTCGCAGCAACGGTATGAACAGTTAAGTAACTCTAATCAAGAATTGGAGCGTACCAATCAACTGAAAAATCAGTTTCTGGCAAATACCAGTCACGAAATTCGCACACCGCTTAGTTCTATAATCTTTTCTAGCGACCTGCTTTTAGCCCCAGAATACAAACCAACTAAAGAACGTCAGCAAGAGTATTTAAATATTATTCAGTCTAGCGGTAAGCATTTGCTAGCTTTAATTGGTGATATTTTGGATCTCTCTAAAATTGAAGCAAATCAGCTGGATGTGCAGTGGGAAACAGTAGATGTGGAACTGTTGTGTAACAATGTTTTGGCGCTGGTGAAAGAAAAAGCCACTAATAAGGGTTTGAAACTGTGTCTAGAAATTGACCCTGATATTACAACTTTAGTAGCCGATTCCTTACGACTCAAGCAAATGCTGGTAAATTTACTCTTCAACGCCCTAAAGTTTACCAGTAAAGGAAGTGTTGGCTTACAGGTTGCCCCCAAAGGTATATTTATACATTTTACAGTTTGGGATACTGGCACTGGCATTTCCCAAGAAAACCAAGTTAAACTGTTTCAACCCTATTTTCAAATTGCCAAAGCCGTGTCTGATGGTGTTGAAGGTACTGGTTTGGGTTTAGCAGTGACTCGGAAACTCGCCCAAATTCACGGTGGTTCAGTGAAGGTGGAATCTGAAGTAAATCACGGCTCCCGTTTTACCCTCATACTTCCCTTTAAGCAAGATGAGGGAGATGAGGGAGCAAGGGAAGCAAAATTTTCCTCATCTCCTCTGCCTTTCACACCGAGTTGCTCTGTAGACATTTTGCTGATAGAAAATGACTTACCCAACGCTCATTTGATGCAAATTTATTTAGGTAAATTAGGGTATCGGGTGACTTGGGTTAAGAATGCTGCCGAGATGTGGGAAGCTCTAACTGGGTTAGAGCCGGCGGTGATTTTAATGGATGTTTGTTTGGCAGATGGAAATGGTCTTAATTTGGTGCGACAACTGCGAGAAAATCGTCAATATGGAGCAATTCCGATAATTGTCCAAACAGCAATGGCAATGAAAGGCGATCGCGAAATTTGTCTAGCAGCTGGAGTAAATGACTATATTTCTAAACCGATTGATTTACCACTTTTAACCAGTCTTGTGGCCAAGTATAGCAAAGCGCCAACTGAAGTTGATGGGGAGTAGGGAGTGGGGAGTGGGGGAAGAAAAAATAACCAATGCCCAATGACAAATGACTAATGACTACAATAGAAATTGTTGGGTGCAATGGGTTTTGGCAGGATTGGGAAATGATGTTGACAGAAAAATTTGAGCAATTGCAAGGCTTATTTAAAGAAATGGAGCAGGCGTTGATTGCCTACTCTGGGGGCGTTGATAGTACTTTGGTTGCCAAAATTGCTTTTGATGTGTTGGGCGATCGCGCTTTGGCTGTCACGGCTGTTTCTCCTTCGCTATTACCAGAAGAGTTGGAAGATGCCAAAGTTCAAGCTGCAACTATTGGGATTGCTCATAAAATTGTCCAGACTCACGAGATGGAAAATCCCAATTACACTTCTAACCCTGTCAACCGTTGTTATTTTTGTAAAAGTGAATTGCACGACACTCTCAAACCTCTAGCTTTAGAGTTGGGTTATCCCTATGTAGTAGATGGGGTGAATGCCGATGATTTGCATGATTATCGCCCAGGAATTCAGGCGGCGAAAGAAAGAGGTGCGCGATCGCCTTTAGCTGAAGTTGGTGTCACTAAAGCTGAAGTCCGTCAACTTTCGCAACAACTGAGTTTAGATTGGTGGGATAAACCTGCTCAACCTTGCCTTAGTTCTCGGTTTCCTTACGGTGAAGAGATTACTGTAGCTAAGTTGCAACGAGTTGGTAGAGGAGAAATTTATCTGCGAAAGCTAGGTTGGCAGAATTTGCGCGTGCGATCGGAAGGGGATACAGCACGCATTGAATTACCACCAGAACAAATTAAAGAGTTTGTATTGACTACAGATTTACAAAAATTAGTTTCCGCATTTCAAGATTTCGGATTTATCTATGTAACCTTAGATTTAGAAGGTTATCGCAGTGGTAAGTTGAATCAGGTTTTAAATCGGGAAGTATTGGGCGTTAAACTGTAGCATTTTCCTGTCCAGGAGACACGATTATTTTGTTTTCGCTTTCCTCACTTGTCTTCGCCAACCGCATCAGTGTTTCATAGCAATCCGTAATCGGCAGGTGCTTGTTACCTCTTGATCAGCGCGTTGGCAAATTTCTCGAAAATAGGGGTAGCGCTCTTTGAGGAACTTGCGAAAATTTATTGTTTAATTTACAAATATTTATATTTACAGCTACTATTTATTTATTAGTAATTCACACAATTACAGAAGTTCTGGTGATGAGGGTAGCGTCTTGCACAAAAGCGATCGCTTAATTCTAACGCTGAGTGAGCTTGTATTCTATCTGCTGTATTGCCGATCGCCACACATCATATCCTTCTTGAGACAGGTGCAAGCCATCTGTGGTCAACTCTGGGCGCAAATTACCTTCCATATCTGTAAACCAGCTATAGATATTTAGATAATTAGCGCCTTCTTGCTTGGCAATCAGGGTTAGTTCTGTGTTGATGTGACGAATCCGGCTATTGGAAAGTTTTGGTAGGCGAGTAGGCAAAATTGATTGGACAATGATTTGAGCTTGTGGATGAGTCTGGCGTAAGCGGCGGAGAATTCGGCGATAATTACGCCAAATTGTTTGATCACTAGCGCCTTTTCGTAAGTCGTTAATCCCAGCCATAACGTAAATCACATTTGGCCGCGTTGCTGAAAACGCTCCCAATCTTTTTAAAACGCCACTGGAAGTATCTCCAGATATGCCTTGATTCAGCCATAATTTACCAGTAGGCAGTTTTTCTCTAGGAAACCACATACTCAAAGAATCACCAACTAAAATACTTAGATGATTTACACCTTGACCTTGAGCGATCGCTCTGGCTTCTAAAGCTAGTAAACTTTTCCAGTCGTCATAAGTTAGTTGACGTTTCTTAATCGACTCCCACAATGATTTCAAATTATCACTATCTACGCGTGTATAAATCTGACCTGTTTTCAGAGCCGCCAATCTTTGGTAGTAAAGATGATTGCCAGATGTCAGTGAGAGACTAGCTGTTTTGGCGCTGGCGTTCACTAATGACTGTGTTGGGGCTGGTAATGCCTGACTACTGAATTCTGGTACGCTAGAGACGTTTTTCTCTACTGTTGGCTGCGAACTTTTTAGGGGTTGCCACGCTTGGGCGCTGAGTTCTCGTAAGGAGAGATCAACGCTCTTGATAATTTCTGTACTGACTATTGGCTGCGAACCTTGTTTTAAATCCCACAGGAATCTAGAATTTTCTGGCAGGACAATCGACAGATGTGGAAGAGCCGATGCTGGTATTGCCAATCCTGTTAACAATCCTGCTGCCAACAGATAAGGGTACTTCATCGCTTAGTCTCTCCTCTACTCACTGCTTTTCCATATCACAGCATTAGTTGCCTGTGTTCAGGAAAATTTTACTTTGGTTAAGTTATTATTCTTATTCACACTGTGTAGTTCTGTAAAGCGTGTTCACGAGATTATATTTGATAATTTACAATCTCTTTAAAGTACGGTTTTACAGATGGGACTTGAAGAAGAATTCAGAAGCCAGAATGGGCTAATCGCCCCGCTATCGCTAACAGGAGTCAGAATCAATGAGTGGGGGATTCAGCGCGAAATGCGCCACCGGGGATACTCCCCGTGGTAATATTCGCGCAAAGTGCGGTCTTGAGGTCTCCCCCGCCGCAGGATGTGCGTAAAGCCTTCGGCATAGCTTCGCCTAGCGCAAAGCGTCTCGCAGAGAAGCGCTGTAGAGGAGCAACTTTGTAAGAGAGACCCGCCAATCATTGCAGACCACCAAATTTTTAATTTGGTGGGGGTCTTAAACCCTTTTATTTACGATCAAACTTGCTAAAGCAGATATTGATGTTAATCGGGTAAAATTGTTAAATGAAGTCCTTAACAACCCCTGATTTTTCGCCGGGATATCACCTTCTAAATTGGATGTATAACTTTTACGATTGCCCACAACTTCATTAACCGATGGAATATAAACCCAGTCAGGTGCTTTAACTATAAATTGCTCATTGACAGTCGCACAAAGACCAAAATTTGAGGCTATCAACATCTGGGGTTGAATGAATCCGCTAATTTCTAGGCTTTCACGCAAAGCACCAGCCAAAATTGGCTGACCGGTATTCTCCACTGGTTCATCCTCTAATTGAAAATCTTTGGGTAAGGCTTCCCAAGTTATTACTAGTTTATTTGACGATTTGGCTTCGCTGAGTTGGGTTGCCATAAACACAGCATGAATGTAGGTTTATTCTTCAATTTTATCAATATCCATCGCATTTAACATAATGTTGAAAAAAACTTTACCTCAATAGCGTCTCATCTCACTTTAGAGAACTTATTCTTAAATTGTGAGTTGGTTTGTTAAATCAGAATAAGATATTTTTTAGGAATGTGGATTAAATAAAGTGCAAAAGTAGGGTGTGTTAGCGGAGCGTAACGCACCATTCCAAGTTAAATAAGAATTGCACGTTATTAAATTTGCGTTCCTTAGTAGAATAAGTTAAATATTTTAACCCACACCAAAATCCGTATATTGCCTTACTAAGGGTTCCTGAAATGCCAAAACAATATCTTCCTTTGGGACTCCCAACTTTACTAACTCATTAGCAATCCCAATCTCAGTCCCATCATATTGTATCCAAATCTTCCCATCTTTGATATCAAGATGCAAAACACAGCCATATTGCCGTCGTCGATTTTTCCAGCCCACATATACTAATTGATATAGCGGTTCCCATTCAGATGCGGTACAACGTTATATCCCAAGGTGTAGGGGCACGGCATGCCGTGCCCCTACGGGTGTACCTCACTTATCTCAGCAGTAATTTATTTTTGGGCTGGTGAACTACTGGTTATAAATAAAAATACTCAGATCCCCGAATTCTTTTAGAAGTCAGGGATCTGAGTATTTTATGTTTAATTAGGTTGCTACGCATCCCGACAATTTAAACCAGTGCTGCTGTTGCTTTCATGGCAAAAATTTTCTCAATCACATCTTCTACTACCTTATCTGGCGTGGAAGCTCCAGAAGTAATTCCCACAACAATTTCTCCATCTGGTAGCCAGTTTTCTGTAGTTATTAACTGCCCATTTAATTGCCGATGTTCAATAGAATTTCTTGATTTAAGGCGTTCAACAGTATCAATGTGATAAGAAGGAATTCCCCTCTCAAAAGCAATTTGTTGTAATTGAGTAGTATTTGATGAATTAAACCCACCAATTACTACCATCAAATTTAAATTATGCTGCACTAACTCCAACATTGCATCTTGTCGTTCTTGGGTCGCGTCACAGATGGTATTGAAGCTTTGGAAATGCTGATTTAACTCAGTGGGTCCATACTTCTGCAACATAGTCCGCTCAAAAAGCTTGCCAATTTGCTCAGTTTCGTCTTTAAGCATTGTAGTTTGGTTTGCAATGCCAACTCTTTCTAAATCTTGATCGGGGTCAAATCCTGCTGAACAAGCTTTAGCAAATTTGGTCAGAAATTCTTCACGATTTCCACCATTGATAATATAGTCAGCAACATATTCTGCTTCTGGCAAATTCAACACAATCAAATACTTGCCAGCGAAGGAACTCGTAGCGACTGTTTCTTCATGCTTATATTTACCATGAATTATTGATGTATAATCAATTTTTTTGTGCTTTTCGACTGTGTTCCAAACTTTAGAAACCCAAGGACAAGTTGTATCAACAATTTTGCAGCCTTTATCGTGAAGTATCTGCATTTCTTGAACGCTAGCGCCAAAAGCTGGTAATATGACTACATCCCCAGTTTCAACAACAGAAAAGTCTTTATTCTTTCCTTCAATGGGGATAAATTCTACTTCCATCTCCTGCATTCGCTGATTTACAGAAGGGTTATGGATAATCTCATTAGTAATCCAGATGTGTTCTGTGGGGAAGTGCTGACGAGTTTGGTAGGCCATCGCTACAGCCCGTTCTACACCCCAGCAAAAGCCAAAGGCTTGTGCTAGCCGAATCGTCACATCACCCCGTTGCAGGATGTAATTGCGATCGCGGATTTCCTGAATCAAGTTACTCTGATACTCAGATTGCAACTGTGTAGCAACTTCTGCTTGATGACCAAAGCCTTTGCGATTGTAATTTTCTGAATGTTGGAGCGTGCGCTTAAAAGCTTTTGTATCCATTAGATTTGTTTACTTAAACTACTACTTGTTATTGTCTCGTGCCAAGACGCGATTTATACAAACTTCTATTCAAAGATATTACCAGAGAGAGGGAAAGAGATTTAATGCCTTTACCTTTTCGCCTTTTTTTCTCGCTGGGGTTTTAATTCGATGTCGCTATAAATCTGCAATGCCGAACGCCAAACTATATAGCCTTCACGACTTAAGTGTAAGCCATCAGTGGTAAATTCCCGCCGGAGATTACCTTGCGTGTTGGTAAATAGGGAATATAAATCGAGATATTTGACACCTTTTTTGGCAGATATGCTTTGCAGTTTCTGATTCAACTTGCGAATACGACTATTGGCAATAGCCAAAAGTTTATCTCGTTTTTTCCAAGTTGCTTCTTCTGCCCCATGTGGCAAAATCGATTGGACAACAATTTGGGCTGTGGGATGGGTGTTTTGCAGGTAATCAATAATTTGCCGCTGATTATTTAAAATTACCCTGTCGCTCGTGCCTCGAATTAAGTCATTAATGCCAATCATCACAAAAATTACCTCTGGCTGGGTGCGGTCAAATATATTCAATCTTTTCAAGAGTCCATTGCTGGTTTCGCCAGAAATTCCTTGATTGAGCCAATTTTTACCTTCGGGTAATAACTCAGTGGGAAACCACAAACTCAAAGAATCTCCCGCCAGAATGGTTAAATGCGGAGGACTTTGGTCAGCGGCTACCTTGGCTTCTTGATTGAGGATGTCTACCCACTCCTGGTAACTAAGTTGGTGACGACGACCCAAATCAGGTGTAGCAATTTGACGATCGCTATTTAGGTTGATTGGCTCTGGGGATGTTATTATTCCAAAAAAAGCGGCTACTCTCTGCTGTTGCCAAATTAGCAGGATGAGCGCCAACATTAGGATGCCGTTGGTTAACAGCGAGAAAAATGCCCAGATAGGAAAGGTTTTAAGAGAAGTAGACACGACTAGCGAAATTTACCCATTATTTGAATCAGATTTTAACGCTAGCGATCGCAAATCACCTAATTTTAAACTGGGGAGTTGGGAGTGGGGGAAGCAAACAGAAAGTTTTTCCCTCCCAACTCAGCACTCTTTACTCACATCTTGCACCTAACGATTAAAATCGCACCCACTGTACCGCCAATGCCATGCACAGGAAAGGTATCTAAAAAACCTTTGCGATTTTGGATGAGGTTATTGTCTGTTTCAAAAAGGGCTAGTATTACAAAACTTATTTGTCGGAAATAATATAGAAATTCTATTTAACTTCTGGGTGCAAACATAATAATTAATACACCTATTAAACCTAAACAAGCTCCGATTAGGTCATAGCGGTCTGGAGTTACTCCGTCTATCTTCCAACCCCAAAACATTGCCATTGCGATAAATACTCCGCCATAAGCTGCATACACTCTGCCAAAATTTGCCGGTTGGAGAGTTGCAATAACACCATAGACAGCCAAAGCAATTCCCCCCAATATCCCCCACCAGAAGGGCTTACCTTCGCGCAACCACAACCAAATTAAGTAGCCGCCCCCGATTTCAAATAAACCAGCCGACAAAAAACATAGCAGAGACTTAATCATTTGACCAGTTTGTGAATAAGGTCTAACTCCGTGAAATTACGCTAACGCTTTTAACCAAATTATTGTCATTAATTGAAGTAAGTTTGTTGAACTGGGCATTGGGTATTGGTAATTTCCTTCCCCCCCCCTGCTTCTTCCTCAATCCCCAGAATGTAGATAAGGCTCAAGGATGAAAGCACCATTACCTGATAACGAATTACAGAGAATCGAGACGCTTTTGGAGTATAAAATTCTCGATACCCCATCTGAAGCCGCCTTTGACGACCTCACACATTTAGCTTCGTATATTTGTCAGACTCCTATTGCCTTAATTAGCTTAATTGATGCAAACCGCCAGTGGTTCAAGTCAAAAGTCGGTTTGGATGCCCTAGAAACACATCGAGATTTTGCATTCTGCGCCCATGCTATTCTCCAGCCTGATGTTTTGATTGTGCCTGATGCAACAGATGACGAACGGTTTACTGCAAATCCATTGGTTACATCTGACCCAAATATCCGATTTTATGCTGGTGTACCTCTGACAAACGCTGAGGGATACGCACTAGGAACGCTTTGCGTGATGGATTACGTACCACGAGAACTTACTCCAGAACAATTGGAGGCATTACGAACTTTGGGTCGTCAAGTCATAAAGCAAATGGAATTGCGCCGAAATTTAGCAAGTTTGGTACTTGTTACTAAGAAAGGCAAACAGGAGCAGAAGATACGCAAGCAATTTTTCAAAAAGATTGCAGTGGGTTTTGGTTTGGCATCAGCAATTTTAGTTTTGATTGGTGTGGTTTTTTATCAAAATACAATAGTATCTAATAATAATCGCAGTATATTAAAAAATACTTACAAAAAACTCGATAGTTTAGGAGAGATACTGTACGACATAAAGGATGCTGAGATTGGGCAAAGTAGTTACATCTTCACTGGAGAAAAACTTTATCTAAAACCCTATCAAGCAGCACTCGCTAACGTCGATCAAGAAATTGCCAAGTTGAAGAGTTTAACCGCAGATCAACCGAACCAACGACAGCAGATTGCAACGCTTGAATCTCTGATAACGGCTAAACTTACTGAACTAAAACGAACTATCGACTTGCGCCAGAACAAGGGATTAGAGGCAGCATTGCAACTACTAATGAGAAATAATGATCAACATCTGATGGATGATATTAATCAGATGATCGATGAGATGGAGAACGATCAAAGAAAGCTGCTTCAGCAACAGTTGCAAGCAACAAAATTTCGGACTCAAGATACAATTGTGGCACTTGCGATCGCTATTTGTCTAAGTTTTATCGTTCTTGTCATAGTCTATTACTTCATCTATCGTGAGGCAATTGAGCGCAAAAGGACAGAAGAAACCTTAAATCAAGAACGCAACTTTATCTCAGCAGTCCTTGATACAGTCGGCGCGTTGATAATGGTTCTCAATTCTCAAGGGCAAATCGTTCGTTTCAATCAAGCTTGTAAGCAAATAACGGGTTACTCCTTGGATGAGGTGAGGGGTAAGTATTTCTGGAACTTCTTGTTAATCCCTGAAGAGGTGGAGTCGGTCAAAGCCGTTTTTGAGCAGTTGCGTTCTGGTCAAGTCCTGAATGAGTACAAGAACTATTGGGTAATGAAGGATGGCAGTCGCCGACTGATTGCCTGGTCGAATACCTTCTTAAAAGACTATGAAGGATCAGTGGAATACATTGTTAGCACTGGCATTGACATCACCGAGCCCAAACGTGCAAAACAGCATCTAACTGCACAATATGCTGCAACCCGCGTTTTAGCAGAGTCCACCACCACGGGCGAAGCTACTCGCCAAATTCTCCAAGGAATCTGCGAAAGTTTAGGATGGGATTTGGGTGAAATTTGGATGGTAGATCAGCGAGCAAATGTGCTGCGTTTTCTCGATATGTGGCATGGAGCATCCTTTGAGATGCAAGATTTTGAAGCACTGAGTCGGCAAACCACGTTTGCACCGGGAATTGGACTCCCTGGACGAGTTTGGGCTAGTTCTGAACCTGTTTGGATTGCTGATGTCGTTAAAGATATTAATTTCTCTCGCTTCAAAATTGCTGCTCAAATAGGACTACAGGCAGCTTTTGCTTTTCCAATCCGTAGCGGTCACAAAATCCTCGGTGTTATTACCTGCTTCAACCATGAAATTCAGCCACCTGACGAAGATTTGCTAAAAACGATGAATTCGATTGGCGAGCAAGTGGGGCAGTTTATCCAGCGTAAACAAGCTGAAGAGGAAATACAACGCCAAAACTTGCGATCGCAATTATTTACTGAAATCGCCCTCAAGATTCGCCAGTCTTTACGAATCGAAGAAATTCTTCAAATCACTGTCCAGGAGGTGCAAAAGATTCTCCAGACTGACCGAGTTTTAATCTATCAGCTTTTGCCAGATCAGCCTGTAGCGATCGTTATTGAAGCAGTAGTTTCTGGCTTACCAGCAATCAAAGAGCAAAATATCGCCGCCCCCTACTTTCAAGCCGAATATGCCCAACAGTACTATCTACAGCAGTACCGTCAAGGACGGATGTTGGGGCTGGCTAACTTGGATTTGCTGGAAGTTGAACAAAGCCATCTGGAATTAATCCAACAGTTTGGGGTCAAAGTCAATTTGGTTGTACCGATTATTGTCAAAGAAGAACTTAGCGGTTTGCTCATAGTTCATCAGTGTAATGATTCCTACCAATGGTCTAGCTTTGAAACTCATCTTTTGCGGCAAATCGCCGATCAAGTAGGTATTGCTTTAACCCAAGCCCAACTATTAGCAGCAGAAACTCATCAGCGACAAGAACTTGAAATTGCCCGTCGCCAAGCCGAATTAGCTTCTCAGACTAAAAGTGCTTTTTTGGCGAATATGAGTCATGAAATTCGGACTCCGATGAACGCTGTATTGGGAATGACCAGTTTAGTATTAGATACTTCCTTAGATGCAGAACAGCGAGATTTTGTTGAAACAATTCGTAGTAGTGGAGACGCGCTTTTAAGTTTAATCAACGAGATTTTGGATCTTTCCAAACTTGAGGCTGGAGAGATGGCTCTGGAAACTCTAGATTTTGACTTATCTACTTGTGTTGAAGAAGTGGTGGAATTATTGGCTCCCTCAGCTCATAACAAGGGATTGGAAATTGCCGCACTGATTGAGCATAATGTCCCCACCCACCTCAAAGGAGATGCTGGTAGATTGCGGCAAATTCTGATGAATCTAATTAGCAACGCTATCAAATTTACCAGCGTTGGCAAAGTATTAGTGCAAGCCGAATTGCGTTCGTTTTCCTCCACTACAGCTACCATCCATTTTGCCATTACAGATACTGGTCTTGGTATTAGCCCTGAAGACCAACGCAAACTCTTTACTCCATTTACCCAAGTAGATGCTTCTACCACTCGCAAGTATGGTGGTACCGGTTTGGGATTAGCCATCTGTAAACAACTTGTAACCTTGATGGGAGGAGTGATTGGGATAGAAAGTCAAATGGGGAAAGGATCTAAGTTTTGGTTTGAGGTGCTTTTTACCAAGCAAGTTGAGCCTGTTTTGCCAAAATGCGATCGCCGACTTTTGATCAATCACCGTTTATTAGTAGTGGATAACAACACTACTAATTACAAAATTATCTACCATCAAGCAACTCGTTGGGGAATGCAGGTAGATCAAGCTGACAGTATTGCTGCTGCACTCATTGCTATTCAGTCAGCTTGTGAGCAGGGTAAATCCTATGATATCGCCTTGGTTGATACGCAAATACCCCAAACAAATGGCATGACATTAGCAGAACAAATTAAAGCCAATTCAGCAATTACTGAGATACCTTTGATTATGCTCACCTCTATTAATCAACGGCATCAAATGCAACGGGCGCTCAAAGTAGGATTTGCCACTTATTTAGCCAAACCCATTAAATCATCCCGACTCCTTGATACCATCATGACTATTCTAAAAAATCAGCCTGAACCGGAAGAAAAGGAGCAGGAAAAAACTTTATTTCCTGACCCCATTGCCCACTCTAACAACTCTTCTTCGACTAAATCAAATTTGAGAATTTTGCTAGCTGAAGATAATTTAGTGAATCAGAAAGTAGCTCTGAAGCAACTCCAGAATTTGGGCTACAAAGCCGATGTCGTTGCGAATGGAGAGGAAGTTTTGCAGCTATTAGATAAAATTCCCTATGATTTGATTTTAATGGATTGCCAAATGCCAATTCTTGACGGTTTGGAAACTACAAAAGAAATTCATCGTTGGCAAGAGAGCGCCTTTGCTCTGGGTCATCGTCCTGTGGTGATTGCGATGACGGCTAATGCAATGAAAGAAGACAGACAAATGTGTCTAAATGCAGGAATGGACGACTATCTGAGTAAACCAGTGTTAAAAGAAAAATTGGCGGTTGCTCTAGAGCATTGGACAGGCGTGATCAGCTCACAACAAGAGGCAGTTGTGGATGAACAGACAGCTTCCGCTAACCTAGCAATTGATTGGGAACACTTGCATCAGGTATCAGAAAATGATGCCGAATTTGAATTAAGTTTATTGCAACTATTCGTTGAAGATATTAAACCTCGTTTAGAGATAATTAAAGCAGCGATCGCATCTGGTGACTTTGAGCAAATTGCGCGGGAAACTCATCAACTTAAAGGTGCTAGTGCCAATATCGGAGCCACAACTATGTACCTAGCAGCTGATAAACTTGAACAATTAGCTCACCATCAAGAGCTTACAGATACTACCAGCTTAATTTCCGAATTAGAAGAGTTTGTTAACCGTATTCAAGACTTTATTAATTAAAAACCAAGTAATAAATTACATATTACTATAGCAGTTCTCGTTTACGTGAGGTACACCCGTAGGGGCACGGCATGCCGTGCCCCTACACCTTGGGATATAACGTTGTACCGCATCTGAATGGGAACCGCTATATTAATCAAAGATAATGGGACATAATTCGTAGTCGCACCATGAATTACGAATTAGCCATGCTAAAGCACCATCAACATTAGTAACCTGCTCCCCTGGCGGTATTGCTGGACGATTTACCATGACAACCTTTACCCCAAGTTCTTGCGCCGCAATAATCTTGGGCTTTGTTGCATCGCCACCGCTATTTTTACTCACGATGGTATCAATGTTGTAGTGAATGAGGATTTCCCTTTCATTATTGAGAGTAAAGGGACCGCGATCGCACAATAGCATTCCCGGTGGCACTAAAGCATCATCAGTAGGAGGGTCAATCATCCGCATCAGAAACCAAATTTCCTCTAAGTGAGCAAAGACGGCGAGTTCTTGCCTCCCAACTGTCAAAAATACTCGCTGTGCCTGGTTTTGCAGGGTTGTGGCTGCGGCTTTAACGCTCTCAACTTCAATCCAGCGATCGCTACTTCCTTTCTCCCAAGGCGGACGAATTAACATCAGACGGGGTACTCCAACTTCCGTTGCCGCATCTGCCGCATTAAAGGAAATCTGCGTAGCAAAAGGATGGGTTGCATCAATCAGCAAGTCAATTTCCGTTACTCGCAGATAGCTAGCCAATCCATCAACACCGCCAAAACCTCCAACCCGGAGTTCGCCCAACGGGACTGATGGTTCACGGGTGCGACCAGCTAGAGAAGTGATTACTTCTACCCCCTGCATAGTCGCCACTTTAGCAGCTAGTTCTGCTGCATCTCCCGTCCCACCCAGAATCAAAACGCGGATCATTGAGATAAAGGTGGAATCTTTGCTAAAATGCCCTTTTTCAGAGCTTCCGGGCGCTCTGACCAAGGCAATAAACCACTTGGTTTTGCATAGTATTGACTAGCGCACTCTAACACCGCAGATGCACTACCATCAACAGCTAAATCGCCAAATAGATATGTTAATTTGCCTTTAGCAGCAAAGGCGATTACACAGGAACGATTACAAGCACTCATGCATTCAACTTCCTGAATTGGAAATTCATCTCGTAAGTCCCAATCTTGTGCCAAGTGCTGAAGTTGATGTAGTAGTTGTTGCCCACCACTTTCACCTAAGGGTTTTCCATCTTGCCAAAGGCTTGCACAGGTTTTACAAACAAATAAAGTATGGCTAGCAACACCAAAGCAACTAGTTGGGGAAATATTTACAGTAGTAGTCATCTGTACCTCGCAGATATGTGTAACTGATAAATCTATTTCGGCGGGCATCCTGACTCACTTAATTTTGTTAGATTTTGGATTACTTAGTTTGCTAATCTCAAATCTCAAATAAGCTCACAGTTGCGGGACAGTGCCGGATTTACACCGAACTTTCCCCCTTACCTCCGGTAGCTGACTCCCACCAGAACCGAATAGCCTTAATAATCATACACTATACAGCGCAAAGTTCGCGCGTCCCGGTCTCCGGGCGTGAAACTTTGCAAGAAGAGTCAATGTTGTTGTAGCTTTGAGTGCCAGTGCAATCTTTTTGCTGTTTTGGAATCACGGGAAGAGTGCGTAGTTTACCGCTGTAGGCATCGCATTAATTCTCAAGTTAAATTATGTATCTTGCTTTATATGGAAAATGCTGAAAACCCTTGAGAAACAGCAACTCAGTTGCGTATTTCGTACTTTAGGCAAGGGATGAAAGCTAGCTGTGGTGTTTACGCCACAGTAAAACATGGTAAAATACTCCCATCAGACAAGATTTAAAAACCTACTCCTGGACTGGGAGAAAGTTACGCCCGAAAAACTTTGAGGAGATATCACCACGCACTAACTGTGCAAACGTGGTGAGCCTGGGAACCCATTTAAAACGGGATATTAAGGCAGTAATGTTTTAAGAATCCCCTTGGCTTTAGCCAGGGGAGTGTCAACAAGAAAGTGTATGCTATTGTTGATAATCGTGTGGTTAAGGACGTATAGCTCAGTTGGTTAGAGCGCTACGTTGACATCGTAGAGGTCACTGGTTCGAATCCAGTTACGTCCATTTTTTTTACAAGTGACTAATTATGTCTGTGTGTGACTTTTGTCGATTGCCAATTTATTTGTCCGCGTTGACAAATAAATGTCCATATTGACAGATAAATGTCCGCGTTGACAAATTAGACGTAAATAAATATAATATCTGACAACTTTCAACCAGCCTCAAGCTGTGAGGGGTATTGAAACTTCTCTAGACTTCTACGAGTCCCCCTGGTGGTTCACCTTTCAAGGATCGCCTTTGCCTTCTTCTTCTTGCCAAGCAATACGCCCACTACGTAGGGTGAACAGGCTGCTAGAGTGTTGGGTTTTGCTATTTTTCTTAATTTGTTGATCTTCTAGGAAGCGTTTAAACCAGTGGAGTTGGCGAGAGTCACAATAGACTTGAAAGCTATGCTCACTCAAACCGTTGAATTTTACACAGTGGCGTATAGCGTATTTCCTCCACAGATCAACGCTGTACTGAAAGAGATATAGAAGTATTTTACCAAGAACGCAGCTATCAAACCTATGACACTACCCCATTACCAGATGCTACCCTCAATGATTTAGACCCAGATTGCGATCGCTGCTTACCGCAGAGAAAGGCAAGCTCTAAAACCCAACGCCAGTGAACTAAACTATAACGACCAAGACCTGCTCTATGCCCTAAATGCGATCAGTAGACATCCCGTCCAAAGAGTCTCATGCACCGTAACTATCGAGAACGGAATCCTGGACGAAATCATGAAACAAGGAATCATTGAAAGCATATCTGTCCGCCATGTTGGAAGATTATTAGAAGAAGCAGAACTTAAACCCCACGCCTTGCCGCTACCGGTTCAGGACTTACGCATTGACAAATTAGACAATAAGTGCAGTAGAAAAAATATGCGATCGCTAGTCCATAGTGGAGTGGAAAGATGGATAATTTACCTGTCTGTTATTGAGGTAATGAAAAAGGGGGTTGGAGCCTCAGGCTGTAACTACTGATGCTTGGTATTCCAGTAAGAGAAACCTGAAATTCTTTAAAAACAAGGAATTAGAGTTTTTAACTGGGATAGCCAAGAATTGCTTATGTGTCTTGGAAAGTTGTTCATGGGGGAAACCCCCAAGACCACACTTTCCGCTTCAGTTGAGGGTAAAAATTTTACCCAAGTTGAAAATCTAGAAATACCAGAGAATGGATTAATAGTGCATCTAAAAAAGTTTGGACAAGTGAAAGTATTTCGGAGAATTTTCAAAAACGAAATCCCCCCCCTGTAGATGAAGAATTTGACGCCAAAGTTGAAGATATTACTGGTTTATACATCAAGCGATCGCTAACCATATTCAACTTAACCAGCATTCTCTACCTTTCCCAAATCCAGCTAACAAACTGAGTCTCAAAAACTCTGTATGGCTGACAAATAAATGGCAAAAACAATTCGAGCAATGGATTTCTCTGGGTCAAACGAATTGAGCTAGATAAGCTTGTGTACAAAGACACCATATTCTATAACACTATTCTCCGATAAATTAATCGTAGTATTATATTTATATCAGGTTATAAGAGCTTCTGAGTATTTCAAAGAGGCGACTGGGGGCAAAGGAGAATAACCAATACCCAGTGCCCCATTCTTTAAATTCCCGCACCATCAAGAAAATCTTCAATCATCCCATCAGAATTATTGCACTTAGGGTTGTCGGTTTGTTCGTCGCCAAGCTCAGTTGCAGACAAACTTGATTGATCTTGCAACTGCTCAAACTGTTTCTCTAAAGCCTTGACTCGTTCAAATAAAGCGCGGATTACTTCAGCTTCTACGTCGCGTACTTTATTATGATCCAGAACATTGGTAGGTAAGTTGTTTTGACGAGTCACGCGCCCGGGAATCCCAACTACAGTAGTGTCACTAGGCACATCTCGCAGCACCACAGAACCGGCTCCAATGCGGACGCGATCGCCAATTTGAATATTTCCTAATACCTTCGCACCCGCTCCCACAACTACATGAGCGCCTAAAGTTGGATGGCGTTTACCGGTTTCTTTACCTGTACCACCCAAGGTTACACCTTGATAAATTAAAGCATAATCACCTACGATTGCTGTCTCACCAATCACCACTCCCATCCCGTGGTCAATAAAAACTCCCTGGCCAATTAATGCCCCTGGATGGATTTCAATTCCAGTTAAAAACCGACTAATATGAGAGATAAACCGGGGTATAAAGGGAATTCCGATTTTGTGCAGCCAGTGCGCCAAGCGATGGAATATTAAGGCTTGGAGTCCAGGGTAACAGAACAATACTTCTAGCCAGTTCCGGGCTGCTGGATCACGCTCAAAAATAGTTCGCAAATCATTTATTAGCATTAGCATACTCAGTTGACACCATCTTTGCTAGGTGAGGCTGTGAAACTATCAATGCAAGATAATTCCTGCAAAAAATGACTTATTTTTGGTAATTGTGTAAGATAATCTACGCTAAATTGAAGTTTTAGGTCGCTATACACTCCAAGACTTATGCCAGGAAAGGGAAGCTTGCCCACAGCAAAGTCCGATGTATTATATTTAGACACGACGGAGTATTGATATGCGGATAGCAAAAGATGTCACAGAGTTAATCGGACGAACTCCTTTAGTCCAATTAAACAAAATTCCCCAAGCTTTGGGAGCAGTTGCTCAGATTGTAGTGAAGCTAGAAAGTATGAATCCAGCGTCTTCTGTGAAAGACCGGATTGGCGCGAGTATGGTGGAAGCGGCGGAAGAAGCAGGTTTGATTCACCCAGGAAAAACTGTTTTAGTAGAGCCAACTTCTGGGAATACGGGAATTGCCTTAGCAATGGTAGCAGCCGCTAAGGGTTATCATCTCATTCTAACGATGCCTGACACAATGAGCCAGGAAAGACGATCAATGCTCAAAGCTTATGGCGCTCAATTAGAGTTAACACCAGGGGTAGAAGGAATGCGAGGAGCGATCGCTCGTGCAGAGCAGATTTTAGCTCAAACGCCCAATGCTTATATGTTGCAGCAGTTCCGCAACGCCGCTAACCCGAAAGTTCACGCCGAAACCACCGCAGAAGAAATTTGGGATGATACCGATGGAGAGGTGGATATTCTGGTGGCGGGAGTCGGTACTGGTGGGACAATTACCGGAGTTGCGGAAGTTATTAAAGGGCGGAAGCCAAGTTTTCAAGCGATCGCAGTTGAACCAAGCAACAGCCCAGTATTAGCGGGTGGTAAATCAGGCCCTCATAAAATTCAGGGTATCGGCGCGGGATTTATCCCAGCAATTTACCGTCCAGAATTGGTAGATGAAGTGATTCAGGTGACGGATGAGCAAGCGATCGCTTATGGCCGTCGCCTAGCAAAAGAAGAAGGATTGCTATCAGGGATTTCTACTGGCGCAGCTTTATATGCAGCAATTCAAGTGGCACAGCGATCAGAAAATGCCGGCCGCCTCATCGTCATGATACAGCCTAGCTTCGGCGAACGCTACCTCAGTACCTCACTGTTCAAAGATCCAGAAGAGAATGAGTGGTTGAGAAAAGTTTGATTCCTGATTTAGCAACACGCACTAAGAGCAAAACAATTTGTGTGCAGTCAGATGAATACTTTTCATTGATTGGTTTCCTCTGTTACTAGGTTTTGCAGTACCTCTTGCACCTCTTGTGGAGAGTTATTTTCCTGTAGCGCTGTCCAGCAATGCCCTTGTTCATTGCTCGGCAGAATTTTACTACTGCTCAACAAAACTTGACTGGATAATTGGCTCCGTACTTGGCGTAATGCCTTCATACAAGGTGGACAATCACAACCAAACAGCGCAACCGCCGCATCACTCTCAGCCGCACTGAAATCCATCAAAGTGTCTTCGATTAAACTTTCAGTGGAAGATGCGGCATTGGTTTCACCATTCTGGAACGCTAGCCTTGTTTCTAAGAAACTCATGCCAGAATCTACAGGTACATTGCATGAGGTTTGAACGGAAGCAGGTGTTCTTGTTCCAGCCGCAAGGGTTAAACCTGGCATCAGTAGCATTGTTAGCATTGAGCTTGCAAGCTTAGGAATCGTAGCCCAGTTTAGTAAAATTCGATGGTTCATTTGACAAACTCCTCAAGGAGCCCAAAACTAAAACTGCTCAATGATAGATTATTCTAATACAGTTTAGCAATATCCTCTTGCCTTGGGTCGTATTCTCCCCATAGTACAAACTGATGACCAAAGTTTTAATTCCCGTAGTGCGTCTTGTAGCTGCGGGGTTTTTTTGATAGTTTATTGCGATCGCTCAAAAGGTGATAATTCTCAATAGTGGAAAATTACTGGCAAAAATCGGCTTTAGAGTACCTGAAATATGGGAAACTTGGCAATATTCCCGATAAATCAGATTTAAGATGAGTAACACAATTTCAGACATCGCAGTTAAGACCATCAACGGTGAAGATAAGCAGTTAAACGATTACATCGGTAAAGTACTCTTAATTGTGAATGTGGCTTCCTAAGATTTTGAATTTTGAATTTTAAATTATTATTTGTGTCTAAGTTGTCATGAACGTTGCAATTATTGGTTGTGGTTATGTTGGTTATACAGTTGCTCAATGTTGGCAGCAAAAAATGAATTTTGTTGTCAGTGCAACCACAACTTCTCCTGAGCGTGTCCCTGCACTACAATCAGTAGCGCAAAAAGTTGTAGTTACCCGAAGTAATGACCTAGATAGTCTAAAATCAGTTTTACACAATCAAGATGTTGTACTTTTGAGTGTTGGTGCAAAAGGTGCTGAGGTTTATGAAGAAACTTATCTCCAAACTGCCGAAACGTTAGTTTCAGTCTTACGGCAGATTAAAAGTGTGAAACAATTAATCTACACAGGGAGTTATGCCGTATATGGTGACAGAAATGGTGTATGGGTAGATGAAGAAACACCGCTTGCACCTGCTACTTTAAATGCACAAATTCTCCGAAAAACAGAGGATGTTTTACTATCAGCATCTAACGAAAATCTCCGTGTTTGTATCTTCCGCTTAGGAGGGATTTACGGGACTGGCAGGGAACTGGTAAAAATATTTAATAGATATTCTGGTACAACCCGTCCCGGTGGCGAAGATATTACTAATTGGATTCATCTGGATGATATTGTTGGTGCAATAGAATTTGCGCGTCACCATCGTTTGCAAGGAATTTACAATCTAGTAGATGATGCACATCTTACCAGTCGAGACTTGCTAGATAGTTTATTTGAAAATCATAATTTACCCAAAGTTATATGGGATACTTCTATCAAGAGTACTCGCCCATATAATGCTTTGGTATCGAATGAAAAGCTCAAAGAGGCTGGATATCAGTTAATTCATCCACAAATGATTTTTTAGCAAGTATCAAAAACTAAGAATTATGCAACCTTTTACTATAGCTAACACAACCAATTTGACAGCATCTCCTAGCCAATTTTACACTTGGCAGAATTATCGTTGCGCTTACGAAGTTCATCAGCCAACTAATACAACACCTGAAAGCATTCCCTTACTGTTAATTCATCCTATTGGCGTGGGATTATCGCGGCAATTTTGGTGGCGATTTTGCCGCGAATCGGACAATACAAATCAGCATTATTCAATTTATAACCCTGATTTATTAGGATGTGGTGCAAGTGATATGCCCCATGTAGCTTACACTCCTAATGATTGGGCAGAACAGTTGCAGTACTTTTTGCAAACAGTAGTTCAAAAACCTGTTGTAGTAGTAGTCCAAGGGGCATTATTACCAGTTGCGATCGCATTAGTTCAAAAAGCATCAAATTTAATCGCCGGACTTGTACTTTCTGGGCCTCCAGCATGGCCTTTGATCACAAAAAACTCACCAGAATGGCGACAAAAAGTTCTTTGGAATTTGTTAGATTCACCTTTTGGCAGTGCTTTTTATCGCTACGCACGCACCCCAAATTTTTTACGTTCTTTCTCGACTCGTCAACTCTTTGCTTCTGATCATGCTGTGGATGCAGAGTGGTTAAATACATTGGTTGCAGGTGCAGAAAATCCCGCTAGTCGCCATGCAGTATTTTCTTTTTTAGCCGGATTTTGGCGACAGGATTATGGTAGTGCGATCGCATCTATTCAGCAACCAACATTAGTGGCTGTAGGGGAAACAGCATCGAGTATTAGCCAAGAAGGTAAAAAAGAAACCCCAGATGAACGTTTGGCTGATTACCTGGCCTTTTTACCTCAAGGTCGAGGTATAAAAATAACTGGGCGCAATGTTTTACCTTATGAATCCACTGCTGAATTTGTCGCAGCGATCGCCCCATTTATCAATGAACTTTCTTTAGCTGATTGACAGTTTAGATTAAACCAGTCCTCTCATGATAGGTTATGACTGGAATTAATTACTAAAGGCAAGCAAAATTATGTTCCCCAATCGCCGAGGGCAAAGGGTTCCCAATGTCACTTTCCATACTCGTCATAACGACCAGTGGGTGGATATAACAACCGAAAAGCTATTTACTGATAAGACAGTGGTAGTTTTTTCCTTACCGGGTGCTTATACTCCAACTTGTTCATCAACTCATCTGCCTGGTTACAACGAGTTGGCTAAAGCTTTCAAAGAAAATGGTGTTGATGACATTATTTGTATTTCTGTCAATGATACCTTTGTGATGAATGAATGGGCAAAGGATCAAGAGGCAGAAAATATCATACTAATTCCCGATGGAAATGGTGAATTTACCGAAGGCATGGGAATGCTGGTAGATAAATCAGACTTAGGTTTTGGGAAGCGATCGTGGCGCTATTCTATGTTGGTAAAAGATGGTGTAATTAACCAGATGTTTATTGAACCAGACGAGCCAGGAGATCCCTTTAAGGTGTCCGATGCTGAGACAATGCTCAGATATATAAATCCCCAAGCAGTGAAGTCCGAAGTCGTCTCTCTGTTTACAAAAGTGGGTTGTCCTTTCTGCGCTCGTGCTAAAGCGATGCTCCAGGAACGTGGGATCAACTACGAAGAAATTACCTTGAGTAAGGATATTACCACCCGCTCGTTACGAGCAGTTACAGGAGCGACAACAGTTCCCCAAGTATTTATTGATGGTAAATTAATTGGTGGTTCTGAGGCACTAGAAGCCTACTTCGCTGCTAAATAGGATTTTAGTAGCTAAACTGTGTACGTGTGTCAACTTTAGCTAAAATCCCTTTGAAACCTCGTTTCCGGTCTCTGGCTGGAAACGAGGTAAAAATCTTTTAATGAGATTAGCTCATAGGATAAATGTGGGTAGATTTGCTGAAATTTTTAGAGAATAACAGCTTTACGAGTTCAAAATCTAGTTTAGAAGTTCAAAATCTAGTTTAGAAGTTCAAAATCTAGTTTAGAAGTTCAAAATCTAGTTTAGAAGTTCAAAATCTAGTTTAGAAGTTCAAAACTTGATTTACGAGTTCAAAACCTAGTTTAGAAGTTCAAAACCTGATTTACAAGTTGGAAAGTAGATTTTTGAGTTAAAAAACTTGATTTACCAAACCCTTGATAATGGTGCGTTACGAACTTCGTTCTAACACACCCTACAATACTACAATACCTATTAAAAAACAATATGCTTGCTAGAATCCGCCGGCTTTTAAGTCAGTTTTTTAATAAATCAAGAATAATCAACAATGAACCACTAAATAAAGTGAGTTTGATTGTCATTATTTTGATTGATATTTTTATCTTGATTAATGTTTTTATAGGACTCGATGATATTAGCAGATGGCATATCAGCCCAACCCAGGCTTATCCATGTTATTCAGAGTGGCAAAATTACCAGACAAAAACCACTAAAGATAAAGACTATGAAATTGTTAGACTTTCATTACTAGATAATACAAACAATCAACTCAGTTTTCAGCGAAACTATCAACAAGCTGAAGTAGGACATCTGGGTAAGGTTTCTCAAACGTGCTTGCAATATGCCGACTACAAAGATAAGATTAACAATCCTGAAAAGCAGCAAATTATAAAAATTATTGATCAAAAACAAGCGCAAATCAGTACCTTTGAACAAGCCAATCGCACTATTAGAACTCAATATGACTCAACGCTTCTAGAAAAAATTGCAGGTCAAGGTCGTGAGCAGTCAATTAATCAAGTCGGTGCTGAAAAAGCTAAACAGGCATTAGAACAAAATAACCGCCAAATTTCTACACGGAAAGCGGAAATTTCTACTCTTAAAAATGAACTTCTTTCTAAACCGGAAAGTGTTAGTTTTATAGCCTTTCTTCAGGATAAAACTCAATTCAATTCGGTTGAGAAAGGCTATAAACAGGCATCATTTTGGTATCCAAGTATCCAACTTGGTTTTCAGTCGCTCTTTCTTCTACCGCTAATTCTCGTTGCTTTATTAGTTCATAAATTTACTCAACGAAGAAGATACGGGCTGATATCGCTCATTAGCTGGCATTTGCTAGTTATATTTTTTATCCCACTGATTCTTAAAATATTTGAATTTCTTCAAGTCGGCGTAATATTTCAATTCCTCTTTGATATAGTCAGCGCCCTTTTCGGCGGTTTACTTTTCCTGATAAATTATGTTTATATTTTGCTGATTCCACTTATTGGTTTTGGCATTATCCAGTTTTTTCAAAAATTTGTCTTTAATGCTAAAGTCCAAGCAGCTAACAGATTTCAAAAATCACACTGTGTCAATTGTGCTAAAACAATTCGGCATCATGATACTTACTGTCCGCACTGTGGCTATTATCAGTACGTTGAATGCCAAAACTGTCATAATCTTACTTATAACCATTTGTCTTACTGTAAACATTGTGGGACTTCTCAAGATTCCAGTAATTTGTAATCGGTGAAATGGTTTATTAGGCGTTGCATAAATGCGGGATGATTTTTCTCACGCAGAGGCGCAGAGACGCAGAGAGGATAAGGAGTTTTAGATTTCAATACATAACATTTCATCCCTTGATTCAGCAACGCCGTTTATTAGTCTTTTTAACTAGATATGGAAAGAATGAAAAAAGCCAATAAAGAGAGTCAGTCACCTCTTGATTTTCTCAAAAACTTGTTGATTGCCCGTTGGCGATCGCTCTTACTCCTCTTGATAGGAGTATATTTACCTTTGCAGGTCTTTGAAATCCTGACAGTGAAGATATGGCAAAATGAAGCTGGCTTTCCGTGGGATGTGCCTATTCTGTTAGCTATTCACTCTACAGCAAACCCACAATTGGATGTTTTAGCAGTGACGCTAGCTAAAGTTGGGTTGCCTTGGACGGCAATACCAATTTTAGGGGCGATCGCATTAATATTATTACTTCAAAAACGCTGGCGATCGTTAGCTTATTTAGTCACTACCTCAGTGGGAAGTGTGATCATCAACCGCACAGCAAAGGCATTAATGCATCGAGTGCGTCCGCAATTGTGGCAGTCTATTGCACCTGAGTTGAGTTTTGCATTTCCTAGCGCTCATGCCATGACGAGTATCACTTTAGTAGCAATTTTGCTAATCTTAAGTTGGGCTAGCCCGTGGCGCTGGTTAGTTCTCATATTCGGCAGCTTATATGTAATCGCTATTGCGTGGTGTCGTCTTTATTTGGGGGTTCACTTTCCCAGTGACATTCTCGCAGGTTGGATGGTTGCATTAGCTTGGGCAATTGGTGCCAGTCTAATTATCAAACCGGATATAATTACAGCCAAATCCATAGCTGGCGAACGAGATAAAGATGAAACTACTTTACTCCCCGAAGAAAAAAGTTGATAACTGAAGATTAAACTAGCAAAAAATTGGCTTGGTCAAAGTTACAATTATTTTTAGGTAAATGTGCCACATCTTTTTTATCTCACGCAGAGGCGCAGAGTCGCAGAGAGAAATCAAGAATATGGTCTAAAAGATTTCGATGGATTTTAGATTGGGTTTTAATGGTTTAAATTTGATGGCGTGCGGTAACTATAACCAAGATTAGAATCTTTTTGAATATGTGTTTTAATACTATCGAGGTCTATAAAGCAGTCAGCAACATCAATCAAACTTTCGCTAGTTGTTGTTTGCAAACTGACTACTTCTACCCGAACTCCCATTCTGCTGACAGCATTCACAGCATACGCTAAATCTCCATCTCCACTGACTAAGATCGCAGTATCATAGTAAGGAGCTAAAGTTATCATGTCTACAGAAATTTCTACGTTCAAATTTGATTTTTTGAAATTCTCTGCTGGCAAAGCAATATCTTTTGCCACTACACGATAGCCATTACGACGCATCCATAATAGAAAACCCTGCTGTTTTTCATGGGTGATATCAACTCCAGTATAGAAGAAAGCACGCAACAGTCTCGAACCGTTGGTTAAATAACAAAGCAATTTAACATAGTCAATTTCTATGCCAAGTTGTAAAGCTGTATTAAATAGGCTTAAGCCATCAATAAAAATAGCAACTCGACCGCGATTCAAACGAGTGAAAATGGAACTATCAGGTGCAGTATCTCGGATCTTAGTATCTTTACCTTTCGCAGCAGTATCGCTCAAATTTTGCCCTTGCCAATGTGGTTTAGCTTTGAGTATTTTAGATTCATTTAATTCATTTATTTTTTTGCTAAAATTAGTTATAATCATTGATACCTCTGGATTTTAAAGTTAAAAAAGGTTTTGAGTATAGTCTGTGCTGATTATATGCGATCGCACCTCAAAAGAAAAACCCTGGCAAAGAATGTGGGTAATCTTTAAATCCAATTTTTATAAAATTTTATCTTAATTAGCGAGCGATCGTCAGTCAAAAGTAATAAATAAATCATTGACAACTGAAAATACAAGATTCCCGACCTTTTTAAGAAGTCGGGAATGTGAGCCTTAACCTTTAGCTAACTTATTTTTAGATATGTAGTAAACCTGACTGCCAGTATCCGGTACAAAATGGCAACTGACAGATGAGTGCCATAATGACTTCCAAATTGGTTCCTCAGATTTGTGGAAATGCTCACCCATCACAGGTTTTATTGCCTCAGTTGCCTTCAGCAAATTGTAGTGAGGGATATTAAGAAATATGTGATGAGCAACATGAGTACCGATATCGTGATGGATATGATTGATCAAACCATAATCACGATCAATACTAGAAATCGCGCCTTTTAGGAAAGTCCAATCTTCTCCACGATACCAAGGAATATCTGGCTCAGTATGGTGCAAGAATGTCACCAAATCTAGCCAAATTATGAACACAATATAGGGCGCAGCGTAATATTTCAGCAACCACATCCAACCCCATTGGTAGGTAAGAAAGCCCAGTAAACTTACCATACCAATCAAAAGTACAGTGCTAGTGATCACATCCCATTTTTCTGATGGTTTGAAAAGCGAACTGCTGGGTAAAAAGTGGGAGCCTTCTTTATTAGGAGAACGCTTAAACAGATACACAGGATAAGCCAATAGAAAAGCATAATATCGGCCTATTTTTTGTGCTAAAGGCATCTCCTTGTATTGTGATTCCGTCACCGGATACCAGCTTTCATCATTATCAATATTGCCAGTATTCTTGTGGTGAGTTCTGTGGCTAATCCGCCAACCATGATAAGGAACAAGTATTGGTGTGTGAGAAAGATGTCCGATGAAATCATTGAGCCATTTATACTTAGAAAAAGATTGATGTCCGCAGTCATGTCCGACTACAAACAAAGCCCAAAACATAGTTCCTTGCATTAGCCAGAAAATCGGAAAGAAAAGCCAAGAATCCAGGTAATGAGCAACTGCATAAAACAGACTGATAATCACAATGTCACGAAAGAAGTAGAAAAGTGATTTTGTCACATTGGGCTGAAAGCATTCAGCAGGAATTGCAGCTTTTAAGTCCCCAAGTGTGAAAGGCAATTTAGTTGCATCCTCAGACGTTTCATAGTCAGGAGGATTGTTGAATGTGATTATATTTGATTGCACTGGATTCTTTTGATTGGATACAAATCGGAACTTTATTTGAGATAAGATAATCTCACTTCTAGGATGCCCACGAAACTAGCGATCGCTAACATACAAGAGGATAATTTCTGGCAATTTACTTAAAATTTTAGTCAGTAAATAATTGCCAGATTCTATTAAAACACAGCATGACAAACGCTCTCGTTTATTCAAGAGCGTGAGTGTAATCACAGCGCTATTTATTGCTCTGTGTAATGTTCGTTGAAAGTCTTATAGCCTACATCAGTTACGTACAGTTGACACTCGTCTGTAATCTGCTTCATTAAAGACCAAGAAAACTGACATTCATTATGCAAATAAGGCTCCCAACTTTCTTTGATGCTGCTGTAAGCTAGCCGCAAGTTATAAGAAGGAATCGCAGTGGAAATATGATGAGGGACATGAACATTGATATCGTGGCAGAGGATTTCTACCCAACGCGGATAATCGCAATGAATAGTCCCAAATAGCTGTGCTAGAGCCTGATTCCACTTGTTAGCTGCCATAAAAGGAACATCTGCGGCAGTATGGTGAACAATAGTAAAAGTACTCATCCAAAAATGGTAAATCATCCAAGGTATTAGCCAAAACTTGACAAATCCCCAGATACCAGTTGTGGCGATTAGGAGCGGAAAAGCGATCGCTGCAAATACCACTACCACTGCCACAGAAAGCTTAATACTAGATTGGTCTTTAGTTTTGAAGTTACGCCAATCAAAATGCACCACAGCCCAATGTCCAATGGAACCCACCCACCAGAAGCGTTTACGGATGAATCCCTCAAAAGCAAACTGCAAGGTTTTGTCCCAACTTTTAAACACTTCCTGTCTGATTGGATGCCAAGCGTTGTCTTTATCCAGCTTGTTGGTATGAGTATGGTGATAATTATGCTTAATCCGCCAACTATGAAAAGGATAAATTAACGGCATCATGAAGAAGTGTCCGACCAAATCATTTACCCAACGACGTTTGGCAAATGATCTGTGACCACAATCATGGCCAATTACAAAAAACCCTGTTAAAGCAGTGCCGGTAAAAATCCAAGCTAGGGGCAAAAGAAACCAAGGAGCGATCGTCAGGCTGTAGTAGCCCAAGGCAACTGCCAAGACACTGATTATTACTTGTGTCCAAGCTTTGCGACGGTTTTGCTGAAAACATTCCCGTGGCAGCGTTTTGACAATATCTTTGAGCCTCAGGTCGGAATTACTAGGCTCGTCACTTAGTTTCTCGCTATTAATTATTGATGTAGTCATGAACACCTGAAAAACAATAAACTCCTCCACCAAGTCACCAAAAAAGTGGCTTGCCGCAAAATTTCTTAACATTAGTGCTTTGGATTATAGCAACCTAACCTATACAAGCGCACCCGTAAATAGCTTTTGGAAGCCATTTCAAAATTGGCGTATGAATTTGGTTACTACAGAAAGTCCTTCATCGTTAGTCATTTACTCAGGACGGATGACTAATGACAAAGGACAAAAATCTTACTGCTTTGTTGGGGCTAACTTCACATTAGTAGCCAGACCTACTGCTTGCAGCAATTGAACTGTCATCCAGGTTAAATCGATTTCCCACCATTCCAGCCCGTGACGAGCTGAGTATTGAAAGGCATGATGGTTATTATGCCAGCCTTCACCGAAAACTAACACGGCTACCCACCAGCAATTAGTCGAGCGATCGCCAGAATCATAGCTCTGATAGCCAAACTTATGAGTGGCGCTGTTCACCAACCAAGTGCAGTGGTAAACCCAGACAATGCGAACAAAAATTCCCCAAACAACGAATGGCCAGCCACCCAGAAGCAAAAGTAATACACCCAGAGCCACCTGGATCAAAATGAAATATTTTTCTAAAAACTGATAAACTGGGTCTTCGGCAATATCTTTGGTGAAACGAGGAGCATCAGCGTGAGCAGGACAAAAATGAGTCAGCCAACCCATGTGGCTCCACCAGAAGCCCTTATTAGAATCATGGGGATCTGAGTCAGTATCAGAGTTTAAATGATGGATACGATGTGTCCCTACCCACTCAATTGGTCCTCCTTGGCAAGAAAGTGTCCCGAAGAAAACCAGAAGATACTCTAGCCACTTGGGAGTTTGAAAACTGCGGTGGGTGACAAGGCGGTGAAACCCCAGAGTAACGCCTAAACCACCAGTTACCCAATATAGCAAGAAACCCACACCAACTGCCGTCCAGCTAAAATTCCCAGGAACAAAAGCAAACAAAGCGCCGATGTGCAGTCCAACGAAAAACAGGGTATTCACCCAGTTAATTTGAGGTTTAGTTGAAGTAGCAATTGTCATGCAGTAACCTGAATTTGAATTTTCCAGCCTAACCTGTGCGATCTTAAAATCCGCATATCTATAATTTTTTGTGAACGAGGAACTAATGAACAGCTTGGAACATTTGCGGCAAGCAGAACAGGCACTATTAGAAATTTTTTCTGGAATTGACACTCAGGTCAAGCATAATCTAAAACGAGTGCTGGATGCCTTTCGTAATCACCGTGTGGGCGCACACCACTTTGCTGGTGTAAGTGGCTATGGTCATGATGATTTAGGACGAGAAACTTTAGATAAAGTTTTTGCTGAAGTTATGGGTTCCGAGGCTGCGGCGGTGCGAGTGCAGTTTGTTTCAGGAACTCATGCGATCGCTTGTGCTTTGTTTGGTGTACTCCGTCCTGGAGATGAAATGTTAGCAGTGGTCGGTTCTCCCTACGATACGCTCGAAGAAGTCATTGGTTTACGGGGTCAAGGTCAAGGCTCCCTTATCGAGTTTGGCATAAATTACCGCCAATTGGAGCTAACTCCCCAAGGAACTATAGATTGGCAAGCTTTAAGTACTAATGTGGCTGATAACACTCGTTTAGTGTTAATTCAGCGCTCTTGTGGCTATTCTTGGCGTCCGAGTTTATCAATTGCCGATATTGAAAAAATTATCCATTTGGTGAAACAGCAAAACCCGAACACAGTTTGCTTTGTGGATAACTGCTATGGCGAGTTTATTGAAACCAAGGAGCCCACAGCCGTAGGTGCTGATTTAATAGCAGGGTCATTGATTAAAAATCCCGGTGGCACCATTGTCAGCGCTGGTGGTTATGTCGCCGGTCGCGCTGATTTGGTGGAAGCAGCCGCCTGTCGTCTCACTGCTCCCGGTATCGGTAGTTATGGCGGTGCTACTTTTGACCAAAATCGTCTTCTGTTCCAAGGACTATTTTTAGCGCCGCAGATGGTAGGAGAGGCGATGAAAGGGACATACTTAACTGGTTATGTATTTGACAAACTCGGTTATCCAGTGAATCCCGCACCTCTTGCGCCTCGTGGGGATGTGATTCAGGCAATTAAACTCGGTTCTGCCGAAAAGCTAATTGCCTTCTGTAAAGCCATACAACAACATTCTCCAATTGGTTCTTATCTCGACCCGGTTCCAGATGAAATGCCGGGGTATGAGAGCCTGGTAGTCATGGCTGGAGGGACGTTTATTGAGGGTAGTACTTTGGAATTATCGGCAGATGGGCCTTTGCGTGAGCCGTATGTAGTTTATTGCCAGGGGGGGACTCATTGGACTCATGTGGCGATCGCTTTGGAGGCTGCGATCGAAGCGGTGGAAAGAACATGAGTTAGGATTGTGTCACGCAGAGGCGCAGAGGCGCAGAGAGTCATGATTGAGAATGAAGTTTCGGGTGCAATTGTGGATGCTGCTTACAAGGTTCACACGACTTTGGGTCCTGGTTTGCTGGAATCAGTTTATGAGACGGTGATGGATTTTGAGTTACGGAGGCGGAAGTTACAAGTTAGAAGACAGGTGTTGGTTTCGATAGTCTATGAGGGTGTACTTTTGGAGGAAGGCTTTCGCGCTGATTTAATAGTCGAAGATAAAGTAATTGTTGAACTCAAATCAGTGGAATCTGTTCATCCAGTACACAAAAAGCAGCTATTAACCTACCTGCGTCTTGCCGATAAACGAGTTGGATTACTGATCAACTTTAACGTCTCATTAATCAAAGACGGCATCTCCCGTGTAGTCAATAACCTCTAAAACTCTCTGCGCCTCTGCGCCCCTGCGTGACACTACTCCGGCAACTTATACTGCCCAACAATCCGCTTGGCAAACTCCGGCACGTGCGCCTCTAACTTCTCTGGGTAATTCCGCTTCACATACAAATAATTCCGAGTAAAGTGCGAATCAATCGAAAACCGCGCATATTCTAACCCCTTTGGCCCGATTTTCTCAATCACGACACCCATCAGTTTTGCTGCCCACATTGGCAGAGTCACCCCTTTATCATAAGCGGGAATACTTTGCTGTACAGCTTCCTTCCGGTTTCCCTTAGACATCACTGGTTGAGTGTCTAACTGGTCTTTCACCAAATCCAGCATTTCCTTACCAGTGTCATTTCTAACTACAATCCACTGCCAGCCGAAGGGCGCACCCATGTAGCCAACGACTAAATCGGCTAGGGAGTTGACGTAATCAAAGCAACTCATACAAGATGGGGCAAAAACATCTTTTAGTTGGTTAGTCTTCAAGCCAAAGAAAGGCACGGTTTCTGATGAGCCATCTTCATGTTTGAAGTGAACCCGGAAGTCTTGCATGAACTCGTAATGTACAACTGTATCAGGCGATCGGCTGGTGGTTTCTAAGAATTTTTGCAGTCCGGCGCGGTTAACATTATCTACGCACGGTGTACCCAAAACATACAGTTTTTCTAAGCCAAGTTGTTTTTCTACGGCTCGTAATGCCTGAATTTGGCAACCAACACCAATTACTAATAGTCGCTTCATACCCGATTTTTCCACCTGTTCCAATACGGAAAGGTTCGGGGAAAGTGTTGGTTTATTTACCCGCGCTGCTAGTATTTCTTCTGGAGTCCGGGCGATAACGGGCATGGGTTGAAAGCGGTCTTCTTTGGTGTTTTGGACACAGACGACACCTTCAACTAAGCCGCGATTGAGCATTTCAATGGCAATGCTGCTAACAATCCCCGTCCATTGTGCGCCTTCGATGGGCTGTTGTTTCCGCGCTGCGATCATGTCTTGGTGAACACCAAAGTAGAGTTCATCAGGGTTATCAAGATGGCGCGATCGCGTGTGCGTTTCTTCTTCAAGTTCGCCTATTTGCTGATTAATAAAAGCGCAGGCTTCCTTGACATAGTGAACATAGTATGTATCACACAGACCGCACTCGCTACAGAGTTCTTTAGCAGGGCGACGGCTAGTAGGTTTTAAGGCTTTGGCTTTTTTGTGAGGAGAAACTGAGGTCATGTAAATTTTTTGTTTTATCAAGGAATCGCTTTTATTACAATACCTTCACTGGCCATGAACTTCACGATAGAAATTGAACAAGAATTGGATACGGATACATCCGGGAGCTTGAAGCCATTCGCGTCGCGTAAAGGGCATAGGCAAGCTCAATGTCTTCCTGTGGGGTGATGTCAGTTGGTAC
>Ga0209591_10000165_pt1 | contig 85701 bp, 76 predicted proteins | sample MAT01_FD_187207 | JGI IMG/M metagenome (GOLD analysis project Ga0209591, IMG submission 187207) | Freshwater microbial communities from Lake Fryxell liftoff mats and glacier meltwater in Antarctica - MAT-01 (SPAdes) (version 2) | ecosystem: Environmental > Aquatic > Freshwater > Ice > Liftoff...
AGTGCCCTCCTCAGCGGTGGCACTGCCTGCCGTGGCCGGGGCGGTCGGGGACCAGGTCGAGGTTCTGGCCGACGGTGGCGTGCGGACCGGACTGGACGTGGTCAAGCTGATGGCCCTGGGCGCGCGGGCCGTGCTGCTGGGTCGGGCCTGGGCCTGGGCGGTCGCGGCAGACGGCGAGGCCGGGGTTTCGAGCATGGTCGATTTCCTCAAGGGAGACATCGACACCGCCCTCGGTCTGACCGGACTCAACTCGGTCACCGAGCTGGATCGTTCCGCCCTTTACGAACCGTGACCTGAGGCCATGACTTCAGTTGTGTCGGAGAGTTGCTGTCCGGTCGGCGTCGTCGCTTGACGGGTCCACCCTGGTGTGCGAACGTCGGGCGGTGAGACGAATCAGGAACCACCTGACATTTGCGAACGTTGTGTCGGTGATTGCGCTGTTCGTCGCCCTCGGTGGCGGCGCTTACGCGGTCTAGATCGCGCCGAAGAACTCGGTGGCCACCCAGAGCATTCGCAACGGCACGATCCGATCCGCCGACATCGGAACAGGGCAGGTCAAAGCGTCCGACATAAAGCGCGGGTTACTTCGTGATACGACCGCCGGGAACAATAAGAGGGCCCTGGCCGTTTGCGTCCAGACGCTCACGGACTTTGTGCCGTGCCTCAGTGCCGAAGTGACGATGACGAAGGAGGGTCGCATCTTCGCTACGGCCGACGGAAACGCCGACTCGGGTTCTGGCGGCGTTCCGGTCGGGGTGAACACATGCAGGCTGACTGTCGACGGCGTCGCTTTCACGGACGAAGTGGTGATCGCAGCCAACTTCAGCCCGGGGGAGTCATTCTCGTTCGCAGGCGTGACCGAGCCGGTTCTGGCTGGAACTCACTCCGTAGTCCTCGAGTGCAAGGGCAACGGAACCCTGCCGGGGCCACGGATCTTCTTCCCGAGCGTGACCACACTTGAACTCGGGTCGGGCTGACTTCAACTCGGCTGGCTGAGGCAGGGTCTGTAACCGCTAACGGGTAACGGCGACCCGTTCGCGGATCTCGGCCATCAGTCGGCGGGCCAGTTCGGCCGGGTCCTCGCCGGGCCGGACCTGCCCGCCTGCCGGCGGGAAGAACTCGATCTTGACGCGAGGGCGTTTCGGGAATCGCTTGAGGTCGGTGCCGCCTTGGACTGCGACGAGCACAACCGGAACCGCCGGGCAGGCCAGAGCGAGTCGGGCGACACCCCTGCGCGCGCGGAGCTGCTCGCCCCGGGAGACAGTGCCCTCCGGGAAGATCCCGATCGCCTCTCCGCGGCCGAGCCCCGCCACCGCGGCTTCGATGGCTGCCACATCGCTTTCGCCGCGACGGATCGGGATCTGACCGGCGCCGTCGAGAATCCAGGCGAACGGAGGGAACTCCCAAAGCGACGCCTTCGCCAGAAAACGCAGCTGGCGGCCGCGCCACATCATCGACTCGAGCATGACCAGCGGATCGAGCCAGGCGTCATGGTTGGAGACGACCAGGATCGGACCCCGGGCAGGCAGGTTCTCCAGCCCGGTGACCTCCAGCCTCACCCACCCGCGAAGCCAGCGCAGCGAGTAGCGGATCGCCTGGTAGAGCTTCCATCCCTGTCGCTGCGCCCCCTGCATGGGGCCAGACGATAGACCTTCGTCCGTCCGGATCGTCACCCCTTTCGGGTGTGCGCCACGTTCGCATCAAGCCGCGGTTTGCGAATAGGCTGGCCGGCGTAGTTGTCATGGAAACCGAGGCTGAGAGCAGATCGTCCTTCAGAGTCACCGCCGCGGTGGCGCTGATAGCGCTTTCCGGGGCCTGGAACGCGGGCAATGTCGGGCCGGTCGCTTCGGAGCTGGCCACCGAGTTTGATGTCTCGCTTGCCCTGATCGGTGCCCTGGCCGGCACCCTGTTTTTCGGTGCGAACGTGCTCGGCCTGCTATTCGCAGCGCAGCTCGGTGAGGCCATCGGGCTGGTCAGGGCCTTGCGGCTGGCCTGCGCCATGGTGTTGCTCGGCAACCTGCTGTTCGCCCTCACGCCCGTATTCGCCGGCCTGGCAGTCGGTCGAATCCTGCCCGGTCTCGGCTTTGCGCTGACCACCACGGTCGGCATCGTCTGGGCCCGTGACGTCGGCGGGGTGCGTCTGCTCGGGGTTTTCGGCGCTTCGATCCAGCTCGGCATCGCCCTGGCCCTGCTGACCGGCAGCGTTCTTGCCGACGCCGGGGTCGACTGGCGGGTCGGCTTTCTGATCAGCGCGGCGCTGGCGGCCCTTGCTTTCGCTTCAATCCCGCCGGACGCCGTTTCCAGTCCGCTGCCGGAGCGCCGCTCCCAGGGCTTCCTCCGGCTCGCCTTCCGCAGCGCGCGGGTCTACCGGCTGGCTTTGATGTTCATCTCGATCTATGGCGTGCCGATGATCCTCGGTGCCTGGATGATCGAGTACCTCTCCAGTGAGGGTGATGTATCCAAGACCCTGGCCGGCCTGGCTTCCTTCCTGCTCTTCGGACTTTCGGCGGCCGCCCGGGCTTACGGCGCGAGCCTGAAGCAGCGCGGATTCGGGCACGCCGTGCTTGCGGGCACCCTGGGTCTCGCGGCGATCGGCCTCGCTGCGATCGCACTTGACCCGGTCACTGCGGCAGCCTTCGCTGCGGCTTTCCTTCTGGCGATCGGTTTCGGGATTCCCTATGCCACCGCGCTGACCGAAGCCCAGGACCTCTACCCGGAAGAGCCGGCCGAGCCGCTTGCGCTTATGACCCTGGTCGCACTGCTGCTGCCGATCGTGGTCATCCCTCTGGTCGGCCACGCGATCTCGAGGGGCAGCGGGGACATCGCCTTCGCGGCACTGGCCATGTTTCTTGTTATCGCCGCGGTGGCCAACCTGCGGCGGACCGGCATCCCGCTCACCAGCGGAACCGGTGACCTCGGTAGGTGACGCCGGCCACCCCGGGTCTTTCGAGTTACGCGAGTCCGGTCAGACACCTTCGCGGGCTCTTTCAAGACCGTCGAGGATCAGTTCCAACCCGTACTCGAACTCGTCGCCGTAGTCGTAACCGGGCTGGAGTACGTGCTCGGCGGCCAGCTCCCTGAGGTGTTCATATTCATCCGCCGGCAGCTGGCCGACGATCGCCCGGGCCAGCTCCTGAGATTGCTCTCCGGTGCTGAAGGGCATGTTCGCTTCCTGGAGGGCGAAGCCGTAGATGTAGCTATCGATTACCGAGAAAGCATGGGCCGTCAGGGACACCGGGAAGCCCGCCTGCCGCAGGGTGCCGATCACCGCGTTGTGGTGCCGCAGGGTCGCCGGACCCGGGGTGGCCCTCGAGTCCATGAGGGCCAAAGCCCAGGGGTGCCGGTTCAGGACCTCCCGGGCCGAGGTGGCACGCTCGCCCATCGCGGTCTTCCAGCCCACATCACCGTCGGGGATTGCGATCTCGCTGAAGATCAGGTCGACCATTCCGTCGAGCAGGTCTTCCTTGTCGGCCACGTGGTTGTAGAGGGACATCGCTTCGACGCCGAGCTCGCGTCCCAGCTTTCTCATCGAGAGTGAAGCGATTCCCTCGTTATCTGCCAGTTTGACCGCGGCGCGCAGAACCCGTTCCCGGTTGAGCCGGGCGCGGCTGGTCCGGTCCTCCTTGCCGTTCGGGGTCATTTCGGGCTCCCGGAGTTCACCGCTTAAGCTTACAGTGTATGTTTAGGCTTACGCTGTAAACAAATTCGGAGAGCGAGACCGTGGGCGAAGAAAAGCGAATGAAGGCGATCGTCCAGGACGAGTACGGCGAAGCAGCCGACGTCCTGCGGCTTGAAGAGATTGAGATCCCCCGGATCGGAGACGACGAGGTCCTGATCCGGGTTCAGGCGGCCGGCGTCGAGCGGGGGGCCTGGCACCTGATGGCGGGTTTGCCGTATCTGGTGCGTTTCGCCGGCTTCGGGCTGCGCGCACCGAAGAACCGGGTGCGCGGCCTTGACGCTGCCGGCATCGTGGAAAAGGTGGGGGACAGTGTGACCAGATTGCGACCGGGCGACGAGGTGTTCGGAATCGCCGAATCGTCGTTTGCCGAGTACGCCTGCGCCCGGGAAGAAAAGCTCCTGCCCAAGCCCGCCAACCTCAGCTTCGAGCAGGCGGCTGTCCTGCCCGTCTCGGGCATAACCGCGGTGCAGGCGGTCCGCGACCACGGAAAGGTCCAGCCGGGCGAATCGGTGCTGGTCATCGGCGCATCAGGCGGCGTCCGCACCTTCGCCGTACAGATCGCAAAGGCGGAGGGAGCCGAAGTGACCGGTGTCTGCAGCGCGGCAAAGGCTGACCTGGTGCGCGGGATCGGCGCGGACCATGTGATCGACTACGAAAGCCAGGATTTCGCAGAGGGCGGCCCGCGCTTCGATGTAATCCTCGACATCGCCGGGAACGCGTCACTTGCGCGGCTTCGTCGTGCCATGACCCCGAAGGGCAGGCTCGTGATCATCGGAGGCGAGGCCGGTGGGCGCTGGCTCGGCGGTACCGACCGCCAGCTTCGAGCAATGATGCTCTCGCCGTTCGTCAGCCAGAAGCTGGGTGCTTTCGTCTCACCGGAGAAACGGGAGGACCTGCTGGCCCTGTTGGAGCTGGTCGAGTCGGGCAGCGTGGTGCCGGTAATCGACCGGTCCTTTGCGCTGGCTGAAACTGCGGCGGCGATCGAGCACATGCAGAACGGCAGCGTCCGCGGCAAGGTCGTCATCAAGGTTGTCTGAGGCAGCCGGGCCCCGGGGGCGAGCACCTGCCTGGAGCCCGTTCTGGTTGAATCGACGCATGCAGCGACTGACCTTTCACAAGGATTTTGACCTGCCGCCCGAGCAGGTCTTCCCGTACTTTGCCGAGCACGAGAACCTTGGGCCGATGTTCGGCGCGAAGATCACCCGGCTCAGCGACGGGGACGACGGCAGCCGCAACGGCGTCGGTTCATGCCGGCGGCTCCAGGCAGGCCCGGCACCAGCCTTCGAAGAGACCATCACCGCCTTCGAGCCGGACCAGCTCATCGACTACCGGATCACGAAAGGTTCACCGCTCAAAAATCACCTCGGTGAGCTGCGCTTCACTCCGGCCGGCGGCGGCAGCCACCTCGAGTGGCGGATCTCCTTCAGTACCGCCGTTCCGGGCTTTGACCGGTTGCTGGCCGAAGTCCTGAAACGGCGGATCAGCCAAGGCCTGGCCCAAGCCGACCCCTCCACCTGAGCCGAAACCCCTCCTCGAATCCGGCGCTCTGTGCAGCCAAGTGCCGGAGATCCGGTCTCTCACCTCAGGGGACGAAGACGAGAATGGCGATCAGCAGAATCAGGGAAACCGTGCCCATGCCGTAGATGCCGCCGTACGGCAGAGGTCCGCTTCGCAGTCTCACCGGTTTCGAATGCCGCATCACTTGCCACTCTATCCCCACCGAGAGGGCCCGGCTTGACGCGCCGTCTGATTGACTGGCGCCACGAAGCGAAGAACCCGGTCAGGAGAGTTGACCATATCCCAGCCGTTCCTCCGGAAAAGTTCCTTCGCAACGAGACCGCCACGCAACAAGGAGAGTTCGCAGATGAGCAAGACAGTTCTGGTTACCGGTGCTTCGTCCGGAATGGGCAAGGAGACAGCCAGGAAGCTGCTTGCCGACGGCTACACCGTCTATGTCGCAGCGCGGCGGGTCGATCGCATGGCCGACCTCGAGGCGCTTGGTGCAACCGCGCTGGCGATGGACATCAGCAGGGACGAGCAGATCGTCGCGGCGGTCGAGCGCATCACGACCGAGAACGGCGGGGTCGATGTGCTGATCAACAACGCCGGATTCGGCTCTTACGGCGCGATGGAAGATACGACGCTGGAAGACGCGCGCTACCAGTTCGAGGTCAACCTCTTCGGACTGGCAAGGCTCACCCAGCTCGTGCTTCCGCACATGCGCGAGAAGAAGGCCGGCCGGATCATCAACATCTCGTCGATGGGCGGCCGGATCTACACGCCGCTCGGCTCCTGGTACCACGCGACCAAGCATGCGCTGGAGGGCTGGTCGGACTGCCTGCGCATTGAACTGGCCCCCTTCGGAATCGATGTCGTGATCATCGAGCCGGGAGCGATCGACACAGAGTGGGGCGGAATCATGGTCGATCAGATGATGGAGCGCTCAGGTGAGGGGCCATACTCCGACCAAGCCAAGAGAATGGCCGATGCCGCAGGCGGCGACGGATCGCCGGTGACGCTGATCGCTGACGTGATCGTCAAGTCGGCCGTGGCGAAGAAGCCGAAGACCCGCTACGTGGCCGGCAAGTACGCGCGCCAGCTGCTGACCCTGCGCAAGCTGGTCAGCGACCGCACGTTCGACCGCATAATCAAGAGCCAGATCTGACCGCAAGCTCGCCCCGCTGCGGACGAGCACGGGGGCGGAAGGTTGGAGTTTCAGCCGGCGGGTTGTCGATCGGGCGCTTGTTCATCCGGTTTGTTCAGCAGTCTGGTGGCAACCGCCCCGATGACTATGAGCGCGACTCCAGCCGCGACGGGCGCGCCACCCATGCTCAGCACGATGATGCCGATGACGGTGATCCAGGGGGTCAGGGTGGCGAGGAAATCACCGACCGTCGGCATTGAAGCCTCGCCATCGCCGTCAGCCGCATTCCGGGCTGCTTCCAGGCGGTCCGGGTACCAGATGGTGAACTGTGCGGCGATGATGAGTGGCAATGTCTGGATGATCCACCCGGTCCAGATGTTGTTCGAGTTATCCAGCACGGCGTCGCCGTAAAGGCCGGACGCCGCTTCGATCGCGAAGGCGGCCACCCAGACCCAGGAGATCAGGTAGTTGGCCCGCAGGAACCCGGGCGTATCCCAGTACTCCTTCGGAGTGTCCTCTTTCGCGTACTGCAGCGTGAACGGCTTGCGGATCACGACCGAACCGAGAACGATCACGAGCAGCGCGATGTTGGCGGTTTCACCTCCCCAGAGTTCCAGCCAGTCGCGGGTGCTCTCCGAGGCGAGCGCGACGAGTACGGCCAGGGCGCCGAAGTAGGTCACATCCGCGAACTCCAGGAGCTTCGGGGAACTGCCCCGGTACCAGTTGAGGATCAGGATCAGAAAGCCGGTTCCGAGCGCGACCGCGGCCGAGAGCTCGAGCCGCCCTTCGCCCTCGACGAGCGAGTAGACGATCCACGGAGAAAGACCGACCAGAGGGTTAGACAGGACCTTGTCGAGTAAGTTCCCCTTCTTCGCTGACCCGCTCACCTGTCACCAGACAGTAACGCCGTCCCCGGCGTTTGTCTACCAACCGCCGCAAGTTCGGCCGCATCATTTTCACACCATTGCTGTTGGTTACAGAGACGGGGAACTGCAGAGAACAGGAATCGGGGATCATCAGGGAATGAAGGAACGGATCGAGAGTCTGAGCAATGTCTGGCGACGGGCCGCGGTACCGCTACTGCTCGCCTTCGCCTTTTTCGCGGTGCTTGCCATCTCGGGGCCGGCTCCGGCCGGGGCGAAGACGGTCTGGCTCTGCAAGCCGGGCAAGCTCCGGGACCCGTGCAGTTCGTCGCTCAAGACGACGGTCATCTCTCCGACCGGCAGGATCCTCGACATCAAGAACCCGAAGCCCTCCCGGAACCCGAAGATCGACTGCTTCTACCTCTACCCGACGGTCAGCGGGCAGACGACACGAAACTCCAACCTGAGGATCGAGCCGGCCCAGCGCTCGATCGCCCGTGAACAGGCTGCGCGTTACTCCCAGCACTGTCGGGTCTTTGCGCCGATGTATCGCCAGCAGACCCTGCCCGCGCTCGAGAGCCCAGACCCGATCACCCCGGCTGAGACCCGCATCGCCTACCAGAGTGTCTTGGTCGCATGGAAGCAGTACCTGAAGCGGTACAACCGGGGTCGTGGATTCGTCTTTATCGGCCATTCGCAGGGAAGCGAGGTTCTGCGCCAGCTGATTTCGGAGGTCATCGACCCCAGGCCGAAGCTGCGCAAGAGGATGCTTTCGGCGCTGCTCATGGGAGGCAACGTCGAGGTAAAGGAGGGTCGCGGGATCGGCGGGGACTTCAGGCACATACCCGCCTGTCGCTCGGACCGGCAGCTCGGCTGCGTGGTCGGGTTTTCGGTCTTCAACGGCCCTGTGCCGATAAACGCCGCCTACGGTCGCGTCGGAGGCCCCTTCAATCCTGGAGATCCGACCAAATCAGACGTTCTCTGCACCAACCCGGCAGCTCTCGGCGGCGGTGCGGCGCCGGTCAATGCGATTTACCGATCCGGCTTCAACATCGCCTTTGCCTTTACGGGGCTGCCGCAACGGCGGGTCCGGACCCCATGGGTGGAAATGCGCGGTGCCTACAGCGCACGCTGCTCGTCAGCCCGCGATGCCGATGTTCTCCAGATAAGGCCGCGGCGCGGTGCGGCGAGGCTCAACCCGCTGCCGGACGCGACCTGGGGCGTTCATGTGATTGACGCCAACATCGCCCTCGGCAACCTGATCAATCTGGTCCGGACACAGATCGTTGCTTACTCCCGGCGCTGACCTTCAGGCACTGACCCTTACGGCTTGACCCGGATCGCTCCGCGCATCAGCGGGTGGATGCGGCAGAAGAAGGTATGGGTGCCGACCGGCAGGCTGGCCGGAGTCGACCAGGTGTTTCTGCCGACGGTCGGTGGACCTCCCGTGCCGAGCTGACCGGAGTCGAACTGGAACTCGCCGTCCGGGATCGGGTACGAGATGCCGGTTGACTTGTTACAGGGCGCTTTGCAGGAAGTCACCGAATGCCAGATCTCCTGGCTTGCGTCTCCCGCCGCGAGTTCGAAGGTGAACGACTGGCCTTTCTTGATCACCGGGGGCCGGCCGAGGCTGCCGGGAAGCCGGAAGTCCCCGGCTTCGTAGGAGTAGCCACCGATCTTGAACGGTCCGCTCGACAGCAGCCCGTCCGGCAGCGTGCGCGGGTCCGGCCCGACTACCGGGTTGTTGCCGCCGTGGTCGCTGTTTTCTTCGTAGTGGCCGTGATTGAGCACGCCTTCTTCGTCGACCTTGGTCTTGTAGGGGTTGTCCCCGCCGGTCCCGGCCGCCATGTAGACGACGTTGATACCCATCGATTCGTACCAGGAGGCGATCTTCGTCTCGTAGGTGGTCTGGAGCTCGAGGGTGTCTCCGGCCTTCACGGCCACCCGCCAGTCTTCATCGGTGCTGTACATGGCCATGTCCCAGGAGACCGGGCCGGTGTCGTAGAAGTACTTGGCCTTCGAGTTGAAGAGGTGTACCCGGTTGCCGGTCACCGAGGGCTGGGTCGAACGGCACGCTTTGTCGGCCCGCTTCGCCTTGTTGTCGAGCGCGCGTACCCGGTTCAGCTGCTTCCGGTTCGACCTGCTCAGGCGGCTCAGGCGTCGCGCGACGGTGGACTTCGCCGCGCCGCGACTTCGCGCGGCATGTGTCCGGCGCTGGCCGGCCAGCTTCCCGATTCGCGCCTTCAGTTTGCGGATCTGGGCGTCGTAGCTCTTCGGCGCGGGGCAGGAGGGTCCCTCGTACTCGGCCCCGTTCCGCTTCAGGTAGAGGTTCGTCGAGAGGCCGCCGGTGTGGACGTGACCGGTTGTGCCCACCAGCACGCCGTTGGAGGTGATCGTCCTCTCGTTCTTCTTGATGCCGGGCGGGTAAGGATTGCTCGCATCCTGGGGGTAGGTAAATTCGCCATCCTTGCCACCGGAGTCCCTGAGCACGTCAAACACCGGGTAGTTGCCGCTTTCGACATCCATCCAGATCGGCTTCACCGGCACGATGCCCAACGCTGCCGGAGAGGTGTCCGGAATGAAGTCGATCGTGTAAGTGATGTAGAGGGTCATCGGGTCGGGGACGAGGTTGTGGATCATGTGGTTGAGCATCCAGCTGTCCGAGAACTTGTAGCGCAGCCCGTAGCCGTCGGGCAGGTCGATGTTGGTCTTCTCTTCGCCGGTTGCGAAAAAGAGCCGTGAATCGGCGGGCGCGGAGTTGTTGATCCAGACGCCGTGGTGGAACATGACGCGGCTGGATTTGGGAATCGAGCCGTCTACGTTGACCAGGTTGGGAACGATCCGGGTGATCCAGCCGTTCACCAACGGTTTCTCCGATCCGGTCATCGGCTTGTAGACGATCCGGTTCTGGCCGGTGGTGATGTTCAATGGGCCGACCAGATAAGTGGTGCGTTGCGCCCCGTTTGGCAGGGTTTCGGTCTGGCCGACGGCCGCGGCGGCAGGCGAGCTGGCAGACAGAAGCAGGAGGGCCGGGAGCGCGAGCGCAGCCGTTAGCCGTCGGGCCCAGCGCATGAAACCGCCTGGTGCAAACTCCGAATTCGATTCAGGAACCACTAATTCCCCTTCCACCCACTAACTCCCCTTCCGACCGGATCCTGAAGGAAACCTGATCGCTTGCCGCAATGGTAGCGCCTCTGGTCGGCTTGGCCGATCGTCTTGGTCAAGGCATCATCGCTTCCGCAACTCGATCCGGCGGATCTTGCCGGTGAGCGTCTTGGGCAGGTCGGGCACGAACTCGATCTCGCGAGGGTAGGCGTAGGCGCTGAGCGACCCGCGGACTGACGACCTGATGTCTGCCGCGAGTTCGTCGGAAGGCTCGTAGTCGTCGTTGAGCACGATGAATGCCTTGACGATCTCGCCCTTGACCCCGGTCGGGTCGGGTGCCGAGACTGCGGCGGCCTCAAGGACGGCCGGGTGCTCGATGCAGGCGGACTCGACCTCGAACGGACCGATCCGGTAGCCGGCCGAGATGATGACATCGTCCGCGCGACCGTCGAACCAGTAGTAGCCGTCTTCGTCAATGTAGGCGGCGTCGGCGCTGTGAAACCACTCGCCCTCGAAGTCGCGCGCGGTGGCCTCGGGGTTTTCCCAGTAGCGCAGCGGGTAGTGGGGATTGGTCCGCGCCTTGAGGCAGATCTCGCCCTTCTCGCCGGGCGCCACCGGGTGCTCGTCCTGGTCGAGGATCTCGACCTGCCAGCCCGGCATCGGCTTGCCCATCGAGCCCTCGCGGACCTCCATGAAGGGGAAGTTGCCGACCAGCGGGTAGGACTCGCTGAGGCCGTAGTAGTCGAGCACCGTCACGCCGTACTGCTCGCGGAACCACTTGATCGCCTCGGGGTTCAGCGCCTCGCCGGCCGAGCAGACTCGTCGGAACACCTGCGGGTACTTCTCGCCGGCGTCTTCGATCGACATCATCGCCCGCATCGCGGTCGGCGTCGTGAAGACGTTGCTGACCTTGTTGCGTGAGAGCACCTCGAGCTGGACCTCCGGGTCGAAGCCTCCCTTTCTCGCGTAGACGTACTGGACGGCACCGAGCCGCCAGGCGCCGATCAGCGGGCAGATTCCGGCCGCCCAGGCCCACTCGCCCATGCCGTGGAAGAGCTCGCCATCTTCGATCTCGTGGCAGTAACTGAACTCTTCGTGGCCGAGGATGTAGCGGTGGGCGTGGAGGATGCCCTTGGCCAGGCCGGTGGTGCCGGAGGTGAAGAAGATCTCTGCCGGGTCGTCAGCCAGGGTGTCGAACGTCTCGAAGGAGTCGTCGTAGCCGGCGAGCAGTTCGGAGTCGAGCTCGATCACGTGCTCGACCAGCCCGGCCGGCATGCGCGCGGCGTTCTCCTGGTCGGTGACGATCACCTTCGCACCGGCGGTGCTGATCCGGTGCTCGATCCCGTCGTCGCCGTAAAGCACGGACATCGCGATCAGGATGCCCCCGACCTTCCAGGTCCCGAAGAAGACGGCGGCGGTTTCCGGTGACGCGGGGATGCAGACGGCCACGCGGTCGCCCTTGCCGACCCCGTGTGCCTCGAGCATGTTCGCGGCCCGGTTGGCCAACGCCTGCTGCTCACCCCAGGTGACCTCCCGCCGGACGCCGGTGTGATCCTCGAAGATCATCGCCAGCTTTTCCGGCGGGTGCCTGTCACACACGTCGGCGGCGATGTTGTAGTGCTCCGGCACATTCCATTCGTGCCCGGCACACAGCTCTTCGTAGCGGCTCATCAGTCCTCCTCCTTGACGGGTCTGTTCGCAGCAATCCTATTCGCGAGGGCGCGGAGTCGCGAGGAACCTGAGCCGCGAGGGCGCGGAGTCGCGAAGAACCTGAGCGGTGTACCCCTTTTCGCGAATGTAGAACCACTTGGTTCCACATTGGCCCAAAGGGGTATGCCAACCAGCCGGTTCGCTCCTGCCGGGAGAGCCCGACATGAGCAGACAGCGCGGCTCCAGCGATTATGCTGAAAGCGTGAGTACCGCCCAGGCGATGAGCCACGCGGACGCCGCGTGGCTGCACATGGACCAGCCGACCAACCTGATGGTCATCACCGGCGTGCTGTGGTTCGAAGAAAGGCCCGACTGGGACCGGGTCCGTGAGCTGATCGAGGAGCGCTTCGTCGGTCCGTATCCACGCTTCAGGCAGCGCGTGGTCGAAGGCCGCCCGCCGCTGGGCGGCCCCCACTGGCAGGACGATCCGGACTTCGACCTCGACTCCCACCTGCACCGCATGACGCTGGCCGAGCCCGGCGACCGCGCCGCCCTGGCGGAGCTGGTCGCCGACATCACTGCGACCCCGCTCGACTCGGAGAAGCCGCTCTGGCAGTTTCACTTCGTTGATGGCTACGGGCAGGGCGCGGCGATGGTCCAGCGGATCCACCACTGCATCGCCGACGGCATCGCGCTCTCGCGGGTCCTGCTCTCGCTGGCCGACGACGCGCCTGACGATGGCGCCCGCCCGATCGAGGACCCACCGACGAGGAGGCCCGTCAACCGCGGCTCGCACAGCCCGCTGGGTGCACTCACCGGTGCGACCCGGGGCGCCGTCTCGGCCGTGACCGGTGCCGCCGGTGCGCTGGCCCATGAATCGCTCGAGGTCACGAAACACCCCTCGCATCTGCTTGACCTGGCCGCCGCGACCCGAAAGGATGCCGACGCACTGGCCAAGGTCCTGCTCCGTGGCAACGACCCTCAAACTGCTCTGAAGGGTGAGATGGGAGTGGCCAAAGGAGTCGCCTGGTCGACTCCGATACCGCTGGGGCAGGTCCGGACCCTCGGCCACGAGACGGGCACCACCATCAACGACGTCGTGATGACCGCGGTCACCGGAGCATTCCGGCGGTACCTGGACCGGCATGGCGAAGTGGTCGACGAGCTGACAGCCATGGTGCCCTTCAACCTGCGCGCTCCCGGCGAGCCGTTGCCGTCGACCCTTGGAAACCGGTTCGGGCTCGTCTTCCTCGGCCTGCCGGTCGGAATCGCCGGCCGGCATGTCCGGTTGCGCCAGGTCCACGAGCGTATGAAGAAGATCAAACACTCGCACGAAGGTGTCGTCGCCTATGGGGTGCTGGATGCGATGGGCCGGACCCCGGAGGGCGTCGAGCAGCGGGTGATCGATCTGTTCACGGCAAAAGGGACCGCGGTCGTGACCAACGTGCCCGGTCCGACCGACCCCGTTTATCTGGCGGGCACGCCGATCGCCGGGGTGCTCGTCTGGGCGCCCTGTTCGGGCGATGTTTCGATGACGATCTCGATCTTCAGCTACAGCGGCAAACTCACTGTCGGACTGATGGCCGACGCCGGCCTGATCCCGAATCCGGACGAGCTGGTCGCGGACTTTGAGAGCGAGCTGCAGGAGTTGCTCGAGCTCGACCGCAGCTGAGCTTCAGCCACTGCACCGGCGCATCGGAGTTCGGCCGGTAACCTGTCGTCAACCTGGCCCCTGAGGAGGAGGAGAGCATGGCAACCATCGAGACCCCCGCCGGATCCGTCGGCACAAGCGAGCGGTCCCCGCACACCCCGCTGGGACCGGAGCAGGCCGGGCGGATCGACGGCTTCGTCGAACGGGCCGAGGTGGCTGCCGCGGCCTTCCGTGAGCTCGACCAGGAGGCAGTTGACAGGATCGTCTGGGCGATGGTCGTCGCCGGGCTGGAGAACGCCTTCGAACTTGCGGCGCTGGCCATGGAGGAGACCCACTTCGGCGTACTCGAAGACAAAGTCGTCAAGAATTTCATTGCCACCGAGTTCCTCTACGACTATCTCAAGGACAAGAAGTCGGTCGGCGTGATCGACGAAGAACCCGAGCGCGGCATCGAGTACGTGGCGGAGCCGATCGGTGTGGTGCTGGCGCTGGTCCCGATAACCAACCCGACTTCAACCGCGCTGTTCAAGTCGATCGTCGCCGCGAAGACCCGCAACGCGATCATCTTCCGGCCGTCGGCGCGAGCCTCGCAGTGTGCTGTGAAGGCGGTTGAGATCCTCCAGGAGGCGGGCGAGGCAGCCGGCCTTCCGCCCGACGCACTTCAGGTCATACCCGACCCGACCCTTGACGTCTCCCAGCACCTGTTCCACCACGACGGCATCGACCTGATCTGGACCACCGGTGGTCCGAAGGCCGTCGCGGCGGCGAACGCGGCTGGCAAGCCGACCCTCAGCGTCGGGGCCGGCAACGCGCCGGTGTACCTCTCCAGCAGCGCCGAAGTCGAGATGGCCGTGGTCGACATTCTGATCTCGAAAACCTTTGATGCCTCGGTGATCTGCCCGGCCGAGCAGACCTGCGTGATCGACGACTCGATCTACGACGCCGTGATCGCCGAGTTCGAGCGAATGGGAGCGAAGATGCTCAGCGAGGACGAAGTCGATGCCCTCTCGAAGCTGGCCTTTGCCCCTGACGGCAGCGTTGATGTGCGAGCACTCGGCCAGTCCTGCGTCAACCTCGGCGCGATGGGCGGCTTCGAGGTCGAAGAAGGGGTAAAGGTGCTGATGGCACCGCTGCCCTCGGACCTGGCCGACCTCGGCGCTCACCCGTTGATCCAGGAGAAGCTGATGCCGGTGCTCGGCCTGGTCCGCTCACCCTCGGTCGAACACGGGATCGCCGCTTGTGAACTTGCTACCGAGCATGGCGGACTCGGCCACACCTCGGCGGTCTATACGACGGACGAAGATGTGATCGAGCAGTTCTCCCGGCGGATCCGGACCGGCCGCATCCTGGTCAACGCCCCGACCGCTGTGGGAGCACTCGGCGGCATCTACAACTCTCTGACGCCCACTTTCTCGCTTGGCTGCGGGACCTGGGGAGGATCGAATACGACTGACAATGTCAATTACAGGAACCTGCTCAACGTGAAGACCGTATCCCGCCGCCAGGCACCGCCACAGTGGTTCCGGGTCCCCTCGGACACCTACTTCAACGCCGGCTCGCTGGAGAGCCTGCGCGAGGTCAAGGCGGCCAACTTCCTGATCGTCACCGACGCCGACGGCGAGGCCCGCGGGGTCGCGGACGAGGTTCGCCGCTACCTCGACGGTTCCGGGATCCATGTCTTCTCGGATGTGGAGCCGGAGCCGACCGAGGATCAGATCCGGGCAGGGGTGGAGGTCCTGGCGCAGTACGGGTCCGACTGCATAGTCGCGGTCGGAGGCGGCTCGGTGCTCGACGCGGCCAAGGCGATGCGGCTCTTTCACGAGAGTCCGGAGCTCACCCTCAAAGAACTCTCATTGCCGTTCCTCGACGCGCGCAAGAGGGTGGCCCGGTTCCCGGAGGTGGAGCACACCGTCCGCCTGGTCGGCATCCCGACCACCTCCGGTACCGGCTCGGAGGTTTCGCCGGCCGCGGTAATCACATCCGAGGGCCGCAAGCTGACCCTGGTCGACTACTCGCTGGTCCCCGACATCGCGATCATCGACCCGACCCTGACCCTGAGCATGCCGGCGGCGATCACCGCCGACACCGGCGTCGACGCCCTGACCCACGCTCTCGAGGCCGGTGTTTCGATCTTCGCTTCGGCCTATACCGACGCATTCTGCATGCAGGCGATCAACCTGATCATGGACTCGCTTCCGAAGGCCGTCGCCGACGGCAGCGACCTCGATGCGCGCACCGCGATGTCGAACGCGTCGACGATCGCCGGACTGGCGTTCTCCAACGCATTCGTCGGGGTCAACCACGCCCTGGCCCATTCGGTCGGCGCAAAGTTCGGCATCCCGCATGGCCGCGCGAACGGGATCTTCCTGCCGCATGTGCTGCGCTACAACGCGCAGATTCCCTCGAAGTTCATGCCGGCTCCCGGCTACTCCACCTACCTGGCCCCCGACAAGTACGCCCAGATGGGCTGGGTTATGGGCCTCGGTGGCAGCGACATGGACGAAAGGCGGGGGCGTTTCTTCACCCGGGTCGACCAGTTGCTGGACGATGTCGGCATGCCGCACTCCCTGGCCGATGCGGGTGTCAGCCGGGAAGAGTTCGACGCCGCCCTGCCGGACCTGGTCAAGAACGCCTTCGCCGATCCCAGCCTCAGGACCAACCCGCGCATGCCGATGCTGGCCGAGCTGGCCGGCCTGCTGACCGCGGCCTACGAAGGCCGTCCGCAGGACTGAACAGACCGCCCGGTGGCGGCTTGCGCATAACCCGGCTGACGGAAATGGTGGAGAGCTGTTGAAGAAGAAGATCGTGGTCATCGGCGCCGGAACCGGCGACACCCAACGTTTTCGCGATCGGCGATGCCACGAACCTGCCAACATCGAGTGATTCCTCGAAGGCAAGGGGCTGGAAGGCAGCTACGATGGTCACGCCAACTGCTTCGTCGAGACCGGCTTCCACAAGGCCCTGCTGATCGACTTCAACTACGAGGTGGAGCCGCCGCCGGGCCGGGACGTGCCGGGCATAGGAGCAGAGATGTCAATGGCCGGCAAGCAGCCGGCCCCGAGCGAACAAGGAGCAGCCGAATGAGCACGGTCACCTACTTCTTCGGTCTTGACGCGATCACCAAATCGAAGCAGGGCAAGATAAAGGTGGCAACCGTCGGCAATCCGGCTCTCCACATGCCGACCATCGCCGGCGCGATCCCCGGGGTCTCCTCGCTGGTCACCAGGAAGATGGCTTCGGAGATGGAAAAGCTGGATATCCCGCCGATCCCCGAGTTCGTTGAGATGATCGCCGATTCCGGTGCGCCGCTCTACGGCTGTAAGGCGTCGGTGGACATGTTCGGCATGACCGAGGACGACTTCATCCCCCACGTGGATTCGATCATCACGGTCGGTGAGTTCTACGAAATGTCTGCCGGCGCCCAGATCGTCTTCACCTGAGCCTCGCCGAAGCTACGGCGACTCGGCTCGGGGCTGGCCCATTCGGGTAAGTTGGGACGCGCTTTCAACCGACCTTGAACCTTCCGACTCACTTATTCGAACAGGAGCATTGATGAACGCCGAATCAGGAACCGAACTGACCCCGATAACTGTCGCCCGCGGGGACGGGATCGGTCCCGAAATCATGGACGCAACGCTGCGCATCCTCGAAGGAGCCGGTGCCAGGCTCGACATCGAGGAAATCGCGATCGGTGAAGCGGTCTACGAGGCGGGCAACTCGTCCGGCATCGCGCCTGAGTCCTGGGATTCGCTGCGCCGGACCAAGGTTTTCCTCAAGGCGCCGATCACCACCCCCCAGGGCGGCGGCTACAAGTCGCTGAACGTGACAGTGCGAAAGACGCTCGGCCTGTTTGCCAACGTGCGGCCGTGCGTTGCCTACGCGCCGTTCATCCCGACCCTCCATCCCGAGATGGACGTGGTCGTCGTTCGCGAGAACGAAGAGGACCTCTACGCCGGCATCGAGCACCGCCAGACCGACGAGGTCACCCAGTGCCTGAAGCTGATCTCCCGGCCCGGCTGCGAGCGGATCTGCCGCTACGCCTTCGAGTACGCGACTCTCTACCACCGCAAGAAGGTGACCTGCTTTACCAAGGACAACATCATGAAGCAGACCGACGGTCTGTTCCACAAGGTCTTCGACGAGATTGCCGCCGAGTACCCGGAGATCGAGTCCGAGCACTGGATCGTCGACATCGGTGCGGCCAAGCTGGCCGACACCCCGGAGGCGTTCGACGTCGTGGTCATGCCGAACCTTTACGGCGACGTGCTTTCCGACGTCGCCGCCCAGATCGCCGGCTCGGTCGGCCTCGCCGGCTCGGCCAACATCGGTGAGGACGTCGCCATGTTCGAGGCGATCCACGGCTCGGCCCCGCGCCGCGCCGGCCAGAACGTCGCCAATCCGTCGGGCCTGCTGCTCGGCGCGGTGATGATGCTGGTCCACATCGGTCAGGGCGACGTCGCCGCGAAGGTCCACAACGCCTGGCTGGCGACGATCGAGCAGGGCATCGGCACCTACGACATCGCCGGGGAAGGCAAGGAGCCGTACTCGACTTCGGCCTTCGCCGACGAAGTGATCAAGCGGGTCGGCCAGAAGCCGGAGACTCTGCCGGCGGTCACCTACCCGTCCGGCGACAGCCGGATCTCGGTCACCTCGACCAGGCCCGAGGCGGCAGAGAAGACCATGGACGGCGTCGACGTGTTCGTCCACGAGCGTGACCGCGACCCCGAGAAGCTCGCCGAACGCCTGAACCAGGCGACCGAAGGTGCCGGGCTGAAGTTGAACATGATCTCGAATCGAGGCCTGAAGGTGTGGCCGAACGGGCTGCCGGAGACCTTCTGCGTCGATCACTGGCGCTGCCGCTTCGTCGCCCCGGAAGAGGGCACGGCCAAGCGCAGCCAGGTGGTCGAGGTGCTGTCCAAGCTGGAAGACGCCGGAATCGACTTCATCAAGACGGAAGGCCTGTACCGCTTCGACGGCGAGCTCGGCTACTCACTCGGCCAGGGTCAGTAGCCGGGGTCCCCGACCGCGGCCGGACCCGGCGGATCCGTTCTGAAAAGACTGTCCCGCCGGGCCCGCAGCCCGGTTGATGCATACTCGGCGGGGTGAACCAAGGTCGCGAAAGTGTGCTCGTCATCGGGGCGGGGCTACAGGGCGCCACCCTTGCGCTGGCGCTCGCCGAACGCGGAGTCCCTTCGGTGCTGCTCGACCGTCTCGCTGCCCCGCTGTCCGGTGCCAGTGTCAAAAACGAAGGAAAGATCCATCTGGGTTTCGTCTACGCGCTCGACCGCTCCGGGCTGACGAGTTCGCAGCTGCTTGAAGGTGCGCTGGCATTCACTCCGCTGATCGAGCGATGGTGCGGCGAGGTCGACTGGGTTTCGAACCGGTCCCGCGGGTTCAATTACGCGGTCATGGAAGGCGGGCTTGCGGGCCCGGACGAACTCGAGAGCCACTACGGAGAAGTCTGCGCGAGGATCGAAGAGATCGAAGAGGCTGCTCCCGGGTCCGCTTCGAACTATCTCGGTGAACCGGTCCGGCCGTTGGTCCGCCGGGGCAACGGTCCAGTGCCGGGCCTCGCACCCGGCCTCGCGAGCGCCTGGTTTGAGACCCCTGAGCGGTCGGTCGACCCCCGCTTCCTGTGCCATGTCCTGAGCCGGGCACTGGCCGCCGAACCGTTGATCGAAGTCCTTCCAGGCCGGCAGGTCGAATCCGCCGCCCGCACGGACAGTGGATACAGGCTCGTGGTCTCGACCGCGGACGGACTGGAAGTCCTTGGAGCGACAAGGGTGGTCAACTGCTCATGGGAGAGTCGCCAGTCGCTCGACCTGCAGGTGCTGGGCAAGGTCGAGCCGCAGTGCTACCGGGTGAAGCACCAGGTGCTCGTGAGCGGCGGCGCGGGCGAGCGGCTCTACCCGACGACCATGGTCCAGGGACCTTACGGAGACATCGTTCCCTGGCCCAACGGTGAGGTCTACATCAGCTGGTACCCGGTGTCCCGAACCTACTTCGGCTCGGTGCCTGAGGAGAAGCCCCGTACCGATCCCGCAGTCGCCGCGGCGACGCTCGCAGAACTGAGCGATCGGATCCCGGGCCTGCGCGGATACCGGGTGCTCGACCACGGACCCGCCCATATCGTCGCCCCGGCTCGAAGTGACATAGACGACCGCGAGAGCGGTCTGCACTCGCGCACCATTCCGGGATTCGGCGGCGCCGATGGCTGGTGGTCGCTCAGTGCCGGCAAGCTGACTTCGGCCCCGCTCGCGTCCGAGCGGTGTGCCGCGCAGATCACCGAAACGCCGGCCGGGCTCTGAGGGCGGACCGATCGAGCCCCGCCTGACCATAGCCATTCCACTTCACGGGGCCGGACGCTGGATCGACGGCGTGATCGACACCACCTCGAAGGCGCCGTCGTGGAGCCGGGTCGTGATCAGCGACGCCTCGCGTCTCGACGACACGGCCGACCGCCTGGCGGATCACTTCCGGGAAGACGCGAGAGTCTCTGTCATCTGCCCGACCGGCATCACCGGCTGGGTCGCACATGCGAACCTGCTTCTCGAGCAGGCCGACACCGAGCTGTTCTGCTGGATGCCGCAGGACGACCTGATCTCGCCGCCTGACTACTTCGAACTCCTGGCCGAGGCGCTCGACCAAAACCCCGACCGTGTGCTCGCGTTCCCGTCAGTATGCCGACGGGTGAGAGGCGGCTGGCTGCGCAGTCGCGAACTGGAACCGGCGCCGTACCGCCGGCCTCCGATCCCGCTGGGGGAGGTGTCGCCAGACGTGGAGGCAGTGAAGATGCTGCGTTCGTGGAACATGGCGCTCGCAGGCTGGAGAGGGGTCTTTCGCCGACCGCTGGCGCGTCCGATTCCCGAAACCACCTACTGCCCCGACCTGATCTGGACGTTCTCACTCGCTCTTGAAGGCAACTTCGTCGAGGTTCCTGACGCCCGTTACCTGAAGCGCCTCCATCGGGATAGTGCACTCCACTCAATGAGATGGCAGGGTGAGCGAACGGCCGAGTCGCTGTACGCAGCGGAAGTGTCCAGCCGCATGAGCGGGCAGCCGGAACGGGCGGCCGAGGTCATGCAGGAGGTCCGGCGTCACCTGAGGCGACACCGCTTCTTTCGACAGGAAGCTGTCGTCAGGCGGGTCGGTGCTGCGCTGCTCGGCAGGCCCCGCCCGATCTACGAATGAGGCGGACCCCGATCCACCTGCCGGAGGGTCCTCGCTGTTGCCGGACCAGCTCTGACCGACGGCGGTCCTGGCGGTCCGGCCCGGACCGTCTGTCGTAGTCTCCAGGCGTGGCGAACCGAGGTATCGATCCGGAAGGATCCGGAGCAGAGCACGGTGAGCAAGGTCCGCCGGCTCAACTGGCAGCACTTGTCGCCCGCTTCGATCCGGATGTGATCGACATCCCCGGTGGCTCGGCCCGCATCCGGCTCGGGATCGAGGGCGAGCCCGAGTGGGATGCTGTGATCACCAACCACGGGGCGGACCTGTTTCCCGCCGGAGAAGAGCGCTTCGACGCGCAACTGCTGGCCGACGAGGACACGTGGCGGCGGATCGCCGCCGACGTCGGCTTCGGTATGGCCGCCTTCAGTGACAGCGCGCTGAAGGTCAGGCGCAACCTGCACCTGGGAGTCGGCTTCCTCGCCGCGACCAGCGGCATCGTGGACCCAGGCCGCATGGAGTTCGCGGCGGTTGGAACCCCCGCCGGGACGATTTCGACGCTGACTGCCGGCCAGGGGGACCCGGTCGTGTGCCTCCATGGACTGGGAGGAACCAAGGCATCCTTCCTGACCACGATCGAGGCGCTCTCTGGAGAGCGCCGGGTGATCGCCATCGACCTGCTCGGGTTCGGAGACTCTGAAAAGCCGCTCGGCGCTCCCTACGATGCCCCGTGGTTCGCCGGCACCGTGATCGGACTACTTGATGAACTCGGCATCGATCGGGCCCACCTCGTGGGAAACAGCATGGGTGGCCGGGTTGCGATCGAGGCGGGGCTGCTTCATCCCGAGCGGGTCCGGAGCCTGGTGCTGCTCGCACCTGCGCTGGCCTGGCTTCGCGACCGCCGCTGGCGCTGGCTGCTGCGCGGACCTCTGCCCAAGCTCGGGCTGATCCAGCCTGCGCCGAGAGTGATCACCGAGCCGCTGGTCCGGGGTCTGGTTCCAGGCGGCAGTAAAGGCTGGACCGCGGCCGGCATCGACGAGTTCCTGCGCTCGTTCCTCACCCCGCGCGGACGGGTCGCCTTCTACGAGTCGGCCCGCAACATCTACATGGACGAACCCCACGGGGAGGAGGGACTCTGGACACGGATGGAAGGGCTGGAGCCGCCGGCCCTGTTCGTCTGGGGCCGCAAGGACACCCTCGTGCCGATCGGGTTCGAAAAACACGTCGAGCGGGTCCTGCCTTCGGCGGCGCACCTTGAGCTCGACTGCGGACACGTTCCTCAGATGGAAAAACCGCTCGCAACGCACGAAGAGATACGCAAGTTCTATGCCTCACTCGGTTGACTGCTGGACATACCTCTCGAGATCGAGTAGCTTGATCCCCAGATTGGGGATGTTCAGGAGGAGACATTTCCCGCGTTCCACCTCGGCAAAAAAAGAGAAATGAATTGACAGCACGTCTCGCTTCCAGTCCGCAGTCGTCCGCCCGTCGCATCAGCGCCCTTGTTGTGCTGGCCGCAGCCTTGTTTCTTGCTTCGGCATCCACCGCGTCCGCGGGCATAGCCCACCCGGCCAATGGCACGGCCCTTCAGTCATCGCCGATCGACTTCCGCGGGGACGCCAGCCTCAACTTCTTCACTTACTTCCCGGGCGTCGATGTCAATCTCTACTACATCGACCAGGTACACAGCCCCGGTACCCACGGCGGGACCATCAGCAATGTCTACGGCAACCCGACACCGACCGGAAACGGCTCGGACATGCTCGACATCGACGGCGACTGGCACATTCCGATGGGCGACATCGAACACAGGACCGGAGCCGGCATGCCGGGCTACAACACCTCTGACCCTTACCTGCCCAACGGCACGCCTTTGATCGACGGCAAGTACCGGATGACCGCCTTCCAGCTGAACCACATCAGCGGAAACCCGTTCGATGAACTCGATCCCGCCCACAATCGCTGGGTTTCCGAGTTCTGGATCGACAGCGTCAACCCGGACACGGTCATTGATTCGGCAACGCCGCCGGCACCGACCAACGCCACCTCGAGAAGCTTCACTTTTCATGCCGCCGATCCGATGCCTTCGTCGGGCACCTTCCTCGACTGCCGGATCGACGGGGGCACCTGGCAGCATTGCGATGACCCGGTCAGCGACATGGCGCCCGGTGACGCGTACCTTTCTCCGGTCCGCACCGGAATCTTCACCACCCCGACCCTGGCTGAGGGCAACCACACTTTCGAAGTCCGGGCCCGGGATGGAGCGGGTCGTGAAGACGCGACCCCGGCCAGTTCGACCTGGATGATCGATACGACCAAGCCGAGCATCACTCTCACCAAACCGGCGATGCGCGAGCGCTTCACTCTCGACCAGAACGTAAACGCCGTCTTCTCCTGCGCCGACCCGCTTTCGGGCGTGCCGCCGGTGGCCTCCGGCATCAAGACCTGCTCCGGGCCGACCAAGGTGAATACCAGCCAGCTGGGTAACTTCAGGTACACGGTCACGGCTGAAGACAACGCCGGCAATACGCATTCGGTGGTCCACTCCTACGCCGTGGATCCGCCGCGCTACGCCGACGTGATCAACGGCGGGGACCCGATCGCCTACTACCGCATGGGCGAGGCTCTGGGCTCGGACCCGATGCTCGACAGCTCCGGCAACATCCGCAACGGTGAGTACAAGAACGGAATCGCCCTGCGCCGTCCGCCGGCGATCGCCTGTCATGTCAGGCCGCACGCCCCCTACACCTGCGACCTCAACGCCGATCCGCAGGACTTCGCCGCCTGGTTCCCCGCCCGTGACGGGTACGGCTTCACCAACGGCATCACCGCGCCCCGGACCGCCTACACGCTCGAAGCCTGGGTGAACCGGGCCGACAACGGAGACGGCTCGGTCGTCGGTCACGGTGGCGGCGGGCAGCTCTTCATCAAGGACGGCAGGCTCGCCCTTCGCCAGACACAGGACACAGTTCAGTCCTCCGGTCCGGTGCTCACACCCGGCCAGTGGTTCCATGTCGCCGCGACCTGGAACGGCTCGACCACGCGGCTCTACGTAAACGGCAACCAGGTGGCGTCTTCGAACTCAGCCAACAAGCCGCCCTCGGGCATCAGCACTTTCTATGTCGGGTACGGCGACCAGGCGCCGTGGTTCCACGGCAGCCTCGACGAAGCCGCTTACTACGGCAAGGCCCTTTCGGCATCGGCAATCCGCAAGCGCTGGGTCGTCGGCACCGCGAAGGACGTGCCTTCGCCGGTCGGTGGACCGCCGATCCAGCGTCCCTCCGCGGATATCGAAACCCCGGCAAACGGTGGCCTCTATGCGCCGACCAAGGTGCCCGCGCTCCACTTCCACTGCGAGGACCTTGACGGCCCGGCCACCGTGGCTTCCTGCACCGCCACGGTTGACGGCAACCCGGCCGCCGACGGCTCACCGCTGCCAGACAGTCCCGGCCTTCACACCGTGGTTGCGACCGCGGTTGATAGCGACGGCCTGACCCGCAGCCACACCCACACCTACACCGTCAGGCCGTTCGCCGAGATCTTCAACGCGGACAGCCCGATCGCCTACTACCGCCTCGGCGATGCGAGCGGAGCCCCGATGAAAGACTCCGGGCTCCAGGGCCGCAACGGCATCTACAAGAACGACCAGGAATCGGGACCGGTCGGGATCTCCGGTGACGGTGACCGCGCCCGCCGGTTCTTCGGTGCCGGCGGCTACGGATACGTGAACGACATCGCAGCGCCCCGCTTCCAGAGCACGCTCGAAGCCTGGGTCAACCCGGACGACGGCCGCGATCAGTCGGTCCTCGGCCACGGTGACGCCGGCGAGATCTACATCGAAGGCGGACTGTTCAAGTTCCGTCACATGGGCACCACGGTCTCCGCCTCGCTCGGCCCGGCACCCGGCAGGTTCACCCAGATCGTCGCGGTCTGGGACGGAGTCACGATCTCGCTCTACGTCGACGGCTACCTGCGCGGCCAGACCGAGGCGAGCAAGCGGCCGAGTTCGATCTCGACCTTCTATGTCGGCTACGGCGAAATCAAGCCATGGTTCAAGGGTTCGCTCGACGAGGTCGCCTACTACGGCAAAGCACTCACCCCGGGACGCGTGCTCGAGCACTTCCTGGCCGATCCTCCCCCGGACGAAGGTCAGGCCGGCGCCAGCGAACCCGGCAGCGGTGCCCCCGGCAGCGGTGATCCGGGCTCCGGCAATAACGAGACTGAGCAGCCCGGAGGCAGCGAGCCGGTGAGCGATCCCCCATCCTTCGAATACATCGACCCGAACGGTCCCTCCGCCGAGTCCGGCGCAGGCAAGGGTCCCAGGGCCGCCGCAACCCGCAGGGCCAAAGTCCGCAAGTGCCGCAGCCTCAACCGCAAGGCGGTCCGCAAGGCCTGCCTCCGGCGCGCCCTGCGCTGAGTCCGCCGCGCGAAGTCAGCGGTTCCGAAGTCAGCGGTAGCGGGTTCCGGGATCCGAAATGTCCGCCTTCGTCCCCCACCGGATCGGCTGGCAGTTCGGTATCGAAAGCCTCGGCAGGTTGACTGTGTTCGGACCGGCCCGGCGCTACAACGCTCGCGCGATCTGCCGCAGGCTGTAGTCGTCAGCGGCGCGGCGGGGGCCGGTCGGTCCGGCCCTCGGCGTAGTCCTTGCGGTCCTTGCGGTTGACCGCTGCTGCGACTATCGAGAGGATCAGGATCGCGACGCCGGCGATCATCAGGATCAGGCCGACCACGTCCATGTCGATGCCGGACACGGTGATGTTGGTCGCGTAGCGCAGGATGGCGCCGACCGCGATCAGGAAAATTGGACCTCCGAAAGATACGTACATGGCATCAGCCTATCGGTGGGGCCAGCGGTACTACGGGTTCTCGAAGCCGAAGCGCTCGCCGTCGTCCCATTCCGGTCGCTGATTGCCCCCGACCGGGAAGCCGCCGGCATCGCGCAGGAGCCTCGCGGCGTGAAGCAGATTCCAGGTCATAAAGGTCGTATTGCGGTTCGTGAAGTCGTTTTCCGGCCCGCCGGAGCCCTCGTCAAGGTAGCTGGGGCCGGGGCCGACATCACCGAGCCAGGCGGCATCGGCCTGCGGCGGAATCGTGTAGCCGAGGTGCTGAAGTGAGTAGAGCACGTTCATTGTGCAGTGTTTGGCACCGTCCTCGTTGCCGGTGACCAGGCAGCCACCGACCCGTCCGTAGTATGCGTACTGCCCGGACTCGTTGAGGTCGCCCGAGCTCCCGTAGAGCCGCTCGATCACCTGGGTGCACACCGAGGACTTCTCTCCGAGCCAGATCGGGGTCATCAGCACCAGCACATCAGCGGCCATCACCTTGGTCTGGATTTCCGGCCACGCGTCCGTCGAAGCGCCGTGCTCGCGCATGTCCGGGTACACCCCGGGAGCGATGTCGTGGTCGACCGCCCGGACGGTTTCGACCGAAACTCCGAGTTTCTCCATGATCCCGATCGAGCGGTCGGCGAGCCCCTGGGTGTTTGAGACCTCCGGGGTGGGTTTCAGGGTGCAGTTGATAAAGAGTGCACTCAGCCCGGTGAAGTCGAATCCGTCGATGGCGTCCATGCGGTCAGCTTACCCCGTGACCAGTTTGCATCCGGGCAGTGCGATCAGGCATACTTGAAAAATGAAGGAGCTTCGCAGGGGGTTCATGACTGTTCTGATCGCGGCTGCCGCCATGTTCGCCTTCGCGCAGGGCTCGGCCTCGGCTGCCGACACGATCAAGGCCAATCTGTCGTGCTGCACCTTCGCCCCGGGCCCTTACGGGCAGGATCTCGGTGAGATCCCGACCTTCGACAATCCGGTGGGGGCTGACGCCCCGCACAACGTGACTTCGACCGTCAGGGGACCGGACGGCGCGCCGCTGTTCCGTTCGCAGACGATCGGCGCCGGCAGTATTTCGCCGGTCGCGGGAACCCAGTATCTCGCCGGAGGAACCTATCCGTTCTTCTGCACTCTCCACGGTCTTTCGATGAGCGGTGAGCTCTCGGTCAGCGGTAGCAACGGAACGATCGTTCCGCGTCCGGGGATACGGGTCTCGATCCCGTCCCAGAGCCTGAGAGCGATACGAAAGTCCGGAACCGTCAAGGTCTCGGTCAAGGCCCTGTCCGGGAGTCCGCGGGTCAACCTGTCTGTGAAGAGCGGCGCGAAGACAGTGGCGAGCGTCTCGGGGATAGCGATCAACTCGGGTGCGACAAGGACGATCCGCGTGAAGCTCAGCCGCGCCGGGAGCAAGGCGCTCAGCAAGGGCCGCAAGGCCGTGATTTCGGTGAAGGGCTCGATCGCGTTCGGCAGCCCGGCCTCGGCCAAGCGCACAGTTCGCTGACGCTTTGACCCACTAACGCCTGAATCAGAGCGCCGAAGCCGCGAGTAGGGTAACTTTTGAAGCAGGGATCGCAGGTTTCGGAGCCCCGCCAACCAATTTTGGGAGCTAGCATGATTCAGAGGGTGGAGCCTTGGGTGAGATTCGGTCTTACCGGACGGATCGCGTTGATCGTGAGTCTGGCCCTCGGCGTGGCGATCGCCGTGCTGCTGCTCGCCGCACCGGCATCGAAGGCGATCCCGCCTCAGTCGGTAGCGCAGCCTGACGGTTCGGTGCGCACCACTTACTTCGTCGGTCCGCTCACCGTCACTTCCGGGCAGAACCGGATCTCCTACAAGCCGATCACCGGGTCGGAGAAGCCATCGGTGAACGGGTGGATCACCAGGATCGAACCGAACATGGTCCGGGCCGACGGCTCGATTCCGAAATCGAGTGAGGTGATGTTCCACCACGGCGTGTGGTTGAACAACAACCGCGACGACGCCACGGATGGTTCGGTCGGCGCCAATTTTCCGGAGCGCTTCTACGCCACCGGTGAAGAAAAGACGACGGTTGAGTTCCCGCCGGGCTTCGGCTACCGCTACCAGAAGACGGACGTCTGGATCCTCAACCACATGATCCACAACCTCATTCCGGACCCGATGACGCTCTACATCACTTATACGATCGACTTCATCCCGGATGACTCGCCGCTGGCCGCCGGAATCGAGCCGGTCCGGCCGATCTGGATGGATGTCGAGAACGGAAGCAACTACCCGGTTTTTGATGTGAAGCGCGGCTCCGGTGGCAAGGATGGAGAGTTCACCTATCCCGCCGACGCCGAGAACCCCTACGGTGACGGCCCGAAGGAGAACGAGTGGACGGTGGACCGCGACGGCGTGCTGATCCAGACGATCGGCCACGTACACACCGGCGGCCTCTCCACCTCGCTTTACCTCAACCGCGACGGAGCGAAGTACGCCGGACCGAAGTGCCGGCAGCTCAAGCGGATGACTCGCAAGCAGAAGAAGAACTGGAACCGGCAGCGAAAGCTCAGATTCGCGGCTTCCCAGAAGCGCGTCCGTGCCTGCCGGGCGACCCAGCCTTCGGTCAAGGGAGACCGGGTTGAACTCTTCACCTCGCAGGCCCATTACTTCGGCAACCGCCCACCGGTTTCGTGGGATGTCGCGATGGTCGGCACCAAGCCGGACTGGCGGGTCGCAGTCAAGGCCGGCGACACTCTCGAACTCCAGACCACCTACGAGACCAGGATCGCGTCCTGGTACGAGTCGATGGGAATCGGCGTCACTTACATGGCCGATGCCGATGTCGGCGGCAAGGACCCGTACAGGCAGAAGGTCAGCTCCCGTGGCGTACTCAACCACGGCCACCTTGAGGAGAACAACGACCACGGCGGCACCGGGCCGGTCGTCGGCCCCGACCCCACCAAGCTGCCGTCCGGTCTGCTCACCTCGGGGCCGCTGATGATAGGCGGCTACACCTACGAAGCCGGTGACTTCCGAATCCCGGGTTCGATCGGTCGCCCACCGGTCGTCGAGAAGGGCGATCAGATCACCTTCCAGCTCGGCTCGAGCGATCAGGCCAACGAGATCTGGCATTCGCTGACTTCATGCAAGTCGCCCTGCAACAAGTCCACCGGGATCTCCTACCCGATCCCGGACGGCGAGTTCCAGTTCGACTCCGGCCAGCTCGGGGTCGGGGGCGCTCCCACGGTTGACCGAACGACCTGGTCGACCCCGGCCAACATGCCGGTTGGCACCCACACATTCTTCTGCCGGATCCACCCGCTCATGCGCGGCGCGGTTCGGGTCGTCAAGCCCAGGTAGGGTCGCCGCCGGGCTTACCCGCGCAGCAATAGGTTCTCGCTTTAGTCCAGGTTAATGTCTTGTGGCATCCTTGCCAGATGGTCACTCCAGGTCTCGCCTCCATGCCGTCCGGACAATCCCGATGAAGCGCCTGGCGCTGGCCGCCGTTTCGGCCGCCCTCCTCGCTGGAGGGGTTACCCTCGCTTCGGCCTCGGCGGTCCCCGAATCGGGTGTCGAACCGTCGTCGGGGACGGCTTCCGTATCGGTTGACAAGCGATTCGCCGCGACGAAGAACGTTCGGATAAAGGTCGGCAACTCGGCGTTCGGAAAGATGCTCTACAACCGCCCGGGTCAGGCCATCTACATCTTCGACAAGGAAAAGACGAGTAAGTCCCGTTGCTACGGCGAATGTGCCAGACAGTGGCCTCCGGTCCTCACCATCGGCAAGCCGAAGGCCCTGAAGGGAGTTAGTCAGCGCCTGCTCGGCCGGACCAAGCGGAGCGGTGGAGCGATGCAGGTCACCTACAACGGCAAGCCGCTCTACTACTACTACAACGAGCAGCCTGGCCAGGTGTTCTGCCACAACGTCTTCCTCAACGGTGGCCTCTGGCAGGTGATCGCTCCCGGCGGTAAGGCCCAGGACTGAGTGGTTCCGCCTGGGACCGGCGGGCACTCTAGAGTCCTTCGCAGATGAGCGCTCAGAGAGGTTCCACGATTCCAGCTTCCGGACAACCAGACGCAGACGGGGCAAAGCTGGCCCGGTTGCGCCGGCTCAACCTGATCGCGACGGTCTTCTTCGCAGTTCAGGTGGTCATTCTGCTGCTTGTCTCCGAGCCGGCCAAGCTGCCGGTGATCGGCTCCTTCCTGACCGACGCGCCGGGCAGCGGCATGTACGGCACCAAGGACATTTTCGACCTGAGAATCGACGTCCTGGTTGCGCTCTTCCTCGCCTTCGCCGCGGTCGACCACTTCGCGGTCGGCACCTTCGCCCGGAAGTGGTACGAGAAGAATATCTCCCGCGGGATGAACCCGGCCCGCTGGTGGGAGTACTCGATCAGCGCCTCGATCATGGTCGTGATCATCGCGATGCTCGCGGGGGTCAGCGATGTCGTCGCGTTGCTGGCTATCTTTGGCGTCAACGCTTCAATGATCCTGTTCGGACTGGTCATGGAGCGGGCCAACCTCGGCCGGGACGAAGTCGACTGGTCCCCGTTCATCTACGGCTGTGTGGTCGGTGCGGTGCCGTGGATTGCGATCGTGATCCAGTTCATCCTCGCCAGCGGCGAGGGCGACGGCGTGCCGGTCTTCGTCTACGTCATCTTCGTTTCGTTGTTCATCCTGTTCAACGGGTTCGCCGTCAACATGTGGCTCGGCTACCGGGCCAACGGCCGCTGGAAGGACCCGCTGTTCGTTGAGCGGGTATACATAATCCTCAGCTTCGTCGCCAAGACAGTGCTCGCCTGGCAGGTCTACCAGGGAGCCCTGGCCGGGGCCTGACAGCCGTGCCCGGGAGGACAGCCTGGGTTCTGGCAGACCAGATCTCGCTCGACAACCCTGCACTCAAGGACGCGGACCGCGTCCTCCTGGTCGAGTCGCTCGCAGGCGCGGGGCGCCTGGTCTTCCACCGCCAGAAGCTGCATCTGGTCTGGTCGGCGATGCGGCACTTCGCGACGGAACTAGACCGGCGAGGAGTCGAAGTCGACTATCGGCGGGAGCCGAGCCTGAGGGAAGGGTTGCTGGGGCATATCGAGAGCTACGACCCGGACTCGGTTGCGCTTCTTGACCCGTTGACGATCGGGGCGGGGGCGAAGCTCAGCGCCCTGGACCCGAGGGTGGAGGTGCTCGACGACGGACTCTTTCTCACCTCCCCGGCTGACTTCGCTGAATGGGCATCGGGGCGCAAGCAGCTTCGCATGGAGGATTTCTACCGCCGCCAGCGCCGGCGGTTCGGGCTGCTCATGGACGGTGAAGAACCGCTCGGGGGATCGTGGAATTTCGATTCCGAGAACCGCAAGCGAGCACCGAAGGACTGCTCGGTACCCCGGCCCTACCGGCCTCGTGAGGACGAGATCGACCGTCAGGTCCGGGCCGACCTGGACGAACTGTCGGGCAGCGTGGCGATGTCCGGTGTGGACGGTCCGCGGGTCTTCCCGGCTACCCGGACCGAGGCGCGGAGGGCGCTGAAGTCCTTCTGCGAGCAACGCCTTCCGGACTTCGGGCGCTTTCAGGACGCGATGCTCGGTGGTGAGCGCTACATGTGGCACGCCCTGATCTCCAGTTCGCTCAACCTCGGCCTGCTGGATCCACTCGAATGTGCAAGGGCGGCCGAGAAGGCTTACCGGGCCGGCCGGGCACCGGTCAATTCGGTCGAGGGCTTCATCCGCCAGGTGATCGGCTGGCGTGAGTACGTCTGGGGCGTGTACCGGCTGCGAGGAGAAGAACTCGCCGGTGAAAACGCCCTCGGCGCGCACGCACCGGTCCCCAAGGCGGTCGCCGCGCTGGATCCCGACGCGACGGAAATGGCCTGCCTCAAGGATGTTCTGACAGGCGTCCGCGATACCGCCTACGCCCATCACATCGAACGTCTGATGGTCCTGGGGAACCTGATGCTGCTGCTCGGGGTTGAGCCAGAGGCGGCCACCGACTGGTTCCACGGCTCGTTTATTGACGGCTACGAGTGGGTGATGGCGCCAAACGTCGCCGGCATGGCGTTGTGGGCTGACGGCGGAAAGATGATGTCAAAGCCGTACGCAGCCTCAGGGCGATACATCGACCGCATGTCGGATCACTGTCGCGGCTGCCGGTACTCACTCGAGGACCGCACAAGCGAGGATGCCTGCCCGTTCACCGTGCTCTACTGGGACTTCCTTGATCGCAACCGGGACCTTCTCGCCGGCAACCGGCGCATGTGGATGCAGATGAAGAACCTGGAGCGGATTGAACCGGCCGAACTCGAATCAATCCGGAATCGTGCTGCGCGGATTCGCTCGCTCTAGACTCAGGGTGTCCGCACCGCGAGGGTGCACCGAGGAGAGGAGCTGAACCAGATGGACAAGCAGCTGAAGTACCTGCTCGACGAGTCGCAGATCCCGGACCACTGGGTCAACATCGCCGCTGACCTTCCCGGTGAACCGCTGCCTCCGCTGAACCCCGGCACCGGTCAGCCGCTCGGCCCCGAGGACCTCGCTCCGCTCTTCCCGATGGGCCTGATCGAGCAGGAGGTCTCGATGGAACCGGAGATCGGCATCCCCGAGGAGGTCATCGACAAGTACCGGCTGTGGCGGCCGACCCCGCTGTTTCGTGCCCGCAACCTGGAGAAGGTGCTCGACACTCCGGCTCATATCTATTACAAGTACGAGGGCGTCTCCCCGGCCGGCTCGCACAAGCCCAACAGTGCGATCCCGCAGGCGTACTACAACAGGCAGGAGGGCGTGAAGAAGCTGGCGACCGAGACCGGTGCCGGCCAGTGGGGATCATCGCTCGCTCTGGCCTGTGAGATGTTCGGCCTCGAGTGCGAGGTCTTCATGGTCGGTGTCAGCTACGACCAGAAGCCTTACCGCCGGGCGATGATGGAGACCTGGGGCGCCACCGTCCACCGCAGCCCGTCGCAGCTGACCGAGGCCGGCCGCTCGCAGGCCGATCACCCGACCGGCTCTCTCGGCATTGCGATCTCCGAAGCGGTGGAGGTCGCGGTCGCCTCAGAGGACACAAAGTACGCGCTGGGATCGGTGCTCAACCATGTCTGCCTGCACCAGACCGTGATCGGCCAGGAGGCGATCGCGCAGCTCGAGATGGCCGGGGAGTACCCGGATGTCGTCATCGGCTGCGTCGGCGGCGGTTCCAACTTCTCCGGCATCGCCTTCCCGCTGCTTCGCAAGAAGCTCAAGGAGGGCCTCGACACCAGGTTCATCGGAGTCGAGCCGTCAGCCTGCCCGACCATGACCAGGGGCACTTACGCCTACGACTTCGGCGACACGGTCGGCATGACCCCGCTGATGCCCACCTATACGCTCGGCCACGACTTCGTTCCACCGCCGGTGCATGCCGGTGGGCTGCGCTACCACGGCGTTGCGCCGATCCTCGGGGCGCTGGTCAAGGAGGGGCTGGTCGAGGCCCAGGCGATCCCGCAGACCGAAGCCTTCGCCGCGGCGATCACCTTCGCCCGTGCCGAAGGAATCATCCCCGCGCCGGAGCCCACCCACGCGATCCGGGCTGTCTTCAACGAGGCCGAGAAGGCGAAGCAGGAGGGCGACGAGCGGGTGATCCTGTTCAACCTCTGCGGCCACGGCCACCTCGACCTTGCCGCCTACCAGGCCTACCTCTCGGGGGAGCTGGTTGACCTCGAGTTCTCCAAAGAGGAGATGGACCGGGCGCTTGAGAACCTGCCTGAAGCCCCCGCGATCGCGTAGGTCACTCTGAACATGCAGTAAAACCCGGTTGAAAATCGACGCCGGTCGGGTAATGTCCCAAGCATGGATGCTTTCCGACTGATCGAGTGGCAGCAGGCACCTGAACTGGTCGATGTTCCGGTGCCCCAGCCGGGTCCCGGCGAGGTACTGATCAAGGTCGGTGGGGCAGGGCTCTGCCACTCGGACCTGCACCTGATGGAGTGGTCGGCAGGAGTGATGCCGTTCGACCCTCCCTTCACGATCGGTCACGAGAACGCGGGCTGGGTCGAGAAGCTGGGCGATGGTGTGTCCGGCTACGAAGTCGGAGAGGCGGTCGCTGTCTACGGACCCTGGGGCTGCGGTCGGTGCCGGGCCTGTCGGCTGTCCCGCGAGGATTACTGTGAGAACCAGCTCGCGATCGGCAAGTTCGGCGGCGGACTTGGACTGGACGGCGGCATGGCCGAGTACATGCTCGTACCGGCGAGTCGCCTGCTGATTCCGCTCGGCGACCTCGACCCGAGGGACGCGGCCCCGCTCTCCGACGCGGCGCTGACCCCCTACCACGCGATAAAGCGATCCCTTCATCGCCTGGTCCCGGGTTCGACGGCGGTCGTGATCGGCATCGGCGGGCTCGGTCAGATGGCGGTTCAGATCATTGCGGCATTGAGTGCCGCCCGGATCGTCGCGATCGATACCGCTCCCGAGAAGCTCGCCGTGGCGGCCGATCTGGGGGCAGGGCACACGCTGCTCTCCGAGGAGGCGACGCCCGAAGCGGTCCGGGCTCTGGCCGGCGGTCGCGGCGCAGAACTGGTCCTGGACGTCGTGGGTTCAGAAGACACGCTCGATCTTGCAAAGCAGTTGCTCGCCTTCGAAGGTGATCTGACTCTGCTGGGGCTGGCGGGCGGCACAATCGAGTACAGCGCCATGGCCCTCCCCTGGGGCGCGCGCATCGCCACGACCTACTGGGGAACGACGGTCGAACTGATGGAAGTGCTCGACCTGGCCCGGGCCGGAAAGATCAGTATGCGAACCGAGAGGGTCGGGCTTGACGGGGTCGCCGATGCCTACGAGCGCCTGCGCCAAGGCAAAGTCGATGGCCGCGCCGTCGCCTGCCCCAGCGGCTGAGGCGATTCCCCGGACCGTCGATTGCGCCTACTCTGCTCCGCGAGGGACCACCAGCACGGGGCAGGAGGCCTCATGGAGGAGCTCCGAGCTGACCGAACCGAGGAGAACCCGGAGAATCGGGCCGTACCCGCGTGAGCCAAGGCAGAGCAGGTCGAGATCCCGGGACTGCTCCCGGAGCCGTTCGGGTGGAAAGCCTTCCAGCAGTACGGTGCTCGTGGTTACCGAATCGGGTACCTTCGCGGCAGACTCGTCGAGCAGCTTTCGCGTCGATTCTTGCGAAGCGTCGTCGAGTTCCGAGAGCGCATACGTCGCTCCCCAGAAACCCCAGGCCTCGGCGAAGTCACTCGCGACCGAGATCACCCGGACGGATTCATGCCCGGCGATCTCAACCGCCGCTTCGAGCGCATGCCCGGATTCCGGCGAGCCGTCCACGGCGGCGCCGATCACGGAGAACTTCGCTTCCGCGTTCCGGTAGCCGGCCGGCGCCAGCGCTACCGCGCAGCGTGAACCCTGCATCAGAACCCTCGCCTTGTGGCCGGCCCTGACCGTTCCTTCCGGGGTCCTGGCGCAGCCTATGACCAGCAGGTCGCCTTCCATGTTCTCGGTCAACTCCTCCAGCCCGCGCGCTGCAGAACTCGCTTCGACAATCTCCGCCGAGCCACCAACCCCGGCCGCAGCCGCCTCAACTCCCTGGCGGGCCTGCGCGACAAGGTTGGTGAAGGCGTTGGCCGGCAGCGCCGGCATCAGGCTGCCGCCCGTGGGGGGCGGAACTACACCGACCACGACGAGCTTTGCTTCGAGCCGATCCGCGAGCGCCTTGCTCAGCGCGAGTGCGTCGCGCGATCCCTCGCTTTCATCAAAACCGACGACGATTCTTTCGAACATCCGACTTCCTCCTCGAGTAGCGGTCTGGGGTCAAACTACCACCCGACCCGAAGCACAACCCGGACGGTTGAGGAGATGTTCGCGATCCGAAATCAGGTCCGCGTAAGTAGAAACACGGAGTTCCCTCAGGTCGGCCGCAGGGGGCCACGAAGGCGACCTGCCGCCTCAGGCCGGCGCAACGGGGCGACCGCCAAGACGCATCCCGAGCAGGACCAGCGCCGGCAGCGAGACCGCGGCCACCGGTATCTGAAGCCAGAGCTCTCCCGCGTCGGAGCCGGCACCGAACGTGTGGAAGATGCTGAAAATCCAGAACAGGGCGGTGAAGCGGTGGGCTGTTCTCCAGCGGGTCGGCCCGATCCACTTGCGCCCGTAATAGCTGAGCCCTAGCAGAATCAGCCCCCAGCCGGCGAGCACGCCGATGCCGGTCCAGAAGGGCCGGTACGCCGATGCGAACGGAATGGCGATGCCGGCGAGGCCGGGGTTCAGCCATGAATCGCCGAGTAGCAGCAGACCGTGAGCCAGGACGAGCACAATCGTCGCGACCGAGAGCGCTTCGTGGAGCGGCTTGATCTCACCGAACCGGCCCAGTCGGAAGAGCCGTCCCCTGCCGGCAAGCAGTCCGGAGGTCACCGAGAGTCCGGCCAGCAGCATCGCCGCGACTCCGGTACCCCGGCTGAGGATCCACCATGTGTGAACGCCGTTCATACGATCGCTCCTGTGGATTCGGCTCCTTCGCGGGCGGGCACCTCGACCACCTCGCCGTCCTGCTGAACCATGACTCCGCCGTGGACAAGCCAGCCGGTGGCCTCCTTCGGACCCGACAGCAGGGCGGACTTGGCCCTGACTTCCGCTTCGACTCCGGTCGGTGCGACCGCGGTGACCTGAAGGACGCCGGTGAAGGCCGGTCGGCCGGAACGCGGGTCGATCAGGTGGTGGGCCAGCCGGCCGTCGGAGTCGATCCAGGAGCGCCTGGTGACACCGCTGGTTGCGACGGCCGAACGGGTCAGGCTGAGGGTGGCGACCGAGGCCGAGCCGACTGCGGGCGCCTCGACCTGAATCTCGCGGAGAAGACCTGCGGTACCGCCAAACCTGAGGTCCCCGACGCAGCTCACCGCATAGCTGTCGAGGTGTTCCAGTGCTTCTGCGGCGATGTCGGCGGCCATTCCCTTTCCGATCCCGCCGCTGTCGAGTCTGACACCGGGGGGTCTGACGACCGTACCCCACGAGCGATCAACCAGCACCGACATCCAATTGCGCGCCGGGTCCGGGCCGGCCGGGCCTACCGGAGGCCGGGTGGAGTCCGTGGCGAGTTCGGAAACCTCGCTGCTCACCGGGTCTGATCCGAGCGAGCGTGTGTAGCCGGCGCGCTCGACGGCATCCAGGCAAGTCGCGTCGACGAGCCCGTTGCTCAGGTGTCCGGCGTAACCGACCATGCCTGCGAACCGCTGCATCACGGGGCTGCCCGGAACGGCCCGGCGCGAGTCGGCGTTCAGCCGACTCAGTTCACTGTCCGGCTCAAAGCGGGTCAGCCGGCGCTGGAGGTCGAGAATCGCTTCTGCGGCGCGGTCGACAGCGTCGGCGGCGTCTTCACCGGCCCCCTCGATCGTGACCGCCCCACCCAGCGCCGCGAAACTCCGCTTGACCAGTGGAGGAGCGGTCACGACTGGCTGGTCACGAGCGGCGCTGCGGCCGGTGCCTGCGAGGAGGTCACCGGAACAACCTGGACCGGCGCGGCCGGCATTGATGAGGAGGCCGGCACTGATGCGGGTGGGGACCCCGGGGCGATCTGGCGGGTCACCGATGCCGTCTGGGTCTGGGACGGTGCCGGTGTCGAGACGTGGGCGATGCCCGGCTGCAGCACCGCAAGACCGCTGAAGAGGGCCGCAAGGGTGGCTGCCGAATAGGCGACCCTGCGGCGGATGTTGCGGATCCTCACGATACGCGCCGCATTCTTCGCGAGCGCCAGTTTCCTGAGTGTCAGTTCATTCTTCATGAAAGAAGTGTGGACCGCCACGCTTCAGCTCGGGTAAGTGCCGCGTGAGAGTCCTCTTATGTTGCTCACAGAGACCCTGGGCACCTCTAGCATCAAGCTCAATGCGCATCCTTGTAGTTGAAGACGAGCCGGCGATCGCCGACTTCGTGGCACGCGGCCTCGAATCCGAGGGCTACGCGGTGACTGCCGTCCAGGACGGGATCGAGGGTGAGGCCCTGGCCCTGACCGGCCGCTTCGATCTGCTGGTCCTCGACTTGATGCTGCCCGGGATGACTGGAATGGAGATCCTCGATTCCTTCCGGGCATCGGATACCGAGACTCCGGTGATCCTGCTGACGGCCCGGTCCGAGGTGTCCGACCGGGTGGCGGGACTCGACGGTGGTGCCAGCGACTACGTGAGCAAGCCGTTTGCCTTTGAAGAGCTGGCGGCCAGGGTGAGGGCCCACCTCCGTCGCCCCGGGCAGCAGAAGACGACCGAGCTCACGACGGCTGACATCGAGCTCAACCTGCTCAGGCGCACTGTCAATCGGAGCGGCAGGGAGATCCACCTGTCGGCCCGGGAGTTCGAGCTGCTGGCCTTCCTGATGCGCCACCCCGGTCAGGTGCTCTCCCGCGAGCAGTTGCTCAACGGCGTGTGGGGTTACGACTACGACCCCGGGACCAACGTCGTCGGCGTCTACATCGCCTACCTGAGGCGCAAGCTGGCGATCGACGGCCTGCCCGATCCGATCCAGACCCTGCGATCGGTCGGCTACCGCCTGCGCGATACCCGGTAATGCGAAGGGTGCGGCTGAAACGGGCACGGCTGAAACGGGTATGGCCGATCGGCCTCAGGGGTCGGCTCGCCATTTCGATCGCCCTGATCATGCTGCTGGCGCTCGGGATCACCTACGTTGCCGTGTACAGGGGTACCGGCTCAGACCTGCGCAACCAGACCGAGGCTGGCCTGACCCGGGAGGCCGAGAGCCTTGCGACCAACCTGACCAAGGGCCCACCGCTCGACCCGGCCGGCTACACCGCCCGGGCAGAGGAAGTCGTTCTTGCCCAGCCCTTTGGGCCGACCTCGCGGGTGATCGCAATCTCCGTCGAAGGAGGGGGTACGGCCACCAACCAGCCTGAACTGCTGGGGCTGCCGGCGCCCACTTCCCCGGGTGGCTATCCAGGCGGTGATCCGAAGGGCGGCACCGGCGACTCCGGTTCTGACGAGGGCGACGACCTCGAAAGTGCCCGCAGATTGCTCGGGGCTCGCGACGGTTTCACAGTGGTCCGGATCGAGGATGTGGGCGAGGTCAGCCTGCTCACTACCCGAGTCGCGCTTTCGGACGGCGGCTCAGCGACGATACGGGTCGGCGAACCTCTGGCTCCCGTGGACCGGGCGCTCGACGGCCTGAACCGCACCTTCCTGCTTGTCGGACTTCTGACTCTGATCGTCGCGGCCGGCGCCGGCTGGTTGCTGGCCAGCAGTACGACCCGTCCGATGCGTCGCATGGCAGGCGTGGCCGAGGGGGTGGACGGCGGCGACCTCTCTGCCCGCATGGATATCGGGCAAACCAGAAACGACGAGGTGCGGACACTGGCGGAGTCGTTCAACAGCATGCTCGACCGGCTCGAAGCCGCTTTCGCCGGGCAGCAGGCTTTCGTTGCCGACGCATCCCATGACCTGCGCACGCCGCTGACCATCGTGAAGGGCCAGCTCGAGGTGCTTTCCAGAAACCCCGATCCCGGACCGGAGGAGGTTCGGCGGGTCACCGAACAGGTCACCGGGGCCACTTCGCGCATGGAGCGACTGGTCGACGACCTGCTCTTGCTGGCCAGGACCGATGCCGGCGTGAGTGCCCGGAAGGAGTTCTCCGAACTCGAGCCGCTGCTGGCGGCCGAAGCCGAGGCGTTTCGAGGGGCCGCTGAACGCTCCGTCGAACTCGGTTCGGTAAGCCGCCACGAGGTAGAGATCGACCGCGAACAGATGGCCCGGGCCGTCTCGAACCTGGTCTCCAACGCGGTCTCGCACACGGTGCCCGGAGGACGGATCGAGGTGTCGGCTTTCGACAGCGGTGAACGGGTGGAGATCACGGTCGACGACGACGGTCCCGGTGTGCCCGCCGGGATGAGGGATCGGGTGTTTGACCGCTTCGCCAGGGTCGACAGTTCCAGATCCAGCGACAGCGGCGGTTCAGGCCTCGGGCTCGCGATCGTAAAGGCGATCACAGAGGCCCATGGCGGTGAAGTGGGCTGTTCGGCCTCCCCGCTTGGCGGAGCCCGGTTCACGATCTCGCTGCCGGTGGCCTTGAGACATCCGTAAGTCCGATTCGTCACGCTTGTCGTTGTGGTGGTCCTGATCATCTTCGGCTTCATCGCCGGTGCGGCGACCGCAGCTTCACCCTGCATCCTTCCGGGACTTCCGGTGGCCCTTGCCGCCGGCGGCAGGCTGAGCCTCCGGTTCGGCGCGAAGAAGGCGTTCCTCGTTCTGGGCCCACCGGGCAGGCCGCGTGAGCTGGCCGCGATGCTGGACGGAAAGCCGATCGGTGGTGCCGATGCAGCCGGCTCGAAGGTGACCGTCACCGACCAGCGACTGTACGAGCTCGTGGACCTGCCGGAGGCCGGAGAGCACACGCTCACCCTGACCCCCGAAAGCGGAGTCGAGGCCTACGCTTTCACCTTCGGTTGATCAGAACTGAGGCTTCGACGAGGAGTCGTCGGTGCTCTTCAGGACATCGAGGATGTCGCCGATCGCGTGGTTGCGGTCAAGCGGATGGCGGAGCGGCGTGTCGGGGTTCAGCTGGTACCGGTTCCGACGACCTTCCCGGGTGCGGTCCAGGTAGTTGGCATCGACCAGTTCGCTGACGATCCTCTGGGCCGCCCTCTCGGTTATGCCGACGAAGTCAGCGACGTCGCGCAGGCGGATGTCCGGATCGCGGGCGATACAGAGGAGTACATGGGCGTGGTTCGTGAGGAAGGTCCATCCGGTCATCGTCGGTTCAGCATAGCGAAATGCCCGGAAATTCCGGCGAACTGTTACAGGTCTCATCACATACGACAACAGAAACCTCTATTGTGTGTCTTATGAATAGGCCCAAGGTTTCGAACATAGCTTCTGGAGGGAACGCCGGAGTACAGGAGGCGGCAGGATGAGCGCTCTCCTGCTTCTGGCAGCTTTGCTGCCGGGCCTCGCCGTCGTGTTCGGCCTGGCCGCCGGCAAGAAGCGGGGTGGCCTGGTCGCGCGTTTCGGGGTGACGGTGAACCTGCTCGCCCTGGCGGCGGCAGTCGCGCTGTTTGTCGTCGTCTGTTTCGGCGATCCCGTTTCTGCGCTGGTTGAAGGCGATGATGGCGAGGCAGTGTTCGGTCTCGAGGCCAACCGCGTGAGCTCGATGCTGCTGATCCTGGTCCTGGGCGTGAGTGCGGTGATCCAGGCGTTTGCCGGTCGTTACCTCAACGGGGACGTTCAGGAGACCCGGTTCTTCAACGGTGCCAACCTGCTGACTTTCTCGACTGCCTTGATGGTTGCCTCGGTAACCCTGATCGGGCTTGCCGTCGCCTGGACGGTCGCCGGGGTTTCGGTCATCCTTCTTCTGGCGATGTACTCGGGCTTCCCCGCGGCGCGCGAGGGAGTACGCCGCACGACCCGGATGTTCGTGATCGGTGACATCGCGCTCTGGGCAGCGGTCGTGGTCGCCACGATCGAATGGGGTTCGCTCGACCTGCGGACGCTCGGTCAGAGCGGCCCGGACCTCTCCGGAGGCGGCTTCGTCCTGATCCTGGTCGCCTGCCTGCTGGTTGTGGCGGCGATGGCCCGCTCGGCCCAGCTGCCGCTCCAGAGCTGGCTGCCGGCGACCCTTGCGGTGCCGACCCCTGTCTCTGCCCTGCTCCACGCGGGCGTCGTCAACGCGGGCGGCATCCTGCTGGTCAAGCTGAGTCCGGTCTTCGGGGCCTCGAGCGAAGCAACCCACCTAGCTTTCTTCATTGGCGCAGCGACCATGGTCTACGGAACCGCGCTGATGATCTCCAAGGCGGATGTCAAGGGAGCGCTGGCCCACTCGACCATGGGTCAGATGGGATTTATGATCATGACCTGCGGACTCGGGGCCTACGCCGCGGCGATCTTTCACCTCTTCGCCCACGGCATGTACAAAGCGACGCTGTTCCTCGGGTCCGGTGCCGCAGTTCACAGTCATGTCCGGCAGATCAAGTCCCCGCCCGCCGTACCGCGCAGCCGGGCTGCGGTCCTGGCCTCGGTCCTGGTCGCGGCGATCGTGCCGGCCGTCGCTCTGGTTGCTTTCGCGGAGCTTTTCTACCCGGATCGTTCCTCCGGCTCAACCGCGCTCCTTCTCTTCGCCTGGGCGACCGGTGCCCTGGTCATATTCGGATGGATGGCTCGCCACAAGTCCGTGTCCGGCGCGCTTGTGGGCGCCGCACTGGTCTCCCTGGCCGGCGGCGCCTATGTGCTGCTGCTGAGCTCAGTCACCGAGTTCCTCTCACCCGCACTGGCCGGGGCCGGCGACGCCGTCGTCTCGCCCTGGTGGGTGGTCGGGCTCTTCGCCGCCCTGCTGCTGGCGGGCGCGGCCACACTGGCCAGGCCGGGCAGCCGGATCGGTGATGCCCGCAAGACCGCATACGTGATCGCGCTCGGTGCCGGACAGGTGACCGCCCCGAGCAAGAAAACCGTCCGCTCCGGAGTACCGGTCACGACCGGTGCCGGAGGACTTGTACCCGACTCCCAGGGAGCCAGCTCATGAACCCGCCCATGACCATAATCGACAGTCACGCCGGCTCGGCGAATGCCATTTCGGACGCCGCCCGTGCTCGTCTGGTTTCTGACATCAAGGTCGCCGGCGAGGTGCTCGCCGAAGCCTGGCCGATCGAGACTTTTATCGCGGTCAACCCGCTCGGTGGCTTCGAGGATCTGCCGTTCGGCGAGGCGATCCAGCGGGCCGGTGAGCTGCTTGGTTCTCGCGGCACGCTTGGTGAAGAGGCTTTCCGCCAGGCCTACGCCAAGGGCCGGATCACAGAAGCGGACCTGGTCAAAGCGATCGCACGGCGCGTCCCGCAGGCCGTCGCGGAGCCCGCCGTGAAGCTCGGCGAAAAGACCGTCGCGCCCGTAGAACTGCTGCTCGCCGACCTGCTCGAAGGTCGGTCCGAGCCGCCACCGGTCCGGCTCGAGAAGACGGTCTCGGAAGAAATTGCTCCCTGGGTTGCCGAAGATGTGGATGCCCAGACATCGAAGTGGTGTGGCGCCTTTCTCGATACCGGTCAGGCCACCTGGCAGATGCCCGGACGAGAGCAAGGGTTCTACCCGGCCTGGCGTGACCTTGTGGCGCGCGACCGCAAGCTGCCCGCGAGTGCGCGCGAGGCTCTGGCCGGACTGCCCGAGCGGCCTGACGACGCCGTGCTGATCGCCCTGGAGGAGCTCGGCATCGACGCGGCCGGACGGCGCGCTTTCCTGCGCGCCCATCTGACCAGCATGCCCGGATGGGCCGCGCATGTGCGCTGGCACGGCGAACACGGCGGTGGGATCGACCTCGCCGACTACCTGGCGATGCGACTCTCGCTCGAGGCCGCCCTGCTGGAGGGTTCGGGCAACGGGGAGACTCGCGGCGTCCCGGAAGACTACTCACGGCCAGGCCCTACACCTGCCGAGCGGGCCGCCGACGCTCTGGCTTCGGTGTTCGATGGCGAGCAGGCAACGGCCGAGGCGCTCGAAGAAGCCACCTTCGTCATCGGGCTGCTCCCGGGGAACGAGAGGGCGTTGATCTGGCTCGATGCCTACGAGACCCACTATCGGGATCCGCTGATCGAAGAACTCTCGGGAGAGCCCGCGGAGCCGCAGATGGACCGTCCGGATGCCCAGCTCGTCTGCTGCATCGACGCCCGCTCCGAAGGCCTGCGCCGCCACTTTGAACAGTCCGGCCCCTACGAGACCCTTGGCTTCGCCGGGTTCTTCGCGGTCGCGATCAGCTACCGCGACCTCGCCGGCGGAGACGCAAGTGCACTCTGCCCGGTGCTGCTTGAGCCTGGCAACGAGATCGGGGAACTACCCGCCGGTGGCGCTGAAGCCAGAGCCGGTCGCCGACTCGCGGGACTCGAGGCGATGGCCGGTGCGGAAGACAGCTTCCACATGGCCGAAGGCAACCTGGCCGGTCCTTTCGTACTGGCAGAAACGACGGGCTGGGCTTCCGGACCGGTGGCAGCGGCGAAGACCTTCTTCTCCGGCGGCTTCGGATCGATGCGAAGCAAACTCCACCGCGGAGCTGCACCGGAAGCCCCGACGGTGCTCACCGTCAACGAAGGCTTCACTTTCGAAGAGCGCTCGGTATTCGCCGAGGTCGCACTGTCCATGATGGGTCTGACTGAGCGATTCGGCCGGCTGGTCCTGCTTTGTGGCCACGGCAGCACAACCGAGAACAACCCGTACGAAGCGGCGCTCGACTGCGGTGCCTGCGGCGGCAACCGCGGCGCCCCGAACGCACGCACCGCGGCGGCGATCCTCAACGGACACGAAGTGCGTCAGTACCTCGCGGGCAAGGGGATCGAGATCCCCGACGACACCTGGTTCGCCGCCGGCGAGCACGACACCGCCACCGACCGGGTCAGGCTGCTCGACCACCACCTGGTGCCGAAGAGCCATATGGCGGATCTCGAACGGATGGACCGTGACCTAACCATCGCCGGGGCCCGACTCAGCGCCGAGCGCTGCGAGATCATGCCCGGTGCGCCAGAAGGCGTCTCTCCGGAGCAGGCGGCCCGCCATGTCAGTGCCCGCTCGACTGACTGGGCTCAGGTCTTCCCTGAGTGGGGGCTGGCCGGCAACGCCGCTTTCATCGTGGCCCCGCGCTCTGTAACCCGCGGCCTCGACCTGGGGCGGCGCACATTCCTCCATTCATACGAGGCCAGGGTGGACCGCGACGGTGACGGTCTTGAGACGATCCTCACCGCACCGATGGTGGTCGCGCAGTGGATCAACTGCCAGTACTACTTCTCGACCGTTGACCCGGTCGCCTTCGGTGCCGGCAGCAAGACGATCCACAACGTAGTCGGCGGAATCGGGGTACTCGCCGGCCACGGGGGGGACCTGCAGCTGGGCCTGCCGTGGCAGTCGCTCGCCGACGGGGAGCGGCTGATCCACGAACCGATGCGTCTGCTCACTATCGTCCAGGCCCCACTCGAACGGATCGACATGCTCATTGATCGCAATACAGTTCTCCAGCAGCTCTTCGGTAACGGATGGGTCGCCCTTGCGGCGCGCTCCGAAGCCGGAGACGACTGGATGCGACACACATCCGACGGCTGGGAGCCGTGGACCGAACCGGAGGTAAACAGATGACCCGCAGTGAGCTGACAAAAATGACCAAGATCGAAGTAGTTGTGACCGGAGCCGAAGCAGGCGCGGTCCAGGAGATCTTCAAGGCCACGGGAGCGACCGGCTTCACCAGTGTCTCCGGTGTTTCCGGGCTGGGGCACGGCGGCTACCACCAGGGCCGCCTGCTGTTCAACCAGCAGGCGACCCTCGAGATGCTGATCACGGTGGTCCCCGATGACCGCGCCGACGCTGTCCTGGCCGGACTGCGCCCGCTTCTGGACGAGTCCTCGGGCGTCATGTTCCTCACAGACACCTATGTGAGTCGCCCGGAATACTTCGGTTGAACCCTCAGAACCCGGCCCAGATCGTCTCGGGCCGGGTCGGCATGGTCGGCGCCGGCCAGCTCGCGCGCATGACCCAGCAGGCTGCGATTGGTCTCGGAGTCGAGTTGACCGTGCTGGCCGAGTCAAAGACCGATCCGGCGGTACTGGCCGGCGCCCGGTTCGAGCAGGGCACCCCGGCCAAAATTGAAGACCTCCGGCGGCTCGCCTCGCTGGTCGATGTCGTCACCTTCGACCACGAGCAGGTGGATCCGGAATGGCTGGCGGAACTCGAAGCCGAAGGCGTGAACCTTGCCCCGAGCGCCTCGGCGAAGCTCCACGCCCAGGACAAACTCCACGCCCGGCGGGCTCTGGCCTCCCGCGGTTTCCCGATCCCCGACTTCGCCGAAGCCACGACGATCGGGGAGTTCGACCAGTTCGCTGCGGTTCACGGATGGCCCGTGGTGGCCAAGGCACCGCGCGGCGGCTATGACGGCCGCGGAGTCTGGATGCTGGAAGACCGCGACCAGGTCCGCAACCTGCTGACGACTGTGCCCGGGCCGTTTCTGCTCGAGGCGATGCTCCAGATCGAAAAGGAGATCGCCGTGATGGTCGCCCGCTCGCCCGGCGGCGAGCTGGCCGTTTACCCCGTGGTTGAGACCGTCCAGCGTGAAGCGATGTGCCGTGAGGTGATCGCGCCGGCGGCGATCTCCGAGCGCTCGGCCGCGGCCGCGGCACGCATAGCCACCGACATCGCAGGTCGGATCGGACTGGTCGGGGTGATGGCGGTCGAGCTGTTCATTACCGAGGGCGGCCTGCTGGTGAACGAACTCGCACTGCGCCCTCACAACTCCGGCCACTACTCGATCGAAGGCTGCGTTACCTCGCAGTTCGAGCAGCATCTGCGGGCGGTGCTTGATCTGCCGCTCGGTGAGACTTCACTCACCGCTCCGTCGGTGGTCACAGTCAACGTGGTCGGCGGCAACTCCGGTGACGGCCCCGAATCGCGGCTGGGCGATGCCCTGGCGGTGCCGGGCGCCCACGTCCACCTGTACGGCAAGCAGACCCGCCCAGGCCGTAAACTTGGGCATGTAACGGTCTGTGGCCAGGACGCCGACGCCACCGCGAAAGCGGCCCGGGCGGCGGCATCCGCTCTCGAGAGAGGTTCCAGTTGAGTCAGTTGCGTGTCGGCATTGTCATGGGCAGCGATTCTGATCTGCCGGTAATGGAAGAGGCCGCGAAGGCGCTCGAGGAGTTCGGCATCGCTCACGAAGTGAGGGTGGTCTCGGCCCATCGGACCCCACACGACATGCTGGCCTGGGCTTCGGCCGCGGCCGAAGACGGCTTCGGTGTGATCATTGCCGGAGCCGGCGGGGCGGCCCACCTGCCCGGGATGATCGCTTCGGCGACGCCGCTGCCGGTGATCGGAGTGCCGGTCCCGCTCAAGTACCTGGACGGACTCGACTCCCTGCTCTCTATTGTTCAGATGCCTGCCGGTGTGCCGGTCGCGACTGTAGCCGTGGGCGCCGCCAGAAATGCCGGATTGCTCGCCGCCAGGATCCTCGCCGTCGGTGATCCCGGCCTGACTGAGGCCGTAAAGCAGGCACAGGTCGAACTCGCCGAGTCGGCCCGCGCCAAAGACGAGCGAGTGCGCAGAACCTTTGACCCCCCAACACCAAACTGATTGGAATGAAAGTGCTTAACGACAAACGACTGATAATCACCGGCGTTGCAAACAACGACAGCATCGCTTTCTCGGTGGCTGCGAAGGCCCAGCGGGCCGGCGCCGAGATCCTGCTGACCACATTCCCGCGGGACCGCACGCTGACCGAAGCTGCCGCCGAAAGCCTGCCGGTGAAAGCCGAGATCTTCGACCTGGATGTGACCCAGCTTGAAGACATCGAGCGGCTCACCGGACACGTCCGCGAGAAGTGGGGCGGACTCGACGGGGCTCTCCATGCGGTCGCTTTCGCTCCTCGCGATGCCCTCGCGGGTGACTTCCTGGCAGCCCGGGCCGAAGGAGTCAACCTCGCCTTCCAGACCAGCGCCTTCTCTTACGCCTCGCTCGGCGGACTGCTCAAGGAACTCGCGCCGGAAAGCGGCGGATCGCTGGTCGGGCTTGACTTCGATTCGGCCGGTGCCTGGCCGGTCTACAACTGGATGGGCGTGGTCAAGGCAGCGCTCGAGTCGGTGAACCGTTACCTGGCGCGGGACCTCGGACCGCACGGCATCCGCTCGAACCTGATCGCCGCCGGTCCACTCCACACCCGCGCGGCCGGAGGGATACCGGCCTTCCACAAGCTTCTCGACAACTGGGAGGCCCGTTCGCCGATGAAGTGGGATCCGGCCGACCCGGAGCCGGTGGCTGACGCCACCTGCTTCCTGCTCTCCGACCTGGCCCGCGCGATCACCGGTGAGATCCTCCATGTGGATGGCGGCTATCACGCCATGGCCGGCTCGCTGCGCGAGGTTGAATCCAGTGCCATGGAGGAGGAACCGGCAGCCGCCGCCGGAGCCTGATCGATGGCCGTCAGGCCCGGCTGGTCACAAACTGGGTGATCAGCCGGCTGGGGTGACTCGCCACTCGAGCGAGAAGCGCTCGAAGTCGCGCAGGAAGCCCTGTGGTTCGAATGCCTGTGCCGGTGCCAGTGCGCCGCTTTCATTGATGCCGCCGGAGGCGGCGATCAGGGCGCCCTTGACGATCAGCGCGGCTGTCAGTCCGTAAACATCCCGTCCGCTTATCTCGCCGCGGCTGATCGAGGTCCCGGCGACCGCTTCGCATGCGATCACGAAACTGGACTCGGCCCGGGCCTCCGCGCTTGCCCCTTCGGGCAGCTTCGGGATCAGCTTCGCGGTCAGTGCACGCAGCGGCGTGCGCATCGCCAGACCGGCCCCGCGGAAGATCGCCGGCATCAGGTGGGCAGCCGGGCCGGGGGCGAAGGAGTCGGCACTCAGCATGGTCTCGACCCGGCGTGTCTTCACATGGCGCGGCACGGTCACGTGTTCACCGGCCGGGTAACGGCTCATCTTCAGTTCTCCGAGCGGCGGACCGAAGTCGAATTTCCCGCGGGAGACCGTCTGAGACGCCGGCTGGAAGCGACCGCCCCGCCACTCCACGTCACCACCCTTGATCATCTCCAGGGCTGAAAGCATGGTGCCGCGGGTCGGCTGCATTTTCGCCTGGTAGGCGAGCCGCAGCGTGTCGAGTTCGCCCATCCCGGCGGCGGTCAGGGCGGCGATCATGTCGCCAGGTACATAGTCAAAGCCCATTGCCGGGATGACCGCGACCCCGGCTTCAGAGGCCGGCCGGTCGTAACGCTCCCAGGCCAGGCGCATGTATGGCTGCTCACCTGTCGTGTCGAGGTAGTGGGTCCCGGTTTCGACCGCGGCCCTCATCACCGGCTCCCCGTGGAGGTGGAACGGTCCGGCGCAGGCGATCACCGCCGGGCAGTCTTCCAGCAGGGAGTGGAGCCCGGCCTGGTCATCGAGCGACACTGCATGGACCTCAACCTTGCGCTCCAGTCCGGCGGCTACCTGGTCCAGCTTTTCGCGGTTGCGACCGGCGAGCACAAAGTCGGCGCCGGCGCGGTCGAGCTCGCCGGCAACCAGCTTTCCGGTGTAGCCGGTCGCCCCGTAGACGGCGATCGGTCCCTGCTGATTCGAGTCGGCGTTCGTGCTGCCTCGTTCCTTGTTCATGCAGGCATTCTAGGTCGGTTATTCGAGGTTGGCGTCGAGGTCATCGTCCTCGGCGCAACCGTTGTCAACGCAATGCGGTCGGCCGCAACAAGCGTTTGCTATTTTTCCTGTTGAGGAAGGGTTTGGGAGTGGGCGCAACTTGATGCCGGGACGAGGGTTCCAGCGGACAGACGCGTCGGCAATCGGGCCGACCAGATTCTCCGAGAGAGGGCATTCAGTGAAGCTTCGCACCGTTTTCGCAGTCCTGGCAGTCGCCGTCGCAGCACTCTTTGCCGCTGTTCCCGCCTACGCGGCGGCACCGGCAGTGCCTGTTCCTGCAGTGACCGGACCGATTCCGGTCACGGCGACCTCATATCCCTTCCTCGCCACCGACGTCGACCTGTCCAAGTACGGCTACGTCGAAGAGGAGTACTTCATCTCCGGCAGGGCGTTCCGCTACGACACCAGCGCCCCGGCGCCCCCGGCGCCAAGGCCGGTCGACCTGACCGCGACCCGGATCGAAACCGGCGGAACGCTCAACGATGGCACCTATCCCTTCAAGACCCGGATCGTGGTCCGTCGCCCGGCCAACCCGGCCAAAGCCAACGGCACGGTAGTGGCCGAGTGGAACAACGTAACCGCCTTCCGCGACATCGAGTGGAACTGGTTCGGCGACCCGGAATTCATGCTCAAGAACGGTTACACCTTCGTCGGCGTCACCGCCCAGAACGTCGGCGTCACCGGCCTCAAGGCATTCAATGCCGCGCGCTACGGGGATCTCGAAGTCCGCTGGGATCCGGCCGGCAACACCGCTCCCCTCGACGATCTGTCCTACGACGTTTACGGCGCCGCGCTGAACGCGATCAAGGGCGGCGGGACCGGAGTCGATCCGCTCGGCGGAATCAACGCAGACACGGTCATCGCCTCGGGCGAGTCGCAGTCCTGCGGCCGGCTGGCGGCTCACTACAACTGGATAGAACCGCTCCAGAACATCGCCGACGCCTACCTCCTTACCGTCTGCGGTACTTCACTTCGAGCCGACCGCCCCGAAAAGGTGGTCCGGATCCTCAGCGAGACCGAAAACCGGACTTCGCGCCCGGAGGCCACCTTCCCGGACACCACCTCGATCCGCCACTGGGAGGTCGCCGGCGCGTCACACCTGCCGCGCTTGGCCTGGGACGCCGCCGGCGGACTGCTCAACCGGGACTTTCTGGCCCTCACCGTAGGCTGCCAGAAGTTCCCGCTTTCACTGGTCCAGTGGCCCTTCACAGCCAACCGGGCGATCGCCGGCCTGGTCGACTGGGTGAAATCCGGCACCGCCCTTCCGATCGCGCCACGCGGCGAGTACGTGGCGAACCCGGCCTACAACCCGATGCTGCCGGTCTCAGGTAGCAACCAGCCGCAGATCCTCGACCGGGACCAGTTCGGAATCGCCAAGGGTGGGATCCGTTACCCCGAGTTGACTGTGCCGACCGGAGTAAACGACGGGATCAACGCGGCAGGAACCGGCGGCAACCCGGCCTTCAACCCGTTCTGCACCCTGCTCGGCTCGAACACGGTCTTCTCGTCGGAGCAGCTCCACGGGCTTTACGCCGACTTCGCTGATTACGTCAGCAAGTACGCCGACGCGACCGACGATTTCCTGGCCACCGGCTTCATCCTCCCGGAGGACGCCGTTCGTCTGAAGGCGATGTCGCGCCAGTTCCCCTACCTGCGGCCTGCCGCTCCGATGAAGGCCGGGACCAAGGCAACGAAGGGAACCTTCAACCTTAACTGGGTTGCTACCGAGGCCCCGGACACCACCTTCGAGCTGCAGCAGCAGAGCTCGAAGAGGGGCGCCGCCTGGGTCAGGGTTATCAAGTTCAGGGGCGAGCCCAATGGCGCCGGCCAGCTCAGGAGCAAGTCTCAGGGCACCTTTGCCTACCGGGTCCGCAGCAGCACGGTGATCCCGGCCAACAACATCGCTCCGGCCCAGACGGTCACCACCCCGTTCTCGGAGCAACTGGCCAAGGTCAAAGTTGATCGCACCGGACCGAAGGCTCCCCGCCTGGTCATCAGGGGCAGGAAAGTCGGCAAGGGCGTCTACTCGGGCCCTGTGAGGGTCATCGTCGTCGGCAAGCCGGACCCGAAGCTGCCCGATGGCAGCGCCGGTGTCGGTCTGAACCCGAGGTCGGTGCCGAAGGCCCGAACCATCACGCGAAAGGGCCGTACCGTGATCAAGGTACAGACCCGTGACCAGCTTGGCAACAGGTCGCGTATCAAGCGCCAGTTGATCCGGATCAGGTGACCGAGGCCGAAGCAAAGGATCGCTGTCGGGAGCTGGCCGAGACCAGCCCTGACCGCGAAACCCACAGCTGGATGGCCCGTGAGGGCGAGGGCGGCGGCTGGTCCGTGGTCAGGCTGGCCTTGCCGCCTGCCAAGCCGCCGGAGACGACAGCCTCAAAGCCATCCGACCCTCCTGCCGGGCGCGACGACCCCCGAACATCACAGCAGCAAAACGCTCCGTATCTCGGTTGATGCCGCCGAGAGCCCGCTGCTGAAAGCGGGTCAGTCCCGGACGAGTTTCTTGTAGGTGATGCGGTGAGGACGGTCGGCCTCCGGGCCGAGCCGCCGCCGCCGGTCTTCTTCGTAGGCGTCGAGGTTGCCTTCGAACCAGACGACCTCCGAGTCACCCTCGAAGGCGAGGATGTGAGTCGCCACCCGGTCGAGGAACCACCGGTCATGGGAGATCACCACAGCGCATCCGGCGAAGCCGAGCAGGGCTTCTTCGAGCGCTCGCAGCGTGTCGATGTCAAGGTCGTTGGTCGGCTCGTCCAGCAGCAGCAGGTTGCCGCCTGAACGAAGCACCTTGGCCAGGTGAACCCGGTTGCGCTCGCCGCCCGAGAGCACCCCGACCTTTCGCTGCTGGTCGGAACCCTTGAAGTTGAAACCGCCGACGTAGGCGCGTGAGTTCATCTTCTGGTTGCCGACCTGGATCGTTTCGTCACCGGCCGAAATCTCTTCCCAGACCGACTTCTCGGGGTCAAGCGAGTCGCGGGACTGGTCGACGTAGGCCAGTTCGACGGTCTCACCCAGCCTCAGAGCGCCGCTGTCGGGCTTTTCGTCGCCGACGATCATCCTGAAGAGAGTCGTCTTGCCGGCGCCGTTGGGGCCGATAATGCCGACGATACCGGCCGGCGGCAGCTTGAAAGTGAGGTCCTCGACCAGCAGCTTGTCGCCGAAGCCCTTGCGCACATGGTCAGCCTCGATTACCACACCGCCGAGCCGTGGACCGGCCGGGATGTGGATCTGGACCGTGTCCAGCTTCACGTTCTTGTCTTCCGCGAGCAGCTCCTCGTAGCGGGCCAGGCGGGCCTTTGACTTCTTGCGGCGGCCCTTGGGGTTCTCGCGGACCCACTCGAGCTCGGCGGCAATCGTGCGCGAGCGGGCCGTCTCCTTGCGCTCCTCCTGGGAGAGCCGCTCCTGCTTCTGCTCCAGCCACGACGAGTAGTTGCCCTCGAACGGAATGCCGCGACCGCGGTCGAGCTCGAGGATCCAGCCGGCAACGTTGTCGAGGAAGTACCGGTCGTGGGTCACGGCGACCACGGTGCCTTTGTACTCTTCGAGGAAGCGCTCCAGCCAGGCGACCGACTCGGCATCCAGGTGGTTGGTCGGCTCGTCGAGCAGCAGCAGGTCGGGCGAGCTGAGCAGCAGCCTGCAGAGCGCAACCCGGCGGCGTTCACCACCGGAGAGGTTCTTCACATCGGCGTCGGCAGGCGGCAGGCGCAGGGCATCCATCGCGCCGTCGAGCATGGTGTCGAGGTTCCAGGCGTCGGCTGCGTCGATCTTGGCCTGGAGCTTTCCGAACTCGTCGGCGGTCTCGTCCGAGTAGTTGGCGGCGAGTTCGTTGAATCGGTCGATCAGATCCTTGACCTCGCGGACGCCGTCTTCGACGTTGCCGCGCACGTCCTTGCTTTCGTCGAGCTGCGGCTCCTGCTCCAGCATTCCGACCGTCGCCCCTTCGCGCAGTTGCGCATCTCCGCGGTACTCGTTGTCGGTGCCGGCCATGATCCTCAGCAGCGTGGACTTGCCGGCGCCGTTGTAGCCGAGGATGCCGATCTTCGCCCCGGGCAGGAAGTTGAGCGAGATGTCGACCAGCACCTCCTTGTTCGGCGGATGCGAACGGGACACCTTGTACATCGTGTAGATGAAGTCAGCCATATGGCGCCAACCTTAGCCGGGAAGCTCGGCCGCGGCTTCGGCCTTGACTCGGGGGGGTTGCTGCCCGTAGTATCAGCGGGTCCGCATCACTCGGCGAAACACTTAGGGGGAGAGGTCTTGAGAGCAACGGGTCTACGCAGGCCGTCACCGGCAATGGTCGTGGCAATCCTCGCCCTGATCGTGGCACTGGGCGGAACGAGCTACGCAGCGATCCAGCTGCCGAAGAACTCGGTCGGCGCGAGCCAGATCAAGGCGAACGCGGTCACGCTGAAGAAGCTGAAGAAGAACTCGGTCACATCGCCGAAGGTCAGGAACGGCTCTCTGGTCGCCGCGGACTTCAAGCCCGGCCAGCTCAACGCGAGCGGGCCTGCGGGTGGAGACCTGACCGGTACATACCCGAACCCGTCGATCGCCAACGGAGCGATCGGACCGGACCAGCTGGGCCAGGTGCCCGCGGGCAGGGCAATCTCCAACGTGTCCGTGATCGTCCCCAACACGACTTCCTTGATCCTCTCCATCAGTCCCACCCCGCTGGACCAGGGCGGCATGATCTCAAGCGCGGACGACGCGTTCAACATCTCCCGTCCGGGGGTTTATTCGATCACTGGCTCGATCGGCTGGGAGGGCAACTCGTCCGGAGCGCGGCAGACAAGGATCCTGGTTAACGGATCCATCCAGGCCAGCGACGTCACCAACGCCGGCGGAACGGGCACGATCAGGCAGAACGTCTCGTCACTGAACCGTCTTGAAGTCGGCGACAAGATCCAGCTCGGTGCGTTCCAGAACTCCGGTGGAGACCTCGATACCGTGTTGTCGACCCCGCAGGGCACGGTGTGGCTGAGCGCGGTCTGGATCGGGCCGTAAGGCGCGCGGTCCGGCTCAGCCGCTGGCTGTGTCCTCGGCCGCGTAGGTGGTCAGCAGTTTCGTTTCTTCGTTGAACTTCGGGAAGAAGAACCAGACCAGCACGGCGCCGACCAGAATCGCGACGATGCCCGCCAGGTAGGCGAGGTCCTCACCCTTTATGAAGGACTGCTTTGCGGCCTCGATGATCTGCTCGCTGTACTGCGGATACTGCTCGGCCGTGTTCGCGGCGCTGGAGAACGAGCGCTCGAGCTGGGCCTCGACGTTGCTGGACACCTTCTCCGAATTCGGTGAGGCGGCGATCAGCTTGCCGAACGAGGTCGCGTAACCAGCGGTCAGGAAAGCGCCGAGGATGGACTGCATGATCGCTCCACCGAGGTCCCGCTGCAGGTCGGCCGTGGCCGAGGCCATGCCGGCGCGCCGGACCGGCACCGATCCGGTCAGCGAGTGCGATGCCGGCGTTCCGGCCAGCCCCACCCCGATCCCGACCAGAGCGTAGGCCAGACCGACAACCCAGAAGGTCGCGGTGTCGGTCCAGAGCGTCAGCATCACGATGAAGCCGAGCAGGCAGAACAGGTAGCCGAGCAGCAGGGTGAACCGGGCCCCGTGGGAGTTGACCAGCTTCGCCGATCGCGGGGCGACCAGCACCAGCATCAGCGCCGCCGGCATGATCGCCAGGCCGGCCTGCCAGGTCGACCAGTCGAGCACGTTCTGTAGGTACTGCTGGCCGATGAACATCGCCGCCATCAGCGTGCCGAAGACGATGATCCCGGCAACCGCGGCGACCCAGAAGGTGGGACGGCCCGCGATCTTAAGGTCGAAGAGCGGGTTCGAAGCCCGTCGCTGGCGGATCACGAAACCGACCGCCGCCGCGATTCCGATCGCGGCGATGCCGAGCGTCGCGGCGCCGGCCCCGGGAATGGTCGCGAAATTGATCGCCAGCACCACTCCGGCGACCATGACGATCGACAGCATGCCGCCGAGGTTGTCGACCGGATCGCTCGCCTCATCCACGTGCGAAGGCACGAGCCGGACCGCGAGCAGCACGGCGATCAGCGCCAGCGGCAGCGTGATCAGGAAGACCGAGCCCCACTCGAACTGAAGCAGTAGCGCCCCGGCGAGCAGCGGCCCGAGCGCCGAGACCGCGCCGCCGATACCCGACCACAGCGCGATCGACTTCGTCCTCGCCGGACCTGACCAGAGCGCCGTGATCAGGGCCAGGGTGGTCGGGTAGGCCATGCCGGCTGCGACGCCGCCGGCCAGCCGTGCGATAAAAAGGATTTCGATTGAAGGGGAGAGTGCCGCCAGGACCGACAGGGGGATTGCGAGCGCGGTGCCGAGGACCAGCATCATCTTGCGGCCATAGCGGTCGCCGAGCGCGCCGAGGTAGAGCACCGAGGTGGCAAGGCCGAGTGAGTAACCAACCGCGACCAGGTTGAGCGCGGTCTGACTGGCGTTGAAGTTGTCGCCGATGTCCGGCAGGGCGACGTTGGCGACCGAGAGGTTGAGGTTCGCGACCGCCGCGACCAGAATCAGCGTGCCGAGCACGGCCGCCGGCCGCTTTGGTGCCGTCCCGGAACTCACGCGGGGAGGCCCAAAGATGGACCGGTCACTCGGCGGCGAGCCAGTCGGCAATCAGGCTGCCGATCAGCTCGCCCTGATCTTCCTGGAGGAAATGGCCGGCGTCCTTGATCACAGTCAGCGGTTCTGCGGTGGGAAAGAGGCTCTGCACCGCGTAGCCGACCGGGTCAAGCGGCAGGGCCGGGTCCGAGTCGGCCCAGAGCAGCAGGGAGGGCCGGGTGTCGCTGCGCAGGTAGTCGGCAGTCGCCTGGCCGGCGGCGGCGCCGGGTGCGTCGGGAGTGAGCGGGATCATCGGGGGGAAGGTTCTGACTCCGGCCTTGGATTCGACGCTTGGGAACGGCGCCGTATAGGCGGCTACAACCTCGTCGCTCAGATCGGTCGCCGAGCCGCCCCGGATCGGCATCTCCACCTTTACGTCCCGGTAGGAGCCGATGAAGTCGCGGAAACGAAACCAGTTGTCGCTCATCTTCTGGCGGCCGTTGAAGATGCCAGTGTCCATCGCGACCAGCCGGGAGAAGCGTTCGGGCCGCTCGATCGTCGCGGCCCGCAGTCCGATCGGTCCGCCCCAGTCCTGGCAGACGAGGGTCGTTCCGGTGAGCTCGAGCTGGTCGATCAGCGAGACGACCGCGTCGGTGTGGCGATCCATCGTGTACCACGTGTCATCGACCGGTTTGTCGGAGCGGCCGAAGCCGGGAAGGTCCGGAACGATGCAGCGGTAGCCGGCATCGAGCAGCGGTCCCATCATCTTGCGGTAGAGGAAGCCCCAGGTCGGCTCGCCGTGAAGCATCAGCACCGGCGGTCCTTCTCCTTCGTCCACATGGGCCAGTCGCATGCCCTGCCAGTCTCGGTACTTCGGCTCCCAGGGGAAGCCCGGCAGGTTTTCGAAACGGTCGTCCGGCGTCCTGAAGATTTCCATGCGCGGCAGCCTACCCGGCGGCGGGCCCGGTTTCGTCTCCGGCGCCGGCGGATTCATCCTGGTCGCTACTCAGGCAGTTGTAGAGGGCCGCCGGGCCGATCGCGGTCAGCGGATTTATCGCGGCCGAGACGATGAAGGTTGCTACCGCCGAGCCGAGCACACCGGCGCCGAGCGGTCGTGTGATCAGGGCAGCGAGCATCGCCACGAAGAAGATCAGCATTGCGAGCAGCACCAGAAAGAGGAAAACTCGCAGCACGTTGCCCCGCACCAGCTCGCGGCTGCGGGTCAGGCTCTCGAAGACGCCGGGCTTCTCGACCACCGCGACCGGCGGGGCGACGATCCACAGAGTGAGCACAATAAGACCGGGCACGATCAGCAGGATCAACCCGGTCGCGACTCCGGCCGCGAAGATCAGGCTCACCCAGACCAGCTTCGCCAGCAGCGGACTGAGTGACTGCCAGAGGCCGGTCAGGCTCTTGTCCTCCGTCTCGACGCAGAGCACGAGGATGACCATGCCGGCGTAGACCACTCCGATGAATATCGAGACTCCGAAGCCGACCGCCTGCCCGAAGGCACCTGAGCCCTGAGCGAATGCCAACAGCGCTGAAACCAGTGCGAGCAGCAGGGTCAGCCGGATCAGGATCGAACGGTGGGCCAGGGCACCGTCCTTCATCTCGGTCAGCACGCCGTCGAGAGATAGGGGCCGGGTGGGCGTCACGACACCGCACCTTACCCGTTGCCCGCCCGGATCTGTTCAGGGGCAGGGTCGGTCCGCGCGCGGGTCCGGGATGAACCCGGTTACGGACTCGAGCGACGCTTCCATCGCGCTCGGCTCGATCGCATTCGGGCCGCTGAACGGTCGCTCGAAGGCGGCCACCAGATAGACGGAACTCAACAGCAGCAGTGCTACCGGCAGGATGTAGATGAACTGCCCCAGGGGTCGCTCGCGTCCGGCGAGGATGGTCGCGTAGAGGCAGAGGAGGAACCCGCCGACGACCATGAAAAGCCAGAACATCGGTGGCAGGTTGTCGGTGCTCGCCTGGAGCCTCGCGGCGCGGGTCTCACTGAGCTCCCTGACCCGGTCGAGCGAGCTGACCAGGGCGGCGTTGTTCGGGCTTGTCCGGTCGAGCCCACCGACACTGCGGATCAGGCGGTCGGTAGCGGCGGTTGCCAGTTCCGACTGCTCGCCATCGGCCATCCGAGGCCACTCGTCGTCGATCACGGCCCGCGCGTAACAGATCAGCTCGTGGCCGATCTGGTCCCGGCTGTCGGCACCGAAGAGTGTCGCGACCCTCGAGAGCCCGCTGAGAGAATGCGCCTCGGCGCCTACGTCCGAGCTGCTGCTCTGGTAGCCGGAGAGCGCGTAAGAAAGCACGAAGCCGACCATCAGGGCGTAGAGCACCCCGCAGAAGGCGAAGATCGCCCAGCTGTCGCTGGCCTGGCCCTTGATGTCTTCGGGTATCCAGTGGCGGACTATGAAAATGCAGCCCAGGGTTATCAGCACCCCGCCGATCAGGATCGCGATGCCGATCAGCGCGGTCATCCTTCCACCCTCCGCAGGACCGAGCCCGGAACGTCTATCGCTCTGCCGAGGACGAGCTTTCCTCCTTCGACCCTGTAGGCCCCATAGAAGGTCAGGGTGGTGTCACCGTTGGCGTCGATCGAGTAGCTGCCCAGGGCCGAAGGCCGCTCGCTGATCGAAAAGAAGGCGTCTCTTGTCTGGTCTCTGAGGGTCGAGATCGTCTCGGTCGTGATGTCCCCGCGCACTCCGTAGCGAATCGAGTCCATCACGGCGTCCCCAGCCTCGTAGCCGAAGATCGACATCGGTTCGGCATCTTCGCCGTAGCGTTCACGGTAGGTGTCGAAGAAGGATTCGCCACTGATCGCGTAGTTGCCGGCCGGCAGCATCGGCGCAGTGATGTAGGTGTCAAGTTCGACGTCCCCGAGCGCCTCCAGAAAACCGGTGAGAGATATGCCGTCGCCTCCGAAGAGCTTGACATGAACGCTGGCCTGGTTGACCGCCTCGAAGACGTCCAGTCCGACCGGGAGGTCCGAGCCGGCATAAAGCAGCGCGCCGGCCCGCGACCTCTCGACTCTTTCGGCCAGCTCAACCAGGTCTGTATTCGGGCTGGCTGAAGCTCTGCCGACGATCTTGATCCCGACCGGCCCGGCGAGCCGCTCGAAATACTGCTTGAGGCCGAGTCCGTAAGTCCCGCCGTCGTCGACGATGAAGACCTTGCGTACCGACTCTTCCTGCATGAACTGCGTCAGGGCCGCCGACTGCACCGTGTCGTTGGGTACGACGCGCGCGAAAGTCCTTAGGCCGGTCGGGCGCAGGCGCTCGCCGAGGGCGGGGGAGGGCCGGGTCAACTTGACTGCCGTCGAGCCGGAACTGACGTGCAGGATGCCGGCCCGGTTGAGGATCGGCATCGCGAGTTCGGTTCCGCCCGAGTCGAACTCACCGATGTAGGCGATCGTCGAGGGGTCCGCTGTCGCCCGTCTCGCGTTCGCCTGCACGAGGGCGGGGTCGAAGCTGCCGTCAGGCGCGGCGTCGTTGAGCCCGATGACCTCGATCGCGGCTCCGCCGACCCGGGATCCCTGGTTGGCGACGGCGATCTCGACCGCCCTGACCGTGTCCTCGCCGCCGCGGCCACCGGTCATCGGCTGGCTCACGTAGATCTTCAGGGTCCGTTCGGGTGCGTCGTCACCCGAGCTGCCACAGCCGGCAGCAACGGCGGCGAGCGTGATCGCGGCAAGCGTCAGCAGGGTTCTCTTGGCGAAGAGGGTTTGGAGCATCGGCGGTCTGTTCAGCGGGGGGCAGGACCGCCGCTCAGCGGCCTGCAGGGCGGCACGCTACCTGCTTCAGCGCGAGCCGCGGGTCAGCCGGGCAGTTCTGACCGAGGAGATGCCGCCGGATGCCCTGACGCGGAAAGTAACCCTGTAGGCAGAACGCGGGGCGTTGCGCTTGAGTCTGAGCCTGAACGAGGCGCGCTTGGACTTGCCGGAGGCGATCGTTCCGAGTCGCACGCACCGTGCGCCGCGGACCGCCCCCCTGGGAGCCTTGGCGCAAATACGAGCCTTCGAAGCCGCAGATTTACCCAGGTTCCTGACCGTGATCCGGTAGGAGGTGCCTGCGGCGGGGGAGCCGAGGCGCTTCGCTGCGACCCTCATCATCAGTCTGGCATCAGCCTTCGGCGGAGGTGACTCGTCGAGGGTCCGGGTGATGGTCAGGGCGCTGGGCCCGAGGTCCAGATCGTCGAGACCCGCCAGCAGACCGGCGATGTCGAACCCGCCGAGGTCGATCCCGGCCCCCCCGCCGAGGCCGGAGATCAGGGTCGGCAGCTGGCTGCGGATCAACGAGCAGACGTCTATCAGGCCGAAAATCTTGGTCTTGCCGGCGAAAGGCCCGAGCTGTGACCACTCACCGGCCAGCGCTCCCGGCCCTTCCAGCCCCTTGGTGAACCTCTGTCCTTCTCCCAGCGATGTCGACTCGGTGGTGAAAGTGACATCCATCGGTGAAAAGCCGCACGTAAGTTCGTCGCCGAGCAGGTTGGCAATGTCGAACCCGCCGAGGTCGATCCCGGCCCCACCAACCAGGCTGAGAAGCTGCTGCGGGTTGATCGTGATCCAGAGCCCGGCTTTGGTCTGGATCTCCATCTTGCCGGTCGCGGCATCGTAGGTCCCGGTGGCGGGCTGTTCGACGCCCATGAATCCCTTGATCTCGACCGGAAGGTCGATCCCGATAAGAGACTGGGCGATCGTCGATGCGTCGAGCAGCGGCAGCTGGAATTTACCCTTCGGGATCTTGATGATTCCGGACTCGTCGACAGTGCCTTCGATCGAAGACGGCCCGCTCAATGCATCGAGGCCGAGATCACCGACGAAGCCGGCCTCGATCGAGCTTTCGTCGAACTGAAGTGCGAAAGGCTTTTCAGCGGCGCCGGCCGGACCGGCGGCGATCGCGGCAAGCAGCAGCATGGCCCCGGCCAGAACGCCCAGCCCGAAAAGAGTAACCCTGGTAAGTCTGTGTCTCCCGATGCTCATTGCTTCTCCCTTTGGCGGTCCTCGGCCCCGCCGCGCTCGGCGAATGTCGGATCCGGCCTCAACAGCATAGCCGCCAAAGGCCGGGGTGATCGGACGGAGGTCGGGTTTCCTTTATGGTTAGTTGCCCAAGCAACGGCAAGGCAATCATGGCGCAAGCACAATTTCCCACAGAGACGGATCAAAGCGGCGCTTTTGTCAGGCAGAAGAGCATCTTCCGGCAGTGGGTGAGCGCCGATGGATCGTCCCCTTTTGTGGCCGAGTCGGGCCGCTACCACCTGTATGTATCGCTGGCCTGCCCATGGGCTTCGCGCACCATCATTTTTCGCAAGCTCAAGGGTCTCGAGGATGCGATCGGCATGACGGTCGTCGATCCGGTTCGTGACGAGCGCGGCTGGCGGTTCACCAGCGAAGACCCGGATCCGGTCAACGGGTTCGAGTACCTGGCTGAGGCTTACCGGCTCAGCGATCCGGGCTTCGATGGACGGGTCACCGTGCCGCTGCTCTGGGACCGCCAGGAGAACACGGCGGTCAGCAACGAGAGCTCCGAAGTCATTCGCATGCTCAACTCCGAATTCAACGAGTGGGCCGGTGAACCCGGGCTCGATCTTTACCCAGACGAGCTGCGCGACGAGATCGACCGGACCAACGAGCGCGTCTACGGAAGCATCAACAACGGGGTTTACCGCTGCGGCTTCGCTTCGACCCAGCAGGCCTACGAAGAAGCCTTCATCGACCTTTTCGAGGCGCTCGACTGGGCCGACGACCTGCTAGCCGGGCGCCGGTACCTGGCGGGCGACCGGATCACCGAGGCCGACTGGAGGCTGTTTGTCACCCTGGTCCGCTTCGACGCTGTCTATGTCGGCCACTTCAAGTGCAACCGTAGGCGTATCGCCGACTACGGGAATCTTTCGGGCTACCTGCGGGAGCTGTACCAGCATCCGGGTATCCGCGAGACCGTCGACTTCGACCAGATCAAACGCCACTACTACGTGACCCACCCCGGGATAAACCCGACGCAGGTTGTGCCGATGGGCCCGATCCTGGACCTTGACACGCCCCACGGGCGCGAATTCTTCTGAGCGTCCGGTCGCCCTGACAGCGCCGGTCCGCGCGGCCCGGGCGGTTGCCGGAGTCCTCTGGTCAACGGGGTCGGGTTGGCGGGTGCGTCCCCGGGCCGCTCGCCACGCGTACCTGCCGCAGCGCCAGGCAGGCGGCCAGGGGCAGAAAGCAGGTGCGCGATACGATCGCGCCTTCGAGCCGGACCTGAGATGAGGAGAGATGGGTAGTCAGAACGGAGACTTCGAAGTGCAGATGCCGTCATGGCACTGGTTTCTGCCGACGTCGGGAGACGGACGGCGGGTCACCAACGTGGTTGCAACGGCCGGCCAGCAGGCCGTCAGCCGCGAGGCCGACGTCGGGTACCTCTCGGAAGTCGCCATGGCCGCCGAGCGAGCCGGCTTCGATGCCGTCCTGACACCCACGGGATCCGCCTGCGAAGACGCATGGATCACCTGCGCCGCGGTGTCCCAGCACACCGAGCGGCTCCGGTTCATCGTTGCATTCCGGCCCGACACGATCTCGCCGGCGTGGGCCGCGCATCAGGCGGCCAGCTTTCAGCGGCTGACCGGCGGCAGGCTCCTGCTGAACATTGTCTCGGGTGGCGACCCGGCCGAGCAGCGATCACTCGGCGACCAGCTCGACAAGGCCGGACGCTATCGCCGTACCGACGAGTTTCTCTCGGTCGTCAAGGCGTGTTGGCGAGGTGAGCCGTTTGACCACGAAGGTGAGTTCTTCGAGGTCGAGGGCGCCGGGCTGCGTCGTCCGCTGGGCGCTGTCGGGCAGCCACCGGTCTACTTCGGCGGATCGTCGCCCGCGGCTCTCGACGTCGCGGCTAAGCACGCCGATGTCTACCTGACCTGGGGGGAACCGGTAGAGGCAGTCGGCGCCAAGGTGGAAGAGGTGCGCGCCAGGGGGCGTGAGTACGGCCGGCAGCTTCGCTGCGGACTGAGAATCCACGTGATCGCCCGGGAAAGCGAAGAGGAGGCGTGGGTCGAGGCCCAGCGTATGCTCGACGATTTCGGCCCCGAGGCAATTCGTTCGGCCCGGGAGCGCTACGCCCGGATGGATTCGACCGGCCAGGCGAAGATGACCGAGCTGACAGGCAGCGGGAATGCCGAAGATCTGGTCGTCGCACCCAACCTCTGGGCAGGGATCGGCCTGGTGCGGGAAGGTGCCGGCACCGCGATCGTGGGCAGCCACGAGCAGGTCGCCGAGCGGCTGATCGAGTACCGGCAAGCAGGGATTAGCGAGTACATCCTCTCCGGCTATCCCCACCTGGAAGAAGCGCTGAGGTTTGGCGAAGAAGTGCGGCCGCTGATAGACGAGATGGTCGCCGCCCCAGCCTGATCACAACGCAGGTCGTCCTGCGCGGCGGGGGACGGTTCGACTTGCCTCTGTCCTCGCAAGGTGTCAGACTCGGGGTGAGGAGTATCGGTGCGAAACCTGATCAACAACCCGATCCGGAAGTACGACTTCGTCCAGAAGCTCGAGTGGTTCCTGATCTCGGCCGTGGTGACGATCCTGGTGATCCGCACCCAGCTGTGGCTCACCAACTACCCGCAGCTCGGCGGCAGCGGACTTCACATCGCCCACCTGCTTTACGGCGGAATCTTCATGGCGATCGCCATCTGGATATCGCTGATCTACATAAACCGGTGGAGCCGGAGCACGGCCGCCATTCTCGGAGGTATTGGCTTCGGCTTCTTCATCGACGAACTGGGCAAGTTCATCACCGAAGACAACGACTACTTCTTCAAGCCCGCGGCCGGCATCATCTACCTGATCTTCATCGTCATGTTCCTGATCATCAGGGAGATGTCACGCCGCCAGCGGCTGGACCAGCGCACAGCCCTCGCCAATGCACTGGCCCTGCTGCCATCGACGGTCACCGGCGAGTTCCGCCGGGAAGAGTATGAAGTCGCCGGTCAGCTGCTCGACCAGGCCGACCAGGATGATCCGATGGTCGAGCAGACGCGCCAGTACTTCAGGCAGGCAGTTATCGAGCCGAACCGCCTGCCCTCACGGATTTCACGCTGGGTGTCAGGCGTCCACGGGCGCATCACCTCGGTCACTGAAAAGCCCCGCTTCGCTCCGGCAGTGATCGCAGTTGTCATCGTCTGGGGCGCTCTCTCCCTGCTCGGCACTGCTGCGCTGCAGGTCAATATCGGAGACATCAGCGACGGTACGGCGGTGCCGGGGGAGAACACCGGGCTGACCGCGGCGCTTCGTACGATCTCGATCTTCGCCTCCGTGGTCTTCGTTGTGATCGGGGTGATCCGGATGGCAAGGATGGAGCACCAGCGGGCCTATCGGGCCTTCAGCCTGGCTCTGCTCATCTCTATCTTCGTGACCCGTTTCTTCTCCTTTCTGGATTCGCAGTTCACGGCGGTTTTCGGTCTGGCTTTCGACCTGATCCTCTACGCAGCGATCGCCGAGCTCGCCAGCCAGGACAGCCAGAAGAGGGTCAGGTTCGCCGGCCTCGGTGAAACCGAGCTCGTCAACGGTAAGAATGGGCCCGATGGCAAGGAAGAAAAAGCAGAGCCGGCGTAGCCCCAGGCTCAAGTCGCCAGTCTCCCGCTACACCGACGCCGACGGAAACGTGCTTGTCCTTCGCCAGGTGATCAGCCGGGGATCGCTCGCCAAGGTCACCCGGGAGATGAGCAACCAGGCCGCGAACGTGGATGACGTCTGGCAGCGCCGAACGGAGCTTATGTTCGAGCGCCTGGCGGTCTCGTGGGAGATCTCCGGCCTGCCGCTTGACGACCAGAAGATGCTGCTCGGCCGCTATCGAATGGCCGACCCCGAGACCAAGGGCTGGGTCCGCGAGACGATCGCCGGGCACGTCCAGGAGTTCATCCCCGAACTGGAGCCCTGAGCAGGCCCTTATCGCAGTCCGGTCCCGGTTCCGGACCTGACATCTGCGTGGCCGGCTTGCGCCGTTCCCACCTTAAGCGTCACCATGTCCGGATGGGTGCTCTCGACGGCATACTCGTTGCCGATTTCAGCCGGGTGCTGGCCGGGCCGCTGACGGCGATGACCCTCGGTGACCTCGGCGCCGAGGTGGTCAAGGTCGAGCCGCCGACCGGTGACGAAACCAGGTCCTGGCAGCCGCCGACCGATGCCGGGGGGCGCTCGACCTACTACCTCACCGTCAACCGCAACAAGCGCTCGCTGGTGTTGGACCTCAAGGATCCCGCCGACCTTGACCTGGCGAAGGAGCTGGTCCGGCGCGCTGATGTCCTGATCGAGAACTTCAGGCCCGGCACGATGGAGAAGTTCGGCCTCGGGTACGGGTCCGTCTCCTCGGACAATCCGGGGCTGGTCTACTGCTCGATCACCGGCTTCGGCAGGGAGGGCGGTGCGTCAATGCCCGGCTACGACCCGCTGGTGCAGGCGGTCAGCGGCCTGATGTCGGTCACCGGCCCGGCCGAAGGAGAGGCCAGCAAGACCGGCGTCGCTCTGGTCGATGTGATCGCCGGCCTTAACGCCGCCAACGGCATCCTCGCTGCGCTCCGGGTTCGCGAGCGCGACCGGATCGGCCAGAGGGTCGAGGTCAACCTGCTCTCGACCGCCATGTCGGCACTCGCCAACCAGGCATCTTCCTACCTGAACTCCGGTTCATCCCCGGCCCGGATGGGAAACGTCCACCCGAGCATCGAGCCGTTCGGAACGTACGCGGCCGCCGACGGCCCGCTGATGATCTGCGCCGGTAACGACCACCAGTTCCGCCAGCTGGCCCGCACACTTGGCGCGCCCCAGCTCGCCGAAGACATGCGCTTCGCCGGCAACAGCGACCGGGTCGGCAACCGGGACGAGCTCAGGCCCGAGATCGAATCCCGCCTCGGTCTGGATTCGGTGTCCTACTGGACCGAATCCCTGAACGCGGCGGGCGTGCCGGCCGGACCGGTCAACGACATCGGGGGTGGATTCAGGATGGCCGAATCGCTGGGCCTCGAGCCGGTCGACGAATTCGACGGTGTGCGCAGTCCACGCTCGCCACTGGAGCTCTCGGCGACTCCCGCCGCGACCCGTCGCCGGCCCCCGGAGCTCGACGAGCACGGGGCCGAGCTGCGTGAATGGCTTGCGGTCCCGGAAGGCTCCGGACCCGGCGGACGGCCCGGTCCGGCCGCATCCGGCTGAATCGCTTCCCGATCGGTGCGACACTTCCTCCGTGGACCTTCTGCTTCTCGAACAGACCATGGCCGATCTCGGTCAGCCCGCCTACCGCGCCTCCCAGGCCTGGGAGTGGCTGGCCCGCGGCGCCGGATCGTTTGAGGAAATGAGCAACCTGCCGGCCGGTCTACGGTCGGAGCTGGCGGCGAGGCTCCCGATCTCGACTCTTGCGGTGGACGCTTCGGCGAAGTCGGTTGACGGCACCGAGAAGGCGCTTTTCCTGACCACTGACAGTCGCCCGGTTGAAGCGGTGCTCATGCGCTACCGCGACGGCCGGCGCTCCCTTTGCCTCTCCAGCCAGTCCGGCTGTCCACTGACCTGCACCTTCTGCGCCACCGGTGCGATGAAGTTCGGCCGCAACCTGAGCGAGTCGGAGATCCTCGACCAGGCGCTTCACTTCCGTCGGATCGAGTCGGTCAACCACACCGTCTTCATGGGCATGGGCGAGCCGATGATGAACCTCGACAACGTGCTCGCGGCCTGCGAACGGCTGCCGGAGATCGGCATCGCCAACTCCCATACGACGATCTCGACCGTGGGCTGGCTGCCGGGCATCCAGCGGGTCATCACCGAGGGGCCGGCCGTCCGGCTGGCACTTTCCCTGCATGCTGCGAACGACGAACTTCGATCCCGGATCATGCCGGTCAACGAGCGTTATGCGATCGCCGATCTGGTTGCGGCCTGTCGTGAGTGGCGCCACACCCGCAAGCGCAAGGTGTTCATCGAGTACCTGATGCTCGACGGGGTCAACGACAGCCGGGAGCTGGCCCATGAGCTGGCCGACCTGCTGCTGCCGAAGAATGACTTCAAGGTGAACCTGATCCCGTACAACCCGAGTGGCAACGAGTACCGGGGCTCGTCCCGCGAGGCGATCGAGCGGTTCCGGGGCATCCTGATGAACCGCGGCATCCACACCACGGTGCGGCTCACCCGCGGTCGCGACATCGACGCCGCCTGCGGGCAGCTCGCCGCCAAAGCCGCCGCCTAGGTTCAGGGCGGCGACTGCCGGGACGCTACCCGGCCGATGCTTCGATGTCGCGCTGGCGCTGGAGGGATTCCTCGATCACTTCGAGCGCCGCCTCCTTCGGGTACCAGCCGTCGACATCTACGTGCTTGCCCTCCGGCTGCTTGTAGACCGAGAAGAAGTGGGAGATCTCGTCGCGAAGCTGCTCGGGCAGCATGTCCAGCGACTCGACCCAGCTCCAGTTGGGGTCCTCGGCCGGAACGCAGAGAACCTTGTCGTCGATCTGGCCTTCGTCTTTCATCCTGAAAATGCCGATCGCGGTGGCAGGGATGATGCAGCCGGGGAAGGTCGGCTCGGAAACGCAGACCATGGCGTCGAGAGGGTCGCCGTCGGCCCCCATGGTGTGAGGTACGAAGCCGTAGTCCACCGGGTAGACCATCGAAGAGAAGAGAAAGCGGTCCAGCTTGATGCCGCCGAGTTCGGGGTCGTACTCGTACTTGTTGCGGCTCCCCTTGGGGACTTCGACGACGATGTTCAGATCACTCACGGTTGATTTCCTTGCAGCGTTCGGTTCGTTTTCGGCTCCTCAGCCTCCGAGCAGCATACGCTCGGAAGGCCGCTCGACCGGTCGCCAGGGGCTGTTCCACTCGCAGATTCCCTTGACCAGCCGGCCTGCCTCGGGCGGACCCCAGCTTCCCTTTTCGTACGGGACCACCTTGCCCGGATCGTCTAGCAGTGGCTGAACGATGCGCCAGGTCTGCTCGATCGCGTCGGCGTGTGTGAACAGGTCGAACCGGCCGTGGATCGCGTCGTCGAGCAGCCTTTCGTAGGGCTCGGGCTCGGTGCCCGGCTCCTTCTCGAACAGCACGTCGAGGTCGGCCGGCTCGAAGGTGTCCTCGCCCGCGGCTTTGGCGATGAAGCGCATCCTCGCCCCCGGTTGCGGGTCGATCCGGATGACCATCTGGTTGTGACCCGGCTTGTGGCCGTCTCCGATCCCGACACCGGGTGGGCGTTTGAAGACGATCCGGACCTCGGTGTGCTTGACCGGCAGGTACTTGCCCGTCCGCAGGAAGAACGGGACGCCGGCCCACCGCCAGTTGTCGATTTCAAGCTGGAGCGCCGCGTAGGTCTCTATGTTCGAGTCGTCGGCCACCTCGGGGATGTCGCGGTAGCCGATGTACTGCCCGCGCACGCAATGGGCTGGGTCAGCAGCGCCCATCGACTGAAACAGCTCGAGCTTCTTGGCCCGGATCGAGTCGTGCTGGTTCGAGCTCGGCGGTTCGATCGCGATCAGCGCGAGCACCTGGAGCATGTGGTTCTGCACCACGTCGCGGATCGCGCCGACCCCCTCGTAAAACCGGCCGCGGTCTTCGACGCCGAAGCTTTCGGCCATGGTCATCTGGACGTAAGCGATGTGGTCGCGGTTCCAGACCGGCTCGAGGATCGAGTTGGCGAAGCGCAGGTAGGTGATGTCCATCACCGGTTCCTTGCCGAGGTAATGGTCGATCCTCAGGATCTGGTCCTCGCTGAGGTACTCGGTCAGGTCGGCCTGCAGGGCCCGGGCCGATGCGAGGTCGTGTCCGAACGGCTTCTCGATAACGAAGCGGCCCTTTTCCGTCAGGCCGGCGGCGTTGATCTGGTGGATGATCGGGGAGAAGAGGACCGGAGGCACCTCGAGGTAGAAGATCGGCCGTTCGCGGGATTCCAGCTCACCGGCCAGAGTCTCGTAGGTCGAGGGATCATCGAAGTTGCCGGCGACGAAACGCATCCGGGCAGCGAGGCGGGCGAAGACTTCTTCGTCAATTTCACCGAGCGTATCCACGATCGATTCACGAGCACGTTCCCTCATCGTCTCGTGACCCCAGTCGGTTCGTCTGCCGACCCCGACGATCGGGCAGTCCAGCTTTCCGCGCTTTTCGAGGCGGTACAGGGCTCGGAAGGTCATCTTGCGGGCCAGGTCGCCGGTGATTCCGAAGATCACCAATGCGTCACTGGCCAGCTGGTCGCCACCACCGTTCGTTTCCCGTTTCTTGCTCATGCCGGGGAGCGTATCCGGTGCCCGGGCGGTGGGTGCCGACTGGTTCCGTAGCCGACACCACGCTTAGTATGCGGGCATGGAAATTGGAATAGTCGGTCTTGGACGGATGGGGGCGAACATCGCCCGAAGGCTCATGCGCGACGGTCATAGTTGCGTGGTCTACGACGTCAACCCCGATGCGGCGGCGGACCTCGGGAAAGAAGGGGCGACCCCGGCCTCGGATCTGGCTGATCTAGCAGCGAAGCTGAGCGCACCGCGGACGGTCTGGGTGATGGTTCCCGCCGGCGAGATAACTCGGGAGACGATCGCCGCTGTGGCGTCGCAGCTCGAGTCCGGCGACGCCGTGATCGACGGTGGCAACACCTACTACCGCGATGACATCCGGATCGCGGCCGAGCTGGCACGGAAGGGGATCGACCACCTCGACTGCGGCACCAGCGGGGGGGTGTTCGGGCTCGAGCGCGGCTACTGCCTGATGATCGGCGGACCCGAAGCCGCGTACCGGCGCAACGAGCCGATCTTCGAGACCCTGGCTCCCGGCGTCGGAGAAGCTCCGCGAACGCCCGGACTGGAAGGGCAGCCCTCTCCCGCCGAGAAGGGTTACCTCTACTGCGGCCAGGCGGGTGCGGGCCACTTCGTGAAGATGGTCCACAACGGGATCGAGTACGGGATCATGGCGGCCTTCGCCGAGGGGTTGAACATCCTCGAGAACGCCGACGCCGGCAAGGTCAGCCGGGACGGTGACGCGGAGACCGCACCGCTCGACCAGCCTGAGTACTACCAGTACGACATCGACATCCCCCAGGTCGCAGAAGTCTGGCGACGCGGAAGTGTTGTCGGCTCCTGGCTGCTGGACCTGACCGCCGCTGCCCTGGCTGAATCACCCGGCCTGGAGGAGTTCAGCGGGAGGGTTTCGGATTCCGGCGAAGGGCGCTGGACCTCGATCGCCGCGATCGAGGAGGGAGTGCCGGCACCCGTGCTCACCGCTGCCCTCTATGAGCGTTTCTCTTCCCGCGGGCTCGGTGACTTCGGGGACAAGGTGATGTCGGCGATGCGAAAGCAGTTCGGTGGCCACGATGAAAAGCCGGACACGCCCGCCGGCGGAGGCAGCTAGCCGACGATGCTGATCCGGGCGGTCGCCGACGAAGACGAGGCCGCTCGAACGGCCGCGGCATTCATCGAGGTGAGTGCCGCCGAGGCGATCGCGGAACGCGGCCGGTTCAACTTCGCGGTGAGCGGAGGCAAGACCCCCTGGAAGACCCTGGAGCTGCTGTCCGACGGTGGCATGGACTGGTCGCGGACGAGCCTCTTTCAGGTCGACGAGCGGATCGCTCCGACCGGTAGCCCCGAGCGCAACCTGACTCACCTTGTGCTGAGCCTGCCGCTGATCTGCCAGGCCGCGATCCGGCCGATGCCGGTCGGTGCCGAAGACATCGAGTCGGCCACCGCAAGTTACGACTACTCGCTCCCGAGCCAGTTGGACCTGGTCCATCTCGGGCTGGGACCTGACGGACACACGGCGTCACTGATCCCGGGCGACCCCGTACTTGATGTCTCGGACCGTGATGTCGCGCTCACCGGCGGTGAGTACCAGGGAACCCGGCGCATGACTCTCACCTATCCGGTAATCAACCGCGCCCGAAAGCTGCTTTTTCTGATCACCGGCGACGGTAAAGGGGAAGCCCTCCGGCTGCTGCTGGCCGGTGAGCATTCGATACCGGCCGGCCGCATCGCCAACGAAAACTCATTTCTGGTCACCGACATCCCGGTCGCGCAAGGTGAGCATGCGCGGACCTGAGACCACGCGCGGACCTGAGACCACGCGCGGACCTGAGACCACGCGCGGACCTGGCAGGCTGGCCGGGCGCTACGGCGCGGCGCTGGTGCTGTTGATCCTGGCCACCGTCTACACGATGGCCATGCAGGAGGACGAGTGGCAGCGCCTGGTTGCCATGGCGCTGGTGGGAATCGCGCTGTTTGCGACCTTGCGTGCCTCCCGGGTTGACCGGAGGCTGCTGTGGGCGATGAGCGCCCTCTTTCTGACCGCCTTCGCCGGGGCGATCGTCCATACCCTGATCGCCGACCAGAGCGGGGCCGGCTTCGTCCGGGTGAGCGTCCTGACCCTGGTGCTTGCGACTCTGCCGGCGATCGCTTTCGGGCTGGTGCGACAGGTCCGCGCCGACCAGAAGGTCACGGTCCAGACGATGATGGGTGTGCTCTGCGCCTACCTCCTGATGGCGAGCTCCTTCGCCTATGCCTACGCGGTTATCGGCGAGGTCGGAGACCAGCCTTTTTTCAACCAGGGTGAACAGTGGAATCAGATAGGGGATTACCTCTACTACAGCCTGATCACGATCACCACGGTAGGTATGGGTGACCTCACCCCGGCGACTCAGCTCGGTCGCTCACTGACGGCCGCCGAGGCTCTGATCGGGCAGATCTACATGGTCACGGTGGTCGCGGTGATCGTCTCCAACCTCGGACGCTCGCGGGCTCCGAAGGCGGCCGACGATGGCCTTCGCGGCACCGGCAGGGACAAGGGCGGATCTCCGAATGGATGACGTTCTGCTCGGCCTTTCGCTTGTGGTGGTGCTCTCGATCCTCGCCCGGCTCGCCGGCTCCCTGATCGGCGTTCCGGCGATCATCCCGCTGCTGGTTGTGGGGGTGCTCGCCGGCGTATCTGTCACCGACCTCATCGATCCTTCGGCACTGCTCGGGGACGCCCTGTCGCCGATCGTGCAGATAGCGGTCGGGCTGATCCTGTTCGAGGGAGCCCTGAGCCTGAAGCGCGAGGAACTGGGAGCCGGGGTCCGTCCGGCAGTCATCCGGCTGCTCAGCTTCGGAGTGATGGTGACCTGGCTGTTCGGGTCTCTTGCCGTCGGGCTGCTGTTCGATGTGCCGCTGGAGATCGCCGTGCTCATCGGCGCTATCCTGATCGTCTCCGGACCGACCGTCGTACTGCCGATACTCGACTTCATCGCCCCGGAGACCAAGGTGAGGTCGGTGCTCAAGTGGGAGGGCATACTGGTCGACCCGATCGGGGCGATCATCGCGGTGGTGATCTTCGGTTCCATCGCCGGCGGAGGTGGGCAGCCGGTGATCAATTTCTTCGAGATCGCCTTTTCGCTCGGGACGGGGCTTCTTGCGGGCGTGGCCGGAGCGTTCCTGCTGATGCCGATCCTCGCCACGCGGCGTCTTTCCGCCCGGGACAAAGTCGCCGCCACGCTGATGATGGTCATCGCCAGTTTCGCGTTGTCCGATGCGATCTTCGATGACTCCGGGCTTGTCGCGACGATCGTCGTCGGAGTCGTACTCGCCAACCAGAAGCGGGTCAGGATCGATTACATCGCCGAGTTCAAGGAGACCCTGATCCCTCTGCTGATCGGGATCCTTTTCGTACTGCTCGCGTCGAACGTCGAGATTTCGGACGTGATCGATCTCGGGCTTCCGGTGCTGGGACTGATCCTCGTGCTGGTGCTGGTGGCCCGGCCGATTGCCGTCGCAAGCATGGCCGGCCTCGGCTTCACCCGGTCCGAGCGCACCTTCTTCACGGCGATGGCACCACGCGGGATCGTCGCCGCCTCGACCGCATCGGCCTTTGGTCTGCAGTTGACCCAGGACGGCGTCGCCGGCGCCGAGTTGATCATCCCGATCACATTTGCGGTGATTGCCGTGAGCGTCTTCATCTACGGCTTCGGCTCGCCGCCACTGGCTCGTTATCTCGGCCTGGCCGGAAACCGGCCGCCGGGCCTGCTGCTGATCGGCGCTCCGCGCTGGGGGCTGGCGCTGGGTTCTGCGCTCACGGACGGCGGGGCCATGGTCAAGGTCTGGACCGAGGATGAAAGCGAAGCGAACTCCGCCGAGAAGGCCGGGCTGGTCAGCTTCGGCGGTCCGCTCGACCCTCAGACTGCTTCCATGCAGTCGGTTTTCGAGGACCTCGCGGCGATCGCCCTGGTCAGCGACGACGACACCCTCAACCAGCTGCTCTCCTGGGAGCTGGCCGAAGACCGCGAGCCGGACGAGGTCTACCGGCTGCGCTCGCCTTCGGGAACCATTCCGATAGTGCCCAGCGAGGCCACTCCTCTGTTCCACGAGGCCGGCGATGCCACCGAACTCGAGCGCCGCCTCGACGCAGGCCAGCAGATGGTCCTGTTGGAGCGGGGACAAGCCCCTCCCGACGGCTCGCTCGCGGTCGCTTCGATCAGGCATGCGGGGCGCACAGGAAGCTCGACCATCAGACTCGCATCCGATCATGGAGGCCGTCTTCATCATCCGGGGTCGAGCGTGGTCGCTCTCGGTCCGCCCAGCGTCTTTCTGGCCGCCAGGACGGAGTTCGAAGGGGCGGTTTCAGCCTGATCCGGTCCCGCTCCCGGTCCCGTTCCCGGGATCGGTTTTGCGGTAGAAGTCGACCCATCGATCGCATATCTCAGACATGGGAGTCAGCTCGCGGGCCCCGGTACGCATGAGCACGATTCGCCCGAGCTTGGTCTGCCGCGAGTATCCGGTGATTCTCTGGATGAAGGATGGTTCGGCGGTCTCGACCGTGAATTCGACCGGACCAGCACGGCTGACTATCACCTGGCCGACGGGCCAGAACTGACCGAAGCTGCCGGTCTTCTGGTTCGAGATTCGCTGGCCGTCGATCGCCGGCTTCAGTTTGCGTTCGAGCCCGGGGGCCCTCACCGTCATTCCGTTCGGGGTGAAGTACTGGATCGAGACCCGCCATGTCCCGGCCCCGAGGTCCAGTATCTGGCTGGCGCTGCCGCCAGGAGCGATCTCGCTGGTCGGCGTCCATTCATCGGCCGGCCCGAGCACCGTCTCGGGCATCAGCACCGCCTGGCCGTCGATGCTCGAGTAGTACCGCCCCCCTTCCTTGTCGCAGTCGGCCAGCTTCGCCGGCAGCGGGGCTTCCTTGAGGGTCGGCCGGTCGAATACTTCGCCGGTGCGTCGCCACAGCTTGTATGCGCTGGTCTGCCCGACCAGCTTGAAAGCCGGGGGTGGCTTGCTGGTCCATCCGGCGGCGGTCGTCACCACATAGTCGTGGCTGTTCAGTGTTTCAGCGTCAAAGGAGTCGAAGTCGATCACGCTCTGTCCCGCATACCCCTCGAAAGGCTTGCGCGGGTCTGCGGTCACATCCGGTTCGGGAAACAGCTGAAGCGGCAGACTCACGTCGGCGCCGGGGAAGTAGTGCGCGCCGAATCTGTCCTGATCCGCGTACAGGACCTTGTTGCCGGCCACCTTTTTCTGGAACGCGATCAGCTCGCCCGCGCGTCCGGGTGGCGGGACCGAAGCGTCCCTGAGCACGAGCAGACTGGAGGCCGAGGCGAGCAGCACGAATACCACCGCGAAAGAGAACCAGCCAGCCGCCGCCGCCTTCCGTGCGGTGCTGGATCGCGTCCCGCCGGCGGGGACCGCGGGGGGTCCGCTCAGCAGAGCGGTCAGGACGACCACCATGACGATCGGTGAACTGATCACCAGCGCCTTGGCCAGCGAGTAGTCGCCGACCCAGGGCAGCGAGAGCAGGTAGAAGACGACACACGCGATCAAGGCGATCGGGTAGACCGAGCGCGGTTGCCGTCGCCACCACCACAGCGCCAGCAGCACCGCGACGATCGCGATCGCCGACATCAGGCCGGGCAGTGGCGTCGACAGGTCCCCGTCGAGCCGATAGTCGGAGGTCAGCCAGACACCGACCGCTTCGACTGCGGAGACCGGGCCGAATGCGTCGCTGGTGGCGACCTCTGCAAAGGCATCGCCGAATCCGAACGGTCCCAGGAACGCGAGCGCCAGCAGAAACAGCAGGACCGCGGCCGATCCCGCAGCCACGAGCGGGCGCCTGAGCATTGCGATCACCTTCGCCGGACGCAGTTGCGCGCGCAAGGACGGGTCGGACAGGAGCCACGCCGCCGTGACCACTGCCGCGAACGCGAGACCGGGAAAGCTGTAGGTGAAGACGATTCCGGCGAGCAGGACCAGAAGCGGCGCGGTCAGTCTGAATCGTTCCCGGCGGGAATCCGGAAGGGGGGACATCGACGGCAGCATGATCGTGAAGGCGAGCAGGAACATGGCGGTGGCGATCTCCTTGAACGCCGCCTGCGCGAAGTAAGAGGCCATCAGGTAGGTCATCGCGACCAGCACCGCTGCCGGCAGCCGGCGCCCCGGCGCCAGTTTCTCGAGGGCCGGCCAGGCGGTCATCGCGGTCAGGACAGGCAGCGCCACGACCAGTCCGATGAAGGCCGGGCCCAGATCCAGACGAGGCAGCGAGCTGAGCGCCGCGACGAGGCCGTGCGGGCCGAGCGGGTAGCCGACGCTCGGTTCGGTTCCGAAATCGGATATCAGGGACTGCGCCCACGCGAGATGAAGCCCGAGGTCGTTGTTGTAGCCCATGCCCAGCAGTCCCCAGCGCCCGGACACGATGAAAGGCACGGCTGTGAGCAGGGCGGTGACCAGGACCGCGGCCCAGAGCTGTGGTGAACCCGGCAGTCGCCTGGCAGGGGGCTTGCGAAGCCAGAAAACCGAGACGGCAAGCAGCGCCACAAGGCCGAGTACGAGGCCCCCACGGCTGCCGGGGATGCGGGCGAGCAGGCCCTCGACAGCCATCAGCCCCGCGAAGCCCACCGCCGGCTCGATTCCGTGCCACCGTTCCCGGCCGGATGCGGCCATGATCGCCCGGCCGACCAGCAGGGACAAGGCGAAAACCAGGACTGCGGTGAGGTAGGTCTCGAGCAGCATCGGCTCGTTAACGATCTGCTGCGGCGAGCAGCGTAGCCGTCAGGTCGTCACTGGCCAGGGGGTCGGCCTGACCGGTCAGCACCGTGGTCGGGCCGGGTGCCGCCGGCTTTTCAAGGTCTTTCGGTGTCGGTGGCATGCTCATTCTTCTAGTCTGCAGTTGATGCCCGCGAACTGGAAAGTCCTGATGATCGTGATCACTGTGTCCCTCATCGCTTCGGTGATGGTCGGAAGTTACAGGCTTGTCACGACGCCCGTTGAGCTGTTCGGGGCGAACTTCGAAGGACTCCCCAGGACGGAGTTTCCTCGACAGCAGCCCTGATGGATTCACACCCCGGAAACAGCCACTTGCCTTCACCGCCGATAGGGTGATCTCACTGAAGCCAAAGGAATACGGAGACCGATGCCTCTTTTCACGCGAATAGTCGTAGGTACCGACGGGTCCGACTCGGCCCGCGAGGCGGTCCGTCAGGCCGCTGAACTAGCCAGTCTCACGGAAGCCGCTCTGGACGTGGTCAGCGCTTATGAGCCGGTTCCCCAACGCCGGGTCGACGCCGAGCGCGAAGGCGCGCCGGCCGATGTCCAGCACGAATTCGGCCCACGTGAGGACGTCAACTTTGCGCTCGACAACGCTGCCGCCATGGCCCGTGAGGTGGGGGTGCAGGTCACCCCGCACGCGATGGATGGCGATCCGGCCGACGCAATCCTGCTGACGGCTGAAAAGGTCGGGGCAGACCTGATCGTGGTCGGCAACAAGGGCATGACCGGCGCCCGTCGTTTCCTGCTCGGTTCGGTTCCTAACAAGGTGTCCCACCACGCTGACTGCAGCGTGATCATCGTCCGTACGACCTGAGCGACGGGGCCAGATCAGGGCTGCCTGATCAGCCCGGCAGCTGGAACCCGGGGTTGGTCGCGCGGCCCAGATCGATGATGCCGGCTCCGAATCCGGACGACGGGTCTCCGGCCGCATAGGCTGGCATCCTCGCCGTCCCGAGCAGCCTCTCCTCAACCCGCTGGGGCCTGCGACCATCGCTCAGCACGTTGCCGGCGAGAACCATCGCTGCCCCTGCCGAAACGTGCGCAGCCGCCATCGAGGTGCCACTCCAGATGTTCTCGATCCCGAACCAGCGTGGGTCGCGCGCCACCATGGCGACCTGGAGGATCCCGCGGTTGGCAGCCGAGTAAGGACAGTCTCCCCACTGGCTTCCACCGCCGGGGGCGGCGATGTCGATCTGCTCGTCCTTGAAGCTGTAGGAGGCCAGGCAGCCGGACTCGGTCGTTCCCCCGACCGAGATCACACCGGGCGAGGTCGCAGGCGGTGACGGACATGTCTGGGAACCGATGTTGCCGGCGGAGCCGACCAGCACCACGCCCTTGCCGTACGCGTAGAGCAGGGCCGCATCGAGTGCCGGGATCGAGGTTCCGCAGTCGAAGTTGAGCGACATGTTGATCACCCGGGCTCCGTTGTTGGCCGCCCACCGGATGCCGCGGACTATGTTGAGCGTGCTGCCGAAGCCGTTGGCATCAATGACCCTGACCGGGATGACCTTCGCACCGTAGGCGATGCCGGTGAGCCCGCGGCCGTTGTTGGTCGCCTGGGCGATCGTCGCGGTTATGTGCGTGCCGTGTCCGTTCAGATCCAGCGGGACGCGGTCGTTCTGGACGAAGTCGTAGCCCGGAAGGAATGTGCGCGGCCCGAAATCCGGGTTCTTGCGGAAGCCGCGGCCGAAGTCCCGGTAGGCCACCCCGCTGTCGAGTACTGCGATCCGCACACCTTTGGCGCCGGCCCGGCCGGCCCGCTTCAGGTTCTGCCAGGCCCGGATCACGTTGGCCCCCCCGCGGGACTGCAGGCTGTTGGAGGCCAGGCCCGGGTAACAGAGGCTGTGGCAGGGGAGCAGGTTCCACTGGCGCTTCTGCCAGCCGGCCCGACTTCCCGTCTTTGGCGGGTTGAGGCCGGGGTCGTCGGGGATCCACCGGGAGACCCGGGCTATGTAGTTGGGGCTCGCGGAAACAACCCCCGGCCGCTCTTCGATCACCCGCGCGACTCTTTCCTCGTCAGATGTCGCCGGCACTGAAATGACCTCGGGCAGCGCGTCGCCGCTGTACTGGACGAGCACCTGGCCGGGGATGTACTCCTGCCCGGGCAGGATCTCCTGCCCTGCGGCCGATTCCGGCTGCGCCGGTGGTGTAGCGAGCGATCCGGCCGGTTGCCATGTCAGGAGAACGAACAGCAAAGCCGCAGATGCGACGAGGGAAAAGGCCGGGGGTTTCAAGGAAGTTCGCATCATGACGGGCCGCGCCAAAGGGGGCCCGACACTCCTAGAACACCCCGAAACCCCCAGAGTTTCTGGTTTCGTAGGCTGGATCTGTGGAAACGGACGAATCACACATGGAACGCGCGCTGGCCGAGGCCCGTCTCGCGGCCACACATGGCGATGTTCCGATCGGCGCTGTGATCGTGCGGGATGGTGAGGTAATCGCTGCCGCCGGCAACCGGCGGGAGGCCGATCTGGACCCGACCGCCCACGCCGAGGTGCTCGCGATCCGCCGGGCTGCGGCCGCACTCGGAGGCTGGAGGCTTCCGGGGACGACCCTTTTTGTGACGCTCGAGCCTTGCGCGATGTGCGCCGGGGCGATCGTCCTGGCCCGCATCCCACGGGTCGTCTTCGCAGCCACCGATCCGAAGGCCGGCGCGGCAGGCTCGGTCCTGGACGTGCTCGGTGAGATTGCTCTCAATCACCGTCCCGAGGTCACCGGCGGCGTACTCGCCGAAGAGTGCGGGGCGCTGCTCAAGGACTTCTTTGCCGCAAGGCGCGGACGGCACGGCCCCTGAACGGTTCCCGGCCCTGAATCCGGGCCTGAACGAGTCCGAGGCTGGAACTCGGTCCCCGTTCCACCCAGCGGAGAGGGTGGGATTCGAACCCACGAGGCGAGAGAACCCGCCCACGCGATTTCCAGTCGCGCTCCTTAAGCCACTCGGACACCTCTCCGGGGACGGGCAGCGTATCCGAACGCGCTGCCTGACTACCCCTGAGGGCGGCGCGCCGGAGCCCCCGGAGTCCCCGCCGGGCTCTTCGGAGGCCCGGCCCGACGCGGATCCGGGGCCGGTCGTGGCGGGACGCGCTCAGGCGCCCGGGATCGTTAGCCTTCGCAGGCCCCCTGGAGGGGTGCGAGAGTGGTTGAATCGGGCAGTCTCGAAAACTGTTGTGCGTTTCGGCGTACCGTGGGTTCGAATCCCACCCCCTCCGTCCAGACCGCCGGCCGCGAGAGCCCCCACCGGCGATCACCGGCACCGTCGCGTTTGTTTCGGCCGCTTGTGTAGGATCGCCGCCATATGAACGATCTGAAGAAGTCACTGCTGGCCCTGGCGACCACGACCGTCCTGGCCACGGCGGTTCTTGCCGGCTGCGGTAGCAGCGACAAGCCCGCATTCTGCAGTGACGTCAGCACCCTTCGGGATTCGATCAGCCAGTTGACCAGCGTCAAGATCGACGCCGCTGTTCTCGACAACGTCAAGACCGACCTCGAAACGGTCCAGACCAATGCCGAGACCGTGGTCGATTCGGCCAAGACGGACTTCCCGAGCGAATCCTCGGCCCTCGAGGATTCGATCAACACCGCAGGGGAGTCGATCCAGGACCTGCCGTCCTCGCCGAGCGCGACCGAGATCGCAGCTGTGGCCCTCAACCTGAACGCAGTGGTCAACGCCGCCAAATCCTTCGAAGAGGCGACCTCCTCGGCCTGCAGCTGACCTGCCCCGGGCGGACCGGGTCAGGTTCCGGGCAGTAGCGGAGGGTTCGGATGAACGACGTGCTTGGGAACTACACCTAGCGGCGCCGGAACGTGGGCTTTGAGGTGAAGACAGGGCGAAGGACGAGCTGCCGGTAGGTGCGCAGGGTCCGTCGGTCGCTGTTGATCTTGAGGTTGGAGATGCTGCCGTCCGCGTTCTCCCAGGCCTCGCTCCAGACGGAAATCGCTTTGATCCGCGGGAAGCGACGGGAAGCGATCGTTTTCAATGCCTGGCGGAACCACCCGGCCTTGCGGCTCCCCTGCCGGGAGCCGAACTCGAGCAGCGCGATCGGCTTGCCGGAAAGCGCGACCAGTCTCCGGTAGACACGACTCATGGCCTTCGCGAACCCTGGAGCCCACGGTTCATCTGCGGTCAGGGGGCCGTAAACGGAAACCCCGACCCAGTCCACGTATCCGTCCCCGGGGTAGTAGGCGGCGATCGAGTTCCATCGCCGGGCCGGCAGCGAGTTGTCGTCCACGTGGAAGAACCAGGTCAGGTTGCGGGCACCTCCGGCCTCGATCACATCACGCACGTGGCGGTATGCGGCGCGGAATCGCTCCGGCCCGTCCGCTTTGGCCGGATCACCAAAGCCATCCTTCCGGCCGGCTCCGTTCCACTGCCCGTTCCAGGGGAACCAGGACCCGTTGACCTCGGTGCCAAACTCGACCAGGAGCGGCTTGCCCCAGCTGGCGGCAGCCCGGCCCCAGTCGATCAGTTCGTTGTCGAAGTCACCGTCAATGATTCGCTGGAGTGTGTACCTGGGGTCGGGTCCGGTGGCTCGCCATCCGTCCCGGGCCATCAGCCTGATGAACGGGACCGATCCAGCCGCGTGGATGCGGCGGACGGCCCTCGACGGGAACCGGATCTTCTTCCCCCAGTTGTTAGAGAAATAGGCCCAGGCGATTTCCTTGCCGGCCAGTCGTTCGAACTCCCTTACCCGGCTGGTGGTTACGAAGTCTTCGCTGTCGCGGAAGTCCGGGTAGGCCGCGTGGTAGATCCGCCCCGCGGGAGGAGGGACCAGCTTCAGGCTCGGCTGCGGCTGGGCGCGCGGCGTTGAAGCGGAGATGCGCGGCGCTGAAGCGGAGACGGAGGTTGTCCCGGTGGCGGGCGTTGCCTGATCGCCGGCCAGCGCGAATCCGGTCGGCACAAGCATCGCCGCGGATGCTGCAGCGATCGACAGGCGCTGTAGCGGCGACAGGCTCATCTGACTCAAACTAACGCGGTGGAGGGTCCGGAGTTTCGGTGGCGCTATGACGCGGTGGAGGGTGCGAAGTTTCGGTGGCGCTATGACGCGGTGGCGGGTCCCGGGTTTCGGTGACGGCATCGGCAGGCCGGCCGAGCAGGTAGGAGCAGACCCCGGCGAGGGTGACCGTGGCGACCACGATGAGCAGCGGTCCCGAATCTTCGGTAAACGAGCCGACCAGCCCGCCGGCAAGACCGCCGATGAGGGCGGCCGGCCAGATCGGTCCGTCGAACGGCTTGAACATCTGCCGGTTGCGAATCGCGAAGACGGCGGCCAGAAGGCAGATCAGCGTGATCACCGGCATCGCGTCGCGCCAGAGCTGCTGCCAGGCAAGCGTCGAGCGCCGCTCCACGGTCTCGAAGAAAGCGCCGAAAGAATCGAGTGAGAGCACACTGTTGCTGAGGTGGCCCTGGCCGCCGGCGGTCAGGGCATCGAGTCCGGCCAGCAGGGCGAGTCCGATTGCAGGACTGAGGACGAGGATCGCGATCCGCCTGCCGGACATCCGGCCGGGCAGCATCATGATCGCGGCGACCGCGCTCGCACCGGCCACGATGAAGGCCGCGCCGACCCCGGCGCCGAGTCTGCCCGATCCGAGAATCGCGCCCAGGACGAGGCCACAGCCGAGTACTATCAGCGCGCTCTGGCGCGACTTTGGCCGTCCGGTAAGGGCGGCCGCGACCCCGGCCAGCAGCAGCACCATCAGACCGGACTTGAGTTCGTTGCCGACCCCGTAAAAGCGGGATCCGTAGCCCGGGTTGGGGCCGAGTATCGAGCGGGTGATCAGATGCGAGCCAAGCGCCAGGTCCACGGTGATCGCAGCGAGCCCGACGATCGCCGGAGCCAGTGGGGCTCGCGGCCACGGCAGGAACCGGTCGCTCAGCCAGCCGAGTCCGAGGCTGCCGGCGACGATGATCAGGTACTCGACTTCCCGTGAAGGGTTGCCGAGCGCGGCCGGGATCAGGATCACCGTGGGGATCCACAGGATCGCGAGGCCGCCGATCCGCCGGACCGGCAGCCGTGCCCGGTCCAGCCCGGCGATCGCCCCGGCGGCGAGGAACAGGCTCAGCCATGCGAGTCCGACCAGGGCCAGAGCCGGATTCCGACGCGGTCCAAGGTCGTCGAGCCGGTCGCGGAAGGGGGTCAGAGCTGCCGGATCCCGATCGCCTTCGGAGCGCATCGCCTGTCCTTTCATCTCTTCGGGCACCTTGAGATCGAGGTACTCGAGCACAGTCGGAGCGATGTCTATCCCGGCCACGAGCCCGGGCAGGTTGGTCGAGTTGGAGGTCAGCCCGGCCGCCGGGCCTTCGAGACCTGACACCGCGATCGGAAGCAGCGGCAGGATCGCCGCTTCGGGAGGAGACTGGGTTGCGATCACCAGCTGTCCGGGCCCGGCGAGCGCCACTATTCGTCTGAGTTCCATGATGCCGCGGCTGCCCGGCGAGGCCGAGAATACGACCAGCCCGTATTTGCCTGCCATCTCCTGCACCAGCAACGCCCGCTTGAGCAGCAGATCCGGTCCGGCATCGCCTCTTGCGGATCCTCCCCCGGAAACCGCGACCGCCGCAATGCCGCCCGACCGGTCGGCGGCCGGGATCGCGTCTTCGGCGGCTGCGCCCGGGCTTCCGATGAAGGCGCTGCCACCGGGGATCGATTCGGCGAGCAGGCCCGGCTCGATCGTCTGGGGCGCGGTCTCTGCCCGCTTGATTATCCGCTGCCAGTTGGCCAGGAATCCGGGCCCGTTCAGGGCACGGGTGGTGGCAAGCGGGCCGACTGGCGGCACGTCCTTCGGCGAGTAAGTCGAGCGGGAGACTCTGGTGCCCTGGCTGATGTCCAGGAGCGCCTGTTCGCGTACGTAGGAGCCCTGCGTGGCGCTGGTCAGGCCGAGCGAGAGCGACGGTATGGAGGCGAGGCCGTCGGCTATCCCCTGGTCGTAGCCCGGGGTGGCGCCTTCGCGCTGCGGGAGCAGCACAAGAATGGCCCCGTCCGGCGCCGCGGCGCCGGCAGCAGGGGCGATCAGGGCCAGCGTGGCCAGGGTTGCGATCGCAGCGAGCAGGGCCGCGACGTAGCGGTGGATCACGATGGGAAGTCTATTCGCAGGGTCGGCACCTGAACGGCAGGTCCCGGCCTTGGCGGTAGGGTGGAGCGATGAGCAACGATTCCGAGCAGCCCACCACTTCTTCCCGCATCGGCGCCCTCGCACAGGAGCTGATGGAACAGGTCGAGCGAGACACTCCCGGCGCCCGCCTCGACCAGCTCGTCATCTCGGCGGTCCTCACCGAGGACGTCGGCGTCGATGAGCAGACCATGCATGTGCAGCTGGTTTCGGATTCTTCCGACCCGCTTTCGGTGGTCGGACTCCTGACCGTCGCGCTTGACCTGGCCAAGGGCCAGCTCACCGGCGAGTAGGTTCAGCGCGAGTAGTGCTCGACGATCAGGCGCTCTTCAATCGGAGCGGCGATGTCGTTGCGCTCGGGGAGGCGGTTGACCGTCCCCTTGAGTCCGTCGTGGTCGGCCAGCAGCCAGGCCGGGGTCGGGCCGGCGGTATCGGTCGACTGGCGGGCCATCGGCTCGATCGAGGAACCTGACTTCACGGCGATCTGGTCACCGGCGGACACTTCGTAGGAAGGACGGTCGAGCCGCTTGCCGTTCACCATGATGTGCTGGTGGACGACGAACTGCCGGGCCTGCGCCCTGGTCATCGCCAGGCCGAGTCGGTAGACGACGTTGTCGAGACGACACTCCAGGTGGCGCATCAGGTTCTCGCCGGCCATGCCTTCTTCGCGGTTGGCGCGGTAGAAGAGCTTGGCGAACTGGCGCTCGCGCAGGCCGTACATCGACTTCGCGCGCTGCTTGGCCCGCATCCGGACCGAGAACTCCGAAGCCCTCCTGCGACCGCGGCCGTGCTGGCCGGGCGGATAGGGGCGGCGCTCCATGGCACTCTTACCTGCAAGGGCGCGTTCGCCCTTCAGTCCGAGGTCCACGCCTTCGCGTCTTGACAGCTTCTCTTTTGGTCCTGTATATCTACCCATGTTTGCGGCGTAGAACAGTAGACGATTCGGGTTTCCTCCGCTTTCGCGTTGCCGCCCCCGGCCCCGGTCGCCCCCGGCTGCCGGCCCCGGTCGCCCCCGACTGCCGGAATCCCGGAAGTACAGGTGCAGGCAGGCGTATAGTCCCGAGTGGACTGAACCATGGCCGAATCCCAACGTGGAAAACTGCTGATCGCCGCTCCCAGCCTGTTTGATTTCTTCAGGCGGACAGTCGTGCTGATCGTCGAGCACACCGAACAGGGCGCGTTCGGCGTGATCCTCAATCGCCGGGCGGACGCCGACGTCACCGAGCTCGTGCCGGACCTGGTTCCTCTGGTCGAGCGCGGTGCCCCGCTCTGGGTGGGTGGGCCGGTCGCCCCGGACGCGATCCTCGTGCTCGGTGAGTTCGAGGAATCCGGAAACTCCGCCGGGGCGGTCACCGAAAGCATCGGCGTGGTCGATCCCGATGGCGATGCCGATGTGATCCGCGCCCGGGTCTTCGTCGGCCACGCCGGGTGGGGTCCGGGCCAGCTTGACGAGGAGTTGGAGAACGACGCCTGGATCGTCGCCGACCTGCAGCCGGAAGACGTATTCGCCGTCGGAGACCTCTGGGCGGAGGCCGTCGCCCGCCGTGGCGGCGATTTCCGCCTGTTGGCCACCATGCCCGACGACCCCAGCCTCAACTGAACACGGAGGACCGGCCTTGCCCAGGGAAATCGAGCCATCGAGAAGCGACCGACCGCTGGACCGCGCCGAGCTCGACGACGACCCGATCGTCCAGTTCCACCAGTGGTTCGAACAGGCCGCCGCGGTCAACCCGATGCCCGAGGCGATGTGCATCGCCACGGTTGACGAAGACGGCCTCCCGGACGCGAGAATGGTCCTGCTGAAGGGCGCCGACCACGAGGGTTTCCGTTTTTTCACCAACCAGGAAGGGGTCAAGGCCTCCCAGATCGAGGTCAATCCCGCTGCGGCGCTCGTCTTCAACTGGGTCGAGCTCGACCGGCAGGTCAGGATCCGCGGACCGGTGGAGCGGCTCGGCGAAGAAGAGTCCGACGCCTACTACGCCTCTCGCGGCCGGGGCAGTCAGATCGGAGCCTGGGCCTCGCCCCAGAGCCGCCCGCTCGGTGACCCCCGCTCGGAGCTGGACGAGCTCACCGTCCAGGCCGAAAAGCGGTTCGAGGAGGTCGAGCCCATTCCTCGCCCGCCTCATTGGGGCGGCTACCTGATCCGGCCGGTCCAGATCGAGTTCTGGCAAGGCCGCCGGGCCCGCCTCCACGACCGGTTCCGGTACCTGCCTGAGGGCGACGGCTGGACCATCACCCGCCTCGCCCCGTAGGCCTGGCGTAAACGCGCAAGTACGTGGTATTCTCCCGGCAAGGGCAGGCGGGAGAGCGCTTGCGTTCAAACCATTTGCAGACCGGGAGAGTTACTTATGAGTGCAGGGAGAATCAGCAAGGCCTTGATCGTCGCCGCTATCGGCATGTTCATGGGCATGGCAGTTCTGACGGGTGCGGCAGGCGCGCAGCTGAAGAACGCGCCCGCGACGACTGACCCTGCGACTTTCACTGCGCGCGGAAGCATCGAGGAGCTCTACGTCACCGACGCCGAGCCCGGCGAAAGCCTGATGCTGGTCAACTCGGACGACAAGATCGTCCGCAACGCTGTGGCCGACAGCTTCGGCAGCAAGATCTTCTACTTCCTCGATCCGGGGGCCGAGTACACCGTTCGGCTCAAGAAGGCCGGCAAGGTCTACGGAACTCCGAAGGTCAGGGTTCGCAAGGCTGACGCCAATCCGAAGCAGTCGTTCTACGACAGCATCGGGCTCCAGAAGGGGCTCAACTACGTCAAGATGCGCGACGGCGTCGAACTGGCGATGACCGTGCGACTGCCCGGCGGAAAGACGCTTGCCGATGGCCCGTTCCCGACCTTCATCGAGTACTCTGGCTACCAGGTTGCAGCACCGAACAGCCTGATCGACGCGGTGCTCGGCGGCGGTCCTCCGGACCCGTTGGCGCCGGCGAGCTCGACCGCAGTCGGGTCGCTCATCGGCCCGCTGCTCGACTTCGCTGTGGTGAGTGTCCAGATGCGCGGATCGGGCTGCTCCGGTGGTGGATTCGACCTGTTCGGGCTGCCGACCACCTATGACGGTTACGACGCGGTTGAAGCCGTGGCCGCCCAGGACTGGGTCAAGGGCGGCAAGGTCGGCATGGGGGGGATCTCCTTCTCCGGCATCACCCAGCTGTTCACCGCCGGAACACAGCCGCCCCACCTCGCGGCGATCTCCCCGCTTTCGGTAACCGATGACGTCTACCTGGCGACCGGCTACCCCGGAGGCATCTTCAACTCCGGCTTCGCTTTCTCGTGGATCACCGAGCGGGCCAATAACGCCGAGCCCGGGCCGGCAGGCGGTCAGCCGTATTCCCGCATTATGTCCGACCCCGCATCGCCCTTCTACGACCCGAAGTGCGCGGCGAACCAGAGGCTCAGGCTTCAGACGCGTAACTACAAC
>Ga0209591_10000170_pt1 | contig 83559 bp, 53 predicted proteins | sample MAT01_FD_187207 | JGI IMG/M metagenome (GOLD analysis project Ga0209591, IMG submission 187207) | Freshwater microbial communities from Lake Fryxell liftoff mats and glacier meltwater in Antarctica - MAT-01 (SPAdes) (version 2) | ecosystem: Environmental > Aquatic > Freshwater > Ice > Liftoff...
GTCAAAGTATCTGTTATAGGCCAATGGAGCGAAACGGAATTGGACTATTACAGATACATAAACCCAAATCAAGCGATAGAAAAATTGCACCCTAATTTTGCTGATGAATGCAGTATTCTATCGCTTAGATTTGAGATTCCCGCACGCATTCTACAAAAATTGCCCTAATGCGTATTGCGGGATAAACGGTATGAGCGCTGCAATAGATTCCCAATGCGGATTCTGAGTTTAAATCATCTGAAAAGGCTGATTGTATTGGTTTTTTAGAAATTTTTTCTTTCCTTTTCACACATCGAAAATCACATTTTGAGTCCCTAGAGAAGTATAAGATCGAAACCTGATAAAAAGCCTTCGCCGAATGGAAAGCATTTGACCCTTAATTTGCCGCCGCAATTGTATTTTATGTCAAGACCGAAATTTCATTCACTCCGAATCGCTGATATTCGAAAAGAAACTGCAGACTGCGTATCCGTTGCATTTGAGGTTCCGCAGGATCTCAAAGAGGTTTATCGCTTTCAGCAAGGACAGTATCTCACACTTAGACAAACCATAGCAGGGGAAGATTTACGACGGTCATATTCCATCAGCAGTGGTATAAATGATAACGAATTGCGTGTGGCAGTAAAAGAAGTGCCGGGAGGGGCATTTAGTCAATTCGTGAACAGAGAGTTGAAAGTCGGAGATGAAATGCAGGTGATGACGCCGACCGGTAATTTCACTACAACATTGGACGAATCGGCCAATCGGAGCTATTTGCTCATAGCTGCGGGGAGCGGCATTACGCCTATCATTTCAATTGCTCGATCGGTATTACGTAAAGAACCGAAAAGTGAAGTCAATTTGATTTATGGAAATCGGCTATTCAATTCCATCATTTTTAGAGATGCCCTAGAGGACCTAAAAGATCGTTATATCGGACGATTCAGGGTCTTTCACGTATTGAGCGGAGAACCCAATGAAATCCCTCTTTTTCATGGACGAATAGACAGTGAAAAGCTAGCGATGTTCGATAGAACTTTTATTCCAATGGCACACATGGATGCCGCTTTTATTTGTGGTCCGGAACCTTTAATAAACGCTTCTTCCAATTATTTGGAGTCCTTGGGAATGTCTAAGGAGAAAATACACTTTGAGTTGTTTTTGGCTCCAAATCAGAAGGCGGCTGCACCTGTTGTAAAACTAAAGGAAATAGTACAAGGAGATTGCTTTGTAAGTGTGATCCTAGATGGACAGCAGACAGATTTCCGAATGCCCAAAGATGGGATTCCAATTCTCGAAGCCGCCCAAAAGCAAGGTCTCGACATTCCTTTTTCATGCAAAGGAGGGATGTGTTGCACCTGCAGGGCACACTTAGATGCGGGAGAAGTGTCCATGGACGTCAATTATGCCCTTGAGCCCGGAGAGGTGGAAGCTGGATTCATTCTCACCTGTCAGTCCCACCCACGCTCAGAAAAGGTAGTCGTGAATTACGACCACCAGTAGTACCTATGGATTGGTGTCTGCAATCAGTGTTAATTCTCTGATAAGTAATAGTTTGAACGATATCCAAACTTCTGTGAATTTGCCTACATTTGTTTCAACCTTAACACAACATCTCGAATGAAGTCAAACAAGACATTCTTTTTGGGGATATTTTTTCTGATGATTGCCTCCCGAGTTTTTACTCAGGACATTCTATTGCTTACCGAAAATTTTGAGACAGGTGGACCCGCATTTACCTTGAATGCTCCTGATTTGGGTTCAAATACAGGCGACAATCAATGGATAGTAAATAATGCTTATACAGGCAACGTCAATTACCCGAACACTACACAGCAGAATAATACCAATGGAGGTACTATAAGTTTTGCTCCTACTAGCAACTACCTGCACATACATGATCAGCCCTCAGGAGTGCTAAACAATAATTATGATCCGACAGCGGCTTCGGATCGTTTTGCGTTCATGACTTTTGGTATATGTACATACGCCATTGAGGAAGTGCATTTCAGCTTCTTTTATTTAAGCGAAGGTTCTCCAACAGCATACGGAACAATATACTACAGTTTAGACGGTGGACCTTGGACACAATTTGGATTGGGCCTTTACAACAATACATCTTTATGGCAATACGCAGATATTACCGATCCCGTTTTCAGTGATGTGGGCAGTTTGCGCTTTGGATTTAGATGGCAGAATGGTGCTGGAGCTCCACCATATTCGCAATCATTTTCCATTGATGACATCAACATTGTAGGCAATTATTCTGAAATAGATCCGGTAGAGATAAATGTGCTCAGTGTATCTCCAAACCCTGTATGTCAAGGGTCTTTTGTGACAATAGAATATCAGTTGTCTGATACTTTGTGTGATGGCAATTATCAGATTGAATTATCTAACTCAGCAGGTTTTTTTACCGGTGCCTTTGGTTCTTGGGTAATGCCAATCAATTATCCGACAACAACGGGGTTCGTAACAGTGCAAATACCAAATAATGCTCAGGTTGGAGATTGTTACAAGTTTAGGATATCGCGCTTGTCGCCTCCTCCGGAGATCGTAGGCACTGCATCCGGTTGTTTTGAAATCATCGAGTGTCCAAATGTGATTACCACATTGCAACCCGTTGTAACTTTGGATACCAATGCCGTTTGTATTGGCAGTGCCATTGATATTCCATTTTACTCTACGGGCATATTCAATGGTGCCAATGACTACATCTGTGAACTATCTGACCCTGACGGAACTTTTCCGAGTAATCCAGAAGAGGTCGGTTCGATTGATGATAATGAGAATTACGATCCACTTCTCGGCGACCTTCCCGGTAGTGTCTCAGGCCAGATACCTGTGGTAGAACCAGGCTGTAATTATTACATCAGAATAATCTCTACAAACCCCGATGTAATAGGATCAGTTTGGGGGCCTTTCTGTATAGCCGAATGTGACCTCACGACCAACAACAACGAAGATTTGTATTTCTGTGTGAATACATGTGCAGATGATCCTGATGGTGAAAATGAATTAATAGATATAGAAGTCAATACTTGGGATGGAGCAGCATCATATGGTCCCGGAAATATTTTTAATACACAGTTGCTGAGTTCCATGGATTTTTCGCAGATAGGAAGTGATGGAATACTTGGTTCGGTAGCGGCAACGGGCACCACCCAACTTAATTTGCATATACCATGTAAGGACAGCTTACCAGATTATGGAATTCCTTTAGGGATGAACTACATGCGTATTGTTGCAACAGAGTCATCTACACCAGAGAATGCTTTGGGAAGTTTAATTCGAGTGACGATTGGTGCATATTCTGATGAACCACAAATCATAACTTCCTATTCTTATCCTAATTTTATTCCTCAAACGAGTTTTTGTGTCGGCGAAACAGTAGCCCTGCTCTTTGAGCCATACGATTATTTTGCAAACTCTACATACATGTGGACTTGCAATGGAATAAATGGAGGAAATCCTTTTGTATCTCCATCCGGTGCGAATTCTAATTCGCTCTATGTAATAGTAGGCGGTGCGGGTACATTAAATTTCTCAGTGCAAGAAACGAACTATGGATGTGTCAGCCCTTGGACTCCGCCGATGTCTATTACCGTTTTGGGAAATCCGAACGTAAATATTCAAGGACCCACCACGGTTTGTTTGCAGGATACAGTAAATTTCTCGGTCAATTTTTATCCGGACACATATTACTCATGGTCTACTAATGCGCCATTAAGTTCGATCGCATATCAGGACACATCGAATAATGAAATGAACATCGCATTTACGGAAGTGGGCAATTACACTTTCGATGTTGGGGTGTTGAATCTATGCGGTTCAGGAGATGATGATATATCAATTAATGTGATTGAAGGGCCTGATGCCTCGGCTTCACCGGATACTACATTGATCTGTATTGATGAGAACACCCTACTCACTGCGGCTACCGGAGCCAATTATTCGTTTGAGTGGACAGAATTGGGAGCTACGGATGTTCTTGGCACCACGAGTTCTGTTTCGGTTTCACCTACTGAAGCAACCGAATATCTTTTGGAGGTAACAGGTACATCAAACTGTGTGGCCTACGATACTGTATTTGTGGATGTAGTATTTCCAGCTCCTTCTATAGAACTATACGATAGTTTATGTCCAGGTGGTTTGATTGAAATTGGTTTGCTTGCACCCATTGCCGGAATTTACGCTTGGGAGGATGGAGGCAATGGACCTATCATGATGGTAAATGATGTAGGGACGTACTTACTTTCTGTATCATCTCCGAATTCAATTTGTCCACAGGAATTTGAATATAACATTTTACCCTTGGTTCCGGATTCGGCCATCATGCTTTTAGACAGTGTTTGTCCGGGAGGTCAAGGGCTTTCCCCAATTACCCTCGTCTCAGATGTTGTGGGCGAATACTATTGGAGCACAGGATCTCAATTGCCGCAGATTAATGTGAATGATACTGGTATTTACATATTGCAAATCGTAATGCCTGATTCTCTCTGTCCGAGAACATTACAATGGATCGTAGTTCCGGATACGTGTTATGCTCCGCCTGAACTTTTCTTTTATGTCCCCAATTCGTATAGTCCAAATGGAGATGAAATCAATGATGTCTTTGGCCCTGTGTTCTCAGATCTTTCATTGATTAGCAGGTATAAAATGACCATATTCGACCGTTGGGGTGAAGTTGTTTTCCAAAGCGATGATCCGAGTAAAAAGTGGATTGGCGATTTCAGAACGGGAGAATACTTTGTTCATGATGGTGCTTATGTCTGGTTGATTGAGTATGAACAGATGTTCGTAGCCGATCGAATCAAAGAGTATGGACACGTGGTGATGCTGCGGTAGTGTGAACTTTGCTTCGATTTTTCTGAAATAATCCACTTGCTCGCTAGCTCATAATTATTTCACATCAAGTTTTTATTGAAATATTTTTTTCAATTTGTACTTGAATCTCAGAGAAGAAAATGACTGTGTAATACTGTAAAGGCATTTGCAAAAGTGGAATACCTTTTCACTCCATATGCTTATAACAGAGACTCTAACTGCATTTACCACTTCTTGTATATAAACAGGAAGCACGCGATGGAGATTTCGGAATTCATGGGTCCAATTCCATTTCACTTCATTGGTCTATGATAGCTATTTTCATGGCTTTAACCACTTCATGCATGCAAGATCCTGCAGCGCATTAATCAAAACAGACTTCCAATGCGCAATGCGGGATGCACTATTTAATAAGCAGAATGGGTATTACTTGTCTTGAAATCGTTGTTCCATTTGTTTCAATTACCAAATTATAGGCTCCAATAGGAAATTCCTTTACATCGATGCTGTAGTTGCTTTGGTTTGTATACTTCGAAAGAACCAATTGCCCCGTTGCATTGAAAAGTTTGAAGTTACCTATTGGACTTGCAGATGTAATATTTAGAATATCAGATGTAGGATTTGGAAAAACATCTACATTAGTTGATATATCATCGAAATTATTTACACTAACCGGTCCGTCGCTTACTGTAATGTTGTCAAGGGCCAATTCATTGCCACCATTTCCCGGACCACTAGGCAGATCAGGGTTGTATGGTTGAGTCCAATTTCTAAATGCTACAAAAACTGTTTCGCCGGCAAATTCGGACAAAGAAATCTCTCTGTTTGTGGGTTCTGCAAACTCACCTTCAGAGCCAGTATCAAAAATGGGCGATAGCAGAATGTAGTCTTCAATGGTGTTTCCTTCACTAGAAACAAATACCTGATATTGATCTCTAAAATCGCCACTGCTGGTAATTGCCAGAGCCGTCCACGACAAGTAAGGATCAGCTCCTAGTCCGATTGCCGGAAGTACCATCCAATCGTCGGATGGACCTTCATCCCCTTCATACCAACTTACACTAAACGCACATAGACCACCTTGAAAGCCTTGAGCGGTGATTGACTTGATTGTCCAAGCACTATCAGCCATATTCGATAAGTCGGGATCATCGGGAGTAAGCCCATCAAGATTAAATAGGACGTATCCCAATGGCAGTTGTCCTCCTGAAAAGTTCTCTGAGTAAATTATTTGCGCTTGTGAGTGGATCACTAAAGCTGTCATAAAAAGTAGGAGGAGATGTTTTTTCATAAGGTTGAGTTTTATGGGACAAATATGTGATCATTAATTGGCTTAGTGTTAAGTTTTGTATCAGTTAAATGGAATATGAGTCATCGCATTATATAGTAAATATTTCCAGAATTATTTTTGGAAACGATAGGCAGTATATCGAATTACGAGTTAGATTTGTTCTAATGAAAAAGAGACAAGGTACTTTTTTCATGGGCAAACTCCCATTCAAACCGGTTCATCGCAGAGGATTGCAGCCGGTGTTTGATTGCTAGGTCGGATTCTTCGACTTTTTGGGTTATAGTTTCCGGCTAATCTGCCGGAGAGTTAGTTCTATCTGTATTTCATTATTGATATTTATGAGAGTATTTTTATTCCTTATTTTTTGTTCTCTGTGCTCAATTGGAGCGGAATTACACGCTCAAACCATGGTTTCCGGCACGGTTACTAGTTCCGATGATGGTTTGGGACTGCCAGGTGTAATTGTGAGCGTGGCCAATTCGGGTGGCGGAACAGTAACCGACATGGACGGGCGGTATCAATTAATGATGACACCATCTGCAATATCATCGGACAGTTTAATCTTTTCGTTCATTGGTTACAATCGAATTGTTGTGCCTATTTATTCCAGAACAAATATTGATGTAGTGATGAGGCCGGCATCAATCGAACTGAAGGAAGCTATTGTTACAGCAATAGGAATCCGTAAGGAAAAAAAGAAGTTGGGATATAGTGCTACTGAATTAACGGGTGATGAACTTCAAAAAAGTGGGGAATCCAATCTTGTAAATGCTTTGAATGGCAAGGTGGCAGGGGTTCAAGTGACGTCTTCAAGTGGTTCTCCTGGTAGCAGTAGCAGTATTGTCATTCGAGGATATTCTTCCATCGATGGAAGCAATCAGCCGCTTTTTGTAATTGACGGTATTCCAATTGATAATTCGTACAGAGGAAGCAACTTTACAGACCAAGCCAATAGGGCAATAGACATCAATCCTGATGATATTGAAAATATTACTGTGTTGAAAGGCGGCGCAGCCACTGCATTGTACGGTTATAAGGCAGGCAATGGAGTAGTGATGATCACAACCAAGAAGGGCAAGTCGGGAAGAAGTCTATTGTCTTATTCATCCACTCTCTCGTTTGATCGAGTGAATAAGTTGCCGCAAAAACAAACGATTTGGTCGCAAGGAAGTGGAGGCGAGTACTCTCCGGGATCACAATTGTCATGGGGAGAGCGCATCACAGGCTCCGCATTTCCGGATCAAGATCAAGATTTTTTTGCTACAGGTGTTACATGGAATCACAATGTTTCTTTGGAGGGCGGCACGGATTTTTCAGGTTATCATCTTTCTCTTGGAAACACCAACCAAAGTGGTATCATCCCTAATACAGATTTTAAGAGGACAACAATTAAACTGAATGCCCGACATAAATTATGGGACAATGTTGAAGTAAGTGGTTTAGCAAATTACATTTCATCCTCTGCCAATAGAAGTCAAAGAGGAAGCAATCTGAGTGGAGTAATGTTGGGCCTTATGCGTGGACCTGTTGACTATGAACTCGCAAATGGATCAGATGATCCGGTGAATGATGAATCAGCTTATATCAATCCAGATGGCACTCAGCGGACATTTTTTGCGAATTATGACAATCCTTATTGGAGCGTGAATAAAAATCAGAATATCAATAATGTTGACAGGATCATTGGTGCTGTTGAATTGAATTATCGGATAAACAAACACTGGAGTATTTTAAATCGAAGTGGTTTAGATTTTTATTCGGATCGTATAAAGGAGACATGGGATAAACAAAGTAATGAGTATAAGGATTTAGGAGGACGAATATTTGACAACGATGTTGCGTACCGCGCTTTAAACAATGACTTGGTGGTGAACTACGCAAGAGATTTCAAAGAAAAGTTGGAGGTGTCGGCGCTAGTTGGTCATAATGTTTACGACGAGGAGCAGACAAGTTATAGTTTGGATGGAGTTGGTTTTGTAATTGATGATTTTTACGATATCAGCAATGTGCCTGTTGCAGATCTGATAGTAGATGACAGTCGCAGGCATATACGCACGGTAAGTGTTTATGCAAATGCTAATTTTGGTTGGAACAGATTTTTATATTTGGATTTAACAGCCAGAAATGATTGGTATAGCACATTACCAGCGAAGAATAATACTCTTTTTTACCCTTCTGCAAGTGTGAGTTGGATTTTCACGCAGAATTTTAAATTATTCAAGGCACTTGATTTTGGAAAACTTCGATTAAGTGCTGCAGGAATGGGCAATGGCGCACCTGCTCCGTATTTGACCCAACCTTATTTTCAGGCTTCGTCCTCTCAACCACAGGGTCAGTTGTCGTATGAACCTTCTTCGTTTGTTTTCAACCCCGAATTGAAACCAGAAAGATTAAAATCTATTGAAGCAGGAATGGACTTGCGGTTTTGGAAGAATAGAGTTGGCTTAGACATTACATATTACAACAACAACTCAATTGATCAAATCATCTATGTTCCAGTACCTGCTTCTAGCGGATACCTAGAAACTGTAATCAATGCAGGAAATATCCGAAACCAAGGCTGGGAAATACTTGTGAATGCGGTTGTTGTAGAAAATGAAAAAAGTAAATTCAATTATAACACGAGTATCAATTTTACGCGCAATAGAAGTGAGGTTGAAAGCCTCTCAGAAGGCACCGATTTGATTGCACTTCCTTCATTTGGTCTAGCGTCTACCCAAAGTGTTGTAGCTGTGGGTGAGCCATTCGGGGTTTTATATGGAGGAGCATGGGCTCGCGATTCTCAGGGTAATATTCTTGTAAACGATCAGGGTTATCCTATAAAATCCGATGAAAGGAAGGTGATAGGCGATCCAAATCCTGATTTTCTTCTTGGATGGAGAAATGACTTGAGCTGGAAGGGTTTTACCTTGTCTATGCTTTGGGATGTGCGCATTGGCGGGATGATGCACAATGGTACAAAGGCAGTTATGTTGTACCACGGAACTCATGAAGATACAGAAAACCGCGACGAGCAGTCTGTAGTTTGGAATGGTGTTTACGCAAGCAATGGAGAACAAAATATTACGCCAATTTTTCTCGACGAAGATTTCTATAATTTGTATAGTCTGCAGTATGTCAGTGAAGAAGTTCTTGAGGAAGTCAATTGGCTCAGATTGCGAGATTGCGGCGTGACGTACAGTTTTAACGAAAATGTTTGTAGGAAAGTGCATGTGAAGAATTTGTCTCTTTCGGTGAATTCCAGAAATATGCTGCTATTCACCGGTTATTCAGGCATTGATCCGGAAACCAACCTGAGTGGAGCGTCAAATAGTATTGGTCGCGACTATTTCAATTCGCCCAATACAAAGAGTCTTACATTTACCATTAAAGCATCCATCTGATGAATTCAAGCAGAATATATAAACAGAGAAACATATCCGGAATATTCCTTTTTCTATTGTTTGGAATACTTACAATTTCATCATGCAAATTGGAGGAACTAAATCAAAATCCGAACGTGCCTACAGAAGTGGATGTAAAACTCTTGCTGCCCGGAGCTCAAAGTGGGTTTGCCAATGCTCTTTCAGGAAGATTCTTTCGCTATTCAACTATTATGTCTCAGCAACTTCGTGGAAAAGACAATCAAGAACTACTAATTGAGAACTACAATCCTGATGAACTTTTTGTAGGTTATCCATGGGAAGACTTTTATGCAGGTCCCATGATCAACTTAAAAATGATAATTGATTTAGCGCCTGATCAAAATGCGGGAGCATATAGCGGTGTTGCTAAGGTTTTATTGGCAAATTGTATAGGTGTTCTCACTGATACTTGGGGTGATGTTCCGTATAGCCAAGCTTTGAATGGCGGGGATAATCTTTATCCGATCTACGATTCGCAGGAAGCCATTTATGCACAAATTCATATTCTGTTGGATGAAGCCATATCGGAACTCTCTGAAGGGAGCCCAGTAAGTCCGGCGAGTGATGATCTAATATTTCAAGGAGATTTGGGAAAATGGGTTTCTGCCGCATTTGCACTAAAGGCACGATATTACATACATACAACTAAAAGAGATGCGGGCGCCGCTCAGAAGGCTTTGGATGCCCTTTCGCAAGGTGAGATCGAGGAATTTGGATATCATTACAGCGGTACTAACACCGATTCGAATCCAATAAACAATTTTTTTACAAGTACTGCATATGCCGTGGTAGATCCACAGTTTATTGGAGTCATGGGCATAAGCGATCCACGTTTTGAATATTTCGTAGATATTATTCCATTTAGTGGAGGACAAAGTAAGGTCGGCGATTTTCAAGGGAGCACCATCTCACCAACGTATTTTATGAGTTATGAGGAACAACTTTTTATCAAAGCAGAGGCACATCTGAGATTGGGAAACACATCGGAGGCCGAACTTTCGCTAAGGAATGCAGTGCAGTTCTCAATGGATCGATTGGAAGATTTTTTGATGCTAGAGATTGAGGATAATGAAGAGCTAGATTTCATAGAGTCTTTGGTTTTGACAGGCTCTTTTGAAGAAAATTTAGAAAAAATAATTGATCAAAAATTTGTTTGTCTTTTCTCCGAAAACGAACCATGGGTTGATTATAGAAGAACAGGCTACCCATTGTTGGAGAGCAACGATAATGGAACGAGCAATTCGAATCCCAATGGTGAAATTCCACGCAGACTTATTTATCCTCAGAGTGAAAGAATTCTCAATCCCAATATGCCCAACGGGTTGGACATGCAATCGCGAATGTGGTGGGATGAGTGATATTTGATCTAAATTTAGTGTGCATTAACAGTAAAAATAAATGAGAGTTTTTATAATTTCAATCTTCATGTTGTCGTTGTGCGAAATAAATGCACAGTCCTACACCTCCTACATGACGGGCGATACAGCCAATTTTATAGTTGATCCGACTCCGGGAATTCTTTTGGCAGGTGGGGCATCGGATCATGATAATGCCATGAAATGGTTTTTGGAACATGCAAATGGAGGAGATGTCCTGATCATTCGAGCAAGTGGGAGCGATGGATACAATGATTACCTTTATTCAGATCTCGAAGTGCCAGTGAATTCAGTTGAGACAATCGTTTTTAATTCGGCCTCAGCATCCTCTGATCCTTATGTGCTGTCGAGAATAAATGGTGCCGAAGCAATTTTTCTTGCAGGGGGTGACCAATGGAATTACATAAATTATTGGAGAAATAGCGAAGTAGAAAGCGCTCTGAATTATTTTATCAATGTGAAAGGTGGTGTTATTGGAGGTACAAGCGCTGGAATGGCAGTTCAAGGAGGTCATTATTTTTCTGCTCAAAATGGAACGGTGTATTCGGATGAAGCTTTGGAAGATCCATACAATTCTAATATGACCATAGGCAGCAATGATTTTTTGGAGCACAATATTTTGAGTGATGTTATAACAGATACACATTATAACGATCCTGATCGCCGCGGTCGGCACATGACATTCTTAGCCAGAATAATAGCTGAAGGCTATGTACAATCACTGGGAATTGCTTGCGATGAATATGTGGCTGTTTGTATTGATGAATTCGGTTTAGCGAGGTGTTTCGGCGAATATCCTGAGTATCTGGAATACGTATATTTTTTGAGGCCAAATTGTATTCAACCGATCGGACCTGAATTATGTGAACCGGGGGAGTCGCTTACATGGAATCGCAATCAAGCAGCTTTGAAAGTATATCGCGCCAATGCTGATATAAATGGTATTTCTACTTTCGATTTGAATGATTGGGTTACTAATTCGGGTGCTGGGCAGTGGCAAGATTGGTGGGTTGAAGATGCTATCACACATTTTATTGAGAACACAGAAGAACCCTCATGTACAATATTGAACGTGGAGGATATAGATGCCCATGGTATAGCGGTGTATCCAAATCCGGCAACAGATTCTGTGCATTTTGTTTCTTCCAATGCCATGAGTGAATTGAGTATTTTAGACTCATCAGGGCGCGTGGTAGTGTATTGGACAAAACCCATATCCGGAATGTCTTATTCAGTGGATGGGCTTAATGCGGGTATCTATATTGTGCGCACCGTTATGCAATCCGGTGAAATTATTGTAACAAGACTGTCCATTCACTAATGGTCCCCAAGAAATGGATGACTCAAATTGTAAAAAAATTATTCTTATGAAATCACTTTATTTTTTTTTCTTAACGGCATTCATGGCTGTTCAATCGAACGCACTTTTTGGTCAGTTCGAAATCGGTCATAAAGCAATTAGTTTATACGACGAATCCAGAGATAGAGATGTTACGACCGAGTTCTACTATCCTGGCGTGAGCCCAGGGGAAGATGTAGAAGTGATCACAGGTGAATTTCCATTGATCGTTTTTGGTCATGGTTTTTTGATGCCTTGGTCTGATTATTCGAACATTTGGAATTTCTTGGTTCCAGAGGGATATGTTATGGTTTTTGTAACCACAGAAGCAGGATTCCCCGATCATGAAGCCTATGGATTGGACCTTGCATTTACATTGAATACAATCATTGGAATGGGTTCAAACGAAGTATTGTTTTTAGACGGTCACCTCAACGAACGAGAGGGAATCATGGGCCACTCAATGGGAGGAGGAGCAACTTGGTTGGCTGCAGCAAATTTGGAAGGAGTGGAAACAATAGTTGGTCTTGCACCTGCAGAAACTATGCCTTCTGCGATAAGTGCGGCCTTTGACGTTGATATTCCTGTTTTGGTATTGAGCGGCGATGCCGATGGTGTGACGCCACCGGAGCAACATCATGAACCGATCTATGCGAATTCGGCAAGCGAATGCAAGGCATTTGTGAGTATTTCCGAGGGAAGTCATTGCGGTTATGCAGACGATGGAACTATTTGCGATATCGGCGAACTGTTTTTCAATGGCATGAGCAGACCAGAACAACAAGAGATCACGCATACATTACTCTTGTATTGGTTAGGATATTTTCTGAAAAATCAAGAAGATGCCAATGACGCCTTTGAAGCTTATTGCAATGAGACCGGCTCACTAACCTTGACTACCAATTGTATTTTTAGCAACATTTCCGATGAGGGTATAGAGAGAACTATGAATTTGTTCCCAAATCCTACTAACGGTGAAGTTTCATTTTCCGGACCAAAGGGATTGCTGAAAGTAGTGGATATGAAAGGAACAATTGTCTATAGCCAAAACATAAATCGGAATCAAGAAACCCTGGATCTAGGACATTTGCCTGCTGGAATTTATTGTGTAGTAATAAATTCAGTTTCAGCAAGAATTCTGATTGTTGAGAATTGATTTAGTTCAAAAGAATAAGAAGTTATTTGAATTCCTGATCTTGTCTCGAGTTGGCTTTATTTAGAACAAAACTATTTCATGCAAGGGGGCCGTTAAAAACCTGCTTTATGATTCGTGGAAACAAATCTGGGGTAAAGCATATGCGCATTACAAGTGCTGTCTTGTTGAGTGATTTGGTCCGAATAGAATTTTTGTGATTGCCTATATTTTATGATTTAACGAAAAGCGAAGAAGGGTTAAGAGCTAGCCTGAATCAAGTATCAATTCTTGTCCATACTTTAGACGACGATTAAATTGAATGCCAACATCTAATTATACTGAAGAACAATTCATCCTCGGCTTGAGAAATCATGACAGGGAGGTGTTTTCTGTTCTGTATGATCAGTATTCGGGAGCCTTGTATGGTGTTGTGCATAAGATTTTGAATAATAGAGAATGGGCCGAGGATATAATACAGGAGGCTTTTTTGCGTATTTGGGAGAAAAGCTCAACGTACGATTCTTCTAAGGGTAGGCTTTTTACTTGGATGTTGAATATTGCGCGAAATGCGGCAATAGATGCTTTGCGATCGAAACAAGGAAAATGGGCTTCAAAAATCCAATCGGACGCCGATCTCGTAAATATGGGACAAAGTGTTTCAACTTCAATAGATGGAATAGATGTTCCCGAAATTGTTAGTAGACTTTTGCCTGAACAAAATGTAATTATCGAACTAATGTATTTTCAAGGTTATTCGCAAGATGAAGTTGCCAAAGAACTCGGAATACCATTGGGTACTGTAAAGACAAGGGCCAGAGCGGGGTTGATGAGAATGAGAGAGATATATAATACGAAAAAAGCGTGAATGTAGACGATTACATGGCTTCCGGGATTCTGGAAATGTATGTCCTCGGTTTGTGCTCAGTAGAGGAAAGGTCTGAGGTAGATTCTTTGCTCAAAGTGCATCCTGAGTTGATATTGGAATTGCGCAGAATTGAGGATTCTGTAGAGAATTATGCTTTGTCAAATGCAATGGAACCTTCAGCTTCTCTTAAATCGAGAGTGATGTCTTCCCTTGAAGGAGATAAGGGAGAAAATGTTGTGCAGTCTTCCCCGCTAGCTATAGCTTCAGATAATTCGAAAAGATTCAATTGGAGTTATTTGGCTGCTGCTTGTTTCGTTTTATTGGTTGCGAGCGCTTCAGTTAATGTTATATTGATGCAGAGGTACAACAATACTAAGGAAGCATTAATGGCCATTGAAACGCAAAATTCACAATTGGCCCAAGAGCTGAATGCTAAACAAGCTTCGTTTCAAGAGGTTTTTAGTGCATTGCAAATTGTAAATGATACTTCTGTAAGGATTGTTCGGATGAAAGGTTTGCCTTTATCACCTCAATCGATGGCTACTATATATTGGAATCGCAGTTCGGATGAAGTATACCTGTCTGTAAATAGTCTGCCGACGCCACCTGCGGGAAAGCAATATCAATTGTGGGCGATTGTAGGCGATACACCAATTGACGCCGGAGTATTTGATATTCAAAATTCATCGGAATTGCAGCGCATGAAATCTTTTGATGACGCTGCAGCCTTTGCAGTAACATTGGAACCTGCCGGTGGAAGTGTCTCTCCCACTATGGAACAAATGATTGTTGTTGCCGCATTGTAGGTTTTATAAGGCTTTTTAAAAAAAGGTAACAGCTCTGAAATCCAGAGCTGTTTTTTTTTCGTAGGTATTCCTGAACGTTCAAAACAAGGAATATTTAATTACGAAAAAAAACAGACATGAAAAAGTTTACAAAATTTATTTTATTGGCGATTGCCGCATTTTTTATGAGCCCGGTATTCGCAGCACATCTTACAGATCGGTTGCTACTCTCAGCCAGAATGGACGGAATGCAGGAAGTACCCATGGTAACAACAAACGCTACAGGAGTGGCCGGTATGCAGCTTAGTTCTATGAGAGACACCTTGTACGTGAATGTTTCGGCTAACGGCCTCAGTGGGCCTATACAGGGAATTCACATACATATGGGAATGATCGGAGAGAACGGAGGAGTAGTTATTGATCTGAGTTCTTATGTAGTTGGAAACAGAGTGTATGCAGTTCTCACAGATTTGGGTTCTGAGATTATTGAGGAACTATTGATGGGAAACTACTATTTGAATTTACATACCACTATGCATCCAAATGGAGAAATTAGAGGCCAAATTCAACTGGAAACTGACTATCTAATGATGGCAGATTTAGATGGTATGCAGGAGGTTCCGATGGTGGACACAGATGCCATTGGTAAAGCATCTTTTGTGCTCTCTAAGGATATGCAAGAGCTAAAGATTCGCATAGTATTAGATGGATTGAGCGGCGATATAATGGGTGCTCACATTCATGCAGGTGCTATGGGAGAGAACGGCGGAGTAATTTTAGATTTGACTGACTTTATTGATGGAAATATGATTCTTGCTGCAATTGATCCAATGGACTTTGTAAATGAATTGATGTCCGGAATGACATACATCAATGTGCACACCGAACTGAATCCATCTGGTGAAATCCGAGGCCAAATTCTGTGGGAAAATGTTCTTGGTTTTGATGCATTATTGAATGGTGCACAGGAAGTTCCGGCCTTTAGCACTCCGGCTGTTGGATTGTTGAGTGTTATGATTCCTTCAACCCTCGACGAAATTTGGTACGATTGTGTATTTACTGGCTTAACCGGGGGAATGCCCGAAGGTGCGCATTTTCACGAAGGGGCTATAGGCACAAATGGCGGAGTAATTATTGATTTATCGGACAACATAACGGCTAACCGAATTACCGGTATGATTTCCGGAGCGATGGTGACCCCTGAACTTATCAATGAATTTCTTAAAGGAAATATTTACATAAATATTCATAACACTGCCAACGGTGGCAATGGTGAAATTAGAGGTCAGGTCTTTCGAGTTGCAAGAGAAGGTTATTCAATAGCGCTCGATGGCGAACAAGAAGTTCCTTCATTCAATACGCCTGCAAAAGGTGCTGGAATAGTTTCTATAGACAGGGATCAAACAAATGCCCACTATATGGTGGTTGTGGCTGGATTGAGTGATGAAGCTATGGGTGCTCATTTTCACAAGAATGTAGTGGGTGAAAATGGTGCTGTAATTTCTGATTTAGGTGAGAGTCTCGTGGCACAGGATGGTGATGCCAGCCTATTTGGATATTGGAGAGTTGGATTTGCACTACAGAATTCTGTGATGTTCAGAAATGATAGCGTATACGTGAACATTCATACTTCAGCCAATGGCGGTGCCGGAGAAGTGCGTGGTCAAGTACTACGCAGTTCCGGTGAATATATTGTAAACGGTATCGATGAATTCAGTCTAATGAATGAACTGCCTTTTGATTTGTATCCGAATCCCACGGCAGGTGAGATTTCAATTCGCAGAGAGAAAATTGCAAAAAGCACAACTATACTGAGTGTGCGTGATCTTACAGGAAAGGAGTGTTTCCGTAGGTCATTCAACTCCTCATTTGGTGGACAACAGTACACTGTATCTCTGGGCGAACTCAATCCAGGAGTCTATCAGGTTATTTTGAACGAAGGTGAATTTATGAGCACTCAAAAGCTGATTATTCAATAAATCAAATTGGAATTTAAATGGGCGATAATCTAATTATTGCCCATTTTTTTTACGTGAAATTATGAAGTCGATAGCAAAAATTTTCATTCTGGTAATGGGATTTATGTCATTTTCGTGTACTCATGATCCCACTGCAACAGTTGACCAGGATATGGAATCACAAATAGATTCTTGTTACCCAGATCTTATCAATTTTGTTGATGTAGTTCAACCAATCATTGCCACTAATTGTGCAATAGAAGAGGCTTGTCATAGCGGAGATAATAGTTGGGGGAATTTTACCACATATTCTGGAATTGTAGAAAAGATTGAAACAGGTGCTTTTGTGTCAAGAGTGGCTGGGGGGACGATGCCACCGGATTATACAGATGGACCGTATCCTTTAGACACTTGTTCCAGACAAATATTATTGTTGTGGATTGAACAGGGATTTCCATTGTGAAAAATTTAATGATGGGAAATCCAAAATGTGTTGGTCTTCGTAAGTCTCATTATAACAATCAAAAAATATTTAATATGAAAAAAGTAATTTTAAATCTAGCTCTTGTGTTTTGCATCGGAGCAATTGCAAATGCGCAAACAGGCAATAATGTCATTGTAGGTGGGCAAGAGATGTTGCCTCAAAAGAATATTATAGAGAACGCTCTTAATTCAGGAGATCATACTACGCTAGTGGCTGCAGTGAAAGCGGCCGATTTAGTTTCAACTTTGAGCGGCATTGGGCCCTTCACTGTTTTTGCGCCGGTAAATGACGCCTTCGAAAATTTACCATCCGGGACAGTTCAGAGTCTCTTGAAACCGGAGAATAAAAAATCATTGCAAGGAGTGCTTACCTATCATGTCATTTCTGGAAAATATGATTTCAACGCATTGTCTGCAGAAATCAAAAAGGGAAAGGGATCAGCTATTTTGACTACAGTAAATGGTGCTACTCTCACATTTATGATGAATGGCCTTAAAAACATTACAGTGAAAGACAAAAAAGGATCAATTGCAAACATCTCTGTGTACGATGTGTATCAGAGCAATGGAGTTATACATGTGATTGATAAAGTTCTCCTACCTTAGGGAGTATTGACAAAAGACTAAATTATATCCCAAAGTATCGGACTAGTTCATTTGGATGTAGAAATTGCGAACGAGAATTTTGGATTAGGCTGAAACGAAAGCGCCTCCCAAAAGTGGGAGGCGCTTTTTATTTATGGGTCATCACCAAAAATATCGGATGCAATTTTTGCTTTTATGGACACGGACTTCCATACAAACTCAACAGAATTAACAAGTCGGATACTCCTACTTGAAGATCGCCATTGAAGTCCCCAGTGCAATTCGGGTCGCCACAAATTTGACCGTAGAAACTAAGGAAAACGAGTAAGTCAGATACACCTACTGTTTCGTCGTTGTTCAAGTCAGCCGGGCAGTAATTTTCATCGGTGTCAATATTTCCGTTGCAATCGTTGTCGATGCCTTCTCCTGTGCCGGGTGCATTCGGATTGACGTCGGCTCTCGTGTCATCACAATCTTCATCGTTTGTTACAGACCCGATGGGTTGACTTTCGCAACCGTAAACAGGATTGAGTGGATCTCCAAAGCCATCCTCATCTTCATCAGCATAGTATTCTATTGCCTGAGTAGTTGGAATGAACAAGGTATCTGAAATCAGAGTGTCGCAAATGTTTGTTTCCGTAACATAGATAAATATGTCTTCGGTTTCAATTTCATCTCCGGTCTGACCATCACTCCACAGATAAGTACTACCAGGACGTGCATTCGCCACCCGCACATTGGCTGCGCTTAGCGAGGTGTTGCCGTTTACACAGATAGTATCTAAACCTGAGAATTCTATGGTAGGTTCATCAAGTAGTCCTGGAATATCGAACTGATAGATGCCACCATTTTCCGTTGTGATGTATGCTCTACATCCTTCACCAGTAATTCCTGTGCAATTGTCGTTCGTTCCGATAGAATACAATGTCCAAGACAGTCCTCCATCACTCGTGACCAAGACAACGCCATAGTTTCCAACGCAAATGGCATTCAGACCATCAATAATATAAATATCGTTGAGATCATAATTCACGCCACTTGTGCAAGGCGACCATGTAAGTCCACCATTTAAAGTGATGAGAATAGTACCATTTGCACCTACTGCATATCCACAACCACAAGCATTGAAGAAGTGGATGGAGTGTAAGTCATAAGTGGTGCTACTACTAACAGGATACCACACTCCGTCCAAATAGTAGCAGATGTAACCACCTGAACCAACCAACCACAGGGCACCGTTGTAATAGTAGCTTCCATACCAAATGGTTCCTAGAGGAACACCTCCTGGACTGATGTTTACCCAGATGCCATTGTTGTACCAGCAAACAGTATTGCCAGAGCCAAAAGCATATCCAAAATTCGGATTTAGGAACCAGCAACCGTAGAAATTTATACCACTTGTACCCGGAGGATTTGAAACAACGAAGGGTCCACTGTTGTAGGAGACACATACGTTTCCTCCATAACCTACTATCCAAGCGGCATTGTAGTATGTGTTGCCTACGTAGTTTACGTAGTAGCAAGGAATACCCAATCCGGTAGAAATATTGATCCAAGTAATTCCCCCGTCTGTTGTACTCAAAACGTCACCATTTTCCAAAGTGGCGCAACCTACTGTAGGAGACAACCAACTGGAGTACCAGACTGTGGAAGATGTTCCTGTTACTTGCAAGGTGCATGGGAATATCTCCCATACAAGAATCGCGGATATCGAGTATGCAACATAGGTGCAACTGGCGCCATCACTTACGGTGAGAGTTACAATGTAAGCACCTGGAGTTGTATAAGTATGTGCCGGATTCGGATCTGTAGAGGTGTTTCCATCACCAAAGTCCCATAGGTAAGATGTGATATCACCAATGGTTAGAGAGGAGAAAATTACCTCCGCATCCGGAAGCCAAACTTGAGTTACATCTGTTAAGAATGTAGCCTGGCAGGTTCCTTCACATTCACCCAAATATTCGGCGAGATCTCCGCAAAGATCTCCGTCTGTATCAGGATTGTCCGGGTTATAACCATTCGCAATCTCCAAATCATCTTGCAAGCCGTCGCCATCAAAGTCTTGGCATACATCGCCTATTCCATCACCATTCCAATCCGCCTGAAGAGGATTAGAGTTGGAACTACAATTATCTACGCAATCTGCAATGCCATCATTGTCGGCATCGTCAAACCCTTCATCTATCGAGCCATCGCAATTGTCGTCTATGCCGTTGCAAAGTTCAATTGTACTAGGATTCGAAAGTGAATCAAGATCATTGCAATCTAAATTATTGGACACAAAGTTCAGGAGTTCTAGCGAGCATGAATATTGAATCACGTTTGGATTCCCGAATGTATCTCCATCAAAATCTGCATAGAAAACATTTGCCTCGGCAGAGGTGATGAACAACGTATCAGAAGCGAGCGTGTCACAGGCATTTAATTCCAAAACAGAAATTGGACCTATTTGATTGGTCAATATCTGTGTTCCGAATTGCCCAGTACTCCATTGATATATGGAGCCGAATCGGGGATTCTCTACTTGCACGGATGCAGGTGAAACTAAAACTGGTCCGCTTAGACATACTTGTTCACTGCCTCCAAAGCTGATTTCGGGGTTCGTGTATCCTGATGGAATGGCGAATTGATAGACACCGCCTTGTTGTGTTGTTATGTAAGCATAACAACCGCTGGCTTCAACACCGGTGCAATCAAATTCATTTCCTGTTGAATACAGTTGCCATGTTATTCCTCCATCGAGACTTACACAGATTGCCCCGCCTTGACCAACACAAATGATTGTGCTTCCATTCACGTATACATCATACCACGTATAATTATAGCCAGTAAAGATTGGTCCCCATGAAAATCCATTGTTGTAAGATCCCCATAGAATTCCACCACTACCACCTACAAATACACATGAGCTTGTGCTAGAATAGTAACCACCATAGAAGGTAGTACCGCCGCTTATGCCGCCGGTTCCATTGGCAGGGTACCACAATCCAGTTCCTGAATCGTAGTAACAAATTTGACCACCACTACCATAGGCCCATAAGTATCCACCCGCATACCAACCGCCGTACCAAATAGTACCCGGCGCCGAACCAGATGGATTAATGGCATACCATACTCCGTTGTAGTAATAACAAATGGTGTTGTTGCTGCCGAAGTAATATCCATAACTGCCATACCAGAAGCCTCCATAGAAAGAAGTTCCGGCTGTAAGTCCTGGAGGATTTACAGACACAAACGGTCCGCCATTGTATGAAACACAGACCAATCCATTTGCACCATAAATCCATATGGCGTAATTGTTTGCATCACCAGTGTATGTAACACCATAGATATTATCCGTAGTTCCAGTAACAATTGGTATCCATGTAAGCCCACCATCTGTTGTATAACACAATTGACCATTGGGCAAAGTGACATATCCAACAAGTGGCGACAACCAAGTAGAACCTGTTGCATCCACTGAAAGCGGAAGGCTCACATCATCAGTTGGAAATACAAGCCATACTTGAATAGGGGCTAAAGTTTCTACCGAAGTACATCCGCTAGCGGAAGTAACAGTAAGAGTAACTGTAAATAAGCCATCAGTTGTATACAAGTGTGTTGGATTTGGCTGTGTGGATGTGTTACCATCACCAAAATTCCATGAATATCCTCCAATCACACCTACTACCGAGGAAGTGAAATCTACGGATGCATCTGGCAAATAGAAATTGTAACCACTTGCGGAGATAGAATTGAGCACATCTTCACTTGCAACTATTACAGAAGAAGAAGAGGAGCAATTCGTCACATCAGTATAAGTGACAATATACGTTCCTGCACCTACTGTTATTTCCTGAGTTGTTTCGCCAGTGCTCCAAAGTATTCCCGCAGAATAAGAAGAACTGAGTACAATCTCTCCACCATCACAAATGATAGGGTTGGAAGGTGTAATAACAGGATCAACTGGTCCTGTGTATGTTTCAACAAGAAGAGTGTCAGATACTACGGGACAACCATTGGTGTATGTGGCGTTTACAAAGTATTCGCCTGCCTCGTCAACTGTAATCGTAGAACCAGTTTGATTGGTCGACCATTGATAGTCTACAAATCCTGGACTAGCCGTTAGATTCACGGATCCACCAATACAAAAAGATGTGGGTCCTTGTGCTGTGATTTCAAGTTCTGGTACAAGAATGATTGCAACAACCACAATATTCGATATTGCGGGACAACCCTCTGCGTCAAGCGCAACAACCTGGTAGTATCCAGCTTCACTCACTTCAAGACTAATGCCTGTTCCTGCTTCCGTTTCTTGATTGTACCAAGTGTATGAAGACATATCAGGTGATGCATCAAGTGTTACAGTTTCTCCTTCGCATAGATTGATAAGTCCCGATTGATTAAGAGTAACAACCGGAGATGTAGCACATGGATCAACATAGGTAACAAGAGTAAATGGTGCAGTCCATATTCCATCAGAACCAATAATTCTGAATGAAATGGTATGGTGTCCACTTCCCAAAAATGCACCGTTGGTTATTACTTGAAAACTCTCAAAGGCATTGTCAAAAGAGCCATCAAGAGAAATCAACGCTTGACCATTTCCTTCACCCGGATCTGCATTGTAGAATAATTCACCGGAAATCAGGGATATTTGTCTTCCAAATAATCCGTCTTCGAATGTGATTACAGTAGAAATGGTGTTGCTCCAAATTCCTGCTTCACTGAGAAGTCGAATATTCAAGATGTGGCTTCCTGCAGAAACCTGACTTAGTCCGTTGGACCATACTCTTTCAAAAGCATCGTTGTAGTTATTGTCAAAGGCCAACATCAGAATACCGTTTCCTGCTCCAGGATCGTTGTCCCAGAAATATTCGGCAGTACTGATTCTTGTTTGTCGAGAAACGATCGCATCTTCCACTTCTAGGGTTGTAGTGAAAGAAGTACTCCAAATACCTGTATTATCTAGATATCTAAGATTTAAGGTATGAGAGCCGAATGCGAGGTTTATTGCTTCGTTCTGAAAAACACTTTGGAAGGCACTATTGAAATTGCCGTCAAAGGAAATCATGGTAATTCCATTCCCTTCACCGGGATCAGTATCTATATAATACTCTGCTGTTTGAATAAAGCTATTTCGGCTAGTCAGAATGTCTTCAACTTCAATTACAGAAGAAAAGGTAGAGCTCCATTGGCCGCCTTGACCGCGCAATCGAATGTTTAGGAGGTGTGTTCCTGCCGTAACATTGGCTTCTTCGCTGAGAATTACTTTTTCGAAGGCCTGATTGAAATTGAAATCGAATGCAACCATCGGTACTCCTGCACCTTGCCCTGGATCTGCATCCCAGAAGAATTCTGCCTGAGAAATTTTCACTAAGCGAGATAAGTAGTTGTTCTCTACTATTAAGACAGTAGTGAAAGTATTACTCCAAATTCCATCGAGTCCTCTTACTCTCATATTGAGTGTATGCGAGCCTACTGAAGGAACAGGAAGAGATGTTTTGCTAAGACGTTCGAATGCATCATTAAAATTTCCGTCTATAGCAATCATCGGAGTAGCGGGATCCGAGTCAAAAAACACTTCAGCTTGGGTAAGCTTGATATTTCTGGTGACCAATGGATTTTCCACTACAATAGCAGAACTAAAGCTTTGGCTCCAAATTCCATTATTGTCTTTGAAGCGCACAAAAATTTTGTGACTTCCCGGAGATAAGCCGGATGTATTGATGGAAACATCTTCCCACACTTGATCAAAGTTCCCGTCGTTGGGATTGATCTGCAAACCCAATCCAATTCCTGGGTCTGTGTCGAAGAAGTATTCAGCGTCAGATATTTCATACACTTGACCAAAAGTCGAAGTGCTGAACATACACAACAGCATCAACAGGCATCCGCCTATGAAAGCGTGTTTCATAATGCGATTTTTGTTCATGATTGTGATGTTTATTTATCGAAACCTTCTCCCTGAATGGTAATTGATTGACCTGCTAGAACTCTTCTAGGGGCAGTCATGAAACTGGCAACAGCTCCACTTGTAGCACCTATGAAGTTGGCACGTGAATATGAACCACCGAAACAACCGGCGTCGTTCACCGTCAGATTTAGATCGTAGTACGCTGCATCAGGATATCCACCGTTTATTGGAGTGCCTGTAAGTATCTGTCCATTGCTATTGTTTGTAAATGTTGATCCAAGTACATTGGTTCCGTCCTGAAGAATATTTATAAGGGCACTTCCCAAAGATGCTTGTTGAATGTGATTGTAGCTTACTAAATCGAATGTAGAAAGCAGGTTACTGTATATCCCTGAAGTTCCCGAAAGTACATTGTTATATACAGCGTTGTATGAATTATGACCTTGAAGGTAGATTCCGTATTGCACGCCGGAGCATAGAATTGTGTTGTTGAGTATCACGTTTTTCCCTGTTGTGGAAGTCGCATTGGTTAGAATATTGACACCGTATGTGGCGTAATAACTGGATGCAGAAGTTTCAATAAAGTTGTTGGCAATGAATGCAAATTGTGAGGTTGAATTCCAGTTTATACCTGCTGTATACTCGTAATAATAGAGTCCAGAATAGTTTACTTTATTACCGACAATGTACAAGGAATCATTGCTTGCTGAATTATCGGTATTCACATTGATTGCTGATTGTGTTGTATTATTATAGACCACATAGTTGCCTACGATTTTTCCAAAACGGATGGCAATTCTACCATTCATCAATGAATCGCGAGAAACGTTGAGATCATAATTGTTGAAATCAAATAGGATACTTCCATTTTGAAGTTTGCAATCCAGTACTCTCACTTTCGCGCGATTGCCAGCAGGAGCATTTCCTGTAGTGGTAATATTTCCGTTCAGAATATTCGCTTCAATGATGGTTAAGGTTTGGCCTACGATTGTTGGACTGAAGGTAATATTGCCATTCAATGTCCATCTTTGGCCTTCTACTGCAGACAGAAATTGAAGTGATTTGTTTGTTATCGTAAGATTTTCGCCATAAGGAACACCACCTGCTTTCGGATAGATGATGATACGATCGTTGGTAGATGAAGCGTCAATAGCTTCAGTAATTGTAGCGAAAGCACCTCCGGCACCTCCATCGGCTACGATACGATCTAAAGCGTTGCTCAGTTGTGAGAGCAAGATGGCACTTAATAAAAGCAAGGTTGACTTCTTCATGGTTTTTTTTATTTTGAAAATTGAGATGTTGGTTACAAAGGAGTGTTTTTTGAAGTGGTTACAACAGCCAATTGCCATGATCGTGTGCAAGCAATGATGTTAAATTCATTGTTTTTGAATGACTGAAAAAGCTTTGGCTAGGTTGAAGTACATTTCAATGCAAAGTAAGGTGCGCGTTTACGCTCATTTCTACGTATTTTTACGTAGTTATAGAATCGCCAGTCAGATCTCTTTTTACATCCCACTGAATACGTTTTGAAAAGTCTTTTCTCCATTACAGCTTATTTGATAGCGGTATGCGCCAATTTGCAGGCCCAAGAGGCTGTTCTGGCTACCTATTCGGTGAATGAAGGACTGTCGCAAAGTACTGTCACTGCTATTTATCAGGATGCCAAAGGTTATTTGTGGGTGGGTACAGGTCATGGTCTCAACAAATTCAATGGATATGAATTTGAAACTTTCTTACATACAAGTGATTCTATTTCAATATCACATGATGTAATCAGAGGGATTTTTGAGGATTCGGCTTCAAGACTGTGGGTTACAACAGAGGAAGATCTAAATGTTTACGATACAGAATTAGGAGTATTTCAAGTTTTTAAAGCGGCCCCATTTAGAAACAATACCTTACGAGTAATTCTTGAAAGGGAAGGTTATTTATTTGGTCTATTAGGTGCAGGTGGATTGGTGAAGTTCAACCCCACAACAGGAAATGTTGTGGTTTTATGCACTGATACTTTGGCAAAGGGTTATTGTGTATTCTCCAATAGTTCGGCTATTTGGTTTGCAAGCCAAAGAGGGGCCATTAGTTGTTACAATTTTTCGAATGGTGTTCAGAGTCGATTTGAATTGGGTCCCTTGAAAAACACTAACATCACAGCCATCATTCCTCTAAATGAAGGATATGTAGGTATTGCTTCATCAAATGGCTTTTTCGTGACGGATTATGAAGGTATAACTTGCAGACCTTTTCATGAATTGTCCTCAGATCGATATATTTCTGCCGCTTGCAAAGACTTAAATGGAAACGTCTGGTTGGCAATAAAGGGTCACGGACTTTTGGTTTTCGATATAAATGGCAATTTGCTAACGGAGTATGGTAGAATGTTTCGACCTAGGGGATTTCCTTCTTTTGATGGATTTTCTGTTCAGGAGTTAGTGTGCGACAAACATGGAAATATCTGGGTAGGTACAGATGGACTAGGTCTGATCCAAATTAGGACTGCGAACTTACGCTTTGGCAATGTGCATATTCCACGCGAATCCGATGACGAGAGCAATTCTTTGGTCTGGAGTTTTTATCGAGATGAATCTGAACACCTTTGGGTAGGAACAGCAGATGGAATTTACATCTTTGATCAAATGTACAACCTGCTTCACAAAATTGATGATTGGTCGAAAGAGTCGAATAGAATTTCTGTGTTTTTCGATCAGAATGAATCAACTTTAATTGCAGCCGGTAAGGAGAATATTTTGTTCGTAAACAAGAAAGATTTTTCATATACATGTGAGGCAATTTCTTCAGGAGATTTTAAACCATCAATTGATTGTGGAATCAAGTTGAACGATGATTCGATTTGGTTTGGGACGAACATGGGGCTTGTGAAAATGAATATCGGGAGCATGGAACAAAAATGGGAAACAGGTCCGGCCATTACTTGTTTATCAAAAACCAGTAAGGGTGATTTATATGCCTGTCAACGATCTATTGGCATTTTTAAATTGGTGTCAGGAGAATGGAAAAGTGTTATGAAATTTAAGGATCATCAAGAATCTTATGATATTGTAATGGTTAGGGCGTTAGCGGAAACCAACGAAGGTGGTTTCTGGCTCGGAACTTCTACAGGTCTATATGAAGTAGATAGTGAATTTAAGGTTTTGAAGGTCTATAGTTTGAACAACGGATTGCCCGACACTTATATCAATTCTATTATTACGGAAGGAGAAAATGTGCTTTGGATGAGCACCAATCGAGGTCTTTCTCGATTTAATCATACGACCAATGAATTTCAAAATTTCCTTAAATCTGACGGGCTACAATCAAATGAATTTAATGCAGGCTCCGCATACAGAGATGCCCATGGTGAGATGTATTTCGGTGGCATAGAGGGTTTCAATCATTTCAACGATAGCCGAATTTACAAGAGTAAGTCAGCGGCAAGTTTGATATTCGAAAATTTGACTATTGGAGATAATAAATCGCCGTATTGTGATTCAATTTGTAATTACAAGGTGAGTTATGATCAGAACGGATTTACACTTGATTTGTGTGCTATGGATTTTACTAATCCAATCAACAACCATTTTGCATATATTTTAGACGGATATGATTCCGAATATTTTTTTTCGGGGTCCAACAGGAAGGTCAGATATTCTTCTCTACCACCGGGTAATTACAAATTTCTCGCAATGGCATCAAATAGTGAAGGAACTTGGGGGCAACCCGAAGTAATGTTTTCGATTGAAATTGTTGCCCCTTTTTATTTGAAATCGTGGTTTATCATATTATCTGTCTTGAGTTTAGCGGGTTTAATGTATTTGTGGATACAACGTTTGCAAAGAAGAAAGTTCAAACGTGAAATCGAACAACTGCGCCATCAGCGTGAAATCGAAATGATTCGAAACACAATTTCAGGAGATATTCACGATGAAATAGGCGCAGGGCTTACCAGAATAGCATTGTTATCGGACAGCCTTCTAGTTTCAAATTCGGAATCAACCGATCGCAGAAAATTGGGAGCACTTAGTCAGGCCGCTAGAAGTCTTTCTTCTAGTTTAAAGGAAGTAATTTGGAGTACCAATCCGGGTTATGACAATTTAAATGATCTTTTGGTCCACATTCGATCATATGCATCAGACTATCTTGAAGACGCTAATATTGCGGTTGTTTTTGACATCCCCGGTGATATTTCCAATCGCCCATTAAGTCCTGTAAAGCGTCGAAGTCTATTTATGATTTCTAAGGAAACATTGACCAACATTGTTAAGCATTCCGAGGCTAAAAGTGTGCGTATTTCTTTTCTGCTCAAGGGAACGTTATTTGAATTGAGAATTGAAGATGATGGTAAAGGATTTGAAATTTCATCGCTCAATGATGGATACGGAATCGCTAATATGCAAAAGAGAGCTCAACAGTCGGGGTTTGTTTTGGAAATGGACACTCTCCCTGCCGGGGGTACAGCAATAAGCATAAAGGGAAGTTTAATCGCATGAAATACGTAATTGAAATGAGCACGGGTACACATCATATTTGCACATGACATTAAAATTGGCAATAGTAGAAGACGATAGCACCATGCGCGAAGCAATGGAAAGTGTGGCGCGTTCCTTTGTGGAGGTGTCAGATGTTTATGTCTTTCCAAGGGCAGAGGATTTTCTAGAAATCTGTAAAGATCTTCGTGCAGATGTTGTGTTGATGGATATTGAATTACCTGGAATGTCGGGAATTGAATGTGTAGGAAAAATGAAAGCGCTTGCTCCATTTACTCAAGTTGTAATGTGCACGGTTTTTGAACAAGAGGATAAAATATTCGATTCGATTTGTGCTGGGGCTAGTGGATATATAGTAAAAAACTCTTCTCCAGAAAAAATTCGAGAAGCAATAGTAGATGCACAACGGGGTGGATCGCCCATGACAACGCATATTGCGCGTAAGGTGGTAGAAGCTTTTAGAAAGTCACAATCGCCGAATACCTCAGCAGAAATTCTTACCTTGAGAGAAAAACAAATTCTAGAACATTTATCAAAGGGACTTCGCTATAAGGAGATTGCTTCTAATCTTGATTTAAGTCCAGATACGATTCGAACTCACATTCGCAACATCTACGAAAAACTCCAAGTCCAATCGAGAATGGAGGCTGTGAACAAGGTATACGGTCGTCGATAGGAGGTAAGTTGTAGGGCATGACTTTTTTTTCTTTTCAGAGTGGACATGATTTTGTAAGGGTTCATTCAGAGATTTTATTTTGGACAAACTGAATTTGGAGACTCCATTGAGTTTTTCTATTTCACACAAAACGTAAAGAGGAGTATTAGAATTGGATAGTCCTTTGAAATTCGATAGAAATATTTTTTTGTTGATGAATATATTCTAATTCCCTAAAGATATCTGAAATGGCACATAATCCTAACACTACGTTGGCCTATATCAGCTACTTTGAAGGAATTTACCAATGCATGTTTATAAAATTGTTTGGACTATTTTAAAAGCAGAAATGGTATTATCCCGAATCACGCGATGGAGATATCGGAATTCATAGGTCGAACTATTACTTTGCTCCATCGTGTAGATTCGAGAATCCCGCAGCGCATTAATCTCAAGATGCTTCCAATGCGCAATGCGGGATTATTTGATGGTGTATATTCATACATCGAGAATAAAAATTGAGAAAGTGCGCGATATTAAAGGGGGTTAGCGCTGTAATAGATTTCCAATGCGGGTTCTGGGATTACATAACAAAAGCGCCTCCGAATTTCGAAGGCGCCTTGTTTGGTTAAGTTAATCAGTCTAAATTCAAGGGCATGGACTACCAAATAGGCTCAGGAAGATCAGTAAGTCAGAAACACCAACTTGAAGGTCATCATTGAAGTCTCCGGTACAAGGCGGTCCACTGCAACTTGTTCCATATATACTCAAGAATATAAGCAGATCGGAAATACCTACTATTTCGTCGTTATTTAAATCGGCTGGACAATAGTTTTCATCGGTATCTATGATACCACTGCAGTCGTTGTCAACTCCCTCTCCTGTTCCCGTAGCGCCCGGATAAACATCATCTCTGTTGTCATTGCAATCAGTATTGTCGGATACAAATCCACTCGGAGTTCCGTTGCATGACAAAGTTGTATTTGTGGGATTTCCAAAACCGTCGCCATCATTATCCGCAAAGAAGGGAACACCCGTTTCACTTAAAATCTCAACCGAGAGAGATGAAATTGTATCGCAGAAAGAATGTTCTGTTACAAAGTAAATACCCGCATTATTCACAGATGCTGAAGAACCCGTTGCCCCATTGTTCCATAAATATGTGCTTCCAATTTTGGGATTTGATACAGACAGAATTGCATTTTCACCCGAACAAATAACTCCAGGATTTGCCGAGATTTCGGGAGCCACTGAAGGACCTTGTGGAATCGGGAATTGAAAGACCCCTCCATTGGCAGTAGTAATGTATGCAAGACAACCATTGGCTTCAATTCCAGTGCAATCATTTGTATCTCCTGTTGAGTATAATTCCCATGTGAGTCCCCCGTCTGTACTCACACAAATTGCACCGCCTTCGCCTACACATATAATTGTGCTGCCATTTACAAATACATCGTACCATGTATATTGATACCCTGTGTTGATTGGTCCCCAAGTATTTCCATTGTCATAAGATCCCCACACAGTTCCACCGCTGCCTCCTACGAAAACACATGTGCTCGCACCCGAGTAGTATCCACCGTAGAATGTTGTTCCACCCCCGGTGCCACCGCCACCACCAGTTCCATTAGCCGAATACCATTGACCGGTTCCAAAATTGTAGTAGCAGATAAGGCCACCACTGCCGAATGCCCACAAGTATCCACCGGCATACCATCCACCATACCAAGTTGTGCCGGTTGGGACTCCTGTAGGGTTGATCGGATACCATGTGCCATTATAGTAATAGCAGATCGTATTGTTGTTTCCAAAGTAATACCCAGAGCCTCCACTCCAGAATCCACCATAGAAATTCGTTCCGGGTAAAAGTCCTGAAGGATTTGCAGGTAAAAACGGTCCCCCATTATATGATACACATACCAAACCATTGGCTCCAAAAATCCAAACGGCATAGTTATTTGCATCACCGGTATAAGTTACTCCGTATATATCATCGTTAGTTCCAGTAACAATTGGAGTCCAAGTAAGTCCTCCATTAGTGGTAAAGCACAATTGACCATTCGGTAATGTTACATAGCCAATAAGTGGCGAAAGCCATGTTGACCCTGTTGCATCTACAACTATAGGAAGGCTCACATCATCGCTTGGAAATACCTGCCATACTTGAATAGGCGACAGATACTCAACTGTGTTGCATCCACTCGAACTTGTAACTGTAAGAGATGTGATGTACAAACCATCGACAACATATGTATGTGTTGGATTCGCAGCACTTGACGTATTTCCATCACCAAAGTCCCAAAGATAATTTGTAACATCTCCAATTATTGAAGCAGTGAAATCAACAGTTGATGACGGTAGGTAGAAGTTATAACCATTTGCGGCTATTGATGAAATTGCATCGTCTACCACAACCGTGGCAGAAGACTGTGAGCTGCAGTTGCTTCCATCGGTGTATACAAGTGTATAAATCCCGGCACCCACTGTTATTTCTTGCGATGTTTCGCCAGTATTCCAAACTATACCGGATGAATATGAAGAGCTCAATACCACTGAATCGTTAAAACAAATTACGGGATTTATCGGAGTTATAATCGGAGTGATAGGGGCGGCATAAACATTTACAACTACAGTATTCGAAGTTCTCTCGCAACCGCCTGCTGTTGCTGCCACGCAGGAATACGAACCGGATTGGGTAACCTGAATACTTTGTGTAACTGCACTATTGCTCCATAGATATGAAGCAAAGCCATTTGATGCATTCAGCGCAACAGATCCTCCAGTGCAGAATGAAATAGGTCCATTTGGAGTGATGGTATTTTCTGGCACAGAATACTCAGTTATTTGAACATTGGCTGAAACACCTGGACATCCATCATCATCAAATCCAATCACGCGATAGAAAGCTGCGCTGTCTACCCATAGTGTTTGTTGATTGCCCACAAGATTGAGTCCACTGTACCATTGATAACTTTCAAGTCCTACAGTGGCTGTAAGCAGAATACTATCTTCCGGACAAATGCTGATGTTGCCCGAGGGAGTAGTTGTAACTAAAGGGCTGGTGAGACAAGCATCTATATAAATTGCAGTGCGAAATGAGTTGCTCCAAGTCCCATCAAGTCCAAGATTTCGAATGTTCAACACATGGGCTCCTGGTTCTAATAGTCCGGAGTTTGTATTTGAACTGATCTTTTCATAAGCGTTATTGTAGTTCCCATCTATCGCAAGAAGCGCAGATCCATTTCCTTCACCAGGATCTGAATCAAAGAAGTATTCAGCATAAACGATTTTCACATCGCGTGAAGTAATTGGATTTTCAATTGTCATTGCAATAGAGAAAGTCTCACTCCATTCCCCATCCAATCCGCGCATGCGAACATAAAGTTTGTGCAGCCCATTTCCTGGAGATGAAACACCATTGGCGAACGCTGATTCAAACGCATTGTTGAAATTACCGTCGAATGCGATTAGCGCAGTACCTGCTCCTTCCCCGGGATCTGTATTCCAGAAAAATTCTCCTTGAGTGATTTTTAGATCGCGCGCGGTGATGGCTTCTTCAACAGCGAAAACGGTGCTAAATAGTTCTGACCAAGAGCCGTCGAGTCCCCTAGATCTTACAGATAGAGTATGTGCGCCCGCGATTGGAACCGATAGGGAGTTGGCAAATGCTGCCTCGAATGCGCCATTATAATTTCCATCGAAAGCAAGAAGAGTAATGGCATTTCCTTCCCCAGGATCAGTATTGAAGAAATATTCAGAAGCAGTTATCGAAATATTTCGAACGCTTAGAATATCTTCAATTGAAATGGATGTACTGAAGGTTGCCGACCAATCGCCGCTGTTATTGGCTACACGAACATAAATTCGATGCAGTCCGGATGCTGGGATGTTCACTCCTTCAGCAAATACCTTTTCAAATGCATCGCTGAAGTTTCCATCAAATGCTATAAGTGTTGAGCCATTGCCCTCACCGGGATCGTTGTCAAAGAAGTATTCCGCCACTTCAATTTTAGTGTCATTTGAAACAATTGGGTTTTCAACTGTTATTACTCTTGCGAATACAGGTCCCCACGTATTGTCTATTCCTCTTAGCCTTATGCCGATCTTATGAAGACCCGGATTAGTTGTGAGTGATGTTTGAATTACTGTTTCGAATGCATCGCTAAATACTCCATCGAAGGCAACTACAGCAATGCCATTTCCCACGCCTGGATCTGCATCAAAGAATATTTCGGCGCTTGTTAATCGAATATTTCTCGAAGACAATGAATTTTCGACAGTTATTACACGTTTGAAAATGGGTCCCCAATTTCCATCTAATCCTTTAATACGAATATTGAGAGTGTGGACTCCTAAAGGCATTGAAATGTTGTTTAATCCAAGTGATTCCCATGCATCACTATAATTTCCATCGAAAGAAATTAGAGCAATCCCGCTTCCTTCTCCTGGATCAGTATCAACGAAAAATTCGCCTTGGGTTATTTTTATGTCTCGGGCATTTAAAAGGTTATCAACGACAATACTTCTCGAAAAAACATTTCCCCAGTTTCCGTTGCCGTCTTGCAGTCTTATATTCAGGGTATGATGTCCAACAGGCAGAGCTGCTAACGTCGCGTTTACTTGTTCCCAAATATTGTTGAAGGCGCCATCCGAAGGAGTAAGAGGAATTCCTAAACCTTCTCCTGGATCTGAATCAATGAAGTATTCTCCCGCAGCTATGGAATGTACTTGTGCTCTTAACACAGTGCAAACCATAAAAACGACCATTGTCAACCCCAACTTGATGGAATGTTTCCTATTCATATGGTTGGATATTGATTATTTATTTTTTGAATGGTTTTATTATCTATCAAAACCATCTGCGGAAATATTTATGGTCTGTCCTGCGAGCACGCGACGCGGAGCAATCACAAATGTGGTTACAGCACCATTCGCCGTTTGCGTAAAATTTTCACGGGAATATGAACCGCCAAAACAGTGAGCGTTGTTTCTTGTAAGATCCAAGTCAATATGTGCATTGTCCGGATTTCCGCCATTAATTTGAGGGCCAGCAGTCACTTCTCCGGTTGTTGTATTCATTGTAAATACCGCACCTTGAATGTTCGTGCCGTCATTAAGTATTGTGTTATAGGACAATGTAGTATTTAAGTTTGTATAGTTGTATTGAAAGAGGTCGTTAATACTTTGTACGTTACTTCCAAAAGCGTAAATAGCGGGACCGGCAGTTTGGATAGTGTTATTGAAAAATTCGGTAACAGAATTATGTGACTGAGTGTATAGACCCCAATTGTTGGCATTGCCATTGTGATAAATGGAATTATTGAACACTCTGTTTTTGTCAGCAGTGGAAGTTTTACTACCGGTGATCCAAATGCCAAGTTGGGAAGAAGTATTGGTGTCCATAAAGTTATTTGCGATATAGAAAAACTGACTCGTTCCTGAGTTCAGAACGCATGCAGAACCGCCACAGAATGCAGATAAGCCGCCACTAATCCAATTCCCTACGATGTAGTTCACATCATTTGAAGCAAGAGCATCTGTAGTCGTATATATACCGTGAGCGCATGCTGATGCTACTGTTACGGAGTTTCCAACTACTCGTCCAAATCGAAATGCAATTTGGCCGGAGAGTAAAGTGTTGTTCGCAATATTCACGTCGTAGTAATTTCCATCCCAGTTGCAATCTCCATCATCTAGTAAGTTATCCATTATTACAATTTTGGATCTAGTACCGGCAGGAGCGGAAATACCAGCAGAAATATTCGACCCGGTTAGCATGTGGGCTTGAATAATCGTGAGGTTCAAACCAACTGAATTTGGACTAAAGATGATGTCGCCACTTAGTTTGAATCTTGTACCTTCTAATGCAGAAAGCAGTTGTAGTGATTTGTTTGTAATGGTAATGTTTTCGCTGTAATGACCACCGTTTGCTTTTGGGTAGATTAGAATTCTGTCCCCACTAACGGCTGCTGCAACTGCTGCATTGATTGTTTCAAAAGCTCCGCCTTGACCACCTTCTGCTACAATTCTGTCGGTTGCAAATGACATGGAAGTGATAGCGATCGATGATATGACAATGGAAAATATTTTTTTCATGATAATTTATTTGTATTTGTAATTGATTGAAGAATAAAGGTTTTATCTGTCAAATCCTTCGGCTGAAATATCAATTGTCTGACCATTGAGTATTCTTCTTGGTGCGCTGAAGAATGTTACTTGCGTGGTTGTATTGGTCGTGCCAACGTAATTGGCCCTACTCAGTGACCCTCCGAAACAACCCGCATCATTTCGGCTAAGATCCAAGTCGCTATATTGGAGATCTGCACTGCCTCCATCAATCGAAAGTCCAGTTAGAATGGCTCCTGTATTGTTGTTGACTGTAATGGAAACACCCGAAAAGTTTGTTCCGTCATTGTTGATTGCGCCAAAAGGAGTATTGGATGTTTCAATATAATTGTATGCAAGCACATCTGAATTCGTCAATATATTGGAACCTATTCCGTATACACCTGTCCCATTGTTTTCAATGGCATTGTTCATTATGTAGTTATAGGATGTATGTGATCCAATATACACAGCCCAAGAATTCGTACTCGAATGTTCAATGGTGTTGTTGAGAATATAGTTGGAATTGGCAGATGAGGATTTGGTGGATGCGATGTACATCGAATTTTGGTTTTGTCCGCCTCCATCTATGTAGTTGTTTGAAATATTGAAGAATTGATTTGAACTGCCGTAATAAATTCCATACGTGGCTGAAGCAGAATATGTCGTGGCCAATATTTTGTTTCCAACAATTTGAAACACTTCATTGGTTCCGATAGGGTCATTTCCCACCGAAATGCCATGTGCCACAAGCGTACCTACATTTATATAGTTTCCAAGCACTTTTCCATAACGTAGATATACGTATCCATTCATTAGGCTATCAGCAGCTACATTCAAATCATAGTTGTTGAGGGCAAAGTCTATATAGCCGCTCGTGAGTTTACATCCAATAATTGTTACCTTGGTTCGTGTTCCTGCGGGCGAACTAATAGATGTAGCAATATATCCGGACGTGATGTGCGCTCCTGAAACTGTCAGATTCATTCCGGCGGCAGCAGGATTAAAGGTGATATTTCCAGTAAGTTTCCAGTACGTACCTTCCGTTGCTGTCAAGAACTGTAATGATTTATTGGTAATGGTTAAATTTTCACTGTAGACGGCCCCTGCCGGTTTTGGAGTAATAATTATACGGTCTCCACTTACGGATGCTGAAATGGCATCGGTGATGGTTGCATAGGTCCCTCCTGCCCCGCCATCGGCTACAAGCAAATCTGTGGCACTGCTTGATACAGCAAATGTTGTAAATAGAGACAGAAATAGAAAAGGAGATGAAAATAGAAATGGGATTGGAGAGATTTTTCTCATGAAATTAAAATTTGAGGTTATTCGATGATTTTATCTTGCAAAGGAGCTTACATCTTGAGTTCAAGTACTACGGTGAATAACGTATTTCGGGAATTACAAGCGATTCTCTGTAGAGGCACGGAGAACCGAAGAGATTCGATCCATTACAATTAGTTTCTTTCCTATCGTAAACGTTTTTCTAGATTCGGTCAAGTCAATTCGCTAGCAGATTTTAAATGCTTAAGAGGTTCACTTTATTGAATATATAACATTAAGTCGGATGTAACAATTTTATGTGAGATGCGCGATTTCGGTTCGTCTTTTCTCGGTCGTTTAAACCATGGATGAGTGAATATTTGCATAAGTTTGCCATATGTTACGCTTGGCCTCACAAACATTTTTACTCGAAACTGAACGACTTTGGCTTCGACCCATCCTGCCAAGCACCTTTAAAGAGGCATCAGGCAATTTGGATCCGAACCTTCTACTCGAATTTTATGGAGTAAGTGAAGAAAAAGAGATGATGCGCGAACTTCAGATGGCTGATGAGGGTTCCGAGATGTATGGAAAGTCTTTGCTGCTTTTTCATCTTGTAAGAAAGTCCGATGATTGTGTTTTGGGTTCTTGTGGTTACCATACTGTTTACACCAAACATTTTCGAGCCGAGTTGGGTTATATTCTCAATAAGGAGGAGGATATGAAGCAAGGCTATATGACTGAAGCTCTTCTCGAAGTTTTGCGATATGGAGTGAATGAAATGGGCCTTGAAAGAATTGAGGCATACATAGATGCCAACAATATTGCGTCATTATCTCTTTTGAAAAAATTTGGTTTTCAGTTCGAGGGAGTTGCACGAAAACATTATAGGGCGAATGACAAAAATGAGGACTCAGATTTGTATTCGCTCACAGACAATGATTGGAGGAAAATTTTTGAGGGTAGCAAATAATATCTCCAACAATAAATTTAACGAAACCGAAGTGGGAATCGAATTTGTTGTTCCGTATTGATTAATTGAACTTATTCCATTGAACCTCCTATATTTTCTCGCTCACTTCTTCTTAAAACTAATCATATAAAGCCCAAAATAGGTGAGTATTCCATTCAATAGAAGCAATTCAAATCCGAATAGATATCCGTTAAACCAAACAGCACTGTTGCTACTTAGTACATAACAAATTATTGGGGCAATCAGACATACAACCGGTACAATTTTGTCTCTAACATTTCTTTTGGTGAACAATCCAAACGCGAAGAGACCGAGCAAAGGTCCGTAAGTATATCCTGCAATTGCGAGAATGGTGTTGATGATCGCATCGTTGTTCAGGGCTCTAAAGGCGAGTATTACCAGAAGTAGTATGAATGCAAATGCGATGTGAATGATGTGTCTCAGTCGCCTGCGTTTTGATTCATCCAAATCTTGGTTTTTATCTGCATGGAGCACATCTACAAAAACAGAAGTAGTAAGAGTAGTGAGCACAGAATCGGCCGAAGAGAAAGTAGCAGCTGTTAGACCAATCAAAAATGCAACCGCGGCGAACAGCCCCAAATGATTTAATGCAAGCAATGGAAACAAATGATCGGTATTTGGTTTTCCATTTTCAAGCAGTGGTATTGAAATCCCTTTTTCTGAGCAGTATAAATAGAGTAGAGCCCCAAGTGCCAAAAAGAAGAGATTTACAAAAATGAGAACTGCACTAAACCATCGGATGTTCTTTTGTGCATCTTTCAAGTTCGGACAGCTAAGGTTTTTCTGCATCATATTTTGATCTAGTCCGGTCATAGCTATGGCAATGAACATACCGCCGATAAACTGCTTCGGGAAAAATGATTTCTCTTTCCAATCCCAGAAAAAAGTTTCTGTGTAGTCGCTATTGTATACTTTGCTCACCATTTCAGAAAAATTCAGATTGAGTGCTTGTGAAATGGCGAGAATGGAAAGTACAACACCAAGGAGTAACATTGATGATTGAAAAACGTCTGTCCATACAAGTGTTTTGATTCCTCCGCGCAAAGTGTAAAGGAGAATCAATACAATAATTACGGCTACTGAAATTTCAAATGGAATTCCAAATCCATCGAATATGAAAATTTGTATAACACTTGCTGCGAGATAAAGCCTGCCTGCGGCACCAAGTGTGCGAGAGAGGATAAAAAAGAATGAGCCGGTTTTTTCGCTGAATTCACCAAAGCGCTGTTGCAGATAGGTATATATGCTTGTGAGATTGAGTCGATAGTACAGTGGCAATAGTATTTGAGTGATTACTATATATCCAAAGAAGTAACCAAACACCAGTTGTAGATAACTGAAATGTTGAGCCCCTACTGCACCAGGAACAGAAATGAATGTAACTCCCGATAGCGAGTCTCCGATCATACCGAAAGCCACAGCATACCAAGGCGATTTTTTATTGCCCAAAAAGTAGGCATCCTCTCCGGCTCCTCTGGATGTATACCAAGAAATCAGAAGCAATAATAAAAAATAGCTGATTAAAATTATCAGCATGGTTGTCGAACTCATCGTGCACGAAGTTTTGACAAAAAAAGATAGAATACATAAGAAGCTTGGTCATATTAATAAAACGTTCTCAACACCCTCCACATGAAAAGACGCGTTTTATCACGTCCTCAACGATCATCCATCGCGTCTCCTTTAATCATCCATCCCATCTCCAATGATTATTTGTCGAGTCTCCTGCGATCATCCATAACCATCTCCACCGATCCCCTCCATACATTTGCAGTGTGAACATTCCATCAAAATATATCGAAGAAGCGGTAGAGCAAATGGCCAGTTTGCCAGGTATTGGCAGAAAGACAGCCTTGCGATTGGTGCTCGATCTGATGAAACGTAAACCCGAGCAAGTGCTCAAATTCACTGCAGCCATAGAAGAAATGCGCGCGCATGTGCATTTTTGCAAAACCTGTTTCAATCTCTCCGATGATGCTGAATGCTCCATTTGCACATCTACTTTTCGCGATGATTCTTTACTCTGTGTGGTAAGTGATATTCGGGATGTAATGGCCATAGAAAGCACCGGGCAATATCAAGGCAAATATCATGTTTTGGGAGGAATCATTTCTCCCATGGATGGTGTTGGGCCTTCAGATCTGCACATTGAGGAGCTGATTGAAAGAATGAATTCGGGCCTTATCCGAGAAGCGATTTTGGCAATAAATGCAACTATGGAAGGCGAAACAACATCTTTTTACATTTACAAAAAGCTGCAACCTTTCGATGTGAAGGTCAGTACAATCTCGCGAGGTGTTGCAGTGGGTGGCGAATTGGAATACACCGACGAAGTAACTTTGGGCAGAAGTATTATTTTAAGAACACCTTACGAAGTTTCACTCAAGAGATAATTCATATATTAAGTAGATCTAGTCTATAAACGTTGTAACTCTCAGTTTGAAAAAACTTTCAATTGTCATAGTCAACTACAATGTCAGGTATTTCCTCGAGCAATGCCTATTGTCTGTGTTTTCCGGTATTCGTGATATAGACGCAGAGGTTTTTGTAGTCGACAATAATTCAGTTGATGGTTCAGTGGAAATGCTCAAAGAGAAATTTCCTTGGGTGAAATTGATTGCAAATACGGACAACAAAGGATTTTCTAGGGCCAACAACCAAGCTATGAAAATAGCGGTTGGTGAGTTCATCCTATTGTTGAATCCGGATACTGTAGTGGAGGAAGATACTTTTACTAAAGTGATTTCTTTCATGGAACAGCATCCAGAAGCAGGAGGTTTGGGAGTGAAAATGGTTGATGGCAAAGGACGATTTTTACCTGAAAGCAAGCGAGGACTCCCCACTCCGGAGACCTCTTTCTACAAAATATTTGGTATATCAAGGATTTTCCCTTCTTCCAAAAGATTTAACAAATACCACCTAGGTTATTTGGATAAGGATAAAGTCCACGAGATTGAAATTCTCTCAGGCGCCTTTATGTTGATGCGCAAATCGGCATTGGATAAGGTTGGTCTGCTCGATGAAGCGTTTTTTATGTATGGGGAGGACATTGATCTTTCTTGGAGAATAGTTCAAGGAGGTTGGAAGAACTATTACTTTCCCCACACGCGCATCATTCATTACAAAGGTGAAAGCACCAAGAAAGGAAGTCTGAATTATGTGTTTGTGTTTTACAATGCAATGGTGATTTTCGCAAAGAAACACTTCTCGGAAAAGAACGCTAGGCTCTTTTCATTTTTCATCAACATGGCTATATGGATCCGTGCCGGACTGGCCGTGTCTAACCGTTTTTTGAGGTCCATTATTCTGCCTTTAGCCGATTTCGCAGCCACAATGGGTGGGTTGTATTTGATCAAGTTTTTTTATGCAGAAAGTCAAAAAAAAATATACGACCCCGTATTACTGCAAACAGCATTTATCAGTTACACTTTAGTATGGTGTTTCAGTGTTTGGTTGGGGGGAGGTTATGATAAGCCATTGCGGCCATTGAAAGTAGTAAGACCCCTTCTCTTAGGTTCGGCTGTTCTTGCAATTGCATATTCATTCTTGCCCGAATCTCTTAGATTTTCTCGTGCCATTCTTCTACTAGGTGCACTGCTTGCTATGGCTGTATTTTTCTTAAACCGATTTATTGGAAGTATCCTCATTTCACGAAATTCTGGGCTAGAATCTGAGCAAGGAAAGAGATTTGCGATTGTAGGAAGTGAAGCAGAAATACTGAGAGTTCTTACAATTCTTCGTCAAACAAATTATCACGTAGGTTTTGTGGCACATGTGTCAGAAGGGGTGCAGAATAGAGACAACTGTGTAGGAACTCGAGAACAATTGGATGAAATAATCAGGGTGCATAATATCGATAGCGTTATTTTTTGCGCAAAAGATGTGAGTTCAGTAGATATTATTTCTTCCATGAGTGGAATAGAAGTGCAAGAGGTTGAATTCAAAATAGCACCACCTGAAGCGCTTTATATCATTGGCTCGAACAGTATTGAAACCAGCACTGACGTTTTTATTCTTGATGTCAACTCCGTTTCTTTAAGTCGAAATAAGAGGGTTAAACGCTTGATAGACATATTACTGAGTCTTGTATTTCTGATTTCATGGCCAATTTCTGTTGCAATTGTAAAAAGTCCTCTTTTCTTTTTGAGGAACATTGCGGAGGTATCTATAGGAAGAAAAACTTGGGTTGGGTTTAATCGTCAATTTGTAAAGCAAAATGATCTTCCGAATCTGAAAAATGGAGTTTTGCATACTTCTTCCTATGTGCCTCAGGCAGCTAGAAGTCGCGATCACATTCAAAAGCTCAATATTTTGTACGCCAGAGATTATAGGGTGATGAACGATCTCTTCATAATTTGGAAATCCTTGCCCCAATTGGGATCTTGAGTTTTCCCTCGTGTGAATTACCTCTTCGGCAATAAGCATATTTAGCCCAGAAGTTGGAATGTGAATATCTGAGATGAAAAAGCCCAGATTTTCGGAGCAATTGGATAGGGAAAACGCCGAATTTCGCCTAGGTTTGCAACTCATTTTAAGGAAGCACAATTAAATGTCTCAGATAGAACTTTTACTGCCCAAAATGGGTGAGAGTGTTGCCGAAGCAACCATTATTAAATGGGTTAAAAAGGAAGGCGATACAATCAAAGCCGATGAGCCAATCATCGAAATAGCAACTGATAAGGTTGATAGTGAGGTACCTGCACCTGAAGATGGAGTGCTTCTCAAATGTCTGGTAAATGAAGGTGACGTTGTTCAGGTGGGCAAACCTATCGCCATTATTGGCATTGGGGCATCTTCGACCACAGTTCTTGCGCCTGCAACTCCATCGGTTTCAACTGCGCCTGTCGTTGCTGCGCCTGCTTCCGCACCTGTTTCTGCGCCCTCAACTGTTTCAAATACCGAAATTCCTCGCGAAGGGGACGGCGGAAAATTCTTCAGTCCATTGGTGCGAAATATTGCCAAGACAGAAGGAGTGAGTCTTCCTGAGTTGGAAGCTATGCAGGGTTCAGGAGCTGGGGGACGTGTTACAAAAGGGGATATTCTGGATTATCTGAAAAACAGAACTCTTGCTCCAGTGGCTGCCCCTGTGGTTTCCGCTCCAGCAGCCTCCAATGGAGTGCCTTCAAAGCCCGTAACACCGTCAGTTTCAGTTACTTCCGAAGCCCATACCATTCAACGAGCGAAGGTAAATGTGGGTCCAAACGACGAAATTATTGAAATGGACCGCATGCGTAAGCTTATAGCCGATCACATGGTTATGAGCAAGCATGTTTCTCCACACGTAACATCTTATGTAGAGGCAGATGTGACCAATATGGTACTTTGGCGCGAAAAGGTAAAAAAGTCATTCGAACTCAAGGAAAAAACGAAAATAACCTTCACCCCCCTGTTTATTGAGGCGATTGTAAAAGCAATTAAGGACTTTCCGGGAGTTAATATTTCAGTTGATGGCGACAAAATAATTATGCGTCGCGACATCAATATCGGAATGGCAGCAGCGCTTCCAAGCGGTAATCTCATTGTTCCGGTCATTAAAAATGCAGACCAGTACAATCTTGTGGGCTTAGCCAAAAAGGTAAATGACTTGGCTGAAAGGGCTCGTGCAAACAAGCTTACTCCCGATGAGATCCAAGGAGGAACTTACACACTCACAAATGTGGGTTCTTTTGGGAATGTGATGGGTACTCCGATTATCAATCAGCCACAGGTGGCGATAATGGCTGTTGGCGCAATTCGCAAAAAGCCTGCAGTCATAGAAACCCCTTCAGGTGATGCAATTGCTATCCGTCATATGATGTTTCTATCTCACAGCTACGATCACCGAGTAGTTGATGGTGCTCTGGGAGGCAGTTTTGTGCGTAGAGTAGCCGATTATCTGGAGAGTTTTGATATGAACCGTGAGTGGTAATTGCTGTACTGAAGTCAAAAAGTAAAAAAAAAATAGTAAATTCGACCAGATTTTTGAAAACCCTTAATTCAACTAATAATTTCCAAATGAAGCGTTTCGGTTTGCTCACTCTTCTTTCTCTCTGGGTTGCTGCATCATTTGCACAAATGGCTCCTGCAGATTTTGGCTCTAAATTTCTAGAGGCAAACAAACTCATGGAGGAAAAATTCTGGAACAGAGCAAAGGACTCTTGGCTCGAATTGGCTCAAATGGATAATGCCAATGCCAATCTGAATTACAAGCTAGGTTATACAATGCTCCAGATTCCAAACAGCAAATCGCAAGCTTTGGAATACCTGCAATTGGCGGCTTCTTCTGAACTCACAAAAAAATACGATCCTTTCGATCCAACTGAACGCAAGGCTCCGGTAGAAGTTCTATATTATTTGGGATATGCCCAACACCTGAACTACAGCCTCGATGAAGCTATTTCGAGCTATCGCACCCTTCTGAAAAAAATTCCAGAGAAACATAATTTGCACGCAAAGGCAAAGAGAAATATCGAAATGATTGAGGAAGCCAAGTTACAAGTGGCCAATCCTCAAGGTTTCATCATCACCAACGTAGGACCAGTTATAAACAAGGAAACGAATGATTTCAGTCCTGTGTTGAGTATCGACCAAAGTGCAATGTTCTATACCAGCCGCAGACTAAGAACTGATACGAGCAATAGTGTAATCACTGATATTGATACCGGAGAATTTAGAGAAGATATTTATGTTTCTTACAAAGACCAAGCTGGCAATTGGACTTCTCCAGAACTACTGAACCTGAATAGTGATGAACACGACGCGACCCTTTCTGTATCGCCCGATGGACAAACTTTGTTTATCTATCGCGACAAAGAAGGAGATGGTCAACTTTTCGAATCGAAATTGATTGGTGAGACGTGGGGTGATCCGGTATTGCTAGGAAGCGATATCAATACTTCAGCTTGGGAAACCCACGCTACTATTTCTGCCGATGGAAACACACTGTATTTTGTGAGCAATAGAAATGGTGGAAAAGGTGGACGTGATATTTACCGCTGTGTGAAAATGCCAAATGGAGATTGGAGCAAAGCATTGAATCTGGGTCCAACAATTAATACTCCTTACGAAGAAGATAGTCCGTTTCTAACAGCCGATGGCCGCACTTTGTACTTTGCCTCTATGGGTCACTCTTCAATGGGTGGTTTTGATATCTTCTACAGCACTTTAGGCGAAGATGGAGAATGGAGCAAACCTATTCACATGGGTTATCCTTTAAACACTGTAGATGATGATGCGTTCTTCGTTCCCATGGCCGATGGTCGTCATGCTTACTACTCTTCGGCCAAAGAAGGTGGTTATGGATTGAAGGACATATATGAAGTTGAGTTGCCCGAGTCCATCAATGAAAGCAGCTTGGCAGTGTTAAAAGGATTTATCATTCCTGAGCCGGGCAAAGATTTGCCAAATGACATCCGTATATTGATCACCAATATTAAAACCAATGAAGTGACCGAATATCGCCCAAGAAAGCGCGATGGTGGTTACGTTGCCATATTGCAGCCATGTATTGGGTACCACATTGAGTATATTAAAGGAAAGGAAATCTTCCACGAAGAATATGTAAATGTTCCATGTGAGACGAGTTACCAAGAAATTGAGCGCGAGGTATACTTGATGCCAGTTGCTCTAGTGCAGGATCAGCCAATCATTGTTGAAAAACCAAAGAAGGAGATCCTCACTTTTGATGAAAAGAATCCAGTAAAGGTTCAATTCATCGAAGAATTGGGTTATGCCGAATTTAGTAGATTCTTCGTGTATGACTTTAAAGATTTCGGTGTTGAAGAACCGAAGTTCCAAGAGTTCATTTCGAATATCAAGAAGATCATCGACATGAACAAAGGGAAGGTGACTGTGGTGATTGAGTCCAGTGCTTCAAAGGTGCCTTCGCGAAAGTTCAAGAACAACGAGGACTTGACCTCATGGAGAAATAAAACAGCACAAGATCAAGTAGTGAGTGAATTAAAAAAATTGGGATATAAAGAAGGTCAACACTTTGCATTTGCGGAATCTAGGAAGCTTGTTCAAGGAAAAGAGTATGAGAACGACCGAGATTCAATGCGCGCTTACTACGAACAATACCAGTATATCAATCTGAAAGCTGAATTGGAACAACAGCCATAAAAGCATTATAGATATCTATAAAAGCGAAACCCCTCGGATGCTACTTCCGGGGGTTTCTTTTGCTACTTGAGTTGCCTGCGCTAGGCACAGACAACCTGCTACTGTGCTGCTATAACACATCGACATTCGATTTATTTTACAGATCAATTAATATTTTATGAAACTCAACCTTGTCAGACCTCTTGCATTTTTCGATTTGGAAACTACAGGTACCGATGTGGGTCGCGATAGGATAGTAGAATTAGCTATTGTAAAAGTAATGCCCGATGGCACAGTCCAGCACAAACCAAATAAAGGAGCAGGCGAAGGAAGATTTCTCATTAATCCTGGAATGCCTATTCCCAAAGAATCCTCAATGGTCCACGGTATTTGGGATGCCGATGTGAAAGATGCACCTTCATTTGTCGATGTTGCCCCTAAACTTTTCAAGTTCTTGTTTGATTGTGATTTAGGCGGTTTTAATTCTAATAAATTCGATATTCCATTGCTCGCCGAAGAGTTTTTAAGGGCAGGAATTGATTTTAGTATAGAAGGTAGAAATCTGATCGATGTCCAGGTTTTATTTCACCTAATGGAACCAAGAAACCTGAAAGCAGCATATAAATTTTATTGCGATAAATCTCTAGAGGGTGCTCATGAAGCCCTTCCTGATGCTCTTGCAACGTTTGAAGTGTTTCAATCTATGATTGACCGTTACGACGGTGTTGAAATACAGGATAACCATGGAAATAAACTTGTGCCTGTAATCAACGATATGCAACATATTCACAACTCAAGTGAACGTAGGAAAAAGGCAGATTTAGTTGGCCACATAGTTTATAATGATGCAGACCTCGTGGTTTTCAACTTTGGAAAATATAAAGGCATGAGCGTCGTTGAAGTGCTTCAAAAGGATCAAGGTTATTTCGGTTGGCTCATGCAAGCCGATTTCCCTCTATACACAAAAAAGGTACTTCGCGAAATTAGAAATTCAATGTCTATTCCATGAAAAGGATAACCGTATTGGTGTCCAACGATCTTGAATTCGACCAAAGGGTTAAAAAAGTTTGTACGACCCTTGCGGCAATGGGCTTTGAGATTCATCTCGTAGGTCGTATGATGCCTAATAGCAAACCCTTCGAAAGTCCATTTCATATTCATCGTTTCAAATTGCCTTCCAGCAAAGGAGCCATGTTCTATGTATGTCTGAATGTATTTTTATTCTTTCATCTACTATTCAAGCCAACAGATATTATTGTGGCAAATGATCTGGATACTTTGCTTCCTGCATTTATCGTTGCCCGAATAAGAGGAAAAAAATTGGTTTATGATAGTCATGAGTATTTTACCGAAGCCGAGGGGCTTACAGGGCGAAATGGGGTGAAAAAAATTTGGGAAACAATAGAAAAATGGATCTTTCCCAAGTTGAAATACGTTTATACAGTGAACGAGTCGATAGCGGGATTTTATAGAAAGAAGTATGATGTGAAAGTAGATGTGGTGCGAAACGTTCCTCCCCTTTCAACGCAAATCGAGAAGTTGGACGCACACACTCTTGGTTTGGATTCGGACAAAAAAATCATTGTATTACAAGGTGCTTATATTGATCCGGATCGTGGCGCGGCCGAAGCTATCTTGGCCATGAAATGGATAGAGGGTGCTGTATTACTTATAATCGGTTCGGGACGAGAAATGATTCGTTTGAAAGAAATAATTTCGAACGAATCGCTTGAAACTAAAGTGAAGTTGTTGGGTAAACTGCCATACATAGAACTTCGCAAATACACTTCTGTAGCTTCTTTGGGACTTTCATTAGACAAACCTATTCATCTCAATTATAAGTACAGTCTGCCTAATAAGGTTTTTGATTACATACATGCGGGTGTACCTGTTTTGCTTTCAAAACTTCCAGAGTTGGAAAGACTGATGGGCAAATATGAAATCGGTTTGTTCATCGAGGAGCACGAACCTCAGCACGTTGCTCAGAAAATTTCCGAAGCACTTCACTCTTCTAAGCTCGATTTATGGAGGAAAAACCTCGGTATCGCTGCCCTTGAAAATAACTGGCAAGTAGAGGAGAAGGTGATTCAAAGAATGTACAAAGAACTACTTTAGAATTATCCGATATTTAAAAGTGTTCACTCATTAAACCCAGAATCCGCATTGGGATTCGTGCTGCAATAGATTTCCAATGCAGATTCTGGGTTAAAAGCAACTCTTCTGCTATTTGGGAGACCTACCTCTCCTTTGGAGAATACCGAGTAAGGCGATACGGTGAGAGAGTGCGACTTGTAAATATTTCAACAAATCTTGGAATCCGGGTACAATCATTTCTTGATAGATGGATTCAGGCGCGCTCCCAGGTTGCCCAGTTTTTTTGTGGTGAATTTTAGAATCACCCATGGGATATTTAGCGCGAAAAGCAGAGGGTTCAGACGGCTCATTTTTATTTTCAACTCTTCTAGGTAAAGTGCAGTATTAAAGTTTTTGGATAGTCCTGTCGAGCCGCAACGTGCTACAATAGTGGATACGCTAGCACCAATTGCGCTGTTGCTGAGCAGATGCAGATGAAAATCATAGTCGGACAAGACCCGATAGTTCACATTGAATCTAAAATCTTGGAACAATGTAGCCCTGTATAAAACGGATTGCTGATGCAGGGTGTTTTTCCAATATAGCATTTTGGAGAATTCACTTTTGTGCAATAACGGAACGAATGAGTTTCCGGAACTTTCATTTTCTACATAACCGAAAATGATTTCAGTATTCTTTTTTGCGTTTGAAAGCATTTCTGCAATGACCTCGCAGTGGCTCAATGCATCGTCGGCACCTATTATATAAATCCATTTCCCTTTGGCTACTTCTATGCCCTTGTTGATGGCATCGTACACACCTTTGTCTTTTTCGCTTATCCAATAAGACGGTTTCACAGTCAAAGATTCTAACACCAGAAGGCTACCATCGCTCGAACCTCCATCTATTACGATCAGTTCTACGAGTGCATGAGATTGATTTTGCACACTGTGAATTGCTCTGAGTAAAGTTCCTTGTGCATTGAAACAGGGAATAATAACACTTACCGTATCCATTTCTGAATCGTCAATCAGCATCCGAAAGATGAGTTATGGTCTCGCGTTCCGAGAGTCTTGCTTCGGAACACATAATAACTCTCGACTTGAATTTTCTCATGGTATCATAGTCATGCGAAGCCATCAACACTGCTGTACCACTGTGCGATATGGCAAGAAGTAGGTTCAGAATTTCAATAGAAGTTTGCGGATCTAAATTCCCGGTTGGCTCGTCTGCCAAAATGAGGTGAGGGGTATTGAGAAGTGCCCGTGCAATGGCAACTCGTTGTTGTTCGCCTCCCGACAATTCGTGAGGCTTTTTGTATCCTTTTCCATCTAGGTTCACTAGTTCGAGAACGCTTTGCATGCGGTTCATGATGGCCGTTTTATCCGTCCATCCGGTAGCACGAAGAACGAATTCCAGATTTTCATGCACTGTTCTATCAGTAAGCAGCTCAAAATCTTGAAATACTATTCCCAGTTTGCGGCGCAGAAAGGGTATTTGACGTTTCTTAATCGTGGAAAGATCAAATCCGCAACACATTCCTTTTCCCGATTTCAGGGGAAGGTCTGCATACAAGGTTTTAAGTAGACTACTTTTCCCGGAGCCGGTGCGACCAATGAGGTAAACAAACTCACCACTGTTTACATGTAGGTTTACATCTTGCAGTATAGTATTCTCTTCCTGATCAATGCGGACGTTTTCGAGTTGTATTACTGTTTCGATCATGCTCAATTCTGAATGTGTTGCTAAATTATTAAGCCTTAACGCACAGAATTTTGATGTAGTATTTAGTTTTGAACAAAACCCCCGAAGTATATCCGGATAATGTCATTCCGTGGTACTGTAGCTCGCACTATGAAGGAAGAATTTGGAGATTCCTTTAGCGAAAGAGTAAGGTGAGGTTTATCAAATCTTTATGCAATGAGTTGATTGGGGTGTTGTAAATGTCATTGCTACCAGATTTAGTTCTAGAAAGCAAGTCCCGGCTATAGCTCAGTTGAATGGTCAATACCGTAGACTTTAGACGCATAGACTGCTCTAGTCCAAGTTCGCCAAAAATGTAAAAGTTGTTTAATTCAGGATGTGTGGAAGCTGAAAAACCTAACGGAATTCCCGGTCTGACAGCTAATACCGGCGCCAGCGAACTCCTCTTGGTAGAATACAGTTCTTCGGGCATTTCAGCGATAACTGGTTTTTTGTAATAAGCGAATTGTATCGGGAACTCCGCACATACCGAATGTATTTCGTATTCTTCTTTGTTCGGTTTGTTTTTGTCGTACTCTAAAAAGGCAGTATTCAATTGAAATTGAAATCCGATGCGCCAAGAAACGAATGAGACATCTTTTTTCGATTGTATTCGACTCTCATAAAATGCTCCCCCGCTCACTCCAACGCCATTCACAGCCGAGATACTTCCAACAGGAAGACTGTCAGAAAAAACAAAGGGTTCGGCATTCAACTGCACGTTCGAGTAATTGAAGCCAAAATGAAAACCAAGTTTTCCTTTGCTGTTTTTTACTCGTGTAGTGTCCGACTTGAATTTTTGTGCATTCACAACAATTGCACTAAAGGACCAGAGGATTATTAAAATTGTTTTCATGTCGTTCTGTGTTCTATCGTATACCCTCAGATGCCAAAACCTTTCACTCCTTTTAAATCTTCAAGTATACATTGTATAACAATCCTGCTTATGAAATAGTCCAATCTATGTCATACGCATGCAGCGATAAATGCCGTGAGAGTAACTGTTATAGGCCAATGGAGTGAAACTGTATTGAACTATTGCAGCAACTAAACGGTTTTAGCACCGGGTCTTTTCACATTATATACTTTTCTCGATGATCGAACTGTTCCTTATTCTACAATAAAGTCTTTATCTTCAAATTTAGGATTCCAGATCACTTTGGTGGTATTCATTTCCATTGCACCGTTATTAATGGTAACCTTTGAAGGCATTTTTATACCATCAAAAACAAGATATTCATGAATAACGGATTCATTCACACTGGTATTTCCATCCGCACTCTCTACTACTACGGTTTTATATCGCAAAGAAGTTGATATATCAAAGTAATCCGTACTCATCACTTCTCCTTCCGAATCGAGCAATTCCACAACATAGTATTCTTTTCCATCTATATTTCCAATGCCTTTGAGAGTAGGAGTAATGCCGTAATCCTGATAGTGGAGTTCGGCCTTTATATCTGTTTGCATGCGAAGTTGTGTAAGCTCTTGGCCTTCGGGATAAGATGCTTGCCCCATTGATTCCATTTTGGCCTTATTTCCATCGCATACTGTGGTCATAACGGGGCTTCCGTTCATGGAAACACTCATCCTGAATTTGCCACCTTCTTTAGCTTTAATGTTTACTGGAAGCACCATAGGTCCCATTGCCATATTTCCTTCTTGTTCGAAAGAGTGGATAGAGCTCAGTTTAGCTGCTCCACCAAGCGCTTCGACGTAGTTGCCCAAAACAGTATTTGCTGTTACACCATCCGGAACCGGCTTTAGATCAGAAAAAACGGAACCATCGGAGTTGTACAAATTCACTTTTCCGGAGGCGGCAAAACGACCAAGTTTTCCCACTACATCTTTGTTGCCCACAACCGTAATATAGGCGTTTGAGGGTTTAATGAACTTTTGTGCAACCTTCATTAAATCATCCGCTGTTACAGCGTTCAATTTCTGAAGATAGGTTTCATAATAGTCCTTTGGGAGTTGGTATTTCTCAATATTCAAAGCAAAATTCGCCACGGTCTGGGGACTTTCAAGGGAGCGAGCAAAATTGCCTGTCATAATATTTTTCACCACAGTAAGTGTGCTGTCGTGTATTAGTTCTTTTGTGAGTCGATCCATTTCATAGAGAAACTGAGTGATGGCGCTGTCGGTTACTTCATTTCTCACACTAGCCCCTGCAGAAAAAGAGCCTACAGTTTCATCAGGACTAATAGAACTATATGCTCCATACGTGTAGGCCTTATCCTCGCGAAGATTTTGAATAAGTCTAGACTGAAATGAATTTCCACCGAGAATATTGTTCAAGACACTTGCCGTTATTGCCTCTTGAGTACCAGGTTTTAGGTCAATGGCATAAGTGATATCAATTACACTTTGAACAGCACCGGGCAGCGGAACAAACACTACTTCATTGCCTGCGGGAATTGTTGGCATCTTGAATTTGTTTTCACTAACATTTCCTCGCTTCCATCCACCAAAGTATTTTTCGGCTTGTGTTTTTGCTTCTTCCGGAGTTATGTCACCTACTATTACTAAGTATGAAACGTTGGGTTTAAAATAGGTGTTGTAATATCTTACAAGATCGTCTCGCGTGATAGTCTTCACACTCGATTCTGTTTCAAATTCCCCGTAAGGATGAGAGCTACCATATTTTGATAGATCGGAAATACGACTTGAAATGGTGTTCGGGTCTGTCTGCGAACTTGCTAATCCACTTAATGTCTGCTTGCGCAATTTCTCAATTTCATCATCCGGAAAAGATGGGTTTAGGAGAACATCGCTCATCACTTCAAGCAAGGTAGATGAATGTTTTTTCAAACACGATCCGCTTACACCGCGAGAGGATGAACCTAGATTTGCTCCAATAAAATCTACGGATTCATCTATTTGAGCTTTGCTTCGAGTTGCGGTGCCATTTTTGAGCAGTTGTCCTGCCATAGAAACGAATCCAGCTTTGGAGCCTTCTAGCCCGGGTACAACATCAAGACTGATTTGATAGGACACGCGAGGTAGTTTGTGATTTTCTACAACGATTACTTTCAGTCCGTTTTCTAGCTGAAAGGTTTGATATTCGCCTATGCGGATTATCGGTGCCGGTCCGGCTGCGGGAACCTTTGATCTATCTACCGGCTGCAATGCGCTGCATGCTGCCAGAAAAAGAGATGCAAATAATGTGATATATAAAAATGATTTTTTCATGGAGAATTGTCTTTAAAGCAAGCGTGAATTTTATTGTTTCAAGAGTTCAGGATCGTGCATAAAATAAAGTACGACACGATTTGATTTGTCGTAATATTTTTTTGCTGCATTCATTATATCTTGCTTTGATACGGCTTGGTAGCGAGAAATTTCGGTGTTTATCAGATTGGTGTCGCCGAAGTACATGTGGTAGTTGGCAAGGCTCTCTGCTATTCCCGCTACAGTACTGTTGCGCGACACAAAGTTATTTTCCACTTGATTTTTTAGTTTTTGTAATTCTTGATCCGAAATGAGTTCATTCTTCACTTTGTCAAATTCTTCGTTCATAGCCTCTTCAACAACAGCAGGATCTACACCCATATTGCACATCGAAAAGCCTAGGGTAAGTCCTGGATCTTCTAGTCCAAAAGAAAATGCGCCGCAGAAGAGGGCGAGCTCTTTTTCTTCTACTACTGATCTATTGAGCCTGGAGCTTCCTCCTTCAGACAAAAGCTGATTGAGCATATCAACGGCATAATATTCTGGCGTCCCTTGGGCAGGAATATGATAGGCCTGCACAACAAGTGGAAGTTGATCTTTTACCCAAACAGTATCCCGCGCTTCACCGGAGTGGGTAGGTTCCACAACGGTAGGTCTGGGTATAAATTCTTTTCCACGAGGAATTCCTGAAAAATATTTTTCAATGAGAAGTCTTGTCACCAATGGATCTATATCACCTGCGATGCTGAGTACTGCATTGTTCGGGACGTAAAAGGTTTTATAGAAATCGATAAAATCAGCTTCCTGTGCAGCATTCAGATCATCCATACTGCCAATGGGCATCCATTTGTAAGGATGCACTTTATATGAGTTCGACATCGTTTCTTGCAAAAGGGTTCCATAAGGCTGATTGTCGATACGCTGTCGTTTCTCCTCTTTCACAACTTCGCGTTGTGTTTCAATACCTTTTATATCCACTTTCGCATGCAACATTCTCTCGCTTTCAAGCCAGAGTCCAAGTTCGAGTTGGTTACTCGGAAGGAGGTCGTAATAGAATGTACGGTCAAATGAGGTATTTGCATTTAATCCTCCACCTGCATTTTCAACATACTTGGAGTATTGACCGCGGCCAATATTTTCTGACCCTTCGAACAACAGGTGTTCAAAAAAGTGTGCCATACCTGTTCGGCCTGGCAATTCATTTTTTGAACCCACATGGTACATCACCGTAACGGCCACAATTGGGGTACTGTGGTCTTCGTGAAGAATTACATGCAAACCATTTTTCAGATCAAATTCGGTAAACTTGATATCCTGAGCCTCGACTTGAGTCATATGCCCCATGATCAAAAGCGAGAGAACTGTTTTTTTCATTTTCGATGGATTCTATTGAATGGCGAAAATATGGCTGAAAAATGGATAATTGCAATACGAAGTATGGGCGGTTCTATTGCCAAGTGAAAGGGATTTGTGACAATTGCTTTTGTTATCTTCGCCCCATGGCACAGCATACACTCAATGAATTGGCTACGTTTATGACATCGAGAGCGAAACTCGAACTTTCCACATCTGAAAAGGTGGCGATTCAGAACTGCCGGAATTATTTGGATAGCAGGATGGAAGAAGGGGGTGATCCGATATATGGTATCAATACCGGTTTTGGAGCTCTCTGCAATACAATTATCTCTCCTGATGCCCTGGGTGAACTCCAACGAAACTTGTTGTTTAGTCATGCTTGTGGAATGGGAGAGGAGGTTCCTCAGCAGGTGGTGAAATGGATGTTACTTTTGAAAGTGAAAGGACTCTCTAGAGGTTATAGTGGGGTACAATTGTCAACTATCCAAGGGCTCATCGATTTTTATAATCACGACATCATCCCTGTGGTATACCAGCAGGGATCTCTGGGCGCAAGTGGCGATCTTGCGCCTTTGGCACATCTAGCAATTCCATTAATAGGTGAGGGAGAGGTGTATTTCAAAGGACAGAAAATGCCCGCGAAAGAAGCCTTGAAAGAAGCAGGTTTGAGTGTCCTACAATTGAAATCAAAGGAAGGACTTGCACTCATCAATGGCACGCAGTTTATGAGTGCCTATGCTTCATATATTTTGTTCAGTCTTGGAAAGATGATAGACCGAATTCATTTGGTATCTGCTATGAGTCTGGAGGCATTCATGGGTAGGAGCGAACCCTTTGAATCATTTACTCATGTTGTTAGAAGCCATAATGGGCAAGTTAAATCGGCCGAAGCGATAAACAAATTGCTTGAAGGAAGTGAAATGCAAAAAGTGAAACGAGAACAGGTGCAAGATGCATATTGCTTCAGATGTATTCCTCAGGTTCACGGAGCGAGTATAGATACATATCAGTATGCTTTATCGGTTTTAGAAACAGAAATCAATAGTGTTACCGATAATCCAATTATTTTTCCTGAAGAGGGAAGAATTATTTCGGGAGGAAATTTTCACGGACAACCACTGGCTTTAATTCTCGATTTTTTGGCTATTGCAATGGCTGAATTGGGAAGTATAAGCGAGCGACGCATATATAAGTTAATTGGCGGTCAGCGAGGACTGCCCGCATTCCTGGCAAAGGATCCGGGGCTTCATAGTGGATTGATGATTTCGCAATACACGGCAGCATCAATTGTAAGTCAGAATAAACAATTGTGCACACCCGCAAGTGTAGATACTATAGATAGCAGCAATGGCCAAGAAGATCATGTAAGTATGGGTGCAAATGCAGCGACAAAATGTTTTCGAGTTTTAGAGAATTTGCGTTCAATAGTGGGAATCGAATTGCTTACTGCTGCTCAAGCTTTAGACTTTCGTCGACCATTGAAAAGTTCAAATGCTATAGAGAACTTGCACAAAGATTTTCGTGCAAGAGTGCCATTCATCCAAAAGGACATCTACCTCAAACCAGCGATGGATGAAGCAAGAGCGATGATTGATTAATCTTTTAACCCAGAATCCGAATTGGGATTCGCGGTGAAGTGATAAACCCCACAGATAGCAAGTGCTCTCGCCAGATTTTTATTTGATAGTGTATATTCATACATCAAGAATAAAAATCGAGAAAGTGCTTCATATCAAAGGGGGTTAGCGCTCCAATAGATTTCAAATGCGGATTCTGGGTTTAATGTGTGAGGTCTGATCAAAAGATTTGAAATAATCCAAAAATTATGATGCCGTTGCCTGCCTAATGCCAGCCAGGATGATGCCGTTCCTAAGGAACTGATGCCATTCACTGCCAGCTAGTATGATGTCGTTCGTGCTGAACTGAGAACTAGTATGATGTCATTTCTATTGAACTGATGCTAAGAACTGCCATCTAACACATTGCCTTTCTCCGAAACCTAAGTCCCACCTCACTTCCCACTTCCTTTCATCACTATTAAGATCGTGTAAAACAGAATTTTTATATCCATGGCTAGACTCATATTCTCGATATACAGGATATCATATTTTAGACGCTGAACCATTTGATCAACATTTTCGGCGTAGCCATATTTCACTTGTCCCCATGAAGTGATTCCGGGACGTACTTTTTGAAGATGACGATAGTGAGGGGCTCTTTGTGTGATGAGGTTTATGAAGTGCTGTCTTTCTGGACGAGGTCCTACAAGGGCCATTTCTCCGACTAATACATTCCAAAATTGTGGCAACTCATCGAGCCTTGTTTTGCGCAGAAATCTTCCCACTTTGGTTACCCTTGTATCATGCGAACTGCTCAATTGCGGACCATTGGATTCGGCATCGTTCACCATTGTTCTGAATTTGTATATGAAAAATGGCTTCCCATATTTCCCAATTCGTTCTTGCTTAAAAATGATTCTTCCGCTCGTAGAAAATTTTATCGAAAGCGCTATGAAAAGGTACACTGGGGATAAGATGAGAAGCGCAAGAATGCTCACCCCAATATCCATTAATCGTTTCACTGAAAATTGCCACGCGGGCATAATTTCGTGATTCACTCTTATCAATGGCAGACCGTAGATGCTATTCATCTTTACACTTCCACTGAGGATGTCGTACATGTCTGGAATGATGTTGATATTGACTTTTTCGGCTTCCAAAAGTGCTATGATATTTTGAAGTTCGCTGTGATCTCCACTTTCAATTGCAATAATCACTTCTTCAATTCCCTTTTCTCTAATAATATTTGGGAGCTCTTGGTATTGGCCACAATAGGGTAGATGTTTTTGTAGTATGTCGTCATTACCGTTTACTCTCACAAATCCAAGGAATCTGTAACCCGGAGATTTAGGCATGTTTTGAATCTCTTCATACATACCAACAGCTTGTTCATTTCCCCCAACTATAACAGTATTAAATCCGATTTTTCTTTTATGAACCAAGGAAACAGTTCGTGATGTGAGGATCAATCTTCCTGTGAGAGTAAGAAGAAAGTGAGATGTAAAAAGTACGAGGAGAGATTTATAATAGCTTTTGTATCCTGCTATCTGATCATCAAGAAGAAAAACAAAGAATATGGCGAGGCTTCCAATTACTGAACCAACAGCTACTTGACCTAGTTCTTTGAGGCGATATCTTCTAAAGATATTATTGTAATGTCCATTCAGCCAATAGAGTGCCACCCAAAAAATGGGGATGAAGAGCAATCCTAAGAAATAGTTTTGATCGAAGACGAGGCTGACATCATCCCCAAATCGCATGGTTTCAAGAACTTTTTTACGATAAGCAAATAGTATAGTCCAAGCACTTGCTGCGGCGAGCAAATCGATGAGGATATATTTAAGTACTTGTCTGCTTTGACGCATAAGCTCAATCGAAGGTCACTAGCTTTATATTATCAAAATAAGCTTCTACCGTTTTACCCGGAGTATCAGGAACTGCTTCCAGATACAATTCGAAATAATTGGCGTTGTTGTTTTGACTTGGAATCAGTCCCAAGTCTATATAAATTTTGTTCCAAACCGGACTTCCCAATATTTGAGTAGTTGGATTGACGAGCACGGCCAGATTTTTTTTCTCAGTTCCTGATTGAAAAGAATAGAGTCCAACAGCGAAAATATTATTGGAACTATAATTCAACTCTACAAAAGTGATTTTCCCGGGCGTGAGGTCCAAGGTTTGATTTGTGCGCACCAAAACTTGATTATCTCCATCGGCCAAGTATGCAAGGGCGGATCCACCTCCTTCAAAAACTAAATCACTATTCTGAATGAGCGTCAGACCTACATCACTCGTGCCTGTTGGGTTAAAAGGATTTGATCCTCCTTCGAAATTGTATTCGTCAATAGAGATATTGTCAATGTAGGAAAATCTTGGAATGAGATTGGATTCAGATCCTGGAGTGAATTGAATAGTAGTATCGAAAGTGGTATAAAATGGATATCGAATACGGGTGGAGGAAATTCCATTGTTTTTTATACCCGCAAAGATTTTAATTTGTGTGGCTCCTTCATTGAGCACAGGAATTTTTGCAGGTAGGTCAAAAGCACCAAGCATTTGACCATTTGTAAAAACCCAAACTTCAGTTATTTTATTACTCGAGGTTCCATCACCCGGAAGTGCCTGAAACGAAAGTTCATCAATCAATAAGTAGGAAGGAATTGTCTCTTCCGGATTGATCAAGTCGCAGGAGCTCAAAAAGAGAAAAAGACCTGAAAGGCTTAAAACGTAGAAGTAAAATTTGTTCAAAACGTGGTTTGGTCTAAAGGTCGGCGAAAGTAGTGAAGGTGATTATATCATCCTTCCGACAATCTGCAAGCGTTAACGGAAATCAAATGGAATTATTGTATTTGTTTCGATGAACGAAAACTGAATTTGCAATGTCCCGATGATCAGTGAATTACGGTTGCATGGGTATTTTGAGCTTGAATTTTTCTTTTCGAAATCTCAAGATACTTCCATATCCCCTTGAAGGATTAATCGCCATTGTCTAGCAAAACTCCTTGCCTCATTTTTTCCAAAACAAGATGAGCTGCTTCTAAAGCTTTCAGGCCTTGCCATAGGGGCACCTCCGTTTCTGTATTGCTCATGACGCTATGTGCAAAAGCGTGTAATTCATCTTTGATTGCATTGGTAGCCGGAATTTCGGGTTTTTCGAAAAGGATCTCTTTTCTCCCACGACCTTGTCCCAAGTCGAACGTGATGGCAAAAGGGTCCGGTTCTCCTTCAACACTGCGCATTCTCACTATTTCCGACTCTTTCGTCAGGAAGTCCACAGCGATATAGGCATCCTTTTGAAAGAATCTGGACTTCCGCATACTCTTCAAAGAAATCCTGCTAGCCGTGAGATTCGCCACACAACCGTTATCGAGTTCAATTCTCGCATTGGCAATATCAGGGGTGTCGCTCAAAACGGCAACACCACTAGCGCTTATGCGTCTCACATTGGCACCGGTAACTGATAACACAATGTCTATATCATGTATCATCAAATCGAGGACAACGGACACGTCAGTTCCCCTCGGATTAAATTGCGATAACCTATGCGTTTCTATAAACCTAGGTTGATCAAAATAAGGCAGGGCAGCTCTAAACGCAGGATTGAATCTCTCTACATGACCAACCTGCGCCTGAACACCGGCTTCTTTTGCCAAGCGAATCAACTGTTTGCCTTCTTCCAATGTGTGGGTAATTGGCTTTTCTATGAAAACATGTTTGAACTGCTTCATAGCTGCCATAGCGCACGTAAAGTGAGCTAGGGTTGGAGTTACAATATCAACCACATCGACCGACGAAATCAGTAATTCCATTTCCGGAAAAACCTTCGTTTCGTACAATGCTGCTGCTTCTTCGGCTTTGGCAACATCGGGATCATATATGCCGGTTAGCTCGTATACATCCGTTAATTCACGGATGCATTTCATATGAATTTTACCGAGGTGACCGGCTCCGAGTACTCCAATTTTTAACATAGCTGCTGATCTGAATGTCCTCTCGAACTGAATTGTGCAAATTTCAAGTCATGCAGTATCTACACGCGATCGTTCATTTTTACTTTTCAACAAGGTAAATTGACTCTATTGTCAAAACTAGTTTTGGCAAACTATGCAAAATGATACGTATCGTCACAAAGGATTGAGAAAGAAGCTCGTACAGGAAATGGAGTCAATGGGCATTACCGACCGAAGAGTTCTCGATGCGATGAATGCTGTTCCTCGCCACTATTTTCTAACAAGTGCATTTTTGGAGTTTGCTTACGAGAACAAAGCATTCCAGATTGGTGCTGGTCAAACCATATCACATCCTTTTACCGTAGCAACTCAGAGTCAGTTGTTGAAATTGCAGCCCGGAATGAAGGTGCTCGAAATAGGCACCGGGTCGGGTTACCAAACTTGTGTTTTGTGTGAAATGGGCGCTAAAGTATTTTCCATTGAAAGACAGAAAGTTCTGCACGACAATGCAAAAGTCCTTATCAAAAGCATGGGTTATACTCCTCAACTTACATACGGAGATGGCTACAAGGGCATGCCATCATTCGCACCTTTCGACAGAATTATTATTACTTGTGCCGTGCCCAAATTGCCCGATGAACTTTTACTCCAAATGAAACCCGGTGGACTTCTAGTTATGCCTTATGGCGAAGGCGATATACAGCAAATGATGGTGATAGAAGAAAGGGAAGATGGCAGTTTTGATTCTCAACTGCACGGTCGTTTTTCATTCGTTCCAATGCTTGAAAAACGAAATTCAATTCATTAGAAGTTCCATAAGCGAGACCTAAACATATTCCCAAGCGGTGCGATAGGCATTGTTTTCTTCGCAATAGGCCAAAAATTCCTCATAAAATTTATCTCCACCGAGAGTCGCACTGTCGCCAATAATGACCAATTTTTTTCTCGCTCTGGTCATGGCTACATTCATTCTTCTATAATCTTTCAAAAAACCTATTTCTCCTTCTGCGTTGCTTCTAACCATAGAAATGTAAATTACATCTCTTTCTTGTCCCTGAAAAGAGTCAATGGTATTTACAGTAACATTTGGAATTTGTCGAAACATATCTTTCATCAATTCTACTTGGGCTCTGTAAGGTGATATTACACCGATGCTCTCTACCGCAGCACCTGAATCCATTAACTCTTGAAGATGTTTGCGCAGCAGTTCCGCTTCCTCCGGATTCATTCTCGATTCGTTGTTATCACCCGATTTTTCTTCAAAACCACTTCCGGCGGTATCAATAAATTCAAGAGGCAATGGCGAATATGGCAAAACCACATGGGCCACGCTTGAGTGGGCTTTGAGTTTGTGACCATAAAATTTCCGATTGCTGAATTCCATGATTTGCTCGTTCATTCGATATTGAACATCTAAGAGAGATGATTCTTTTTGACGAGAAATTATTTTTTCAATTAAAGTAATACCCAATCCTTTTTTTTCTGCTTCTCGACTTTTTACCGTTGGCGGCAATTGAAAAGGGTCCCCTGCCATTACCACTTTCTGAGCTTTTTGAATGGGAACCCAAGTTGCTGGTTCTACTCCCTGACCAGCTTCATCGATCACTACTGTTTCAAAAGTTCTGTTCTGAAGATAATCATTCATACTCCCTATAAGGGTACACGTCACAACTTGAGCATCATCAATGATTTTTTGTACGAGATAATTCTCAAGTTCACGTGCTTCTTTGTTGAGATTGCGTGCTTCTTGAAGAAGTGCTTTGCGTTGTTCCATTTCCTCTTTTCCAAATTGACGTTTGTATTTGCCGCCGAGTTTTCTCATCTCGACGGCTCTTTTCTTAAGCTCTTTAATTTGTTTAGTTTCTTTGAGAAGAGAGAGTTTTGCATCTACCGTGTGAGCGGCAGTATCTTCTTCTACCCTCGCCAGATTTCCGATTCGAACAACATCTATTCCTTTCGAACTTAAACTTCGGGTCAAATAATCTGTCGCAGCATTACTCGGTGCACAAACTAGAATTTGTTTTTCATATTTCAGCAATTCTCCGATAGCATGAACGAGCGTTGTCGTTTTTCCTGTGCCTGGAGGGCCATGAACTACTGCCACATCGCACGCATTGAGAATATCTTGAACCGCTTTATTCTGAGAATCATTGAGTGCTGGCGACGATTCGAAAGGCAATTTCCGAGTGGTGAGCTCTTGATATCCAAGAATTTTATCGCGTAGTTCTTTATGACGACCCTTGTCAATATTGATAAAATAATTGAGCGCCTTGTACATCTCATCATACGACTTGGCATCAAATAGGAGATTTACTCCGATTTTCCCCATGTCAATCCAGTCTGGAAGCTCATCGGCGCGAAAGAAGATTTTCATCCGATTATTATCTAAATATCCGATGGTACCATTGATCTGCATCTCTTCATAGCCGAGTGCCGCGCTAAACATACTCACTGGCGAGGCATTGCTGAAGTGGTGCTGGAAAATGTCGCCCGGATTTCTCTCTACTACAATGAAAGGATAAGCTCCGAGGCCGTATCCGGTTTCTGCGATTCGCAAGGGGAACCAAGTAACGCCGTTTCTGCGGCGTTCCTGAATGTTACTTTTCTTAAGAGAAGCTTCGTGGATGGCGAAGTCTTCTTTCTGCTCCATTCGAAGCAACTCAGCTGTTTTGCCTAGTTCTGTAATTGAATCCATAGCTACAAAAAAAAAGCGGTCTGAAGAGACCGCTCTGTTTGGAAAAAATAATGTTAGCGCGCTTTTCTTAGAAGCGTAAGGTGTCCTTCGTAATATTCGAAGTTTGAATTTTTGTTTACTCCCAAAATAAAGAAGTATGTTCCTTCTGGCGCTTCCTCTTCTGCGGGAGTCCAGTTGTTTTTATAATTATCGGACTCATAGATCAGGTTGCCCCAACGATTATATACCCGAAGTGTACTTTTCTCGAAGTATTCAAGTCCTGTAAACACCAAAGAATTATTCAAATCTTGGCTATCGTTGTTTGGAGAGAATACGTTTGGTATAACGATGTTGCAGCTAATAACATCTAAGTAAAACGGCGTTTCAGATGTGAATCCGCAAATAGATTCTGCCGCTTCAACATAGTAGTATCCTGTTGTGCTACCAGCATGTGTAGACGAAGTACCCACCCATTCATAGTCCTCAATATCATCTAATGAGTAATACCAATTGTATGTATAAGAGTTGTCTTGAAACGGCGCTGTGAGCAATGCATCATCACCAGCACAGAATTGGAGCGAATCCAAAGGACCGGCAGCAGGTGGCTCAGGTATGTATACCAACACTGTATCTACAACCAAACACTGAGGATCATTTTGTGGGTATACACTGAATATGAATTCCGTGTCTTCGTTCAGATTTGTAATGGTTGGAGTGAGTGTGTTATCTCCGGTTATTGGGCCGCCGGGGATCCAGTTGTATATGTAGTTGATTCCTTGAACTTCGTTTCCTACTGATGCTTCAAGATCCATTTCTGTAAGGCAATATGGCACATCAGCACCGGCACTAGGAACAGGACCTGGGTAAGCTTCTACTGCAATTTCAGCAGAGTAAGTACATCCAAAGTCATCTATTGCGGTGTAAACATAACTAAAGGTACCTGCCGCTGTTGGTATAATGCTGATAGTATCGCATCCTGCATCTTGCTGTGTTATAAAACTTCCAGCCCAAAAGGTAGAATCACATCCTTGACCAATGGAAGGAGTGAAAGAGATCAGATCAGGATAGAGCTCCGGAGCAAATTGAACAGACCAGTCGAAAATGAATCCGTCATCGGCTCCCCACATATCACACACTTCCACAGTCCATTCTCCATTGAGTGGACAGCCAATAAGTTGATCCCAAGATTGAGAACTTTGATAGAAACCTGACATCAATGCCATGTTAAAATTTCCATTGTCAACAAGTAAATTGGCGTCTTGTGATGATTCCTCCCATGTGCCGTTTACAGCATCCGGTGACCAATAATAGTCCCAACCTTCGCCGGGTAAGTTTTGATCGTCTAGTTCGTTTGAAACGCCGAGGTGTGTGCCACCGCCACCTTGCTGATGCACAGCAATTGATTGACCATTTGGACAAATAAACGAAATGACCAAGTCGCCCATGAAGGTGTGCTCGAAATTGATGAAGAAGTATTCAAAGTCGCTCACATCATCAATTACTTCTCCGGGAGTGAAACCACCAAATAAAATAACATCTGAAAAGCATTGCGATTGATCATCGGGGATGTACAACCCACCACCAAAATCAACATCTGGAAGAGCAGACCACATCACAGGAGTTGCAAGTCCGGTGATATCTACTTCTTGACCAATACAAACTTGATAGTCATCCGCTGCAACTGTAATTTCTGGAGTTGTAGAAACGAAAATTACACGGTCAGGGAGATTGGCATTTGCACAATCATTATCGTCAATCAAGTATAACTGTACAACATAGGCACCAGGTTCGGCAAATGAGTGAGTTACGTTAGGCCAATTGGCATTGTCCGTTAACCCATCATCGAAGTTCCACTGAAAACTACCCAATATAGCACCCTCAGCAAAAGTAGAAGCAGCACCGTCAAAAACAATTTCTTCTCCTACGCACACCTTTATGGGATTATCTTCAACTTCGTCTGTAGTAATGATAGAGAAAGGTTTGGCACATGGCAGTCCACAGGAAATTTCTGCTCCGAAGCTTCCTACACTGGCATCACCATTAGAGGTAAATACCACTGTTAGACATCCATCTCCGTTAGTTGAAGTAATATCCTGAGCCTGGAGTTCCATGCCAATATATGTACCTATTAAAGGAGATGCAGTGCTACTTCCATCATAAATGCTCATTTCATCCCCTGTACCCAATTCAAAAAAACTGAAGTATAGATTTACGATTGGATCATCCGTTCCATCATGGCAAATTACACTTGTGAAATTTTCATTGGGACCGTAATCGGAAGCGCTGAAACCCGCATCCACCAAAAAACCACCGCAGTCGGTAATGGACGGATTGCTCACAGGATATTCTTGAGCCACTGCGATAGAACTCAGTATTGTGGCTGCAAAGACAAGAATTAAATTTTTCATTTTTGGATAAATCTGGTCGGTTTATTTCTGGTTGGTCTGTTGACGAGCAAATAGAACATCAATTCTGGCTGAAGAATACACAAATAGAGATTTGGTGCCATTTGCAATACTGAAATACTGGTTCTGCTCCTGAGGTTCAATGCCATATAGAAGAGGGTTGAACGTCTCCGTAGTTACATCTTCCGATAGTGGAGTTCCATCTGGGTTTACCAGGTTTAACTCAGACAGTGGTGCCGTTTTTTCATTTGCATCTTGGATAATGCACAAATGATTAGCGAGAAAATTGAGCTTTGCAATTTCTGCATCAGATTTTGATTGCAATTCTTCCAAAGAATACGTTCCTGCTACTTTGGCATTGGGAACCACATTTTGACCGAAGGAGGTAAGTCCAAGTCCTAGACAAAGAGCTAAGCAAGCAATAAGTTTCATAATGGCGGTTTTGAGTAATTAGAAAACATGACAAAGATAAGGTTGTGTTCGTTGCCTAGATATGATGAAATCAGTCAATGGATTATTTTCACCCCATCAAAAACAGGCTATGAAGATCAAAGAAGTAAAGGAAACTAACGATATAAAGCAATGGATGTCAGTCCCTAATCTCGTCTACAAGGACGATTCCAATTGGATTCCACATCTCCGACAAGATATAGCCAAAGTGTTCGACGAAAAGAAGAATAAATTCTACCATCAAGGAAGGGCCCTTCGTTGGATTGTAATAGATGATAAAAATCATATAATTGGTCGAATAGCGGCTTTTCATTGGAAAAAGTACTCTGCGGGTCAAAAACAGCCGACCGGAGGAATTGGCTTTTTTGAGTGCATTGAAGATGATCAAGCTGCAAAACTGCTGATTTCCACTGCCTGCAATTGGCTCAAATCAGAGGGTATGCAGGCTGTAGACGGGCCGATAAATTTCGGGGAAAAGGATGCTTACTGGGGTTTGCTCATCGAAAATTTCACCGACATGGGTAGCTATCGAATGAATTACAATCCTGCCTATTACCGCAAGTTTTTTGAAGACTATGGATTCAATTTGTACTACGAGCAATTGTGTTATAAGCGCGACATGAGGCTAAAAGTGCAGGATGTTTTCGTGAGAAAGAACAACATGGTTATGAGCGACCCTGATTATCGGGTGGGCAATAGTGTGGGGAGGTCAATAGAGCAAATAGCCGAAGAGTTTTTAATTGTTTATAACAACGCTTGGGCAGGTATTCTTGGTTTTAAGAAGATGGACATCAGGCAAGCGATGGGAATCATGAAAGCCATGAAACCCATTATGGATAGAGAGGTTATGATTTTCGCGTATTACAAGGAGAAGCCTATTGCCTTCTATCTGAATATTCCCGAGCTCAATGAAATTTTCCAGCATGTGCATGGAAACCTCAATTTGTGGGGTAAGTTGATTTTCTTATGGAGGTTCAAGCGCAGGAAATTCCGCACCATGGTGGGCGTTGTTTTCGGTGTCGACCGCGAGTTCCACGGAAAGGGAATAGAAGGGGCGATGATCAAATTTGCGGAAGAGAACGTTGTACCCCTCGATTACTACGATCAGACTATACTGACATGGATTGGAGACTTCAATCCGAAAATGATTAGAGTAATAGAGAATTTAGGAGCTGATTTGTACCGAAAACTGGCTACTTATCGTCTCTATTTTGATTCTTCTAAACCTTTTGAACGACATCCAATTATCGGGTAGGCCTTGTTGAAGTTGACTTTTCAGTCTTTTTTTGAAAAGTTTTCAGCATGGTCACGCTCCATCGAAAACGCCACTATATTTGCACCCGCTTTTTCGGAGAAATTTGAAGGAGTTTTTAGATCTCGTAGCTCAGCTGGTAGAGCAATACACTTTTAATGTATGGGCCCTGGGTTCGAATCCCAGCGGGGTCACAGAATGGAAGAAGAGGAGAGGGTGGTTTTAGGCCACCTTTTTCACTCTTCATAAGCTAACAAGATTTGCCCGGGTGGTGAAATTGGTAGACACGTACGTTTGAGGGGCGTATTGCGCAAGCTGTGCTGGTTCGAGTCCAGTCTCGGGCACCCAATGTAGAACAGAGAGACTCTAGCTAGTCTCTCTTTTTGTTCATAGCTACTTCAACCCAGAATCCGCATTGGAAATCTATTGCAGCGCTAACCCCCTTTGAGATCAAGCACTTTCTCGATTTTTATTACTGATGTATAAAATCTGGCGAGAGCACTTGCTATCTTTGGGGTTTATACCAATTCATAGCGAATCCCAATGAGAATTCTGGGACAAAAGATTTCATCTGCAATATCTAGGCTGAATGCTGCAGTGAAAGAAATAACCTTTTACAGATTCAAACGTCAACATTGTTGTTCCGTATATTTGAACGCATGAAGTTTTTATTAGCTCTCATCATAAGTCTTACTGCAGTTCACCTCTCGGCTCAAGAGGGCAAGAAGCCTATTTTTCAAAATGGTGATTTTCGTCTGGCTTATTCGCTCTCTAACATTGCTTCCAATCAACATCAAATTACAGGCGATTATTTTGTTCACGAAAACTGGAGTTTGGTGTATAGAGCTACTCTGAACTTCGATCAATTCAATACTCAGGCATCCGATTATACCATTCCAATTGGACCGGCTCTTTCAGTAGGTATGTTGGGAGTATTTTCTTGTGGTACGTGTTCTGGCTTCTGTGGAATGGATGATGGGCTTGGTCTTTTGTACTATAGCATGCTCATACCGGATGGAGTGAGTTATCATTTTTATCCGTATAAAAACATCACAGTTTCTCCTTATGTCATTCTATCCGGTTTAGGCGTGTACCGAGGTATCGAAGGTTCACAGTTTTATTATGCTCCTTCTGCCGGTTGCAGGGTGTCGTATACACCTACCCATTTTCCTTTGTCCCTCGTTATAGAGCCTCAGTTTCGCAGAAATTTTGAGTCGAATATTGTCCCAGGTCTATCCACAGGGTTATCAATCACTTTTTGATTTCTCGCTTTCCAAATTGGATAAACCACTCTAGAGGTCCTTTGGTATTTCTCTGAGATATTTCTTTGAGATTATAGTCGCAAAGACAAATGACACCAATGGTATACCAATTCTGCATTAAACCCAGAATCCGCATTGGAAGTCTATTGCAGCGATAACCCCCTTTAATATCAAGCACTTTCTCGATTTTTATTCTTGATGTATGAATATACACCATTAAATAAAAATCTGGCGAGAGCACCTGCTATCTTTGGGGTTTATACCAATTCATAACGAATCCCAATGCGGATTCTAGGTTAAATAGTTTATACTGCCTTATGCATTGGAAGTCTGTTTTGGGTAATGCGCTGCAGGATCTTGCATGCATAAAACCGTATGACAGAACAACTCGGTGAATTATAGGTTTTATTTGGTTCAGCTTACTTTTGCAGAATAAACGATGAAATTGAATCTCAAACCCCTCAACGAATGGTGGTTCGGAAGCAATCCACTAAAACTTATTAGCGGCCCATGCAGCGCCGAATCGGAAGAGCAGTTGATGCATACCGCTACATTGCTAAAAGCTACTGGACGGGTTGATTTGTTGCGGGCCGGAATTTGGAAACCACGCACGAGACCCGGCGCTTTTCAAGGTGTTGGCGAAATCGGTTTGAGGTGGCTTAGTGAAGTAAAAAAGAATCTGGATATTCCTGTAACAACAGAAGTGGCGAATGCTGCGCACGTTGAATTGTGTTTGAAGTATGGTGTAGATGTGCTTTGGATTGGCGCTCGAACCACTGTAAATCCTTTTTCAGTTCAAGAGATTGCCGATTCTCTACGAGGAGTAGATATCCCTGTTATTATTAAGAATCCCCTCAACCCAGATCTAGAACTTTGGATTGGTGCAATAGAAAGATTGCATGAAGCGGGCATTGATAAAATCATTGCGATGCACCGAGGTTTCAGTTATTATGGCAAAGGTTTGTATCGAAATAAACCTATGTGGGAAATACCAATCGCATTAAAATCGCAGTTTCCCGAACTACCTGTGTTTTGCGATCCTAGTCATATTTGTGGTCGACGTGATATCCTCGAACAAGTGGCTCAAAAGGCGCTCGACCTCGGATTTTCAGGTCTTATGCTCGAAAGTCACCATAATCCCGATAGAGCGCTCAGTGATGCAAAGCAGCAAGTTACTCCGTCTGATTTGGTATCCATGCTCGACAGATTGAATGTTCGTTCGAATGATACTTTAGATCCAATTCTCACTAGCAACTTGGCATCGTTGAGAGCGGATATCGACAAGATAGATGAAGAGATAATTCAGTTGATTGCTCAGCGCATGCGCATAGCCGAGGGTATTGGCGATTACAAACGAGAACATAACATGACCATTTTTCAACTCGACCGTTACATGGAAATTCTCAAGACTCGCTCCGAGTTGGCCAAAGAACTTGGTATTTCAGAGGAATTCATTCGTAAGTATCTCGAGCAATTGCATAAAGAATCTATTCGAACGCAAACCAAAGTGATGAATTACAAATACTGATTCAATTTTTCAGAAGTTAAATAAGTACTTATACATCAATTATCGGATCTTGGTTTTGAACATAAACTTGTCGCCAATATATCCCTCTAGTTCATCTCCTGCTACTACCGGACCTACACCACTGGGAGTCCCTGTATAGATGAGATCGCCAATTTTCAGGGTCATAAATTTCGAGACAAATGCGATGATATCATCAATGGAAAAAATCATTTCAGAAGAATTTCCGTGCTGGACAATGTCCCCGTTTTTGCGCAAGCTGAATGTTATTTCTGGATTCTTTTCGAATGTGTCAAGTGAAATAAATTCGTCTGAGATGACTGCAGATCCATCAAATCCTTTTGCTTTTTCCCAGGGCAATCCTTTCGCCTTTAACTGAGATTGAACATCGCGGGCTGTAAAATCTATACCTAAACCTACGGAGGTGTAATATCGAGATGCGAATTTTTTGTCGATGTTTTTACCTAACTTTTCTATGCGGTAAATGAGTTCAACTTCATAATTTATATCGCTACTCCAATCGGGAATAAAGAATGGATTTCCTTTGGGAAGTATCGCTGAATCAGGTTTACAGAAAAAGATCGGCTCTGAAGGAACTTCGTTTTTCAATTCCTTGGCGTGTTCACTGTAATTCCTTCCTATACAAATGATTTTCATAAAAGATTTTTGTTTTTACCTCTACACAAATTCCATACTTACCCTACGGTCACTCTGACTTTCTGATTGAGAATCCATTTCTCCTAAATATCGAGTGATAAATCTTGATTCATCTAGACCACTTTGTCCCAAAAACCTCTTCACCGAGCGAGCCCTGTCTTGAGAGAGTATAAGATTTTTCATTTCGTCGCCTTGGTTGTCTGAATATCCCGTTAAAATAATATTCAATTGTGGGTTTCTGGCTAGAATATCTACAATTTCATTCAGGGCCAAAATACTCGCTGCATGGAACTGTGTGCTTCCCGATGCAAAAAAAACATTGACAATTTTGGGCAGATTGTTCGGGAACCCCGAAGTATTATTTAAAATTGGAGAATCGATGAGCGCATCACTTGAAACCACGGCTCCATCACCTTTAGAGTATCTCACAATATCAACAACCATTCCCTTGAGGTCGTCAATTTGAGATTGTAAATGGGTATTATTTTTTTCTTCAGATTCTCGCCACATAGCCAGTTGTTCCTCCCGAAAGTCGTTGAACTCCTCCCGCATAGCTTTCATTTCCGCATTGCTGAGTTGCATCATTTCCAGCATCTGTTGCATAAATACTTCACTTGTGTTTGATCCGATTGCACTTGTATTCACCAATGGCAAAGTACTTCTATCCTCAATGTTCATCAACTTCAATTCAGAATCATATTTTTCAGTACCTGCAATTGGAAGCATAGTCTCCGCATCATATTGAATCCAGTCCTGAAGTATATCATCAGATGTTCTTGAATCTGTAAAAGTTGTTTCTGTTTCGGCAAAGGCCACCAGATTTTCAGTGGAAAACAATTTGACTTCAGTTATGGCAAGGTCTTTTAAAGTTCTCAATTCCTTTTGGGTGTGCAAATAGGCAAGTTGACTCAATTTTGATTCATCTGTGGTGCTTTTTGCCCAAGCCATCTTGTACAAGTCTTGAGATTCGATATTCGCTATTTGATCATCTATTTTTTCAGAGAATCCATTGAAAGGACGTACTTCTTTAAAATCATAAAACTTTATAGCATTCGCTACAATTTCATTCATATCGCGCACCATTTGCTTGCGCGGTTTTTTGAGTTTGTAGCGATTTTTGTCCCGAACAATTCCATGATCTATATAAAAACTGAGAGAAGCACTGATTAATTCCTCTAATCTATCGAGTTCAGATTCTTCGATAGGCTCGTAATAATTGATGATTATTTTCTGTTCACTACTTTGGACCATGCGAAAGCCATCCACCCCTTTGCCGGTTGTATCTCCAACAAATTGGTTGATCACAGTGGTGTTCTGTGCAAACAAAGACACATGCCAAATGAAACACAGCACGATTGATGTCAAAGCTAGGTAGGCTTTCATGACTCGTTTCCAAAGGTAGATTCTGCAAGGACCTCAGAGGTTTGAATTGAAGTTATTTCAAGTGTGATTTATGAACAATGTTTAAACATTTTTGGAGTTTACATTTGCAGAATATAAAATGTCATTGAAATGAAAAAATGGATGTGGACTTTTTCAGCTTTGCTTGTTTTATCAAGTGGTTGCAAAAAGGAGGAAGAAAAGCCGACTGCGGTTGCACCTCGGGTATTCTTTCGTTTCGCTTTTGATCCGAATCAAGTGCGTTTAGATAGTTTCGGAAATGCAAGTGTTTTGCCTGCTAACCACGCGGCACAAAGTCCTCAGTTCAATGAGATGAGCGCTCATTATATAGAATTTACTCCTTCTATGTTTACCGGTTTGGGTGATGGTGAAATCTTGTATATGGCTCCGGAAACAGAGGCAGGTGGAGAAATGGCCATAGACTTCAATCAATCTATCAGAGCTGGAGAAGGCGAAGATTTTTTCTCAATACCCATTTCACAATTGGAACCGGGTACTTATGAATACATACGGGTGTCGCTTGCTTATCAGAATTACGATGTAGATTTTTTGGCGGAAGGTTTCGACTTAACTGGCTCTATCGCTAGTTTTATTGGATACAGAACCTACATCGAAGATTATGTGATCAATACCGAAAGCATAAATGTGAATGGCAACAAATCTCAGGGTTATTGGGGTTTTGAAACAGATGTTCCTTTTCTAGGAGTTCAAACGTTGGAAGGGCAAGCTCCGGAGGGCGCTACAACAGTACCTAACCCGATTTTTGCCTCTTCGCCTGTTCCCGCAGGCTCATGTGTGGTAACGGGAGAATTCGCTGAAGGACTTGTGATCCAAGGAAATGAAACCAAGGATATCTTCATCACTATTTCTTTGTCCACAAACAATAGTTTTGAATGGCTAGAAGTAGTTGCTGATGGGAAATTCGAGCCGGGAATAGGAGAAAATGTGGTAGACATGGGGATTCGCGGTTTAATTCCCTATGTAACTGTCGGTGAGTAATTACATCAATTCATCATCTCGGTGAATATTCTTTTTCACAACAATGCGACCGTTGAATATCCCGCTCACAAGGGAGAGAAATAAACTAAGAAGAAGGGCGTACCAGAAGTTGTGTACGTAAAAACCCGGCACTATTTCCCGTGCTATCAATATCATGCTTGCATTAATAACAAGTAGGAATAAACCTAAAGTGAATATCGTAGCGGGTAGTGTTAGCATGATCAATAGCGGTTTTACAAAAGCATTGAGCAAGGCTAATACGACGGCAGTGAGAATGGCGATCCATGATTTATCGAACCGCACACTGTCCATCAAATAATCAGCTATCAGCAGAGCAATCGACGATACCATGATCTGTAAGATGGTTCCGTTGGCATCCCACTTTATTGTTTTTCGGCTTTCTTGAAAGTTCATAGCGCAAAAGTAATGGCTTTGACAAATAAAGGCTCAAGGGAAGTTCAATCCAGAATCCGCATTGGGATTCGCTATGAAGTGCTAACCCCCGCAGATAGCAAGTGCTCTCGCCAGATTTTTATTTGATGGTGTATATTCATACATCAAGAATAAAAATCGAGAAAGTGCTTGATATTAATGGGGGTTGGCACTGCAATAGATTTCCAATGCGGATTCTGGGTTAAACTCGGATTTTGCCGATGTTTTAGCGATTCTTTCTATATTTTTATTCGTGAATAACTGCTTATTTCTTTCTATGTTAAATAGTGGGTTCTGGCCTAGTTTTGCAGTAGTTTTTGAATAAATACCTATGAAATTCTTTATTGATACAGCCAACCTCGATCAAATTCGTGAAGCCAAAGACCTTGGAGTTCTCGATGGAGTAACAACCAATCCAAGCCTCATGGCGAAAGAAGGAATTACTGGCACTGATCTCGTGATGAAACATTATATCGATATCTGCGAAATAGTAGGGGATGGCGATGTGAGCGCTGAGGTTATTGCAACTGACTTTAAAGGCATGATTAGCGAAGGTGAAGCACTTGCGGCCCTCCATCCAAATATTGTGGTTAAAGTACCTATGATTAAAGATGGGGTTAAGGCCCTGCGTTATTTCACAGATAAAGGTATTCGCACCAATTGCACCTTAGTGTTCAGCGCAGGTCAAGCATTGCTTGCAGCCAAAGCGGGTGCCTCCTATGTATCTCCTTTTGTAGGCCGACTTGATGATATATCAACGGACGGAATTCAACTTATTGAACAAATCAGGCTGATTTATGATAATTACGGATATGCCACCGAGATTCTTGCGGCTTCTGTTCGTCACCCTATGCACATTATTCAGTGTGCGGAAATTGGTGCTGATGTAATGACAGGACCTCTTTCGGTAATCCTCGCATTGTTGAAACATCCGCTAACGGACAATGGACTTGCGCAATTTTTGGCCGATCACGAGAAAGCTGCTTCTCTTGCCAAATAATTTTACTTTTTAAATGATCCTGAATATCCATCCCGACAATCCTGATAAAAGGAAGATGGAAATCGCTTTGGGTATTCTGAAGGATGGAGGTGTTATTGTTTTCCCGACAGATACAGTTTACAGTTTGGGATGCGATCTTTTAAATTCAAGTGGTATAGAGCGCATCGCAAGAATGAAAGGTTTGAAACCTGAAAAGGCCAATTTCTCTATTATTTGCAATGATCTATCACACATTTCGGAGTACAGTAAACCGATGGAGAATCATACGTTTAAAATGATGAAAAGTCTATTACCCGGACCTTTCACTTTTATTCTGGAAGCCAATCGAAACGTTCCAAGAATATTCTCGTCCAATCGAAAAACCATAGGTATCCGTGTTCCGGATAATAATATCACAAGGGAGTTGGTTCAAATGTTGGGTCGACCCATAGTGAGTACTTCTTTGCACAGTGAGGATACTTTATTGGAGTATCCAACCGATCCAGAAGATATTCACGAGCAATGGGGTAATCAAGTAGAGCTAGTTATTGACGGCGGTCCCGGAGGTTTAGAAGGATCCACAGTGTTGGATTGCACGGCTGGTGAGATGGTCGTTGTTCGTGAGGGTAAAGGCATGCAACTACTCAGCCTGTAACTACTAACTTTTCCGAATTTCTTTCCACGCATAAGGAATGTTTTGAATGATGTCGCTTGCAATGAGTCCATCAATCCCTAATTCTTGAGCAGCCATATCACCGGCCAACCCATGAAGATAAACACCCAGGATGGCGGCTATTTTTGCATCATAACCTTGAGCCAAAAGCGAACCGATGATGCCAGTAAGCACATCACCGCTGCCAGCCGTGGCCATTCCCGGATTGCCTGTTGAGTTAAAGAAAACATCTTCATCAGGGCATGCAACAGCAGTGTAAGCGCCTTTTAAAACAATAATTATTCCTAGCTCCGCAGACTTTTTTCGCTGTGTGATAAGTCTGTCAAAAGTGTTTTCATGTTTGCCAAAAAGTCGATCAAATTCACCAATATGCGGAGTAATTGTAGCGTTTTTAGGAAGTTTCGCAATGAGGTTCTTCTCGGCAATGAGGTTTAAGGCGTCCGCATCAAGAACCATCGGAATGGTAGGTTCTAAAAGCATTTTTCTGAGCATCAATGATGTCTGTGGTTCTGTCCCAATTCCCGGACCCATCGCCAAAGCGTCCATTTGAAGGTTTATTGAACTGCTCATTAGAAAATTTTCACCTTCATCTGTTTCGCACATTACTTCAGGAATGGAAGTCTGCATCACAGTTAATGTGCAACGCGGGATAAAGGCAGTAACCAATCCACAACCGGCTTTTTGGGCGGCTTTGGCCGATAATACTGCAGCCCCAGATTTACCAATACTGCCGGCTATCAATTGCAGATGACCTCGGCTATTTTTGAACGCGTGTTTCTCTATTGAGAACAATTGATTATGAATCCAATTTTGATCTGTGAACTGCCAATTGCATGTTGTTTCATTCTCGTAATTCTGCGCAAGCCCAATATCTAGAACAATGAGTTCACCGATGTATTTGTCATTCTCTCGAAAAAGAAATATTCGCTTTGGAGTTTGAAAGGTCAGTGTGATATCAGCTTCAACGATATCCCCAGATTGCGGACCTAATAGATCTATATCCATACCAGAGGGAACATCAATTGAGATAACAATATTCTTTGAGCTATTTATGCGTTGAATAAGACCGATAACAGTACCTTGAACCGGCCTGCTCAAACCGGTTCCGAACAAACAGTCAATAATTATGCAATCATCATCGGGATCAGACCAATCATCAATTTTTTCAATCCATGTGAAATCGGAATTCATGCCAATCAACTCTTCCAAATTGACTTTAAAGTCTGGGCTTCCTTTTTCTTGTGGACCGACCAAATAAATTTCAATCTTTAGACCTTGCCAGATGAGCATTCGGGCTATAGCCAGACCATCGCCACCATTGTTGCCGGTTCCGCAGATTACCCGAAAGGACGATTGGTGAAATTCCTGTAGGATGAATTCTGTGCAACGCGAAGCGGCTCGTTCCATAAGTTCATGAGAGGAAATATCTTCATCTTCCAGACTTGCGAGATCCCATTTTTGGATATGTTCACGATCAAATAGTTTCATACTCTCTCAAACTTTCGGCAAGATAGCGATCTAGATAGCCAATTGAAAAGGGATTCATGAATTTGGCATTGTCATTGGATCGACGTCTCAAAAACAATGGGTATTGAGTGGGCCGAGCAATAGGATGAACATTGATACGTTCAAATCATGCAAGGAAACCAGTGCGATACACCCCGCATGAAACTGTAATTTCACACCTTTTACAAGAACTCTAAACAGAGGAACATGTCCAGATACCTTCTTACCGCAACTTTCCTGTTATCCGGCCTTTTATTTTATGGCCAGAAGACCGCTACTTTCTACGATATCAATCGGCACTATTACGAAGCATTGGAGCTGTTCCAAAAGGAAAAGTATGTGGCAGCACAGGAGAAATTTGACCAATATATTTTGGCTGAGACCAATGCGAAGACTGAGCTGCGCGTAAATGCAGAGTACTATCGAGGAATATGCTCACTTTATTTGTTTCACAAGGATGCAGAATTCGATCTCGAGCGTTTTGTTCAAGAGCATCCAGATAGTCCTTGGGTTTGGCATGTGTATTACCAACTGGCTACGCACAACTACAGAAAGAAGAGCTATAAAAAGGCCCTCGAATGGTTTGAAAAGGTAGAAACCGAGGGGCTCACAACTGATCAAAAAACAGAATTCCATTACAAGAGAGGTTTTTCTTTTTTTGAAACTGGACAAATAGGATCAGCAAGGAAAGATTTTTACGAGGTAAAGGATATTCCCGGCGATTATCAAAATGCTTCGATCTACTATTACTCGCATATTTCCTACGAAGAAAAGAATTATCAAACAGCATTAGAAGGATTCAAAAAGCTAGAGACCGATGCTTCATTCGCTCCAATTATTCCGTATTATGTTACTCAGATTTTGTACAATCAGGGTAAATATGATGAGTTGCTCGTCTATGCGCCACCAGTGCTGGAAAAGGCGAAGGAGAACGCAACAAAACGCGCTCCCGAAATTGCACGTCTGATTGGCGACGCTTATTACAGAAAAGAAAAGTTCGCAGAAGCACTTCCATTTTTGTTGATGTATCATGAAGATACTGATAAGAAGGATAAATCTTCGGAAGATTTTTATCAGCTCGGATATACCTTTTATAGAACAACAGAATATGCCAAAGCTTTGGATGCATTTAGCAATTGCACTGCTGAAGGTGATTCATTGGACCAAATGGCAACATACAACATGGGTGATTGTTATTTGAAACTTGATCAAAAAACCTATGCACGAAATGCATTTAAGGAAGCATCGGATCTCAACTACAATTTGCAAATCAAAGAAGATGCACTTTTCAATTATGCCAAACTTGCCTTCGAACTTTCTTACAACCCTTTTCATGAAGCTATTACAGCCTTTGAAAACTATTTAGGGGAATATCCGAATTCGCCGAGAAAGGATGAGGCTTATGAGTTTTTACTAAACGTGTATATGAAGACACGCAATTATGAAGCCGCTTTAAAATCGTTGGATAAGATTGCCAACAAGGATGCTCGAACGAAGGAAGCTTATCAAATTGTGGCTTACAATAGGGGAGTTGAATTGTTTCAGACTGGAGCTTATGCTGAAAGCGAAAAATTTTTCGATAAAGTTTCCGTGTTTCCTCTTAATCCTCAGATTACCGCGGAAGCAATTTTTTGGAAAGCCGAAGTCGCATTTAAATTAAAGAACTACGGAAAGGCACATGATCACTACACAAATTTTACGAGTTTGCCTGGTTCGTATTCCAGTGAGTATTACGGAATGGGTCATTATGGAGATGGATATAGTTTTTTCAAACAAGGAATTGGAGTAGATGGTACCGATGCTCAAAGTATCAGTCTGAGAAATCAAAAATTTGTATCGGCCAATACAAGTTTCAGAAAATACGCTGATGGGCAAGGAGAAAAAGATGCTAAAAAACTAGGGGATGCATATATGCGTATTGGCGATTGCTACTACGCCACAAAGGAGTATGTGCAGGCCATAGCAAATTACGACAAGGGTATAGCTGCGGGCGACGCTCAAAAGGACTATGCGACTTATCAAAAGGCTATTTGTTATGGGCTAAACGATCAAAATGATAAGAAGGCATGGGTATTGAAAAATATGCTTTCTGAAATGCCAGGTTCAGAATACGCAGTAGAAGCAAAGTATGAGTTGGCAAAAACGTATATGGCAGAGGACAGGATAAATGAGGCCGAGGTGTATTACAAAGATGTCATCAACAACCATGCGAACACACCATTCAAAAAGCAAAGTTTGCTAGGCTTGTGTCTGATCTACACAATACAAGAGGATGTATCATCGGCGAAAGAAACATGGAACACGATGAAGGCGGCGTATCCAAATGATAAAGTATTGAAAGAAGCTTATACTGTATTAAAGACCTTACTCATTGATGATCCACAGTTTGTGAATGATGCGACAAATATTTCTGTACTCGATGTTCAAACATCGGATTTAGACGATGAGGTTTTCAAAAAGGCGGAGGGATATGCACTCACTGGAGATTGTACAAATGCCATTTCAAAACTAGAAGCATATCTAAAGCAATACAATCCGGCGATTCACAAAACAGAGGCGAACTATTATTTGTCTGAGTGCTACTGGACCAAAGGGGATAAGCAGAACGCTTTGCTCGCGTGCAACGAGGTCATAAAATCACCTGTTGGAGAGTACACTGTGCCTTGTCTTATCATGGCATCCACTATTCAATACAACAATAAAAATTATCGAGAGGCTTTAGATCTTTATATCAAACTCGAACAGATATCACCTACGGATAAATTAGAGGCTCAAATAGGGCAAATGAGATGCTACTATTTATTGGGCGAGTTGTCGGATGCAAAGACGTTTGCTGATCTGGTAATAAGCAATACCAATACACCTGAAGATATCCGACGTACGGCATATTTATGGAGAGGTAGAATTAGGATGGCAGAAGAGGATTACACTAGAGCCAATTCCGACTTTACAGAAGTTATGAAGAAAGGTGGAGTAATGGCTGCAGAAGCGAAATATCGTAAAGCAGATATCTTGAATCGTACAGGTCAATTTGCCAAATGCGAAACGGAATGTTTTGATCTCATTGAGGACTACTCTTCGTTTGATGAATGGAAATTCAAGACATTCCTTTTGCTTGCGGACAATTACATTTCAATGGAAGATTATTTCAACGCGCGAGCTACTATTGAAGCTATTTTAGAAAACGTAGATGAATCATGGGTTATCGATGAGGCGAATTCTAAATTGGATTATTTGGATGAGATTGAGAATGCCCAAGAAGGCAATCGAGGTGAGGAACCCATCGAAATTGATGTGAACAACGATTAATCCGAATTCTAAAGAACAGACTCAAAAGAACGACCCAATGAGAAATATTTTTTCAATCATATTTTTTGTGCTGATGTCTACATTCAGCATCGCTCAACGTCCTGAAGTAACTGACTCTCTCGAGTGGGATGTTACGGTTACGGGAAACAGGATCATAATGCTCAATGATGCAAATAAAATAGGAGTTTCACCGGACATTAGAGAGAATATTCTGGAAATCCCTCCAATTCAATATAGCATTATACCCACGAGAAAAAACGTCACTATTCCGTTAAAGCCAATTACTCCTGCAAAGGTGAATATAGACAACAAGCTACAGAAGTTATATCGAGGATATCTGAAAGCCGGATACGGTTTGTACTTCACTCCACTTGTCGATTTTTATTACACCGACGGTAGGAGCAAGAAGGGGACTTTTGGATTTGGATACAACCACCTTAGTTCGGCCGGAGGGGTGAGTGCTGATGACAGCATACCAGATCATTTTAGCGATAACAAAGCAGATCTCTGGGGTAAATGGTTTTTTAGTAAAAATGCATTGACGGCAGGAGTGAATTGGGAGAGAAATCTTTGGAATTTTTATGGCTTCGACCCTGAGATTTATTCAGGGGTTCAGGTAGATAGTATTACTCAACGTTTGAATACTTTCAGCGGTAGAATAGGTTTGGAAAGTTTTTTCAAAGATTCTACAGACATCAATTACGAAGGAGATCTCTCGGTTCGCAGCACGAAAGATTTATTTGATGGGGAAGAAACAAATGTGGATGTGAAGGTTCATGGAAGCAGATTTATGAATGCTGAGTTTATAGATGGATGGCTTGGCATCAACTACAATCAATTCATTAGCATGAGGCCTGATACAGTGCAGAACAAACTCGTAAAAAATGATTTCGATAATGCAATTGTAAGTGCTGTGGGAACAGCAACGTCTGAGATGGAGAATTTCAGACTCATTGTAGGAATGGGATTGTATAATGATGCACGGGGTGAACAACCTTTTCATTTCTATCCAATGGCCGATGCCAGATATATTATTGCTGACGGTTTGATTGTTCCTTTTGCAGGTATCAAGGGAGGACTCACGCCGGTTAATTATTATTCGCTAACCAGAGTGAATCCATTCATAGAAACTTTTTCGGAGTTGCGCAATCTCAACAATAAGTTGGAGGTCTACGGAGGAGTGAGCGGAGCATTGTCTAGTACCGCTAGTTTTGATTTGAGTGTGAATTACAATAAATACGTAGACTTCGCATACTTTGTAAACGACTCAGTTTTTTCTCCCGGCAATGCGTTTAAAGTCGTTTACGACAAATTGGATGTCCTTGATTTCAAGGGAACACTTACGTATCGTGCAGGGGAGAAGTGGAATGTGCAATTGACAGGGGATTATTATCAGTATACCACCTACGATGAAAGACAGGCTTGGCATCAACCAGATATAAAGTTTGGTTTTAACGGAGAATACAATTTGGATAACAAGTTCATCATCTCCTCTCAAATAGCTTATGTAGGTCGACGTTGGATTAAAACCAATGCACAACAGATTACAGAACATGCCGGAGAAGTGGAAGGTTTGGGTATTGCTCCAAATACAGCTCCTTTTATTTATAGGTTAGAAGGGTTCATGGATGCCAATTTGAAAGTGGAGTATCGATACAATAGAAGACTATCGGGTTGGGTTCAATTCAATAACATGTTGGCTACAAGATACCAGCGATTCAATGCATATCCTGTTCAGCGATTTAATGCTATGATGGGATTCACTTATGGGTTCTTTTGATAGTGGGAATCATCTTGAGTAGCTGTTATACCTATGTTACTTAATCCTCCAGTGCGCAGTGGAAGTCTGTTTTGGTTAATGCGCCGCAGGATTTTGCATGCATGAAATGGTAAATGTCGTGGTGATTTATGTTTAGTTCAATGTAGTGAAACGGTATTGGAGTACTACAGATACATAAACGATATAAACGTGGTAATATACTGATTTTACTTGATATTTCCAAGAAAAATCGTTTAAAACATACTGATTGAACGACTAATCAATACGCTGTATTACAGATAGTTAACCCATCTTTAGGTGAGTCCTGCTCACGCTTCCATTTGTTCATCTTTTGTTAACAAACGAAGGGTCTTCAAAATGCTTATTTTTTCCAATAAAGACGGGGGATTCACTACATTTGTGGGCCATTAAAAAGGGCTGATTTTTTCAGCCTTTTTTATTGATGGATTAACAAACAAATTAATTGAAAGTAAAGTGGAGGAAATAGTAACCCCTATGAGCGAAGATTCAAAAAAAGTACCAACCTATACCGCCGACAATATCCAAAGCCTCGAGGGTATGGAGCACGTGCGTATGCGTCCGGCGATGTACATTGGAGATATTGGGATGCGTGGTCTGCATCACTTGGTTTACGAAGTAGTCGATAATTCGATTGACGAAGCGATGGCAGGGTATTGCGATAACATATCGGTCATTATCAATGAAAACAACAGTGTTACAGTTGAGGACAACGGTAGAGGTATACCGGTAGACATGCACAAGAAGGAGGGAGTTTCTGCTCTTCAAGTGGTAATGACGAAGATTGGAGCAGGAGGAAAGTTCGATAAAGGCTCGTATAAAGTTTCTGGTGGATTGCACGGAGTGGGTGTGAGTTGTGTAAATGCGCTGTCTAGTCTTCTGAGAGTTGAAGTTCACCGTGAAGGTGTTATTTGGGAGCAAGAGTACTCAAAGGGTATTCCATTATTTCCCGTTCGCACAGCGGGTGAAACCAATAAGCGCGGAACTGTTGTAGTGTTCCAACCGGACACCTCAATTTTTGATGTTTCCGAATATCACTATGCGACGCTTGCGAATCGTCTTCGCGAATTATCATTTCTCAATAAAGGTATTACACTCACTTTATGCGACAAACGCGATATAGATGAAGAGGGAAATGCAAAATTTGAAACCTTCCTATCAGTTGACGGATTAGAAGAGTTCGTTAGATACCTGGATGAAACTCGTGCGCCGATTATTCAAAAGATCATTCACATGGAACGCACTGATGGAGAAATCCCCGTGGAAGTTGCCATGACATACAATGAATCATTTAATGAGAACATTCACAGTTATGTAAATAATATTAATACCACCGAAGGGGGTACACACTTGCAGGGTTTTAGAAGAGGCTTGACTAGCACATTGAAAACGTTTGCTGAGAAAAGCGGTCTTTTAGAAAAATTGAAAATCGAAATTAATGGTGACGACTTCCGTGAGGGTCTCACCGCAGTGGTTAGTGTTAAGGTTCAAGAACCACAATTTGAGGGGCAGACCAAAACCAAATTAGGAAACAAGGAGGCCGTAGCTCCTGTAAGCCAAGTGGTAAGCGAAATGCTCGAAGCCTATCTTGAAGAAAATCCTTCAGATGCTCGTTCCATCGTGAACAAAGTAATTTTGGCCGCACAAGCTCGCCACGCTGCGCGCAAAGCACGTGAGCTAGTTCAACGCAAAGGTGTGGGTACAGGCGGTGCATTGCCGGGTAAACTTGCCGACTGTTCTGAAAAAGATCCAGGCAAATCTGAGTTGTTCCTTGTCGAGGGTGACTCGGCAGGTGGTACAGCTAAGCAAGGTCGCGATCGACAGTTTCAAGCGATTCTTCCGCTACGAGGTAAAATCCTCAATGTGGAAAAGGCTATGCTACACAAAATATTGGAGAACGAAGAGATCAGGAATCTATATACCGCACTTGGCGTTTTTGTAGGAACTGAAGAGGATAGCAAAGCCCTTAACATATCGAAACTTCGCTACCATAAAATTGTCATCATGTGTGATGCTGATATTGATGGAAGTCACATCGAAACACTGATCCTTACTTTCTTTTTTAGGCACATGCGGGAACTGATCGAAAACGGATTCATATACATTGCAACTCCTCCATTATATCTGGTCAAAAAAGGTGGTAAAGCCGAGTACGCGTGGAATGAAGCTCAAAGAGATGTTTTAATCGAGCAAATGAAAGGAGCAGGACAAGAGAGCAGTGTAAATATCCAGCGCTATAAGGGTCTTGGAGAAATGAATGCCGATCAACTATGGGAAACAACTCTCAATCCAAATTTTAGGACACTCCGCAAAGTGACCATCGATAATGCTGCTGAATGTGATCATATTTTCTCGATGCTTATGGGCGACGAAGTTCCACCGCGTCGTGCGTTCATCGAAGCAAATGCGAAGTATGCGAAGATTGATGTCTAGGACAAATTGATACTTTGAAAAGGACCGCCGTTTGGCGGTCTTTTTTTTACCCCAGACCATTGTGTCCCCTGTCACCCTGACCCAAGCTCATTGTATTTCTGAACTCCCTTCTTTTCTACGTCACCCTCACCCAAGCTCCTTGTATTTCTGAGCTCCATTCTTTTCTACGTCACCCTCGCCCAAGCTCCTTGTATTTCTGAGCTCCCTTCTTTTCTGCGTCACCCTGACCCAAGCTCCTTGTATTTCTGAGCTCCATTCTTTTCTGCGTCACCCTGACCCAAGCTCCTTGTATTTCTGAGCTCCATTCTTTTTTACGTCACCCTGACCCTAGTCAGGGTCTCACACCCGGGCTCATCAAACATCTACATCCCACACATCTCTACCTCACCCAAGCTCCTTGTATTTCTGAGCTCCATTCTTTCCTACGTCACCCTGACCCTAGTCAGGGTCTC